>Ga0335072_10009438_pt1 | contig 14066 bp, 15 predicted proteins | sample Lox_Sample_21_FD_206725 | JGI IMG/M metagenome (GOLD analysis project Ga0335072, IMG submission 206725) | Soil microbial communities from Loxahatchee National Wildlife Refuge, Florida, United States - Lox_Sample_2.1 | ecosystem: Environmental > Terrestrial > Soil > Wetlands | place: USA...
GGCCCTTGATGATCTCCTCGAGCGTGCCGTTGGGAGTGGTCGCGACCCGAGTACCGCGCGGGAGCGTCGGATGGAAGGTCGCCATGCCCCAGTTGTAGCCCCGCCCCGGCGCCTCGTAGGCGCGGGCCAGCGACGAGCCGAGCATCACCGCGTCCGCGCCGCAGGCGATCGCCTTGGCGATATCGCCGCCGTTGCGCATCCCGCCGTCGGCGATGACCTTGACGTACTCGCCCGTCTCGAGCATGTGCTGCGAGCGCGCGGCCGCCACATCGGCGATCGCGGTGGCCTGCGGAACGCCGATCCCGAGCACGCCGCGCGTCGTGCAGATGGCCCCCGGGCCGACGCCGACCAGGACTCCGGCAGCGCCGGTGCGCATGAGGTGAAGACCCGTGTGATATGAGGCACACCCGCCCACGACCACCGGCGTCGGCGCCAGCTCGCGGATGAACTCCTTCAGGTTGAGCGGCGGGCGCGTCTCGTCGCGCGAGACGTGCTCGGCCGAGACGACCGTGCCCTGGATGACGAGGATGTCGAGGCCGGCCTCGAGCGCGACGTCGTAGTACTTGCGGACCTTCTGCGGGGTCAGCGAGGCGGCCGCCACGACTCCGTGCGACTTGATCTCCTCGATCCGCTGGGCAATCAGCTCGGGCTTGACCGGCTCGCGGTAGATGTCCTGCATCTCCCGCGTGCTGATGTCCTTCGAGAACGTCGAGATGCGCTCGAGCTGGCCGTCGGCGTCCTCGTAGCGGCAGAAGATCCCCTCGAGGTTGAGCACGGCCAGGCCGCCCAGCTTGCCGATGATCCCGGCCGTCTCGGGCGACACGACGCCGTCGAGCGCGGCGCCCAGGAGCGGCAGCTCAAACCGGTACGGGCCGAGCGTCCACGAGATGTCGACGTCGTCCGGATCGCGCGTGCGCCGCGACGGCACGATGGCGATTTCGTCGAACCCGTACGCCCGCCGGGCCTTCTTGCCGCGTCCGATTTCTACTTCCATTGCGGCATCGTAGAAAATCGAGCGGACGTCAGCGGGGCTCCGAGCATCGTCTAATCGAGCGTAGCACCGGAGTTTGCGGGCTTTGGCGGGGGGCGGCGGCGCCGGATCGGGGGCGCTCGCGCCCGGTTCAGGCCGCCGATTGCAACGCGCGGAACTCGCGCGCCCCGATCGGGCGAGCAGCCGACCTAGCCTATCTCGGCGCCGATCTCGAGGTGCTCGAGCTCGACTTCACCGAGGAGCCGGTCCACCGCGGCGGGGTCGATCAGGCCGGCACCGAAGTGCTGGACCGACTCCGCGCCGCACGCGACGCCATAGCGCAGGCAATCGACCTGCGGACGGCCGAGATATCGGGCCGCGATGTAGCCGGCCAGGAACGCGTCGCCTGAGCCGATCGTCGACCGCGCCTCCTGCTCCTCTATCCGCACCCGGTACAGCGCATGGTTGCCGTTCTCGACCACGTACGCATAACACCCGTCCGGGACGGTCATGATCGCGTCGGACGGGCCCAGGCGGCTCATCTCGACGACCGCTCGAGCTCGGTCATCCACGTCGTTGAACTCGTGGCCCACCAGCTCCTCCGCCTCGAGCTCGTTGGGCGAGACGACATTTGGCTCGGCCCGCACGGCGAGTCGCAGCGGCTCACCCTCGGTGTCGACGATCGTCGTCACGCCGAGCTTCTTGATCTCCCGAATCAGCCCCGCGTAGACGTCGGGCGCCACGCCGCGCGGCAGGCTGCCCGCGAACACGCACATGCTCGCGCCCTGGGCCAGGTACAGCAGCTTGTCGCGGAACAGCTCGAGATCGTGGGCGGATACGGTCGGGCCGCGCTCGTTGATCTCGGTGTGCACGCCGGTGGTCGGGTCGAGGACCGCGGTGTTCGTGCGCGACTCCTCCCGGATCCGCACGAAGCCGTTGAGGATCGCCTCGTCGCCGAGCGCGTCGACGATCATGTTCCCGGTGGCGCCACCGACGAGGCCGGTCGCAATCACCGGCTGGCCCAGTCGCTTCAGCGCCCGCGCGACATTCACGCCCTTTCCACCCGGCATCGTCGTCTGCTCGACCGACCGGTGCCGGCGTCCCACGCGGAAGTTCGGGACCTCCAGCGTCTTGTCAAGGGCGGTGTTGAGTGTGACCGTGATGATCATGGCGGCTCAGCGTCTCCGGGCCGCCTTATCCCCTCGACCATTCGCGCCAAAACATTGTCAGGCCGATTGCCGCACCCGCCGCCAGCACTAGTCCTGACAGCGTAGCCGATACCACCACCACGCTGTCCAGGACGGCCGAGTGCTTGATCTGAGGCACCGCCGTGGCCAGCCGGAGAGGTATCCGGGCCTGAACCTGGCCGCCGTCTCGAACCGTCACCCAGCCGACTTTCGCGTCGAGCGCCAGCGGCCCGACGAGCTGAGTCGGCGCGTGCACGCTGAGCCTGATCCGGGCGCTCCTGGCGAACACGTGGGTATCGGTCGCGGTGGCGAGGAGGCGCACCGTCTGGCTCGGGTTGCCGTTCACGATGGCCCTGGCGATCAGCTGGCCCTGGCGAACCGGCGTGCGCAGCCTGAAGTTGGCAAAACCCCAGTCCAACAGGTCCAGCGCGGCGTCATCGCGGGCGGCCTCGCTCGGCGTCCCGAGGACGGCGTCGATCAACGTCATGCCGTCCTGCGTTCCGGACGCGACGAGCACATAGCCGGCGTCGAGCGTGTGCCCGGTCTTGACGCCGTTGATCCACGAGTAGCGGTCGAGGAGGTCGTTGAGGTTCGTCACGACCCGGACCTGGCCGCCCATACGGACCACCGCGCTCTTCATGCGCACGACCGCCCGGAAGAACGGCTCGGTCTGGAGGTCGTACCGGGCCAGCATGGTCAGGTCGTGGGCGCTCGAGTAGTTGCCGGCCGTGTCGAGCCCGATCGGAGTCGTGTAGTGGGTGTGGGTCAGGCCCAGCTCGCGCGCACGGGCGTTCATCATCGCTTCAAAGCGCGCCACCGATCCGTGTCCGACGTTGTAGGCGAGGTCCTCGGCTGCGTCGTCGGCGCTTGGCAGCAGCATCGCGATCAGCAGATCGCGGACGCTCATCTGCTCGCCCGGGACGAGTCCGATCTGCGAATCCTCGGCCGCCGGGTACCAGTCGGGGTCCGTGAACACCTCGTTCAGCCGAGCGTGGCGCAGCGTGACCAGCGCGGTCATCAGCTTGGTGGTGCTGGCGATCGCGAGCTCGGCGTTCGAGTTGTCGCCGAGCAGCTGCTGCCCCGTGCTCTCTTCGATCAGGGCCGCGGCGCTGGCCGGGAGGGACGGCGGTGCCGGCGTCAGCGCGGCGGCTGCGCTGCTCGCGCCGATCGCCGCGGTCGCGGTGGCGCAGGTGATGGCGGCCGCGCGCGTGATCGCGGTGGCCCACCGCCGACTCACTGCCTCGGCCCTGGCGTCAGCGCCGCAGTCGGAGTCTTTGCGACGGATGTAGGGCGCTCGGGTTGACGCCCGGGTTGAGCGCCTCGAGCGTGGCGACCGAGACACCCGTCTGCGCGGCGATCTTCGACAGCGTGTCGTTCGGCTGGACGACGTAGAACTTGGTCTTGAGGGACACGGGGTGGGTGGTGCCGGTGGTCGCGGTCGTGCTCGTCGTTTGCACCAGCGACGTCGGCGCCCCGGTGTGCTTGTGGACGATCGCCTTGTGCACGATCACGTAAGCAACCACCGCCACCGCGGCGATCGCAAGCGGGGCCAGGTAACGCGCTGGGTTCCTCCACCCCACCATCCGAAGGTCGATCATATATGCAGTGCGGTGGCGAATCACGCCGTGCGATGGGATTGACGGCGGTGGGATCGGGGGCGCGACTACAGCCGTTGCGACCAGGCACGCGCTCCGGGCTCACGCGGTCAGGCGCCAAGCCAGCTCACGCAGCCGGCTCGCTTCGCGCGCGGCGGCGCCGGCCGGGTCGCCGCCGATGCGTTCGTGGGCAGCGACGATTCCGCGCGAAGCGGAGACCAGACCGCCGGCCGGGCCGGGCGCGAAGGCCGGCGCCAGCTCCTCCACCCGTCCGCCCTGCGCGCCCACCCCCGGGAGGAGGAAGACGGTGTGGGGCATCCGCTCGCGCAGCGCGCTCAGGCGTCCCGGAGCGGTGGCGCCGACCACGGCGCCGATGTCCGAGAGGCCGCTCCGGCCGATCCCGGCGCTGCCGATCTCGTCCACGAGCTCGGCGAGGCGGTCGCTGACGGCTTCGCCACCGGCCAGGCGGCGCTCCTGGACGTCGGCGGCGCCGGGGTTCGAGGTCCGGACCAGCACGAACAGCCCGCCGCCGCCGGCGCGCGCCGCGGTCACCAGCGGCTCGAGCGAGTCGCGGCCGAGCAGGGGGTTCACGGTCAGGGCGTCTGCTCCCAGGCCCGGAACGGTCCCGAACGGCGTCGCCGTCTCGCCGAGGAACGCCTGGGCGTAGGCGGCCGCGGTGACGTCGACGTCGCCGCGCTTGGCGTCGGCGATCACGAGCAGGCCATGGTCGCGCGCGACCGTCACCGTGCCGGCGAGCGCAGCCCAACCGGCGGCGCCGAGTCGCTCGAAGCAGGCCACCTGGAGCTTCGCCGCGACACATTGCTCCGCCGTCGCGGCGATCACGAGTGCGCAGTGCGCGGCGACGGCCCTTGCCGCGCGCTCTGCGATCGTGACCTCGCCGGCGGCCTCGTTCCCCGGGCCGAGCGCCTCGGGATCAAGCGCTTCGGGCTGGGGATCGAGCGCTGCGGGCTGGAGATCAAGCGCTTCGGGCTGGGGATCGAGCGCTGCGGGCCAAAGTCGGGCCGGATCTGGGTCCAGGCCCAGAACCAGCTGAGACTCCCGCGCTGCGACCCGCTCGGCGAGCCGGTCGCCGAAGCCCCCGGTGCGGGCAGCCACTTCAGCGGGATCTGCTGGGCCTTCGATGGACGCCACGGTCACGGCATCCTGCTCGCGACCGCAGCATCCAGCCAGCCCCATCTGGCTACTTGACCGCCTTCTTCAGCCCTGCGCCGGCGGTGAACCTCGGCACACGCGAAGCCGCGATCTGGATCCGCTCGCCCGTCGCCGGGTTACGTCCCTCGCGAGCGCTGCGCTGCGAAACGGAAAACTTGCCAAAGCCCGAGAACGACACCTCGCTGCCCCGTTTGAGCGCGTCCTCCACCGTCGTCAGAAAAGCGTCGACCGCGTCCCCCGCGTCCTTCTTGCTCAGTCCGGCACGGTCCGCAACCTGATCGACGAATTCTTGCTTGGTCACTTGCTCCCTCCTTCGAGGTGGTAGGAATCACCGACGCTAACACGAGCGGCGGACGCCGTTCTACGCCCTACCCTGCGCCGGGGGGATTCTCCCCGGTGAGTACGAAGCGCGGCATGATGGCATAGATCTGATTTCCGGAATTTGCAAATGTCACCACCTACGATCAGCGAACCAGAGCACGCCGACCCCACCGATCCCGCCGAAGACGAGCCCGACGTCGGGATGGAGGACGAAAATACGGTCGTGGACCTGGGACGAATGGCCTGGCTCGGGAGTGTCTTGGCCTGCCTCATCGCCGTGTTCGTCCTCATTCTGCAGGGCTATTACGGCTACGCCGCGGTGACGTTCGCCGTGGCGATCGCAGCCGGGATCAACCTGTTCTGACCGCGCCGGCACAGGCGCCTCCGATGCCTTGTACGCAAATGGTTTGCGTATGGCGAGCGCCGATGAGGGCGGGCAGTCGCCGCACCGTGTTCGAGGGTCACAACCCCGCACTCGGCCCAGCGTCTCCGCCGAGTTCTTGTTTGTGCGCCACATATGGCGCTGAATCCGCATTCACCGCCGGCGGGCGGGCGAGTGACGGGAAATGACTCGCACCGCGCCGCCCGGGTGGCGCCGAGCCGCCGGCGGAGCCCGCTTCCGTCACCCTCAGTTGACGAATCGACCCCGGCCGACGCCGATCAGCGACCGATCCACCGCACGAGTGCCCGGGCGGCGTGGCCACGATGGCTGATCGCGTCCTTCTCGGCGTCCGAGAGCTCGGCCATGGTGCGGTTGTCTCCGGTCGCGTCGGGCACGAACACCGGGTCGTAGCCGAACCCCCCGGAGCCTCGCCGGTCGTGCGCCATCCGCCCCCGGCAATCGCCGAAGAAGATGCGCTGCTCGCCCGTCTCGGGGTTGACGTAGGCCAGCGCGCACACGTAACGCAACCGAGAATCACCGGGCACCTCGTGCTCGAGCTTCTCCAAGTTCTCCTCGTCGGTAGCGTCGAGACCCGCATACCGCGCCGAGCGAACGCCGGGCGCGCCGTCCAGCGCCGCGGCCTCGATTCCCGAGTCGTCGGCGATCGAGGGACGCCCGGTCGCCGCGGCCGCGGTCAGCGCCTTGGGCAGCGCGTTGTCGGCGAACGTGGCGCCGTCCTCCGGCGGAAGCTCGACATCCTCGGAGAGCGGTTCGATCGTGATCCCCGCCGGCTCGAACAGGCGCCGCATTTCGGCGACCTTGTGTGCATTGCGCGTGGCGAGGACGAGCGAGCGACCATCGGCAGGAACCGAGTCGGGAGTCATCGAAGCCTCAGCCGGCGCCGCCGGCGACCGCGGCGGTCTGGAGGGCGCGCAGCTCGATGATCCCCTTCGCGGCGAGCGCGAGCAGGTCGTCCAGGTGTGCCCGAGACAAAGGCGTGCGCTCGGCGGTCGCCTGCACCTCGATCAACCCGCCCTCACCGGTCATCACGACGTTGGCGTCGACCTCAGCGGTGGAGTCCTCGCTGTAGTCGAGGTCGAGCAGGGGGACGCCGTCGACGATCCCGGACGAGACCGCGGCCACCGTACCGGATAAGAACGACCGCTCCAAAGCGCCGTCGGAGACCAACCGCAAAGACGCGAGCTCGAGCGCCACGAGGCCGCCGGTGATGGACGCGCACCGGGTCCCGCCGTCGGCCTGCAAAACGTCGCAGTCAATGTACACGGTGCGTTCGCCCAATAAGGCGAAGTCCACCACGCCTCGCAGTGACCGGCCGATCAACCGCTGGATCTCGACCGTGCGACCGTCGGGCCGCCCCCGGCTCACGTCGCGCTGCTTGCGCTCACCGGTGGAGGCGGGGAGCATCCCGTACTCGGCGGTTACCCAGCCGCGTCCCGAGCCCGCCAGCCAGCGCGGCACGCCGTCCTGCACCGAGGCGGTGCAGATCACGCGCGTCTCGCCGATCGAGATCAGCGCCGATCCGGTGGCGGTCCGGACGAAGCCGGGCTCGATCGACATGGGCCGCAGCTCGTCCGGCCTTCGGCCGTAACTCCGAGTCGAAGAAGGATCGCCTGCGCTCACGCCGCGGCCCTCCCGGTGCAAGCCAGCTCCACATGCACCACCTCGCCCAGGGGCATCTGCAGGAAGCGCGTACCCAAAGCACGGAACGATTCGACGTCGGCCGTGCACATGAAGCGATAGGTCCCCTCGCCGTCTCGCGGATTGAGCAACTCCCGCGAGGCGAGCGCGCGCTCGACGCTGCGCGCGACGCCCATCCCCGCGGACACCAGCGTCACGCCGCGGCCAAGCATCCGCTGGAGGATTGGCGCGCACAACGGGTAGTGGGTCGAACCCAGAATCACGGTATCGACCGCAGCCGCGCGCAAGGGCTCGCAATAGCCGCGCACGACTGAGACCATCCGCTCGTCGAACGGGAAGCCACCCTGGATGATCGGCGCGAGATCGGGGCAGGCAACGCTCTCCAGGTGGACGTGCGGGTCAAGCGACGAGATCGCCCGCTCGTAGGCACGACTCGCCACGGTCGCCGGCGTCGCGAGCAGACCGACCCGGCCCGTGTGGGTAGCGACCACAGCGACCTGAGCGGCCGGGCGGAGCACCCCGATCACATCGACGTCCCGACCGCAAGACGCGAGATGGCGCTCGACGGCCTCCACCGCCGCCGCACTCGCGGAGTTACACGCGATCACCAGCAACTTGGCGCCGGCCGCCACCAGATGCTCGGCGATCTCGATCGAGAACGCCCTCAGCTCATCCTGTGTCCGCTCGCCGTAAGGGAAGCGCGCCGTGTCGCCGAGGTACAGGTAATCCTCGCCCGGGAGCGAGACCAGCAGCTCGTGCAGAACGGTCAATCCTCCGACACCTGAGTCGAACACGCCGACGGGCTGCTGTGCGAGTGTGGCCATGCCGCGGCATGGTGCCAGAGGCGAGTGGAGAACTGCTTGCTGGCGCCCGAGGCTGACGCCTCGGACGGGTAGGCTCGCCGCCTGACGTGCGCGCCCTGGTCGTCACCAACATGTATCCGACCCCGGCGCGGCCCGCGCTCGGCAGCTTCGTGCGCGACCAGGTGCAGGCGCTGCGCCGGATCGACGGTGTCGAGATCGCCGTGTTCGCGTTTCCGCCCGGCGGCGCGGGTGCTTACGTCAAGGCCGCCCGCGCCCTGCGCCGGACGCACCACCGCGACAGCTTCGACGTGGTGCACGCCCATTTCGGGCTGACGGCCTGGCCCGCCTTCGCCGCCAAAGGCCGCGCGCACGCGGTAACGCTCCACGGCACGGACCTCCACCACCCCCGGTCGCGACCGATCACGCTCGCGGCCCTCCCGTTCGAGGACCTCGTCGCGACAGTGTCCGAGCCGCTCGCGGATCAGCTACCCCGCTGGGCGACGCGGCGACAGCCTCCCGCCATCCTCCCCGCCGGCGTCGACGTCGAACGCTTCAGGCCGATCTCCCGGAGCGAGGCTCGCCACCGGCTCGGGCTCGACCCGAGCGGTCCCTACCTGCTGTTCCCGGCCGACCCTAAACGGCCCGAGAAGCGCTACGACCGCGCCGCCGCGCTGGCGGCAGTGCGAGGGACGGCGCTGCTCGCGCTCGGGAACGTCGACCCGGAGCAGGTGCCGCTATGGGTCAACGCGGCCAACGCCGTGCTCGTGCCCTCCGAGCGCGAAAGCTACGGCCTCGCCGTGCTCGAGGCGCTCGCGTGCGACGTGCCCGTGCTCGCCACGCCGGTCGGGATCGCTCCCGAGGCCCTGAACGGGATCGCGGGCACGTACTGCGGGGCGTTTGACGAAACCGCCTGGCAAGAGGCGCTCGAGTCCCATCTCGAGCAAGACGATCCGCGCATCGCCGGCCGCGCCAGAGCGGAACAGAACTCGACCGACCGCATGGCGGCGAACGTCGTGGCCGCCTGGCGACGGCTCATCTAAGGGTAAGCCTCAGTCGATCAATCGAGCCGCGGTCCGCCACACCGCCAGTCGCCAAACCACCAGCGCGAACACGACGAGCGCGCCGACGTGCACCAAATCAGCGAGCGGGTGCAGGCCGAAGGCGCAATTGCGCACGAGCTCGACGCAGTGATACAGCGGGTTGAACCAGGCGACCACCCGCAGCCAATGCGGCATCCGGTTCAGCGGAAAGAACGTCCCGGCGAGCAGGAACAGGGGCGTGAGCACCCCGCTGACCACGTAGCTGAGGCCGTCGAAGGTTTCCGACAGCGTGCCGAACAGCATCCCGAGCGCGGCCATGCCGACGCCGGTTAGCGCCCCGACGAACGGCACGAGCAGCATCGCCGGCTCGGGTGGCAAGCCAAAGAAGAACGCGACCACCAGCGGCGCGGTTCCGTACACCCCAGCCCGCACGCCGAGGAACAGCGACTCGCCGGTGACGATCTCCGAGACGTCTACCGGCGCGGCGAGCATCGCGTCGTACACGCGCTGGTAGCGCCGCTTGTACAGAGAGTCGAACATGGCCGCGAAGGTCGCGCTGAACAGCACCGTCGTCGCGACGACCCCGGTCCCCACGAACTGGATGTACGGGATGCCCTCGACATGGGAGACGAGCTTCCCGAACCCGAATCCGAACGCGAGCAACATGATCACCGGCTCGACGATCGCCGCGAACGTGCGCGTTTGCCAGAAGTAGCGGAACACGATCCACTCCCGCACCCACACCGCGCTCAGGGCGGGAAGCTCGATGCCGCCGGCGGTCGATCGGTCGGGGTTCATTCGACGTAGTCCCCCGTGAGTCGCACGAACACGTCCTCGAGCGTGGCGGCCCGGCGCGCGCCGCTGGGAACCCTTCCGTCCGCGTCCTCCGCGTGCAGGAAGGTCAACGCCGGACCGGACGGTCGCGTGACCAGCCCGTCGGCTGATGCCCGGGCGCGTAGGTCGCGGATCTGCGCCATGCTGGCGTGCACGTCGACGACCTCACGCCCGGCGAACCGGCGGATCAACTCGACCGGCGTGCCCTCGGCGACGACCCGACCGCCCGACATGATGGCCACGCGATCGGCCAGCCGTTCAGCCTCCTCGATGTAGTGAGTCGACATCAACACCGTGGTGCCCGACTCACGGAGCGCGACGATCAGCGACCACAGCTCCTGGCGCACCTGCGGATCCAGGCCGACGGTCGGCTCGTCGAGCAGCACGAGCTCGGGCTGGTGGATCAGTGCCCGCGCGATCAACAGCCGGCGCTGCATCCCGCCCGACAGCTTCACCGCCTTGTCACGAGCCCGAGATTGCAACCCCGCCAGCGCGAGCGCTCGGTCGACCGCCGCCGAACGCTCGCCGGCCGGCACCCGGTACAGGCGAGCGAACACTTCGAGCACGTCACGCACGCACAGGTCGACGTCGAGGTTGCTCTCCTGCGGGCAGATGCCCATGCGCGCCCGCGCGAGCTTCGACTCCGCCGGCAGCCGAAAGCCGAGCACCGACGCGTCTCCGGAGTCGGCGATGGCCTGCCCGGTGAGGATCCGCATGGTCGTCGACTTTCCGGCCCCGTTCGGCCCGAGCAGGCCGTAGCAGACGCGCCCGGGCACCTCGAGCTCGAGCCCGTTCACCGCGACGACGTCGCCGAAGCGCTTGACCAGCCCGCGTATCGAAACGGCGGCGGAATCAGTTGGTGAACGACTAAACGACAACGAACCTCCAGGGACCGACTTCAACGAGCAGCGGGCGCCGTCGCAGAGCGACGGCAGAACTTCAACGCAGCTTTAGAACCCTGGGATCCATTGACTCCGAACTGTACCTCACAGCAGCGCCGGCCACCACTGGCCGACCCGCTCGAGCGCCTGAGCCACGACCGGCGACGCCTCTCGATGACCATCCGCGTCCGGCGCCTGCGCCGGCTCGCGCAGCGCGGCCAGCGTGGCCGCGACCGAGCTCGCCAGCGCCTCGAGGTCGTAGCCGCCCTCGAGCACGCACCCGACCGGCGCATCGAGCGTCTCCCCCACCCACCGCACCGAGCGCGTCATCGCCGCGAACCCCTCCTCGGTCACCGCGCACTCGCCGAGCGGATCGTCGCGGTGAGCGTCGTAACCGGCCGAGATGAGGACGAGCTGGGGCGCGAACGTGCGCGCCAGCGGGACCGCGACCTGGTCCACCAGCGAGCAGAACACCTCGTCGCCCGACCCGGGTGCGACCGGAAGATTGACGGTGAACCCGCGGGCGGCCCCAGATCCAATGTCGCTCGCCGGCCCGGTGCCGGGATACAGCGGCGACTGGTGGATCGAGACGAACAGGACCTGATCGCAGTCGTGGAAGATGTCGTTGGTCCCGTTGCCGTGGTGCACGTCCCAGTCGAGGATCATCACGCGCTCGAGACCGCGCGCGTCGAGCGCGTGCCGGGCCGCCACCGCGATGTTGTTGAACAGGCAGAACCCCATGGCGCGGGCCGGAAGGGCGTGATGTCCGGGGGGGCGGTGGGCGCTGAATGCGGACGGCGTCGCGCGATCGAGCAGCAGGTCGACCATCTCGACCGCGCCGCCGGCGGCGTGCAGCGCGGCCTCGAACGAGCCCGGGCTGACCACGGTGTCGAGGTCGAGGTGACCGCCACCGGTGGCGCACACCCGCTCGATCGAGTCGATGTAGGCCGGCGGATGCACCGCCTCTAAGGCCGCGCGATCAACGGCGCGGGACTGCACTCTCTCGAACCCCAGCCAGTCGCGCGCGGACAGCTCGCGCTCGATCGCGACCAGCCGCGCCGGGCGCTCCGGATGGCCGCCCGTCTCGTGGCGCAGCGAAGAGGGATGCTCGAGCCACACGGGCGCTGAGGCCATCGGGATACCGTATCGGGACAGATGCGGGCTCTTACCACTCAGGTCACCGTGGTGGGCGCCGGCGCGGCCGGCCTGTACACGGCGTTGCGCGCCGCGCGCGAGAACGCCCGCGTCACGCTCGTCTCGGCGACACCGCTGGCGGAGTCATCGAGCTGGTTCGCGCAGGGCGGCCTGGCCGCCGCACTGTCCGCCCAGGACAGCCCCGAGCTTCACCTGCGCGACACGATCGTCGCCGGCCGCGGGGCGGTCCGCGAGTCGGCGGCGCGAGTCCTGTGCGAGGAGGCGCCCGAAGCGGTACGCGATCTGACCCGGCTTGGCGTGCGATTCGACGCCGACCACGACGGGCGCCTGGCGCTCGGCCTCGAGGGCGGCCACTCGATGCGCCGGATCGTCCACGCGGGCGGCGCCGCGACCGGCCGCCGGCTGGTCAGGCAGCTCAGCGCCGTGGTGGCCGAGCATCCCGGGATCGACGTGCTCGAGGGCCGCCGCGTGGTGGAAGTGCTGACGGACGGCGAGCGATGCCTCGGCGTCCGGCTCGAGGACGGCGGCGTGATCGCGAGCGGCGCGGTCGTGCTCGCCACCGGCGGCGCCGCCGCACTATGGGCGCGCACGACGAATCCCGCGGTCGCGGTCGGCGGCGGGTTACTGCTCGCCTTCGCGGCCGGCGCGACGCTCGCCGACCTCGAGCTCGTCCAATTTCACCCCACCGCCGTCGCCGGCGGAAACGGCGCCGACGGGTTCCTCGTCACCGAAGCGGTGCGCGGCGAGGGCGCCCGCCTGCTCGACGCCCGTGGCGAGCGGTTCGTCGACGAGCTCGCCCCGCGCGACGAGGTGGCTCGCGCAGTGCAGCGCCAGATGGCGCTGAGCGGCGCGCCGTCGGTCGACCTCGACATGCGCGACGTCGACCCCGCGCTCTTCCCGAACGTCGTCGCGGCGCTGCGGCGGGCCGGCATCGACCCGGAGCGCGAGCTCGTCCCGGTGGCGCCGGCCGCGCACTACATGATGGGCGGGATCGCCACCGACCTCGACGCGCGAGCGACGATCCCCGGCCTGCACGCCGTCGGCGAGTGCTCGTGCACCGGACTGCACGGCGCCAACCGCCTGGCCTCGAACTCGCTGAGCGAATGCTTCGTGTTCGGCGCACGGGCCGCGCGTTCGGCTGCGGCCCAGCCCGAGCCCGATCGCGCCGCCGCGGACGAGCTCGCCCGTGGGACCGCCCCGGCGATCCCGCCCGCCATCTCACGGGCCAGCCGCGAGGCGCTGTGGCGACACGCGGGCCTCGAGCGCGACGCGGCCGGCCTGCGCCGGCTCACGAACGATGAGCACCCGCTCGTCCGTCTGATCGCCGGCAACGCGCTGGCGCGAACCGAGAGTCGCGGCGCCCACCAGCGCACCGATTTCCCGGACCCAGACCCGGCCTTCGACGGCCGTCATGTGACGGTACGCGCCGGTTTGGCGCAAAGCACCGAGTTCTGGAGTTAATCTCAACTTAATAATTGACACGACTGTAGCTTCACACTTCGCGGGTAGCAGCCATCCACCCAAACGGAATGCCCTTGGCAGGGGCAGAGGAACTAGGAGTGGTGTGCTGCATGTATCGGTTCAGTCGAGCCATCTACCGTGAGCTTGCCGACGAGATCGTCGAAGACTCGTACGAAGGGCCGCATGTCAATCACGAGCGGGTGCTGCGCGCGTGCGAGGCCGCCATCGAGCGGCTGGCGACGGACCGGCACTACTTCGCGCATCCATCACGGACTCTGTTCAACGACATCCGGATCTACTTCCCGATGTCCGCGCAGCTGCGTGTGCTGCGCGTGATCCAGCGGTATCTCGTGCTGGCCGACGACTTCCTGCGCCGGCTGCCACAGAACGGCTTTGACGCCTACGGCAACCCCCTGCAGTGTCGCGCGAGCACGCGCAAGGGCACGCCGTGTCAGCGGATGCCGCTGCCGCACAACGGCTACTGCCCGTCGCACCAGCATCTGGCCGCGACGGAAGAGCTCGAGTCGCCGCTGATCGCTGCGTAGTTTTTAGGCCGGCGCCTGGCGGCGCCGTCATCCATGGGACCGGTTGCGCGGGGCATCCTT
>Ga0335072_10009439_pt1 | contig 14066 bp, 13 predicted proteins | sample Lox_Sample_21_FD_206725 | JGI IMG/M metagenome (GOLD analysis project Ga0335072, IMG submission 206725) | Soil microbial communities from Loxahatchee National Wildlife Refuge, Florida, United States - Lox_Sample_2.1 | ecosystem: Environmental > Terrestrial > Soil > Wetlands | place: USA...
CAGCAGGCCGGTCTGATCGCCTACCGTGACAGTCTCAACCCCGCCAACATCGGCCGTCAGATCGCCGACCTGCAGAACCGACTCCTCATGCTGGCCACGGAGAAAACCGAACAGCTCTACCTCGCCGGCATCCCGACCGCCCTACCCGACATCCGCAAAGGCATCCGAACCAAGGCCGTCTGAGCCGGCCCGTTTCGCGGGCATTCCTCCCTGAGGCATCGATCAATTTTCGCGGGCATCTTGATTTGAGGCATTACGTCAAGAGGCGACGAATTTTCGCGGCCAGGCTCGCAGCCCTGACGCCACAATTCTCGGTTTCGGGCGAACGTCAGTATTGGTGACGGGCGATCGGCGGTCCTCCCTGCGGGCTGTCGTCATCGGTCGACACAACAGCCGGCACCATTTCGCTGGTCACCAGTCCCTCGCCGCGGGTCAATTCATCAACCACATCAAAGGATTCAGCTATACGGTCCGGCCTATCAATGATGATGGTGACAACGGGGACATGCCGCCCCAGTGAGAACACCCTGTCCCCGTGCGGTCGATGATCGCCGTGGAAGCCCCAGATACCACGTAGGACCGTCGCGCCATGAGATGGTTTGTGCTTCAGCAGCTGCTGCACCACCGCGCGATGGATCGGCACGCCGTCGTGGCGTGCCGCTTCAGAGGTGTAGATCATCAACTTCTGCCAAAGTGGCAGGCCGTGCTCGTCGGTCCCCGGCAGTGCGTGGGGCCGCTCCAGTAGTTCGCCATCGCGCTTGCACACGCGAACCCGTTCGACAGTGATCAACGGCCGTCGGAGCAGCCCGCCGAGTTCCGGTACCACCTGACCGATGAGCTCGCCGGAACCGACGGCGATGATCATCATCGGAACATCAGCATTGCGTCCAAAAAATAGGGCACGTTGCCGCCGCCCGTGCGCGGTGCCGTCGACGCCTAGGAATACCGATGCCCCGGCGAGTTGGCGCCGGTACATCAGATCGCAAATCACTATGTGGGCCGGTACCCCGTACACGCGGTCCTTGCGTCCGACATAAATCGTCAACTTGACGGCTTCATGCAGTTGGTCCGACAGTTCCATCGGTCCGATGCCGTCGCGCAACAACCGGGCACGCTCGAGTGTTACCAAGCCGCGCTGCTCGATGCCCAGCACGGGGTCCAGCAGCGCCTCAATCTTTGTTCTGTTGTCCACCGCGATTATCGCCACCGGCGGATCCTCGGACAGTGTCAAAGACTGATCGGTTCTGAGGTGATGGCGTGGTCCAAACCCGCTGATGCCGCGCAACACGATGCTGGTGGCAATGCGGCGCTCTTCGTACATGCCGAGCATTACGTCGGCGAGAAAGCGATCACCGCTACGCCGACGCTCGTCGAAATAGGTACTGAGCTTGAGACAGTCTTCGTCCATCGATAGTCCTTAGGCGTTGCTGTGCAGGAATTTTCAAAGGCAGGCCGCCGATTCTGGAATGTCACCACTGGGTGCTGGGTATGCTGTAAGTTGTCAACGCTAGATGGCGGTGGGGCTCGCCATAACTGCGCGTCACGCATTCGACGGCCAACGGTCCCTGCGGAACAGATCAGTGCTCGGCTGGTCAACGATGCAGCCGAACTTGACGTGGAGGAAGACAAGTGGCAGTTAAGTTTACGTCGGTATCGGCGATCGAGATCCTCGATTCCCGCGGTCGCCCGACTCTCTCGGTATCGCTGACTCTGGCAGACGGTAGACAGGTGCGTGCGGGTGTACCATCCGGAGCCTCGGTCGGCAGCCGGGAGGCCGTCGAGTTGCGTGACCGGGACGGCGAGCGTTACGGCGGCTTGGGTGTAACTCGAGCTGTCGAGAATGTCAACGGGACGATCGCAGAATCGCTTACTGGCCAACCGTTTACCACCCTCGATCATGTCGATGCGGTGTTGCGGGAGCTGGACGGGACGGAAGACAAGTCCCGATTGGGGGCTAACGCGATAGTCGGTGTTTCGATGGCGGCCGCCCGGGCCTTCGCCATGGAATCGGGACGGCCGTTGTGGCAGTCGCTCACTCCTGACGGCGTGAGCCCGCGTCTGCCGGTACCGCACTTCAACGTCGTCAACGGCGGCGCTCATGCGCTCAATAGTCTCGATTTTCAGGAATTCATGATCGCGCCGATCGGGGCACCGTCCTTGCCCGAAGCGATCCGTGCCGGCGCCGAGGTGTATCGCCGATTGCGTTCTGAGCTGGCCGACCGCAACCTGGCGACCGGGTTGGGCGACGAAGGTGGTTTCGCACCTGAGATCCGTTGTCCTGAAGACGTTTTGACCTTGCTCACCCATGCGATCAGCGATGCGGGTTATAGCATCGGTCATGCCGGCGTGGCGATCGCACTGGATCCCGCCGCGAGCTACTTCTACCGTGACCATCGTTATCGGGTTGCTGGGGACGATCTGTCTAGCGACGACATGATCGATCGCTACGCCAGCATGGTCGCCAATTACCCGGTATGGAGCATCGAGGACGGGATGGATGAAAATGACTCCGCAGGCTGGCGCAAGCTGACTGAAGCCCTTGGCGGCACCGTGCAATTGGTCGGCGACGACAACTTTGTGACCAACCCCGATTTGATCGCTGCTGCTGTGCGGGTCGGCATCGGGAACGCCGCCTTGATCAAGGTCAACCAGATCGGAACGGTAACCGAGACCCTGGAGGCACTCGCGCTGTGTAGGCAGGCGGGCTACGGTGCGATGATTTCTCATCGCTCGGGGGAAACCGAAGATTCGTTCATCGCCGACCTCGCGGTGGCCTCGGGGTGTGGTCAAATCAAATCGGGTGCTCCGGCCCGCGGAGAACGCGTCGCAAAGTACAACCGGCTCCTCGAAATCGCAGCGGCGGAACCGGATCTGCAGTATGGGCTGCCCGTCGCCCATCGTCTGTCGTTCACACAACTTTGACTCAACGGGTGAAACGTTGCCGTTCATGAGGCCGCGATCACGACGGCGAGAACGGCCAGCACCGCGATCAACATGTAAGCCATATACGCGTCGAGGCGACCCGACTGCAATTTCCTGGCGAATCGTGACACCGCGAGTACGCCATAGCTCAGCGGGCGATAGAAATATCGTTCGACGACATCGACGACGTCGATGCGATAGGTATACAGGCGCGCCGCGAGGTCGTCATCGTCGTGCTCGTACTCCTTCTCGAGCAATGCGGTTCGGGTTAGCAGCACAGTAGACAGCACGTTGCGCACCGGATTGGCGTATGCGGAGGAGGTGTAGCCGACCCCGCGGTCGACCCCTGGCGACGCCGAGGACCACGGCGTAACCTTGCGCACCCGAAACGGGTTGCGCCCAGCGAACACCGTTGCGGATCCCGCGATGACCGCGGTCATCGCAGGCAGCACGATCCATAGCCAGGTGGGTGACAACGCGGAGAATTCGGCGAACACGGGCTGCAGCACCCAGGGGGCGGCATTGGCACCGGCTGCCTTTTTGTCCACAATCGGTCGCAGCCCGGCACCGATTAGGCGCACTTGAAGCGGCGCCAAGGCCGCGGCCCCGAGGCAGCCGGCGACCAGGAGGGCTACACCTATTCGGTAGGGCCATTGACGGTCTACCCTTGCGGCCACCGGATCCAACGCCGGCCCACCGATGCGGGCCGGGCCGAATGCGGTGAGCGCCACCACCCGAACGAAGGTGACTCCCGCGATACCGATCGTCAGCGCGATCAGCGCTCCTGTTGCGGCGGTGGACAGTTGCATCGCCAGGCTGGAGACTCTGAACTGTTGCATCAGCGACTCGAGGGTGAACCATTCGGATGCGAAACCCGCGGTGAGCGGTAGCCCTGCCAGCGTCAATGAGCCGATCACCAAACCGGTGCCCGCCCACGGCAAACGTCGCGCGATGCCGCCGAGCCGGTCTAGGTCGGTGGTCGCGGTGGTGTGCTCGATCGTGGACGCAGACACGAACATCAACGTCTTGCCTAACGCGTGCGCCATTACCTGGGCGGTGGCGGCAACAAGTCCCGCGGCGACCAGCCTCGGTTCGGCCGCTGCCGCGCCGACCAAAGCGGCTCCGAATCCCGCGGTGATGACACCGGCGTTTTCCACGCTCGACCAAGAGATCAACACCGCGAGGTCGGGGTTGACCGCGGCGTGGGCGATGCCCAAGATGGCGGTGAGACCGCCGACGATCAGCACTCCGCAGATCAGCCAGACTGGCGGCGGGCCAAGTACATTCAGCGTGCGCCACATCCCGTAGAAACCCACGTTGACTGCGCTGCCCGCCATCACTGCGCGGGCCGGGCCCGGCGCGGCGAAGTATCCGGGCGGCATCCAGATGTGAGCTGGCGCCAGTCCGACCTTGATGCCGAACCCCAACAGCAGCAACGCATACGATGCCTGGCCTGCTGCGCTATGTGGGTTCAGCCCATCGACGGTGAACGCGAAGGTATGGGTGTGTCCCGCCAGTAGCAGAGCACCCATCAGCAGTGATGCCCCGCTGGCCTTGCCGAACACCACGGTAATGACGGAACCCCTCGCCCTGCCGGGCAGGTCGCGGTCGTATCCGGCGATCAGGTAGAAGGCCACGCTGAGCAATTCCCAACCGAAGAGCAGAACGAAGAGGTTGTCGGCCGTGATGACGATCCCGACCGCGATCAGAGCCAAGGCGACGGCGGCGGGCAGGCGTGGACGATGGCGGTTAGCCGGAGCGGCGGCGGCGATCAGGGCTGGGACGGCAACCCCGAACGATACGACGAGGAATAGCCCGGAGAGCGCATCCGCGTGCAGCGAGGCCGGCCCGAGACCCGAGAGGTCGCCGAGCTCGACACGTTGCGGACGACCGGCCAGCGCGCCGACACCGGTAACCACCAATGCGACAGCCCCTGCGGCATTGGCGGTCCAGGCGGCAGCACTCCAACGCGCCTGTGCGCGTTCGCTCCCTGCAAGCCCCGAACACGAGCTGAGTAACAGCGCCGCCGCCAGTAGGGAGAGCCCAGTGATCAGCATGGCGCGCTCGTGCGTTCGTACCTAGGCACGCGGCCCAATGCCAACAGGATGCCGTGCAGCACGCTGAACGGAGAGGCCGGTGCCCCGGGCACCCAAACGTCGACGGGCACGACGTCGCCGACCCCGACGCCGCCGATGTACCCGCCGCCGATCAACCCACCGCTCACCGCGTCGCTACCAACGGCGATCACAACGGTCGGCGCCGGCATCGCATCCAGCGTGCGCCGCAGCGGTTCAATCATGGCGGCGGCGCCTATCCCGGTGACCAAAAGGATATCGGCGTGACGAGGGCTGGCTGTGAAGAAGATTCCCAACCGGTGCAGGTCATAGACCGGGTTGGTCAGGGCCTGGATCTCCCATTCGTCGCTGCCGTCGGATCCGGTGTCGACATGGCGAAGATGTACCGAACGTCGCAGTCGTCGCACCCGGTTGGCCAGCGCCGCGCGCAGCTCGGCCAGCGCCTCGTCGCTCTCCTCGATGGCACCCACCACTAGCGATGCCCTGCTCAGACCGGCTGTGGCGGAACCGGTTTCCCAGCCAAACCATTCGGGCGCCAGGTCCACGCAGCGTCCGCACAAGATGCACCGTCCCCGGTCCAGTTGTGGTTGCGGCTCAACGGAAATGGCACCGGTGGGGCATGCCGTGGCGGCAGCGACCGCACGCGGCGGTGCCCCGGTGTCGGCGCCGCCAATTACCCGTACCGCCGCGGGAAATTGATCGAAGTATTCGTCGACACCCTGGGGCCACCGGCTGGTGACGATGCCGTTGCGCAGTCCCCTCAACACCCACGGCATCTACATCGCCACCCCAGCATAGCCGAGCCCGAAACTGGCCTCTATGAACGGAAAGTCGGTGAAGACGTCCCCTCCGAACACATCATGGAAGAGCAGCATGTTGTGCAGGGAAGCGGACCGGGCAAAGCATCGGCCGATCACGCCGTCACGGACTTCCAGGCCGTAGAGCACTTCACCCTGCGCCGCCTCGGCCCAGCCCAGCCCGAAACCGTCGACCACCTCGACTGGTGCAGCAATCGCGCTATCCGAGATGGGGGCCAGGCGGTCGCAGGCACGCTGGATCAACTCGGCGGCGATATCGATCTCGCGCCACCGAACCCGCAGCCGAGCCAGTGCGTCGCCTTGATCGTCGACCGCGACGCCGTCGACAACCGGAAGCTCCGCGTAGCCGTCGTATGGGCGTCTGCGCGCGTCGTCGTCGCAGCCCGACGCCCGGCCCACCGGACCCAGCGCTCCATGTGAGGCCGCCAGCGCAGGATCGAGACGCCCGGTGCCACGGAGTCGGTCGAGAAACGACGCGTCCACCATCAGGGCGTCACGGTCCCGGCGGAGCCGACGCACGATCACCGCCAGGCGCGCAGAAACCTCGGACGAGTGCAGCCGAGGAGGCGCGCCGATGCCTCCAACACGGACCACTGAGCGCCCAAACCTGTTGCCGCACAGCGCAGATATCAACCGCATAACGCACTCTTTGTGCCAGCCGAACCGTGCGTAGGGAACGGCAATCCCAGCGGCGTCGCACAGCCGCGTCACCACGTCAAGATGGTTGGCGATTCGTTCCAGTTCGGCGTGGATAACCCGAACAAGTCGCGCGGCCCGCGGCGGAGCGCCGCCGGTAAGGTGCTCGGCGGCATGGGCGAAGGCCAAAGCATGTGCGACCGAGGAGATTCCCTCCACGCGTTCTGCGACCAGGATCCCGTCGCCTACATCCAATGTCTCGAACCGTTTGGCGATCCCGCGATGTTTGTAGTGCGGCCGGATGTTCAGGTGCGGTATGTCCTCGCCCGGCGTCTCGATGAGGAATTCGATCGATTCGTACACTCCGGAGCGCACGGGTCCCAGCGGTAAAGTGAATACTCCGCCGCCGCCGACGTCGACCGGACCGTGTCGTTCGGTGGCACTCGAGTGAATGTGCCGATCCAGTGCGGCACTGTCGACATAGCCGGGCCGCGGTGAAGGTTGTCCGGGTTGGCGGGCCAACAGCAACGGATCGAGCCGCGGGTGCCCGATCGGCACCACCTCAGATAAGTCGTGCAACGCTCGCTCATACCAAAATGCCGCCGGCACATCGGGTGTCAGCGCCGGGTAGGACATCGATCCGTTGGTATCCGGTGTCAGGCGTGTGCGAAGGCAGCTGATCCAAGCACCGCCAACCACAAGGGCGTGCAACTGCGCCGTTTCGGCATCATGAGCGGCGTACAAACCCGCGAAACGATAACCGGCGGCGACGTGTGCGATCACATCCGCACGCCACCGCTCCAGCGGCAGGTCGACGACGTCGGTCGCGGTCGCGGAGGTCATCGTGCACCAGCCATGAGTTCGCTGGCGCCGTGGTTGAGCAGATTCACCAAATCCGATGGCGGCGCAATACCCAACAGCAATAAGACCAATACTCCCGCAACGACAGGGGTCACCATCCAGCGGCTGGGCTCACCCGGAATCTGGTCTTGCTTGGCGGTCGGCTCGATCGGTCTGGGGCGGAACAGGATCCGGGTGGTGGCCAGTGTCAAACCCAAGAAAGCCAGGGTGACCAGACAGACAAGTGCCGCCGTGGCGGCGTTGCGGGGGTGCGCGAATCCGCCGGAAATGATTTGGAATTCGCTGCGGAACAAACCAAATGGCGGCATCGCCGATAACGCCAGAACGGCGGTCAGGAACAGCGGACCCGACCACGGCAATAGCCTGATGCCGTCGGCCATTCGGGCCAGTTCCTTGGTGCCGAATTTGCGCACGAGCACACCCGCACCCATGAATGCGTTGCCCTTCGCCGCGGCGTGGGCAAGTACGTGCAACAGCACGCCGGATAAGGCGATCGGTGCGCCGAAGCTCATGCCTATCGCCAGGATGCCCATGTGTTCGACGCTCGAATAAGCAAGCAGGCGTTTGATATCGCGCTGTTCGAGTAGGTAGAGCGCTGCCAGTAGCAGCGAAAGTACACCGAAGACCAACAACACCATTTGTGGAAAGCGTGGACCTAATGCTGCGGCGGTGATCTGGTAGTAGCGCAAGATCGCATAGAAGCTTACCGCCAGCAGCGACCCCGATAGCAGCGCAGACACCGGGGTCGGGGCCTCGGCGTGTGCGTCGGGTAGCCAGGTGTGTACCGGGAAGAACCCGACTTTGGTGCCGTAGCCGACGACGGCAAGAACGAACGCCAACCGCACCGGAGTCTGCGGTGAGTGGCCGGCCGCGCTGATCAGTGGGTCGAAAGCCAAGTCATAGGATTGCCCCAACACTTGGGCGCCCGCGTAGTACATGAAGATGGTTGCCAGCAGGCCAATTCCGAGCCCGGATGAGGCGATCAGTACGTACTTCCATGCCGCCTCGGTGGCCCCCTCGGTGTTGTCCAACGCCACCAACAGCGCCGAAACGACGGTGGTAATTTCCACGGCAATCCACAACAGCGCAAGACCGTTGACCAGCGGTGCGCAGATCATCGACCACGCGAAGGCGTTTAGGCCGACGTAGAAGCGGGCGCTGTGGCGGGCGAACTGGGCCTTCTGCTCGGCGTTGGCGGATCTGACCGCTCGCTCTTCGTCGGCGAGGTATCCGACGGAATAGATCCCGACTGTGGCATACAGAAAGCAGGTGCCTAGCAGGAAGATTAGCGACAATGAGTCGGCGCGCAAATAGCGCAGGGCGGTGATGGTGTGACCGGCGCCGGCGGGCACTAGCGCGACGGCGAGCCCGAACGTAATGACGCCGGTGAGTGCGGTGACGATCGCGGCGACGCGATGCGGGACGCGGAGGCACAGTAGCGTGGTGCCCAGCGGCACCGCGACGAGTAGCACCATCAATATCGACATCAGCTATCCCCGCAGCCGGTCGAGCTTCTCGGTGGACAGTGATTGCGTTCGCCGGTGATGGGTGCGCATCAAGACCCCGAAAACCACCACCGCAACCAGCAGATCGAACAAGAAAGCGACCTCGAGGATCAGTGGCATGCCGGCGGCAACCACCAAGCTGGCCAGCGAGACACCGTTTTCCAGTGAGAAGAAACCGATCGCCTGGCTGACGACGTCGCGACGCACGATCATCAAGATGAACGCAACCAAAATCACGGCCACCGACAGACTGAGCGCGGCAGTGGGCAGTACCGCGGAATGGATGCCGAGCACCCCAACGGCGAAAAACCCGAACGCCGCCACCGCGATCGAGATCAATACTTCGTTTGCCACCCCCAGCGCGCCGCTGCCGGCTATTTCTTGGTTGGCCTCTCGTAATAGGCCAACCACCAAAAGCGGTACCACGATTACCTTGAGCAGTAGCGAAAGGAACGCCAGCGCATAAAGTTCGGGGACGTCGCGGCCGAATGCCACGACACCCGCCAGGACGCTTACGGCTAGCGACTGCCCGGCGTAGAGACGCACCTGGCCACGCAGCAGTGCCGCACGCAGCATCCCGAACTCCAGCAGCAGCACGATGAGTGCCACCATGTTCGCGATGCCTTCGTATACGGTCGGAACCGACTCGCTGGCCGTCGCCAATACCATCAGCCACCTCCGAGGTAGAGGGTGAACACCGCCAGAATCGATAACAGCAGTGCGGCCGAGACGAATTCGGTAATTTTGAACAGGCGCAGCTTCGCGTAGCTGTTGTCGATCACCGCTACGACGCAACCCAGCAGTGTGGCCTTGGCCAAAAGAGCAAGGATCGCCAGCCCGACAGCGACCACGTCGGTGGTAGATGCCATTCCCCACGGGGCGACGAAGACATTGAGCAAGATGACATACAGCACGAATTGCTTGGCCGCCGCTCCCCAGTGCAATAAGGCCAGGTCAGGTCCAGAATGCTCGAATGAGCGCCCGGTTTCGATCATTCCAAATTCTGTTGTGCCGGTGTGCGTTTCAACAGGTATCCGTGCGGTCTCGTACAGGATCACCAGGAACAGCGCGGCTGAGGCCAGCAGGTGCGCCGGACGCACGATTTGAGCGGGGCCGCTGCGGACGGTGGCTCCCAAAACGTAAGGCAGGTCGGTTGTCGTGATCAACGCCACCGTGAACACCACAAGCAGCACCACCGGTTCGGTGATTGCCGCGAAGGTTTTGGCCCGACTCGACGCCAGCTGCGCATAAGCATCCCCGGTTTCGGCCGCGGCGACGGCGACCAGGAAGCTGGCGAACGCCAGAATCAGGCCACCGCCCAGGATGTCACCCATGTATCCCAGTGGCAGTGCGTAACTGGTGAGTACCGGGATCAGCATCGGCACGGTGAGATAGCAGGCGAACGAAGCCATCGGTGCCAACCGAAAAAAAGGGCCCGCGCCGCGCGGTGCCAGTGTCTCCTTCCCGAAAAACTTTGCCAGGTCGAAATAGGGCTGGAGCACTCGTGGGCCGCGTCGGCCTTGGAGGCGAGCCTCGAACCAGGCGATGAAGCCACTGACGCCCGGTGCCCCACCGGCGACAGTGATCACTTGCAAACCTTGAATTACCGGCAATGGGAGCGTTGTCATCAAACAGCCGACCTGGGTCGCCACAGGTTGCCGAGGTAGCGGGCGTAGGTACCGTGCCGGCGCGTCAGCGCCGGCAGGTACCCCGCGATAGGCGGGCGCAGGACGACGTCTTTCAGGTCGTGCCAGCCCACCCACGACGGCCGTCGCCCAGGCTCGCCGCATAGCTGTACCGTGGTGTCGAATTCGTCGGCAAGAAAGATCAATTCGACGACACGCCGACGGGTCTCGGGGTCGTTGACTTCCAGTACGAGAGCGCAGCCGGCAGGTTGGATGTCCAGTCCCGTCTCTTCGCGTACCTCTCGTCGGGCGCACGAGGCCATGCTTTCGTGCGGACGAGGACGGCCGCCTGGCAGCACCCAGTCTCCACATTCGTCCCGCTGCAACAGCAGCACCGCATCACTGCGGACCACGGCTACAGCACAACGCAATTCGACCAGCGATTCGTCTGCGGAGGTCATCCGGGTGCTGCCGAACGCACTTGACGGGCAAAGAAAAGGACACAAATCACCTGCGACTCCTTCGTTCGCAGGTGCCATCAGCCTTATGGCGGTTTGGAAGCCGAGCTTCCGGGCGAGCCCCATCGCCGCTGTCAGTTAACCAACGGCGATTCGCCGGGTCAAGCCCGAGCATACTGGCTGGCCTACCACTCCCGTGCTGAGCCGGTGAAACCCCAGCTCCGGCAGATTGACGACCACCATATTGTTGTCGATCGGGGCGCCATTTTTGCCCAGGCCGTCCACCACGGTGCGGTATCCGGCGCGGCACAGGACGGACTGGTAGCGACGGTGAAAGTGCCCATGCCACAGCCGACCCGGGCGAACCGCGTCGACGACAGACCGCAATCGCGCCCGGTACAGCTCGGAACGTCTCAGCTCGACGGCCGGGAATCCGAACCGGTCGCGCGCGGCACCCGGCACGGTGATTCCAGCTGGGCAATCATGACAGAACATCGCATCCGCGTGTCCAGCGGCGGCAACATCACGTGCCTGCGAGGCCGTGAGCGACTCCTGCGGCCACCACGACAATCCGGGCTTTCGCAGGAAGCGGTCGATGGAATAGGCGCCGCCAACCGCCAGGCATCGGGTCTGGCCCCACTGCCATCGAAATCCGCGCGGCAAGTGCACGATCCGCTCGCGCAGATGCCGCAGGCCGTCTGCGTCGACGGGCCAGCTAAGCAGTCGGTCGAAGTTCTCGTGATTACCGTCGACGAAACCCAATACGATGCCGGATCGACGGAGCGCATCGTCGAGCGAATCCAAATAGTCGTCGGTGAAGTTGTAGCCGAAGTCACCGAGATGGAGCAGCACAGACGCATTGCGCTTGGCAGCGTGCTCCACGGCCGCGACGGCATACGCTGTGTCGGCGTGCCAGTCGCCCGCAATGGCGATGCGCGACGGCGGGGACAGTACCGAGTGCGCTAGCCGCTCGCCTGGGGAGGCTACGCGCGACAGAGGAGATGTTCGATTCATGGCCGGCTCCTGGGTTCACTCGCGATTGGGCGACGTGTCTCATGGGCACGCCGCGCGATCGGCATTGATCAATTCCCAGGGACCGTTGTCAACCGCCGGACTGTCCGTTGATTGCAGGATGCGGGCCCCACCGCCTATTTCGAAGTCCAGGCTACGCGGCCCCTACAAGTCGGGTCAATCAACGCCGGGCGCTGGTCTTGACCAAGGTGGAGCGGCTAGCCTGGCGGTCAGGCGATGGATCTCCGCCTGGGTGCCCACCCGAACCGCCAGCCGGCTGATGGCTCCTGCGCTACTTGGCAAGCAGTGGGCAAGGAGTCCGCTATGGCATTGGTCGTCGGATATGACCGCCACCCCGCCAGCCGAGCCGCGGTGCTATTCGCCGGTGAACTCGCCGGCGCCCTGAATGCGCCCGTTCATGTTGTCCATGTCGTCGATCTGTCCGATAGTCATTTTTCCGCCGAGCCGGTTTCCGCCACGTCTGGCAGCCCAGACGAGGCCGCCGAGAGAAGACTCACCATTGAGCGTCAGCACGTCGGAGACGCACTCGACGCGGCCGGTGTTCAGTGGACCTATCACCTTATGGAGGGCGATCCGGTTAGCGCACTCCTGAAAACGGCAGAAGAATGCGCCGCGACTTTGATTGTGGTTGGTCGCCCGCAACACGGGATCGGTGCGGCCTTGAGTCACATTGTGACGGGTACTGTGACGCGAAATCTGTTGCGCCACAGTACCATGCCGGTTGCGGTGGTTCCCGAGTTCGGGGACAGTGCGTGAGCGCGGGCGGCGTTAGCCGGGTGTACTTGGCCCGGCATGGGCGTACTGCGCTCAACGCGGACGGACGTCTACGCGGGCTTAGCGACCCCCCATTGGATGAGGTCGGTGTTGCCGAGGTTTCACGGCTCGCCAGAACGCTGGCCGCCCGCCGGCCGGTCGCGGTGGTCTGCAGCCCGCTGCAGCGGGCGGTCGCGACCGCGCAGGCAATCGGCGAAGCCGTCGGCGCACCGGTCTCAATCGATGTGCGGCTTATCGACCGCGACTACGGGCCGATGACCGGCATTCGTCGCGACGACGTCGAAAGGCGTTACGGTAGTGTCGATTCCGCACCTGGCGTGGAGAGTCGTACAGCACTCGCCGATCGGGCTCGCCGAGCGTTCTCCGAGCTGGTGGCCGAACTCGGCGTGGGGCCGGTCGTGATGGTGTCACACGACGCGTTCAACACGGCTCTGCTGGCGCAACTGGATCAATCACTGGACCACATCGGGCAGCGAACCGCGTGCTGGAATCAGCTCAGCCTGGTCGACGGAATCTGGCGTGTTGACGCCTATGACGTTGTGGCCGAATGATTCCCGGAAACGCGGTTCTTGTGGTTGAAGTACGCCATGAGAATATCCTCGGCACGGTGATACGCGAGCGAGTCCACCCACAAGCGGCGGATCGGTGGGCGCTCTCGATTCCGCGCGTGACCGCCGGGTGTGGCGACATAGCCGCCGACATCGCCGTCGGCCAGCAGCCCGAGCACAAGGTCGACATCGTCGGACTCCAGATCGGCCAGCTCTGCCCAATACGTCGCCCAGACTCCGTTGTCGATGCCACCCGGTGGTAACCAGAACATGACGTCAAACTGAGCCGGATTCCCGAGTGGGTTAGACGGCGAACTCATGCGTGCACCATCGGTGTTCTCCTGGGCATGTGCCCTGCTTGTCTGCGGCTCAGGGACTATCGGCGACATCCGCGGTTTGGGCGAGTCCCACCGCCCAGAATCCATCATGACGCGCGGGCGCCCCCTCTGCCAATCGTGCGGTACTATGGGCGGAAGGCGATGAAGCTCGCCTCAACCGCCGCTCCGGCTAATGGCTTCTACCGATGAGATGACTCACGGTGGAAGGCGGGGAGCGCAAATGGCGGCGTTTAGCAGCATCCTTGATCCCAGTGCTGGCGGCGTGACTGGTGCTGATGCACCACCCGATTGTTTTGCCGACTTGCACCTCGACGAAATCATCGCCACTGTGACCGCGGGACATGACGACAGTGATCTCGCCGGCTTCTTCTACACACCGCCGCATGACCTGGCGACGGTGCACTACCGACAGCAGATATTTCGTGATCTCGACAACGGCGAAACTTGGCGATGTATACGTAATTTCGTGACGGT
>Ga0335072_10009440_pt1 | contig 14065 bp, 14 predicted proteins | sample Lox_Sample_21_FD_206725 | JGI IMG/M metagenome (GOLD analysis project Ga0335072, IMG submission 206725) | Soil microbial communities from Loxahatchee National Wildlife Refuge, Florida, United States - Lox_Sample_2.1 | ecosystem: Environmental > Terrestrial > Soil > Wetlands | place: USA...
CGGTCGCCATGCTCGTCGATCCAGCGTAGCGCGGCTTCGGCATGGGACAGGTGGCGGCGGAGCAAGCTGATGTCGCCGGTGGCGCGCCAGGCGGCGTGGAGCGTGATCAGATAGAGCGGCGTGGCATCGGCAGTGCCGTAGTACGGCGTGTGCGGGATCAGCTTGAAATGCGCCAGCTCGCCATAGCGGAGCTCGTGCATGATCTTGCCCGGCTCGGCGTCACGGTAGTCGTCGCGTTCCGTCGCCTGCCAACGGCCCAGCACATCGAGCGAGCCGCGGGCAAATTCCGGATACACCAGGATGTTCTGCAGCGACACGATCAGGCTGTCGCGGCCGAACGGCGCATTGAACCACGGCAGGCCGGCGCCGGGCACGAACACCATGTGGTCGGTGCCTTCGATGGGCAGGCGCAGTGCCGCCATGTCCTCGATCGCCTGGTGATAGAAGCGGTAGAACTCTTCGTTGCTGGTGCGCACCTTCAGCACCGCCTGTTGCCACGAATGCTGGGCGATAGCGTGACGCGAGTTTTCGGAATGCAGGGCGCAGGTGCGTGGCGCGTGATAGTGGCGGTCGCTGTCGGCCAGCTCGTAGAGCATGCAGGCGTGCCAGGACGCGGCGGGACCAAGTGCCACTTCAAAGCTGAGACGCCCATTGGCGTAGGCGGCATGGCTTGTGGCCTCGCCCACCGACACCGACACGGCGCGAATGAAATCGCGATTGCGATAGACGGTGCGCAGGCGCTGATGCGAGTCCGCCCACTCGGTACCGATGCGGCCGCGCCGCACCGAGCGTCCGGCTTTGACGTCGAAGATATCGGCGAAGTCCGACCTGATCGCGATTTCCAGATTGAAGCGCACGGGGCGTTGGCCGTGGTTGGCGATGTCCAGATCCTCGTGCAGACCGCCGTCGATGGCCCGGCTGATGACGAACGACAGCGAATGCGCCGGAACAGCGCCGTCCTCGGTGAGAAAAGCCCGGTTGGTCAGGAAGATGCGGGCGACGTCGTAGTTCACGGCGCCGCCGTTCAGCAGATCCCAGGGCTCCCCGTTGGCGTAGACGTTCCAGGCGGAGATCAGGCGGGTGTCGAAGAAATACAGGCCCTTGTCGGTAGGCCAGCGCACCTGGCCGTCCGGCTCGGTCACCAGCACAGTCATGGCCTGGTGGATGGCAATCTGCGGCGGGCCAACCTGGACCTTGAACGGCATGGCAATGGTCTCCTGGAGAATGGGCAGGGAAGCCGCGGGGGCGGCCTGGCACCAGCCGGTATAGCCGCGAGCAAGTGCACGATCACGCGAGGCTGCGGCGTGCCAAATCCCCATTCCAGTTGCGGCCGCCGGTAATTACCGTCTGCCGCGCAGCCTCGGCTTTACCGGCTGCAAGACCTGTGATCTGGTCATCGGGACCTTTTGGATCGAGCATCGGCACGCATTGCCCCACGACGACCGCGAATTCGCGCCGATGCGGGTGCATCCCAGCCTGGCAGTGCGCTTTGTGCAGGGAAATCCGGCCTTTCATGCCGGCGGAAGCGCCGAGGTGCTTCCAGCGCTTCGCAGGTCCGCCCTGCATCCATAGCATAGCCCACGATCTGGCACGGATATCATAAGCTGACTTATAGTCACGGCAGCCAAGAGACCCTAGGAACGTCCGTCCCTTGCCCGACTTTCAACGCGACCTGTTGTTCCTGTTGCACGACGTCGCCCGCTTGCTCCGCGTGGATGCAGACAAGCGCGCCCGTCAGCACGACATGACCCGTGCCCAATGGGGCATCCTGGTCTGGTTGGAGCGCCAGCCCGGTATCTCCCAGAAAGAGCTATCCGAACTCCTGGAAGTGGAGCCGATCACGGTCGCGCGCCTGATCGACCGGCTGGAGGCGCGCGGGATGGTGGAACGCCGTCCGGACCCGCGGGACCGCCGCATCTGGCGCCTGCACCTGCGCCCGGCGGCGCGCCCTGTGCTGGCCGATATTGCCAGCCAGCGCGCCGAAATCACCCGCATGGTCACCACCGGCCTTGACGAGGACACCGTTGACGCCGTCACCGAAGCATTGTTGCGCATGAAAGTGACATTGGTCCAAGAGGCGCACGCCGCCCGCCGCAGCGCCGACGCCGCGGAAACACGTAACGACGCCGAAGCGACGGAGCTCGCCTGATGTCGCAAGCCGCTACCGCTGGCTCGTCCGCCCCGCCCGTACCTCGCGTCACCGAGGCTCCCTCGCGTCGCCGTGTCTCGCGTGCGACGCTGCGCCCGATCCTGATGCTGGGCGGCATCCTGGTTGTCGCCGCCGGCGCCGCCACCTGGTGGGTCACTGGCGGCCGATACGTCGATATCGACGATGCCTATGTGCGCGCCGCCAAGGAGTCGCTCGCGACCGATGTCAGCGGCATCGTCGCCGAAGTACCGGTGCATGAAGGCCAGTTCGTGAGGAAGGGTCAGGTGCTGCTGCGGCTGGATCCGCTTCAGTACCAGATCGCGGTCGATGCGGCGCGGGCCAACCTCGGCGGCGTCGTCTCCGACCTGGTGGCAGAGAAGCTCAACTACCGCCGCATGCTGCGCGATGCCGATGCAAAGCAGGCGCTAGTGGAATCCGACCAGGCGAATTTCGACCGCTTCGCCAACCTGGTCAGGTCCGGCGGCGTCACGCGGGCCGAGTACGACAATGCGAAATACCAGCTCGCTGCCGACAAGCAGGCCTTGGACGCACTGAAGATGGCGGCACAGGTACAGTTGGCGAAGCTTGGCAGCGCCGACGTCGATGTGCGCACGATGTCGGACTACCTGATGGCCAAGGCGAAGCTGGACGAGGCGCAGCGTGAGCTGAGGCACACGGTGATCTATGCGCCGTTCGACGGCATCGTGACCCAGGTCGATACCGTGCAGCGGGGCATGTATCTCGCCGCGTCCACCGCGGCGTTCGGCATCATTTCCACGGAGCATGTCTGGGTCGAGGCCAACCCGAAGGAAACGGAACTCACCTGGGTGAAGCCGGGCGACCCGGTGGATATCGCGGTGGACACCTATCCCGACCGAACCTGGAGGGGTGAAGTCGAGAGCATCGCGCCGAACAGTGGATCGGAGTTTTCGGTGCTGCCGGCCCAGAATACGTCGGGGAACTGGGTGAAGGTGGTGCAGCGCATTCCGGTCCGCATCCGTGTGGACCGCAAGCCGGGCGATCCGGAGTTGCGTGCCGGTATGAGCGTCGAAGCCGACATCGACACCAGCCACCAGCGCACCTGGCGCGATCTGCTGCCCTGATATTTTGCCTCCCACTTGCGGGCCAGGGCCGCGAAGCGGACCAAGGCCAGGGGAGGGTGTCGCGGGGGGCAAGCGAAATCCTTCGTAACCTCGCTCCAGTTTGCGGCGAAGCCCGCAAGCATACGGGGAGTCCAAGACGCCGACGCTGCATCTAGTCGGGAGAGCTCCCTCCGTGCCGCCATCGTCCAGCGATCCGACCCACGTTCCCTACCGCCTGATCATTACGTTGTGCACCGTTGGTGCCACGCTGATGCAGGCGCTCGACCAGACCATTGCCAACGTCGCGCTGCCCTATATGCAGGGCAGCCTGTCGGCGACCTATGACGAGATCACCTGGGTCCTGACGTCGTACATCACCGCCGCGGCGATCATGACGGCGCCCGTCGGTTGGCTCGCTGCGCGGTTCGGCCGCAAATACCTTTTCATCACCTGCCTGGTCGGCTTCACCATCACCTCGATGCTGTGCGGCGCGGCGGCATCACTGAACCAGATGGTGTTGTTCCGCATCCTGCAAGGCGTATTCGGCGCCGCGCTGGTGCCGCTGTCGCAAGCCACCATGCTGGACATCTATCCGGTCGAGCAACGCGGCCAGGCGATGGCGATCTGGGGCATGGGCGTGATGGTCGGGCCGATCCTGGGGCCCACGCTGGGCGGCTATCTGACCGAGATGTACAACTGGCGCTACGTCTTCTACATCAACCTGCCGTTTGGCATCCTGGCCACCGCGGGGCTGCTGGTTTTCATGCCGCGCTCGCATCCGAACTTCAATCTGAAGTTCGACTGGATCGGCTTCGGCGTGCTGGCCATCGCGATCGGCGGATTGCAGATGATGCTGGACCGCGGCCAGGATCAGGATTGGTTCAGCTCTCGCGAAGTCATCACCGAAGCGGTACTCGGCTGTCTCGGCGCCTATTTGTTCATCGTCCACATGTTGACGGCGAAGCGGCCGTTCATCCCGCCGGCGATCTTCCGCGACCGCAATTTCGCGACCGGCCTGCTGGTGATGTTCGCGACCGGCACCATCCTGGTGTCGAGCTCCTCGCTGATGGCGCCATGGCTGCAGGGGCTGGCCAACTATCCCGTGGAAACCGCCGGCCTGATCATGGCCCCGCGCGGCATCGGCACCATGGTGGCGATGATGATCGGTGGACGCCTGTCCTCGCGCGCCGATCCGCGCAAGGTGATGGGTTTCGGCGTCCTGATGCTGACATGGTCACTGTGGGACATGACGACGTGGACGCCCGACGTATCGCAATGGCACATCGCGCTGACCATCGTCGCGCAAGGCGGCGGGCTCGGCTTTCTGTTCACGCCGCTGCAGGTGCTGGCCTTCGCCACGTTGCCCACCCAGATGCGAACCGACGGCACCGCGCTGTTCTCTTTGTTCCGCAATATCGGTGCGGCGCTTGGCGTTTCCGTGACGTCGGCGATGCTGGCACACAACACGCAGGCGCTTCACGCGGAAATCGGCGCCACGGTGAACCCGTTCAATCGCGCGCTGCAAACGGGAGGCGCGGTCAGCCATATGTGGAACCCGGCGACGGTGCATGGCGCGTCGATGCTGGACCAGATCATCAACCAGCAGGCGCAGATCACGGCGTATGTCGACGACTACCGCATGATGATCTTCACCACGCTGCCGTCGTTGCTGCTGCTGATGCTGATGCGGCGGCCGCGGCGGGTCGCCGCGGCGGCGCCGGTGGAGGTGCACGCGATGGAGTGAGGGGTTATAACGCCTTGACACCACTGAAATTGTTGCAGTACGTGGGCCGGAGAGGTGACGCGCACGCGTTGGCTACATGATGTCGGGGGGTGACGCCGTGACCCACGTTGAAACGAGGAACGAAGCGGCTATAAGGGATCGGCTTGTTGAGCGCGGCCGCGCCTTGTTTGACGCGCGGAAAGAACCGATCCGCTTCACGGATGACGATAACGCCAATACGCTCCTTAACGATATTGTTGGGTGTCCCCACGCATTCGTACTCGGCTGCATGATGCATGTCCGAGAGAAAGCGGAGAGGGCGTGGCTGGTCCCTTATCGCATTTCACAGAGGTTTGGCGGCTTCACGATTGAAATGCTTCGGCAGTTATCCCTGCCCGACATGAAGCGGCTCATGAAAGAACCTGATCGGATCCATCGGATGCCTGACAGGATGGCTCAACGCTTGCATTCAGGTGTGCAACATATTGTCGCTCGATATGCTGGTAACGCATCGCGCATCTGGATAGATCGACCGTCGAGTGCCGAGGTCGTTTATCGGTTCCGCGAATTCTATGGCGTCGGACCCAAGATAGCTAGCATGGCTGCTAACATCATCGCTGGACTCTTCAAAATTGAGCTTACCGACCATTACTCCATTGACATTTCCGCGGACGTGCACGTCCTGCGCGTTTTTGGCCGATTGGGGCTGTCTGAGCCAGATGCCACGACCGAACAAATCGTCTACAAAGCACGGGCATTGCACCCACAATTCCCTGGTTTAATCGATCTGCCTTGCTGGGAAATCGGGAGAACCTGGTGCAAGCCAACCAGCCCAATCTGTAACGAGTGCTATATGTCGGATCTGTGTGCATTCGCAACCAGCGGAGCGAACAGCCGACGGTCGTGACGTCGGCACGAGGTGCTAATCATCCCCGCTGTGAGTCACGGGCCGGTACGGCCCGCACGGTGGTTGCGTCAACACTTTGGCAAGGTTTTACAGGCAGCATCCAAGAAAGAAAGTGTTTACGCAGATGGCTGCAGATGACGCAAATGCACGCAGATAATACCGAACTGAACGAACTGTCGAGGCGAATCATCGGCAGCGCATTCACTGTTCTCAATACGCTCGGCGCCGGTTTTCTGGAAAAGGTGTACGAGAACGCCCTTGTGCTTGAACTGCGGAAAGCCGGCCTCGCCGTCGAGCAGCAGCGGGGCGTCCGAGTGATGTATGGCGGCACAGTGGTCGGCGAGTACTTCGCCGACCTGCTGGTCGAGGAAGAAATCGTAATCGCGTTGAAAGCAATCAAAGCCTTGGACGAGGCGCATCGCGCTCAATGCGTCAATTATCTCAAGGCCAGCGGATTGCGCCTCGGCCTGCTGCTCAATTTCGGCAGATCGCGCCTCGAGATCAAGCGGATCGCCAACGGTCTTTGATCGGGACACGAATTTGCGCGCATTTGCGTCATCTGCCGAAATCTGCGTTAAACCCTTTCTTTCTTAACCAAGCCCCGTGCAGGCGTGCAGGCTAGTCGCAGCGTAGTAAGCCGCTACGCCCCTTCACAACCGCCACTCATTCATGCCGCAACATGGAACTCGCGGCCCTCCACGATCGCCGCGCGCGAAACAAGATGATCCGGTCGGTGATAGACACCAATGTGTCGATCTCCGGTCATCTCTCAAAGCATGGCAACCAGGCACCAACCATTCTTGCAACGAACCAGGGTTTCGGGCGGCCCGCTAAAGGAAGTGCTTCGACTTACGAGCCCGCCCTGGTCGTGCTCCTGAGCTGCATCAGCAGCGGGGAATTCCCCATCTCCATGGATGCGGCCAAAGTCTCGATCTGTTTCACGTGCGATGGATCGAATCCCTTGCCGTTGCGCAAGCCAAGGGCGATGAGGTTCTCCAGCGCGTCGCCGTATTCGCCATGTCCGACTTCCTCGCGCACATAATCAACGTCCTGCCTCGGCCAGCGGCGATCGAGTTCGCCGAGCAAGTTGGCGAAGGCACGCTCCACGCGGTCAGAATGAGCCAGGTCCATCTTGTTTACTTTCCCTCACTGGTTGAGCGGATGTCCTGTGCGAATCGAAGCGCCGTCGGGATCAACAATAACGCGGATATCGATGCCGTCACGGGTTCCTTCAACCCTGGTCCGGCCGTTTGGTTGCAGGCTACGCTGGGAATCTGGATCATTGGCAACGCTTTCAATCTCATCAATGATTTTATCATCGGACCAGCCGGGCGGAAATTCGCTTTTGCCGCGCCCGGCGCCATTGCGGTGACCGCCACCCGTGGCGTCTCCGTCGAGGATATGAGTGCGCCTGTCACGGCTGACCTTGGCCTCTGGCCCGTTCATCCCTTGTACTTACTCTGTCGTGGGCGCTTGCTCTACGCCCTGATCGCCGGGAGCCGGGGCAGGATAGTCGCCGCTCGGCGGGTTCTCCGCCAGGTGCTCGTTCAACCTTGGTCTGGTTGCATCGCACGTCACCGCTGCATGAGAGGCCTCACGCTACAGTCAACAACGTCTCACGCACCCGCTTCCAGCCAACGCCCCCTCCCGCTATACGCGGACCAACGTTCCCCGGAGTCCCCCATGCCCGATTTCGTCATCCCGCCGCCGGCCATCGCGTCGGTGCCGGTCGCCGGCGGCGGCGCCTTCCCTGTCCGCCGCGTGTTCTGTGTCGGCCGCAACTACGCAGAGCATGCGCGCGAGATGGGCAGCGACCCCGACCGCGAGCCGCCGTTCTTCTTTATGAAGCCCGCCGACGCATTGCTGACCGGCGACGCCGACATGCCCTACCCGCCGCAATCCAACAGCCTGCACCACGAGATGGAGCTGGTCGTCGCCCTGGGCGAAGGGGGCGCCGACATCCAGGAAGCCGACGCGCTGCGCCACGTCTGGGGCTATGCCGCCGGCCTCGACATGACGCGCCGCGACCTGCAGAACCAGGCGAAGAAGGAAGGCAAACCCTGGGACATGGGCAAAGGCTTCGACGCCTCGGCGCCGATCGGCCTGATGGTGCCCGCTTCGAGGATAGGCCACCCGGCCAGAGGCCTTATCGAGCTCAAGGTGAACGGCAAGGTCGTGCAGACCTCCGACCTGTCGAAGATGATCTGGAACATTCCGGAGACGATCGCCTACCTGTCGCGTCTGGTGAAGCTGGCGCCGGGTGACCTTATCTTCACCGGCACGCCGGAAGGCGTCGCGGCAGTGCAGCGCGGTGACGTGCTGGACGGCGTGGTGGAGGGTGTCGGCACGGTGCGCACCCGCATCGTCTGATGGCCGCCCGAGGGGGAACGTCCAGGGGAATATTCAGGGTCGCCACCTGGAACATCAATTCGCTCCGCCTGCGGCTGGCGCTGTTGAAGGAGCTGGTGGCGGCGCTCGATCCGGACGTGATCTGTTTGCAGGAGACCAAGGTCCCCGACGACTTGTTCCCCGTCGAGGCGCCCGGTTTGCTCGGCTACCAGCACACCCTGTTCCGCGGCATGAAGGGCTATAACGGCGTGGCGATCCTGTCGCGGCGGCCCATCCTGCTGCATGACATCGCGCCCGACTGGTGTTCCAAGGGCGACTGCCGGCACATCGCGGTGACGGTGGATGCGAAAGGCGGGCCGATCGAGCTGCACAATTTCTACGTGCCCGCCGGCGGCGACATCCCTGACCGCACGCAGAACGTCAAATACGGCCACAAGCTGGACTTCATCGCCGAGACGCGGAACTGGTTCGCGGCACGCACGGGACTGGCGCGTTCGGTGATTGTCGGCGATTTGAACATCGCGCCGCTGGAACATGACGTCTGGAGCCATAAGCAGTTGCTGAACGTAGTAAGCCACACGCCGCCGGAAACCGCCGGCCTGACCGATTGGCTGAACACGGGCTTCGTCGATGGGCTGCGGCATTTCGTGCCGGCGGACCAGAAGCTTTATACGTGGTGGTCGTACCGCAACCGCGACTGGCGTGCGTCGGACCGTGGGCGGCGGCTGGACCACATCTGGGTGACGCCAGACCTGCAGGGCGGGCTGCGGCGCCACGTCATTCTGAAGGATGCACGCGACTGGCCGCAGGGATCAGACCACGTGCCGGTTTGCGTGGAGTTAGCGGTTTAGGACGTCATTTCGAGATTAGGATATCATTGCGGATCCAGGATGTCATGGCGCGGACCGCGCGCAAAGCACGGCCGGACGAAGCAACCCCGATCGGCAAGACACACGAAGCGCCCGAGCGCTTTTCCGAACGAGGTTGCTTCGCCCTTCGGGTCTCGCAATGACATGCGCCTCAGGCATTCCCTGACAGGTAATCCACCGCCGCCTGTACGCCACCCGGCCTGTGCGGGATGCCGGCGACCCGCAGGCCCATCTCCACGCCGCCGAGCGTGCCAATCAGTTGCAGGTCACCGAAGTCCCCGAGATGGCCGATGCGGAACACCCGGTCCTTCAAGATGCCCAGGCCGTTGCCCAGGCTCATGTTGTATTTTTCCAAAATCGCGGCCCGCAGCGCATCCGCGCTGTGACCCTCCGGCACGCGCACCGCGGTCAGCGACGAAGAGAAGTGCCGCGGCTCGGCGCACTGAATTTCCAACCCCCAACTCCGCACCGCGCGCCGCGTGGCTTCGGCGTGACGGTCGTGGCGGGCGAAGACGTTGGGCAGGCCTTCCTCCAGCAGCATCTTCACGGCCTCGTTCAGGCCGAACAGGAGATTGGTGCCTGGCGTGTAGGGGAAATAGCCGGTCTTGTTCGCCTCCAGCATCGGGCGCCAGTCCCAGTAGCTGCGCGGCAGCTTTGCCGCCTCGGCGGCTTTCAGCGCCTTCTCGCTGACCGCGTTGAACGACAGGCCCGGCGGCAGCATCAGGCCCTTTTGCGATCCCGCCACCGTCACGTCCACGCCCCATTCGTCGTGGCGATAGTCAATCGAGGCGAGCGACGAAATCGTATCGACCAGAAGCAACGCGGGATGGTGCGCGGCATCGATCGCGGCGCGCACTTCGTCGATGCGGCTGGTGCAGCCAGTGGAGGTCTCGTTGTGCACGACGCACACCGCCTTGATGCGGTGCGCCTTGTCATCCGCCACAGCGGCGGCCAGCGCCGGCACATCAGCGCCCCGGCGCCAGTCGGTGTCGATAAAGATGGGGTGGAGCAATAGGCGCTCCGCCATCTCCTTCCACAGCGTGGCGAACCAGCCGGTGCGGCACATCAGTACCGTATCGCCAGGGGATAGCGTGTTGGTCAGCGCCGCTTCCCACGCGCCGGTGCCGGAGGCGGGGTAGATGACCACCGGGCCGTTGGTCTGGAAGATCGCCTTCAGGTTAGACAGCAATTCGCGTCCCATGTGGCCGAAATCGGGACCGCGATGGTCGATGGTGGGATTGTCGATGGCACGCAGCACCCGGTCCGGCACGTTGGTCGGGCCGGGGATTTGCAGGAAATGCCGGCCGGCGGGACGGGACTGGGACATCGGCACACTTCTCCTTCTGGGCCGGGCGCGGAGATTGTCCGGCTTGGGGAGGATTGCAACTGGCTGCCAGGAGAACGCGGGCCGAAGATGGCTGGCCTGCCGTTCACGCGGGGCGCGGCGTCTTGCACCTCGACCTGCGACGAGTCCCACAACTCCGCATCACTGCCGCGCCAACAGGCCTCGGTCCGATCCGGCTTCTGCGCCGGCAGCAGGAACTTTCGCGTGTTCCGGCGCAGTTAACCATGCGTTGAGGATTGCCGGGCATGATCGGCGAGGAGCCGAACGCCGCCCATGCTGTCCCGCCCGCCCATATTGGCCTGTCTGCACACGCTTGCGCAGCATCCGGGCCAAACGTGCTCACGAACGCGATCTTGCCGGCGGCTGCCAATCCGGCCGCCACCGACACCATGTTCTGCTCGGCGATGCGCGCCTCGAAGTAGCGGTCGGGATGTGCCTTGGCGAAGGGTTCGCGCCCGCCAACGCCTCTTGTTTCACCGACGTGCCGTGATGGCCGGTGCCGCCGAGGCTCGGCACGCCCCATCCCTTAACGGTGCGCGCGATCACCGCGAGTGGCCGCGACTCCTCCTCGATGCGCAGCGCTTGTTCTATCGCCGCCGGATCGTGGCCGTCGATGATTTCCGTTCGCGCGCCGAACGCCGCCGCCTTCGCCGCAAGATGCTCCCAGTCCTGTGCCGACGAGACATAGTCGCTCTGGCCAAGCGTGTTGCAGTTGAAGATGGCGACCCCCCATGGCCGATTCTGATACAGCCCTCGTCCGCGCCGCGAGATTCCGTGATCGCAAGCGTGCAAAGGGTCTCCGACCAGCGACGATCTGGATCCCGGACATCCGTGATCCTGCCTATCGGGGGCGCCTGGATTCGGCTTGTCGCGAGTTGGCCGCTCTCACGCCCGCCGAGGCCGGCGCTGACGCGGCGGCCGGGCTGACAGATGCCTTCAAATACACCGCGCGATGGCGGTAGAACCGGGGCGGCTGCGCCGCGGCATGGTCGTACAGGGGGTCACCTGCCGATTTGTTCAAAACACGCTAAGGCAGGCCGGAGCGGTGTGCGGCGATGATGCCTGACACGGTTGATGCGCTGAAATTCCTCGATGTTCGGTCTATCCCTGGTTACGCGACGAAGCGGATGACGCCGCCATCCACGCGCAGCGCAGCACCGCTGGTCGCGGAAGCCTGCTCCGAACACACGTAGACGATCATGTTCGCCACCTCGTCGGTGGTCGCGAAGCGCGGGACGAGGGTTGTCGGACGCATTGCCTTCAGGAAGCCTTGCTCGGCTTCCTCCCAGGTGATTCCGTTCGCCTCGGCCTGCTTCGCCATGAAGTCGCCCAGGATTTCGGACCGGGTGGGTCCCGGCAGAACGGCATTGACGGTGACGCCGGTGCCCGTCGATCCCTGCCAGGTCGATTCCCCTCGTGGAATAATGGAGGGATTTTAATCACAATTATGAAGGGTTAAACCTGACACTATGCAGGCGAACTTGTAGGGTATAAGCCTACGTACACGTTTCCCCTCCTATCGATCAGCGACGATGAACGGGACGTTCAGACAGGCTTTGCCCTGTCCCGGCATGGCACCCCCCCGGCTGCGGCGCGCCCAGGCTCGCAGATACCAGCGAACTGCGGGAGCTTCGCTATTCCGCTGCCGCGGCGCGCAGTGGAAACCCAGCCCGGGCAGCCCAGGCCGTGAATGCCACCACTTCCGCGGTCGCACTATCGTCAATCATCAGCCCGATAACCGGCTGAACAGGGAGGCAATCATGAAAAACGTGTCACGTCGTACAATGCTTGCTGCCGCACCAGCGTTCGCTGCCGGAGGTTTGTCGCTCATCGGGAGGAAGGCGCGCGCCGCCAGGCAATACGCGCCGGGCGTCACCGACACCGAGATCAAGATCGGCAACACTTGCTTCTACAGCGGACCGGCCTCGTCCTACGGCACAATCGGCAGAGCGATGGCCGCCTACTACAAGATGGTCAACGAAAATGGCGGAGTGAGCGGCCGCAAGATCGTCTTCATCTCTTATGACGACGCCTATTCGCCACCTAAGACCGTAGAGATGACACGAAAGTTGGTCGAGGAAGATCATGTGTTTCTGGATGCAGGCCCGCTCGGCACACCAACCAATAGTGCGATTTGGCGTTACATGAACGAGCACAAGGTGCCGCAACTTTTCGTGTCGACTGGCGCCACCAAATGGGACGATCCGAAGGGCCATCCCTGGACGATTGGCTGGCAGCCCAACTACCAAAGTGAGGGCCGTATCTATGCCGCTTATATTCTGAAGCAGCTGCCAGATGCCATGATCGGTGTACTCTACCAGAACGACGATTTTGGCAAGGATTATCTCAAGGGAGTCACCGACGGGCTCGGTGCAAAGGCTGCATCGATGCTCAAGGTCACAGCATCCTATGAGACCACAGACGCAACCGTCGAGTCGCAAGTGGTCAGCATGCAGACGGCGGGCTGCAATGCCTTTGTCAATACTGCTATCCCCAAGTTTGCTGCACAGGCTATCAGGAAGGCGGCGACGCTCGAATGGAAACCGCTCCACATCTTAAGCAGCATTGGTGCTTCCGTCGCCGCTACGTTGAAGCCGGCCGGGCTGGAAAACTCGAAAGGCATTGTGTCCGATTTTTACCTGAAGGATCCCACCGATCCGGAGTGGCAGAACGACGCCGGCTACAAGTGGTGGGTCGGTTTCATGGACAAATATTATCCTGAAGGTGACAAGACCGACGTTAACAACGTATACGGTCCCTCCAACGCAGCCACCGTCGTGCAAGTACTGAAGCAGTGCGGCGATGAGCTTACTCGCGAGAACGTGATGCGCCAGGCGGCAAATCTGCACACTTTCTCGCTGCCGATGCTGCTGCCTGGAATCACGATCAACACGAGCCCGACCGATTTTGCTCCGGTGAAGCAGGTCCAGATGGCGCGCTTTGATGGCCAGCGGTGGCAACTGTTTGGCCCAGTGTTGACCGGCGCCGTCGGTTAGCCAGCTCAAGGTCAGCGCTGGCCGACCTCACTCTTGACGAGAGGACATATCCCAAGCCTATTTCGGGTCACTGGTTGTCCGAGGCGCCCAGGCTCACCGTCGCTCGGGTGGGCCTCGCCGCTGGCGCGTTGGTGTTTGAAAAGCGCATCTCGCGCGGCGGACCCCATAGGCAGTTCGTTCTTGTATCCATAATTGAGAGCAAAAATCCCTGTGCCACGCCGAACTTGAATGCCCGCTCCCCACCCGAAGCGGCGGTAGCGTGACCGCTCCGGCTGCCGCCGTTTCGCAGTCACGGCGCATCTCCAGGGCAGCCTTCGGCTCCGCTGTGCCTGTGGCCCTGGTCAGCCGGGCATCCACCACCAGCCCATGGCGATTTTCCATGAGCAAATGGCCATGGAAGGATAACTTCGCCTCCTTCCCCAGTCCCTTACGAGCGAGCATGGCATCCGGGTCAGTGCTCGATGCATGCGTCTCATTAGAACGCCTCTCTTTATGAGAGTCGTGCTCGCCGTTGCGTCCCAGTGCTGACGGCTTGTTGTCACTATCCTTGCGGCGGAAGCTCTTCTGCGAGAGACCGTCCCAAGCCTGGGGACGAAACAACCCGCCGGTCGGGCCGCTGGCCGACAGCAGGACGTTCGCCGCGAT
>Ga0335072_10009441_pt1 | contig 14065 bp, 11 predicted proteins | sample Lox_Sample_21_FD_206725 | JGI IMG/M metagenome (GOLD analysis project Ga0335072, IMG submission 206725) | Soil microbial communities from Loxahatchee National Wildlife Refuge, Florida, United States - Lox_Sample_2.1 | ecosystem: Environmental > Terrestrial > Soil > Wetlands | place: USA...
AGCACGACAGCCAGGCTCACCGCCCGGCTGTGGCGCCGCTTTGTCTTAACTGCCTGCATGGGGACCGAAGATCGTCACGATGGTTTCGCTATGACTATGAACTTGTTTTCAGCGCGCCGGGCGAACTTCAGGAAACCGCGGAGGCCGCCGATTCCCTCCAGCAGTCCGAAGGCCGGGATCAGCACGACGACCGCGACGGGTTCCCACCATTTGCGGCGCCCGCCCGCAGACACTCCGGCGTCGAGCCGCAGGCCCTCCCAGTACATCCAGATCGTGTACGCCATGTTCAGCACCCAGACCGGGATCACGAACAGCGACACCGGGGTGGTGTTGGGGTTGGTGACAAACCAGCCGAGGATCAGTACGACGCACACGTTCTGGATCGGCCCCACCACCCAGGACACCATCGAGTACCCGAGGAAGGCGCGGTCGCGCAGCCGCACGGTCCGGTTGAAGACCAGCCCGGCGATGCCCCAGGCCCAGCGTTCGCGCTGCCGGATGAAGTCGGCGACGGTAGCCGGGGACGCTCCGTAACAGCGGCCGCCGAACCATGCGCTCTTGCCCTTGAACAGCTCGCTGAAGATCAGCGCGAACTGGGCATCCTCCACGATGCTGTTGGGACCGAAGTCCCAGCCGATCTCGGCCTCGATCGAAGCCCGCACCAGGAGCAGTTCCCCGTGCAGCCCTGCGCGCGGCGTACCGCTCCCGGTCATGGCCGCGAAGCGCGCGACGTCGTCCGCTGGGCGCACTGAGTCAGCGAGCCAGGTGAACCGGTTCACCGAGTACTGGCGCGGATACGTCAGGATGCCCTGGGCCATGTGCTTGGCAGCCGGGCCGGCATCGACCTGCTCCTCGATGAAACGGGCCATTGCAACCGCGGTATCGGGGCCGACACCGGTGTCGTCGTCCATGTGCAGGACCCAGACGTCGTGGCCGTCCTCCCCGTCCCGCATGCGCAGCTCGTGCGCGTAGTGATTCGCCCGCGCCTTGAACCGGGTGCGGTTGGGCGTGCGGTAGCCCTTCGGGACAGTGACGATCCGGACGAGCGGGCTCCTGGCGGCGAGCTTGGCGATTCTGGCTCGCGCTTCGCACCCTTCCTCGATGACCAGGTCGATGCGCAGGACGGGGAAGCAGGCGGGCAGGTACGCGATGAACGACAGGACGGAACGCTCGAGGGCAGGGTAGGTGTCGTGCCGGCCGATGGTCGGCACAACGACGACGAGGAAGTCCTCGCAGATCGCCGGGCCGTTGTCGCGCCAGCGTGCGCGGGACTTCCGCAGGGTTCTCCGGGTCCGGTGGATGCCCCGGATGCCGACGAGCGTGCTGATGATCGGCCATGTCCACAAGATCGTCAGCGGCCAGCCAAGCGGTCCCGAGAAAGGGGTGGCGAACCAGCCGACGATGACCAGCATGACCACGAACGAGATGGCCAGCGGCCAGTACCGTGGCTTCCAGCGGGACAGCCTGCTGTTGAGCTTGCTGGCTTTGCGCGGGCCGAACGTGCTCAGCGCAGCCCGGAACTGCGCGGTGTTCTCCAGCGAGTCCAGTTCCTGCGGTTCGAAAATTACCGCGGGCTGAGGTTGCGATGACCCCTCACGCGGCGGCCATGACCAGTCATTGTCTGGCTTCCGGGGGCGTGGCGGGCGGGCCACGGCGCGCCCGTCGTTGTCGAACGGTCCAGATGGGTGGTCGGACTCAGCGGGGCGATCCGGCTCAACTGGGAGATCGGGCTCAACTGGGTGACCCCGCTCAGCCACGCCAACGGGCAGGCCAGCTGGTTCTTCCGGCTCGGCCACGCCAACGAGCGCCCGCAGGCCTGCTAGCTGTGAGTCCCTGTCCGCTGGCACAGCCGGTTTACTCCCCCTAGTGCACCTGCGATCAGGTTCGTTGAGTATTAATTAGTACTTAATATGACTTCAATTAATATGACTGAGCGGTGAACTGCATACTACTAGGCCGTGTATTCGCAGGCGGCCCGTTCGCTATCTCTAGCAGTTCTAGGGGTGACACGATAGCGGACTACCGGGTGCAACGTTCTGACTAGCGGGTCGCCGTGATGATCGCGTTGCGCGGTCCCATGCGATGCTGGGACGAAAAGGGTTGCAAGAGTCACTTTGCAATCTCCCTTGTGTATCGGCTAGGTCTCGCCGCTGGGGTCGGCGGCAGGGCCGCGGCCACGCGATGCATGATCGAGGCATAAGGGTCCGGAGCAGGCAGGAGCTGATGCTTGTTGGTCCAGGCAGCGTTGCGGGGCCGAAGCCGCGGGACGGCAGGGCGGACGGCCGATGCCGCTATCCGCTATGCGGCGATGGGATGGCCAGTGTGCCCCGGCGTGTTCCTGCCTGGTTCCAGCCAGCGGTCCGCCGACGAGAAGCGGTCGTGCTCGTGCGACCGGATCGGCTGCCCGGCGCCCGGTGCGCACCCTATTTCCCCGGCCTGGCAGAGCATGGCGAGCACCGACCCCGCGCGTGTCGCCAGCTGGTGGCTGGCTACGCCCGACGCCAACGTGATCCTGGCGACGGGCCGGGTATTCGACGTGCTCGACGCGCCGGTTGCGGTAGGAACGACGGCCCTGGCGCGGATGGAGCGGTCAGGCGTGCGGCCCGGTCCGGTGGCAGTCACCGGGGACCGGGCTCATTTCTTTATCCGCACCAGGGGAACGCCGGCCGACGAGAACGAGTGGTGGAGCTGCCATCTGGACTGCGAGCCAGAGCGAGTCAGTGAGGTGATCGGGCTGCGCTGGCACTGTCGCGACAGCTATGTGGTTGCTCCGCCATCCCGCTCGGGTACAGGGGCAGTTGGCCGATGGCTGCGCGATCCGGCGCGCGAGCTGCCCGATGGCGTCCGGTTGCTCGAGGCGCTATCCGACGTGTCCGAGGAGGCTGGCTGACAGTGGCAGGTGCTCACCGCCCCAGGTCTGCCGAGCTGTTCGCCCGCGCCACGGCGATCATTCCGGGCGGGGTGAACTCACCGGTCCGCGCATTCGGCTCGGTCGGCGGCACCCCTGTCTTCATGGCGTCTGGCACTGGCGCGTACCTGACCGATGTGGACGGCCATCGGTACGTCGATCTGGTCTGCTCATGGGGCCCGATGATCCTCGGCCACACTCACCCGTCTGTCGTGGCAGCGGTGCAGTCGGCGACAGCTCTCGGCACGTCATTCGGGACGGCGACAGCGGCCGAGGTCGAGCTGGCAGCCGAGATCGCCGCCCGTGCGCCGGTCGAGCGGGTCCGGCTCGTCAGCTCGGGAACCGAGGCGACGATGACGGCGCTGCGGCTGGCCAGGGGCTTCACCGGCCGGCGCCTGGTGGTCAAGTTCGCCGGCTGCTACCACGGCCACGTGGACGCGCTGCTCGTGGCAGCCGGGTCCGGCGTGGCTACCTTCGGCTTGCCGGACTCTCCCGGAGTGACGGGCGCGTCGGCTGCGGACACCATCGTCCTCCCGTACAACGATGCCGAGGCCGTCCGCCAGGCGTTTGCCGCCAGTGGCGGCGAGATCGCCTGCGTGATCACGGAGGCATGTCCGGCCAACATGGGAGTGGTGCCGCCTGCCGCCGGGTTCAACGAGTTGCTCGCCGGACTCTGTGCCGAACACGGTGCGCTGCTCATCATGGACGAGGTACTGACCGGGTTCCGGGTCACCAAGTCCGGGTGGTTCGGCCGCGAGGGCGTGGCCGGCGACCTGATGACTTTCGGCAAGGTGATGGGCGGCGGGCTGCCGGCGGCGGCGTTCGGCGGCCGTGCCGAGATCATGGACAGGCTCGCGCCGGTAGGTCCGGTGTACCAGGCAGGCACACTCTCCGGTAACCCGATCGCCACCGCCGCCGGGCTCGCCACGCTGCGCCAGTGCACTCCCGAGGTGTACGGCCGGGTCGATGAGGCCGCGGCTGCGGTGGCGAAGCTGACGGCCGACGCGCTGACGACGGCCGGCGTACCTTTCCGGCTGCAGGAGGCGGGCAGCCTCTTCTCGTTCTTCCTCGGCGTCACCGGCCCGGTCCGCGACTTCGGAGCCGCTCGGGGGCAGTCTGCCCCGGCGTATGCGGCGTTCTTCCACGCGATGCTCGACGGGGGCGTGTACCTGCCGCCGTCACCGTATGAGGCCTGGTTCCTCTCGGCTGCGCATGATGACCAGGCACTGAACCGCATCGCGGACGCGTTGCCGGCTGCGGCGGCCGCCGCGGCGGCGGCGCTCGGCTAGGCAGTCGGGGGCGTTCCGCGCAAGGCCGCCGCGCACGGCTCAAGCGCCAGGCGCTCCTCGCGCCTCCCGCTCAAACGGCCGCGCACGGCTCAACGGCTCCGGCCCCGCGCGACCCCGTTACCGGATGTTAATGATCTTCGCGACGCTGGGCGTCCCCGCGGAGTTGAGTGCGAACAGCATGTAGTTGCCCGGCAGCAAGATGCCCGTGCTGGCCGGCAGCCGCAGCGTGTAGGTGTCGCCGTGGTTCGTGACCGGGGTGAGCGGGATGCGGCGCTGGTCGTTGTCGATCGCGTGGGTGGCAGCGCCCATCCGGATGAGCGCGAAGCTCGGCGTGCTGGAGTTGGTGGTCACCGTGATGGTCGTGCCGGTCTTGGCCTTGGCGGGTGCGGACTTAATCGAGGGCCGCTGCCGGAGCGTTCCGTTGGCGTTGAAGAGGTAGGGCGGGGAGAAGATCTGCCCGTCCGGGTGGTTGGCGGTGCAGCCGTTGCCGCACAGCCCACCGCCGCCGGAGAAGACCCGGCCGTCGGGCAGCAGCAGCGCGGTGCTGTGGTAGGTGCGCGGGATGGCCTCGGGCGCCATGATCGTGAACTTGCCCGTCACGGGGTTCCACAGCTCGGGGCTGAGGACGGCGCCGGTGTCGGTGAAGGTCTGCGGGTGCTGCTGGCCGCCGACGACGAGTACCTCGCCGTTCGGCAGCACGACGCTGTTGCTGAACGAGCGCTGATAGGCCATGTTCGACGTCCGGTACGTCTTCGCCGGCTTGCCGGGACCTGCGGTGATGTTGACGACGTAGGCGCGCCGGGTGGCCTGGACGTCGACGACCGAGCCGGCGTCCTGATAGGCGATTGCACCGCCAAGCGTAAGGATCTTGCCGGGCGCGTACAGGACGGCGTTGCCGTTCATGGCGTCCTTGCTGCTGCCGCGATGGCCCGCGCCGGTGATGGAGCCCTTGCCCTTGGTAGTGATCCAGTTCATCTGCTTGCTGGGCCCGGCCTGGAAGACGGTGCCATTGGCCTGGGCGAACAGCCAGGCATGGTTGTCGGCGCGATAGACGCCGGCTGGGTCGTCGGTGAGGATTCCGGTACCGAGGGTAGTGCCAGCCAGCACCTTGGGCAGCCTGCGCCAGCTGCCGCTGGCGCCCTTCGGGGTGAAGATCTCCCCGTTCTTGTGGCCGGCCCAGTCGTACCAGGAGCCGCCGATGGTGAATGCCTGGCCGGTCGACAAAGTCGTGGTCGAGTTGTAGGCGCGCGGGATGTTCATCAGCGGGCCGATGGTCCACTTATTCGTATACGGGTTGTAGATGGTGGTCGCCCGGTCGTTGCTGCCGCCGTTGATGAGCACGCTGCCGTTGGCCAGCAGCGCCAGGCCCTCGCAGAACATCTGATGATGGGTGTGGACGTGAATCGGCTCGGAGACCTTGCCGGTCTTGAGGTCCAGGACAGCCACGTTCGTGACCGTGTTCATCGTCATGGTGTAGTCCATGGTGCCGACCGCTGAGAACGTCAGGATCTTGTCGTTCGGCAGCATGACCGCGCTGACCGGGATGAGCGGGAAGCCGATCACCGGGCTCCACTTGCCGCCGGCTGCGACTGACGGCGCCTGGCCGAGAATGTTGATCTCAGCGGCCGATGCCCACGGCCCCCGGTTGCCAGCCTCGCTGAGCGCCGTCAGCCGGACGTACCTCGCCTTCCGCGCGGCGAAGACCGCGTACTTCTGGGTGGCGTCGTCCGCCCACTTTCCGGAGGCAACCGGCGCGCTCCAGTTGACCCCGTCCATGCTGACCGAGACCGAGTAACGGCCGATGGTCCCGTTCGGGTTGCCATCCTGCCGCGGCAGGTAAGCCAGGCCCGTCACCACGTGCGTGGCGTGCATGTTGATGGTGATCCAGTGCGGATACGGCGGGATGTCGTCGCCGGTCCACGCTGTCTGCCACATGGTCAGGCCGTCGCCATCCAGGACTTCGCGCGGGCCCTGACCTGCCTCTGAGCTGTCCGCCGTCGCTGTCCAGCCGGTTCGCGGCAATGGCGGTCCGGTGGGCGGGTCGGTCAGCAGGCCAATCTCCGCTGCCGTTGTCCACGGCCCGCGGTTGCCAGCCTCTGTCAGTGCGGTGAGGCGGACGTAACGAGCCCGGACCCCTCCGAATTCGGCTGTCTTCAGCTTCTTGTCATCCGCCCACGTTCCGGTCGTGACGGGCGCGCTCCAGCTCGTGCCGTTCATGCTGACCGAGATCGAGTACTGGCCAATGTCGCCGTCGTGCGACGAGTCCTGCCGCGGAAGATAGGTGAGGCCGCTGACACCCTCCACCGCGTGCAAGTTGATGGTGATCCAGTGCGGCAGCTTGCGGTGCACATTCGACATCCAGAACGTGTCGTTGTTGCCGTCGATCGCGTCGCTCGCCGGGTGGCCTGCTGCCTGGTCACTGGCCGTTACCGTCCATTTGGACTCAGGCAGTGGATCGGCTAGCGGCGTATATGAATCGGCAGTTGTAGCGGTCAGCATTGTCATGTGGTTGCCGACCGTGTACATATTGCCGGGAAGGTCAGGCCGAATTGCCGGGGAACCCAGATTAACGTATGCAAATACCAGAGCCAGCACCGTAATCATGCTGCCAATGATGCCTACGCGATATCTGGTCACCAGGTGCCCCTAGTCTCAACCGGTTACAAATCAGCCCATCAGGACGGGGACCCAATATAGCGGAACGGTGTCCGGCCGACGGGGGCGGATACCGATCCGTTGCGTACGCGTCCGCGATCGGCAGCAGGCCGCCGGCGCACGATGACGGGCCGTTACCGCGACCGTTCCAGTGCCGCGTACCGCCAAGCGCGCCGAGGGACAGAGCCCATGTCTCCGGCCTCTGAGTGCCCTGGCGCCTGGCGGGCACCTGCAGGACTTCCTGGGCATTTACGGCGTCACGCTGAATGACGTGAAGGTGCTGATGCGGCCGCGCGACGAGCGGATGCGCGAGCTGATCTCGCCGCGCGCCTTCGGCCTGTCGGAGATCGAGGCGGTGCGGTATTACGTGGCGCTGAAGATGGCTGAGCGCAGTTGGTGTCCGGCCTGCGGGCTGTCGCGGCGCTGGACCAGGTGGACGTCGGTGTGTAGGAGGCCAGGCTCGCCACGATCCGCGAGGTGATAGCCGATCGGCGGCGATATATCGAGATCAGCTGAGGGGCCCCGCTCCGGGTAGTCTGTGGCCGCGATGACTACCAGCGAGAACGGGCTGCCTGCAGGCGCCACCGCTATCGTCCACCTCGTCCGGCACGGGGAGGTGGAGAACCCGGACCGCGTACTGTACGGCCGCCTTCCCGGATACCACCTGTCCGAGACGGGCCGCCTGATGGCGAAGGCGGCCGCGGACTTCCTCGCCGGCCGGGACGTGACCGTGATCCGGTCGTCGCCGCTCGAGCGGGCGGTGGAGACGGCGGAGCCGATCGCGGCCGAGTTTGGCTTGCCCATCGAGGTGGACCCGCGGCTGATCGAGCCCTGGAACCACTTCGAGGGGCTGCGCTTCGGCGTGGGCGACGGGGCGCTGCGGCAGCCTCGGCACTGGGTCCATCTGCGCAACCCGTTCCGGCCGTCATGGGGTGAGCCGTACGACGACGTCGTGAGCCGGGTCACGGCGGCGGTCAAGGACGCGGCTCGGGCCGCGGCGGGTCATGAGGCCGTATGCGTCAGCCACCAGCTGCCCATCTGGGTCACCCGCCGGGCGATGGAAGGCCGCCGGCTCTGGCACGACCCGCGCCGCAGGGAGTGCGCGCTGGGCAGCGTCACCAGCCTTGTCTTCGCCGGCGACCGCGTGACGGGCGTGCGCTACGCGGCGCCGTCCGGCGACGGCCGGCGCCAGGTGGCCGGTGCCTGACAGCTTGCGACTGCCTGATCACAACCTGGCAGCCAGCTGCTGAGCAGCTGAAAACCAGGTGAAACGCCGGCCCGGCCGTACGTCGTTGCCCGTAGTCCGGCAGAATGGGCCCGGTACTACTGCCTGTAGGAGATCGTTTCGGTGTCGCGCCTGCCCGTCCTAGCCCGGCCTGCGGTCGCCGCTGCCGTCGCGGTGCTCGGGGTGCTGGGAGCCGCTGGCTGCGATGGTGGCGCGATCGGGGCAGATGTGCCGCAGAGTTCTGGCGCGAATTTCGTCGGGCATGCCTATGAGTCGGCGTTCTTCAAGGTCGGCAAGCGCCCGATGGCTCCGAAAGTGTCCGGGACCACTGTCACCGGGGCGCACCTGAGCCTGTCCTCCTACCGGGGCGACACGATCGTGCTCAACTTCTGGGGTTCCTGGTGCTCGCCGTGCCGGGCCGAGGCGCCCGCGCTCGCTACGCTGGCTCGCCAGCTGCAGCCTAAGCACGTTCAGTTCGTGGGCGTCGATATCCAGGATGAGCCGGACAGCGCGAAGGCGTTCATGCAGAGTTTCAACGTCGGCTATCCGAGCCTGAGCGATCCTGACGACCAGATCGCGCTCGATTTCCACAGCACGGTGCCGCCGGCGGCGATCCCGACGACACTGGTCATCGACCGCGACGGCCGGATCGCGGCCCGCATCTTCGGCCCGGCAACCTACAAGGAGCTCAAGTCCGTGGTTGACCAGGTTGCCGGCCTCCGGACATGACGGCCGCTGAGGGTGATGGGATGACGGAACTGTCCGCAGGCGGCGGCTCCGGGGTTGGTGACGCCGGGGTTCGGGACGCGCCTGCCACCACAGGACTGCCCCCGCGCAAGGCGAGGCTCGGGCTCGGCGGCTGGCTGCGCTGGAGCTGGCGGCAGCTCACCTCGATGCGCACGGCCCTGATCCTGCTTTTCCTGCTGGCTGTGGCGAGCGTGCCGGGGTCGGTACTGCCCCAGGAGGGCATCGACCCGGCGGCGGTTACTCAGTACTACCAGTCGCATCCCGCGCTGGCGCCGATCCTGAACCGGCTGTCGCTGTTCAGCGTCTTCGCGGCGCCCTGGTTTGCGGCTATCTACCTGCTGCTGTTCGCGTCGCTGGCCGGTTGCGTGCTGCCGCGCACCTTCCGCCTGGTCGGGTCCGCCAGGCAGCGGCCGCCGCGCGCGCCGACCAACCTCGGCAGGCTGCCGGCCAGCGCGAGCTATGTCACCGACCTGCCGCCGGAAGCCGCACTGAAGAAGGCGTCCGGTCTGCTTGGCCGTCGCCGGTTCCGGCTGCACGAGGGCGATGGCTGGGTCTCGGCCGAGAAGGGCTATCTGCGCGAGGTCGGCAACCTGCTGTTCCATATCGCGCTGCTCGCGCTCCTGTTCTCGGTTGGCCTTGGTGGCATCTTCGGCTACAAGGCCAACCGGCTGCTGATTGCCGGTGAGGGATTCGCGAACACGCCGACGGACCTGGACGTGTTTCATCCGGGTCGCCTGGTGAGCCCCAGTGACCTGCAGCCGTTCTCGATCAACCTGCTGACCTTCCGCGCCTCGTACGTGACATCGGGGCCGCAGCTCGATCAGCCGATCACCTATGACGCCGGGCTGAGCTACCGGGACGAGCCCGGAGCGCCGCTCAAGCACTACGTGCTGCAGGTGAACCACCCGCTGGTGGTCGACAGCGTCAGCGTGTACCTGATCGGGCACGGGTACGCGCCGGTCTTCAAGGTCACCGACGGCACCGGCCAGGTTCGCTGGGATGGTCCAGTGCCGTTCATTCCCGTCGATCAGACCACGCTGACCTCTGAGGGCGTCGTCAAGGTGCCGGATGCCCAGCCTGACCAGCTCGGCTTCGCTGGCGTGTTCCTGCCCAGCGCGGTGGACCTCGACGGGCAGCTTCAGTCGGCTTTCCCGGCCGCGCTGAACCCGCGGGTCAGCCTGATCGCGTTCAAGGGCAACCTGGCCATGAACTCGGGCCATCCGCAGTCGGTGTACACGCTGGATACCAGGGGCCTGAAGCGGCTGCCGATCGCGCCCCGCCCGCTTGCGGCTGGCCAGTCGATGAAGCTGCCTGACGGAGCAGGCACCATTACCTACCTGGGCTACCGGCAGTGGGTCAGCCTGGCGATCACGTATGACCCTGGCCAGCTGCCCGCCCTGATCTCAGGCTTCGCCGCACTGGCCGGGCTGATCCTGTCCTTCCTGGTGCGACGGCGCCGTGTCTTCGTGCGCGCGGTGGCTGCTGCCGACGGGAGTACTACCGTCACGCTCGGTGGGCTGGCTCGCTCCGATGCTGCGGGCGGCTTCGATACCGAGTTCGCTGACCTGGCCCGGCTTCTGCGGGCTGCGCATGAGGGGCGGTCGATGCAGCCCATCCAGCTCGGCCAGGGCGACTCAGATGATCCCGAGGATTTCGATGACCAGGGCCGGGGCAAGATCGTCGTTCCGGCCGGATCGTCCGTGACAGCTGCCGGCGGAACTTTCGACACGGCGGCTGATGTGACTTCCCCAGAGACGCTTACCGGCCGAGAGGCAGAGTGAGGCTCCAATGCCCATCAATTTCACCCTGGCTGACTTCAGTAACGGCCTGCTGCTGGCCACGCTGATTCTCTATGCGCTCGCGATGCTCGGCTATGCATGCGACTTCGCGTTCGCCCGGCACCGGGTCGTGGCAGGCGTTACGGAGGCTGAAGAAGCACGGACGACGGCTCCTGCCCTGGTGGGAGTCGGGGCGAGCGGTCCGGCGGCGCCGGTCAAGTCTGAGCGGACGCCGGCTGACGGCGCCGGCGCTGCCGACGTGTCCGGTGAGGTGCCGCCCGCTAGCCGCTGGCCGTTCGGATTCTGGCAGCGGCTGGCGTTCGGCCTGACCTGTATCGGGCTGGTCCTGCACGTGGCAGCGATCCTGACGCGCGGCCTGGCAGAGCACCGGGTGCCCTGGGGCAACATGTACGAGTTCATCGGGGCGTTCACCTGCATGGCCGTCCTGGTGCTCGTGGCATCGTCGGTCTGGTACCGGGCGTATTACATGGGGCTGTTCGTCCTGCTGCCCGTGGTGCTTGCGCTGGGTATCGACCTGACCTGGATCTACACCCCGGTCGGTTCGCTGGTGCCCGCCCTCCAGTCGTACTGGATCGCGATTCACGTCACCGCCATGATTGTCGCCATCGGCCTGTTCATCTTCGGTGCGGTCGTCACGACGCTGTACCTGCTGACCGAACGCAGCCAGCGGCGCCTCGGTGCGGGTCAGTCGTCGTGGTCTGCCGGAATCTGGGAGCACTTGCCGGTGCCTGCCATCCTGGACCGGCTGTCGTACCGGGCGGTCCTGTTCGGTTTCCCGGTCTGGACGTTCGGCGTCATGGCGGGAGCGATCTGGGCCGATCACGCCTGGGGACGGTACTGGGGCTGGGACCCCAAGGAGACCTGGTCGTTCATCACGTGGGTGGTCTATGCGATGTTCCTGCACGCGCGGGCGACTGCTGGCTGGCGCGGCCGCAGGGCTGCGTGGATCCAGCTGGCGGGCTTTGCCTGCCTGATGTTCAACGTGATCGGCGTGAACCTCTGGATCACTGGCCTCCACTCTTACGCGGGGATGAGCTAGCCCGGCCGTCGATGCCTAGTTACTGGTGCCCTGACCCCAGTAACTAGGCATCCATGGACGCAGGTGCTGTGATGCCCGCGAGGAATTCCCGTCGGCTCGTGTACGTCTCCGGCGCGCCGGGATCTGGCAAGACGACCTTGGCAGTTCCGCTGGCGGCCGAACTCGGCTATGCGCTCTTGAGCAAGGACCGGATCAAGGAGACGCTGCACGACGCCCTTGGCGCTCCCGATCCTGACCGGGCGTGGTCACGCAGCCTGGGCGGCGCCGCGATGGAACTGCTATGGGCGCTGGCCGCCAGCGCTCCGGCTGTCCTGATCGAGGCGAACTTCCGGCCGTACAGCGAGTACGAGCGCGCCAGGCTGTCAGGCCTTGCTGCGCAGGCAGTCGAGGTGCATTGCGCGTGCCCGCCCGAACTCGCCCTCCGGCGCTACAACGCACGTGTCACTCATCCGGTGCACGTCGTGACCACGCTGGGCCTGGAGGCAATGGCTGAGTATGACCGCCCGGTCGGAATTGGCCGCCTCGTCACCGTGGACACCTCCGTCGATGTCGATGTGCAGGCCGTCGCCGAGGCTGTCCGCGGCTGCTATGAGCCCGCTGCCGAGTTGCATCCCGTGGACTGACGCGATTACTCGGCTCGCCCGACCGGTCGTAGCTGTCCGCCGTTGTTATAGATGACCTGCCCGGTGATGAAGCTGGCTTCGTCAGAGGCCAGGAAGGCCACGAGCGCTGCGGTGTCGGCCGGTTCGCCGATGCGGCCCAGGGTGAAAGAGGTGCCCATCTGGGTGCGTTGCTCCGGCGTCGGGTCTGCGAGCCGGCCGGTCGCGGTAGTTCCGGGTGCGACCGCGTTGACCGTGATCCGCCGCGGGGCGAACTCGATGGCCGCCACTCTGGTCACCTGATCGAGGAAGGCTTTGACACCGGAGTACAGGGAACTGCCGGCCAGCGCGGTGCTGGTCACAGCGGAGGATACGTTGACGATCCGCCCGCCATTCGACAGCGTGTCCGCGGCTGCTTGCATCATGAGGAAGGGTGCTCGGGCGTCGACGGCAACGACGCGTTCGAACTCATCGACCGGGATGCGTGGCAGGGGAGCCCAGAAGGTGATCCCGGCGTTGTTGACGAGGATGTCGAGCTTTCCGAGCTCTTCGGCGGCTGCTTGCACTACCCCGGCGGCTGACTCGGGGTCGGCGAGATCTGCCTCGATGGCAGCCGCCCTGCGGCCCAGGTCACGCACATCGTTTGCGACGGCGGCTGCTTCGTCCTTGCCAGTAAGGAAGGTAAAGGCCACGTCGGCCCCTTCAGCTGCGAGGCGCCGGACGATTCCTGCTCCGATGCCGCGGCTCCCTCCAGTTACTACGGCTGCCTTGCCGGCTAGCCGGTGCTCGGTGCTCAATGTCGGCTCCAGGTAATAGACATGTGTCATGTCTATCATGAGTTACGTCTAGCTGGCCACCCGGCGCCGTCGCGTTGCTCGTGACACCGGCTGAGTTGGGAGGCAAGGTAGAGGCCATGTCCACATCGCGATCGCCGACGGATCAGGAGGGCACCTACCAGGAAGGCACCGCCTATCTGCTTGCCATAGCCGGCGCGGCGGCGCGGCGGCGCTGGGTCGACATGCTCGCCCGTTTTGACGTAACGCCGAGTCAGTTCAAGGTCATCATGTCGCTCGGCGAGCTGGATCACCTTGGCCAGCGACAGCTGGCGGAGGTGATCGGCATCGACCCCCGCAACTGTGTCCCGATCATCGACGCCCTAGCCGAGCGCGACCTCCTGTCTCGGGAAATCGACAGGTCTGACCGGCGGCGGAGAGTCCTCCGGCTTACCGCGAAGGGCCGACGGCTGGCGCAACAGCTCAAGTCGGTCAACGCAGGGATCGAAACGGATCTGCTGACTCCCCTCAGCCATGAGGAGCAGGCGACCCTCCGCCGGATGCTCATCGCGATCCTGGAGACGGCAGAAGTCGCCACAGCGGAGTCGGCACAAGCCGGGGCCTGATGTCCGGACGTGCCAGACGGAACTCCCGAAGTGCTAGACGGAATACCGGGCGTGCCAGACGGAATACCCGACGCGCTAGACGGGATGGCCCGACGCGCTAGACGGGATAAAGGTCGGGCTGGACGAGGTAGCTGCGGCCGGCTGGTGTGGTCCAGCGGAAGCTGCCGGGCTGTGGTTGCTGGACAAGCCAGCCGGGGAGCTGCTTGATCTGGTGGTGGGTTCGGCAGAAGCCGCCGAGGTTGCAGGGACAGGTGAGGCCGCCTGTGTGCCAGGGCAGGGTGTGGTCCAGGTCGGCTCGCCAGGCGGGCTGCCCGCAGGGGCCGAACCGGCATGTGCGGTCGCGCGCGGCGATGTGCTCGCGGATCCGCGGCGGCGGCCGGTAAGCCCCGGAGGCCATGGTGTGCG
>Ga0335072_10009442_pt1 | contig 14065 bp, 12 predicted proteins | sample Lox_Sample_21_FD_206725 | JGI IMG/M metagenome (GOLD analysis project Ga0335072, IMG submission 206725) | Soil microbial communities from Loxahatchee National Wildlife Refuge, Florida, United States - Lox_Sample_2.1 | ecosystem: Environmental > Terrestrial > Soil > Wetlands | place: USA...
AAAAAGCCTCCAACTGTCCTCATCTGAATTTGAGAATCGAACGCAATGAAATATCCAGTTCTCACATGCGTATTGAAGAAAGCAAAATTGTTCATACAGAAGAGAATCTTTGCTTTTGAATTGCGTTAATTGGGACATGAGTATACTTTCTGCGTCCACAGGTGTAACATTCTTTCTATTGCGTAGACGTTGTATCCCAGTCACTAGCGATTTAGGGACTTGACCAAGTTTATGAAGCTCTAGAATCGTATCTGGCGTCGAAGAGCTGAGGAAAGACTTTTGAGGAACTTTGGCAACCTGACGTTCGAAGTCACTGAAATTCAAATACGTGACGCAAATCTTTCCTGCTTCAAGGTCTGCCTTATTTATGTCGACGGTGAAGTCTTTGCAATCCGATTCCGACATGGTTGAACAAAGGAATTGCTTCACTGTGTGATGTGCAAAGCGTATAGTTTGCTGTTTTTCGTCGAAGGTGACCATATTCGCGCAGGCCTGGACGATACGGATAGGGTTATTGATGAGCTGAGAATTAACGAAAGATGGCTGGCCAGGTGTGACTGAAAGCGCCTCTCTTAACTCTTCAAGTAACATAGGACGCCTTGCGCAAGCCAACCAGTTAAAAACTTTCCTGGCGATCTCAGCTTGCGATTTCTTGCCTTTGGAACCCTTGAGGATTTTTCTTAGAGCGCGGACATACGTCTGCTCTAAGTCTGAAGGTAGGTCTTGGAGAGCCAGCCGAATATCGTCGTCCGTGTACTCATCGCAGATGGCCTTGATTTGTAAATGAACCCATAAAAACCTAGTACACTCAGCAATCAAATCATACTCAATGTAAATGTGTGAAACGAGAAATAGAAGTCTATAGAGTGTAAATTACAGACATACATTCCTTGTGCTCCGCGTTTAAGAGCTATTATTATTTCATCAATGATAGTCTCATCTCCAACATTTAATATTCCAATGGACCATTTGTTTTTGACCGTTGAGTCTATGAACTTCCCAATATCTGTTGAGATCAGATTATGATTCAAGCTCAAACGGGTTAGGCAGCTAAATTGGTGTGATGGGTCAAGCATTTCGCGGCTAGAAAGGAATAATTTGACATTTCTCTTCGAAGTAGACACTAAGGCTTGAAGCTTTGAAGCCAGAAAAGTAAGTTCCATTTGGGCGCACTCATCAAGGCCGTCGATGACAATATAGGTTTCCTCTGGAATAGCTAATGCATCTTGTAAAAGGGCCCACAGATCATTCTGCTTCTTCTTCCAACCTCCTAATAATATGTTCTGGGAAAGGACGTATTCGATTGCAGTAGTCATAGGGAAAACTGTCAAGATCTGCTTGATTAGGGAAGCAATAATAGTAGTACTCTCAACAGAGTCAGTGTCGGCATAGTCGCAGAAGAAGTAGATGATGCATTTCTTTGGCCTTGCCTTTCGGAGACCTATCAACTGATCGATCATCGTCGCCCTAGGCTCTATTAGCTAACTCTTAGGGTAAAGCGAAGAGGCAAACTTACGCCAAAAAAGATTTTCCAGATCCTGCTAAACTCTCTTTTCAGTATGAAGGCAAATCACGAGTGGTATGGTATACTGACGTATCCCAGAGCACCAAATTCCCCTTGGGCCGTCGAAAGCAATCCATTGCTTGACAGTTTCATGTTCTAATAGCCAAGCACCTGAGTCAGGATGACGGTTCTCTAAGAGCTCTCGAAAGCGGCGTGAATGGTCAAATATGGTGAGTGACTGAAGCAAGCGGATACGGCTACGTTCTAAAAGAAGAGAAGTGAGCAAATTCTACTCATGATCATGTAAGACCTCTAGTGATAGCGTTACCTTTTTTCCCCTTCAAAGCTATATTCAACGATGACTGTGTTTGGTTAAGTTCCTTTAATGCTTTGTCTTGAAAGGATTTGACCTCTTGACGATAGGCAAGTGCTCCGCGACGCTCTGCGTCTGCAGCAAGCTGTGCTGCAAGTTTAATTTCCTCGTCTACCTCTCTTCTTTGCGTCTCTATTTTCGTTTTGATATCTTGAAATTCCTTTTTGAAAGGCTTCCATATCGTTGTTCGAAAATGCTTGAACCCTGTAATATGAACTGATGAGTTTTTGCTGCCAAGTTGCAGAGGGAAAGAAATGCACCTACCACTCCGTTGCATAACTACAATAGCCCTCTGGCAAAATGAGATAATCACAGCATAGAAGATTGAAATGGAGTCTCTGACACGGTCATATTGACTGAAAAGGGTTTTATATTTGTCCAAACGAGGGCAGGAGCTACCCAAGTCAAGGAACATAATCGCTAGTTTCTCGTAGTATTCTGAGAAATTTACCAGGGCCTAAGTTTATTAGCATGACGTGACAGGACCATTGGGAAAAGAGAGAAAAGAACAAACCAGCATCACCACTTTGACAGATCCCCAAACAAGCGATGAAATATTTTGCTCCACTTGGACAAAGGTATCTATGGCGGATGAGAATTGCATGACGGACTCCAAGAACCCACTGAGCTTATCGGCAATACGTCGACTCTGGCGCGCATCGTCAGCATCATACAACTGCTTCGTGAAAGCAAGCACTTCGGATGATCCTAATGTGCTAGAGAACGAGAGGAGTTGAGCCTTCTGATTTGGAGACAAAGCATTCTCGAAAGCGTCAAGCGCAGTTTTAAGCTGACTGGAGGTGTCAGTATCCCTTCAATACTCCGCAAAGCGGACAAATAATAGTACTCTGTAGCCATGCTTGGCTTTGCCCATAAAATGGGGATATAACCGATGTTTATTTAGATATAGACAGCTAGGACGTGGTGAAGTCAGAATCGGAGGGGGGGTGCGGTGCGGCGCAGGCAAAGGCAAAGGCGAAGGCGAGAAGCCTTCAAAGTCAGTTTCGTCAGATGTTTCTGTCTCACTGTGGGTTTCTTGGTCTTTTAGGGCCAAGAAATCTATCATAGCATAATTAGCATTAGATAGAGTAGATGGAGAATACATCTTCTGAAGTTAGAGGGGTGTCGCTGCCTAGCCTTAGCTTCCGGGAATTAGGTTAGAACTAAGCGAGACCCAGTTCCGTCTGATAAAGAAGCCTTGCGGTTAAAAATCGCTCGCTTCGAATCGACCAAACCTTTCCACGATGTAGAAGAACATTGCTGAGAGGATTTACAAGCCTCTTGACCCAGGTGCGTCCGAAATACACGACATGCCATCTCAGGATATCTGTTGCAGCCTCAGCACCATCTCACTGAGTGACAATCCGCATTTCGCCGCACTCTCCTATGTCTAGGGCGATCTGAGAGTGACAGAGAATATCAGGGCGAATCTTGGTTTTGGCGCTTCGGCTCCAAATGGTCAACCGTAGCAGCCAGCAATGTGTTGGCACTTCCGGGAGCCTCATTGCACACCGACTACAACCAATGCATTGGCTTTGCGAGGAAATTTTGCTTCTGATGCTGGAATCACAACTTTAACTCTTGTACATCATATTCAACCTCACGGCACTTTGTTGTCAACGCCACTCATAATTTTCTACTCTCAGTCATCGCTGCTGAGGACAAAGCAACGATTTCGAGAAATGGCCACCGCCTGTGACGTTCGATTTTGAAGAAGGTAGCTTTCTTTAGTAGCATCCCCGTTTCCGCTTTTGCTTAGTTTCTTTCGCGCCACAAAGTGTTGAAGGGTTCACATATGGGACCATAGTAAAGACGCTTCCAGTCCATCAAAGTTTCAGTGAATCGCCAATGCCTGCGCTGTACTCCTGAGTGCTCGCCGGAACCTAGAATTCGCACCATGGCTAAGGTACCTAAAGAATGTCTTGTAATTGGAATTGACTACGGCACAACATATACAGGTTTGCGAGGCATCTCTCCCATGAAAGCTGTACAATACAGAAGTTGATCGCGGATACAGTCGGGAACGTTCAGGGGTTTCATTTTGTGAGAGTAACTCAAGGCAACCGATTCACCACCGACCGGCCGGGGGTTGTCCGAAAGAAGGTCCCTAGTGAGATAGCGTACCAGGGATTCGGGCGGGAAAGTAAAATCGCGGCATTCGCCAAGCTCCTTCTCAACAAAAGTGAGTCTTATCGAACTGCACAGTCGGACTCTAAGAATGCGTTCAGCGAAATACGCGAGAGGAGGGAGGTTCTTAATATTCAAATCGGATGAATGAAATACTCGAAGATCAAGCGGGGTTTGTCTGGCTTCATAAACGCAACCAGGGTATCAGCAATAGCGGACACAGGCTCGGCACAGAATGTTATATCAGCAGCATATGCGTCAGATCTGAAGCTTCCAATAGAATATACCCTTAGCTCTTTCCTTGAAGACTGTAAAGTCGATCGGTAGGGTTACAGCAAAGCTTAAATTCGAACGTGGATAATTAACAATGTTCTAGGTACTGTGAAACTTGACTGGGCATTTGCTGAGGATCCCGCCAAGAAATATGACCTTCTCTTCCATGCCCTACCTACCTGCATCTATGATGTGATACTCGGTAGTGCTTTCCTAACAGCGACAGAGACACTGTCAAAATATGGGCGACGTCTCACCGAATGCGTTTTCTCGACTGCCAGAGTCTTCAAATTTGGGTTTCTTGGAAACAGATGCCACAGATTGGAAGGTGTTCTGGATGACAAATACCCGGTTCTAACAGTTCGTGATGGATGCCTGGTAACCAACTCTTTTCTACACCTTGTTTTGAAATAGCTGACAATGATGCGATATCAGGTACGCCAAGAGCCATGGCTCTTATATCAATACTAGACCAGTGACGCAAAATGTCCTCCAGTTCGCTAATGGTAGCTGCAAAGAGACTATAGGTCTAGTTACCACGGAGTGGACCTTTGCTTCTGGCGAAAAGGCCCTACTTACTTTCGAAGTACTGGAAGATTGCGCTTCCAAGGTTGTAATTGGTGAGGATTTCATCTTCGAACACAGTATCTTCTCAAAGCACGAATCTTCCCTTCGGATGTTAGACTTTGGTGGTGATGCTTGTAAGCTGGCACCTTTTGACTTCATCAGATCATGGTAACAAAAATGTCTTAACGTGAAGTCGAAACTGCAAAATAATAATGCTACTGGTATGCTATTTCCTATATATAAGATCATGTCTTATCACGAATACTGACTATATACACAAGATAACACATCACCTCGGGATTCTCCAGAGTTAATGGATCCGCAGAACGAACGACTTCGACGAAACATCTGGAACCATAAGTTCGAATTCGGTAGCAAGGCAACTCCGGAGGAGATGCAAGCTGAAACCAAAAGAAGAGCAAACTATGAGATGAATTTGAAACAACTGCATTCGGTGCATTCGGTTTCACATGACAGTCATGTTCCTCGCATATCAAGCATACATACCTCATCCTCCAGAGCATCACGAGTAAATCGTGCCGCTTCGGGTAATGTTCCAAATTTCTCACGTCCTCATCCCAGATAAAATTGTTTCATTTAGATGGGCGTAACATTTAGCCCGATCTTATTTCTGTTTGAGAGTAGAGTGTTTTCTTGGAAATCTTGGTTTAATGAACGTTTATATGTGGTGAACCTGGAGTTTAGATAGGAATCGCGAATACGCAAGAGGTGGCGACAGGAGCATCTTAAATTTCCTTTAGCCATATATGTAACTCACTGCAAAGTCTTTCTGTATTTGGTCACAAGACGCCTAATCGATCCAAAAAGCTACTTTTTCTTATACTTTCAATTTACAACATCAGAACTTTCCTCAACCCTTCCCATCCACACGAATTCACCTAACCCCAGCCCCTCAACTACTCATTACTCAAAACAGCCCTATACCTCACCTTCCCACTATGCAACCTCTCCAGCGCACTTGCCCACCCCTCCTCATCCATCTTGAACTCCTCCACTGCAGGCCTAATCCCATGCACCGCCGCAAAGCGCAACATATCGTCGTGGTTCTTCCGGCTCGCCACCAGCGAGCTATGCACATTATACCCATTGAAGAACATATTCATGCTCGGCAGCGCCAAAGGCTTAGACCCATCAGCCGTCAGAGGCACAATCGTGCCCGTGCGAGCGAGGATTTCCTTCTTCAAGAACCTACACACACCGTCAGCCGCTTTGCTAGATCCAACCAACCAACCAAACAAACCAAGCCTCTCTTTTTCCCAACCCGAAGGCAGGGCAGGGGAGGGCAAAAGGACGAAGAGAAAGAAAGGGGGAGAGGAATTCTCACGTGCTGAAATCAGGATAGCTATTCCCCGTCAAGACCAACACGTCAATCGGCGCGCTGACCTTCTCCGGCTCACTCAGAAGACAGAACTCCACCGCGCCAAAGCCCTTGGCCTCCGCCTCCTTCGCCCTCGTGGTGCTGAACACGACGACCTCGGCGCCGAGCTTCGCGGCAAACTGGATGGCCAGGTGGCCCAGGCCGCCGATGCCGACGACGCCGACGCGCTGTCCGGGCTTGAGGACGTCGACCAGGCCGTTGTAGACGGTCGCGCCGGCGCACTGCAGCGGCGCGGCGTGCACCGAGGACAGCGAGTCCGGGATCTTGTGCAGGTAGGTTTCGGCGCCGATGTAATAGTGGGAGAAGGTGCCGGTGCTGAAGGAGGCTTCGCCGTAGATGTCGCGGTTGGAGCAGTAGATGTCCTGGCCCGAGAGGCAGAGGCTGCATTTGCCGCAGGACTTTTTGGGCGGGGTTGTTGCGTTAGTATACGAGGTAGTCTAGTTCTGGGAGATGGGGAGGGGTGATATTGAGATTGAGATTGAGATCGAGATGGAAATCACGTGTGCAGGTGAAAGAAGAAAATGGGCCATACATTCCGATGATATCCTCCACCAGCGCGATCCCCAACCTTCAACTCGGTGACGGCACTGCCCACCTCCTCCACGACACCAACGCCTTCATGCCCGAGCGCCATTCCAGAGCTGATATAATACGTATCTGAGTGGCACAAGCCGCTGTGCGTGATGCGCAGGAGGACCTCATTTTGCTTCAGGGGCGGGATGTCCTGGGGCACTTTCTGGACTTTGCCGTCGTGGAAGCGGAAGACAGAGTTGGTTCGTGGGGCAGTGGCCATGGTTGTTTGTGCTGCTTGGGGGTGTGCGTTTTGTTGCAGAGGGGTTTCTTGTAAGGCGATGTGAAAGATCGTTTGAAGGGAGGAAGGAAGGATCAGTTAGACTGCGTACGATACTTAATGGTGGAGACTTGAAACTGGATCTAGAGATAGATTTGAGGTTCGGACGACCGTCTTTATACACCTACCTCTTGGCGGAGCCAGCCAGGCTCCAGGAGACAGACGTGTCATACCACGGTATTATGCTATATTTGCATTATCATTTCTACGCCTCATCTAATAGTATATCCGGTGACTATCCCCAGATCATCATATTGACCGCCAATACTAAACGCTTATTGGGCAACTCAGCGAGGTACTTATGTATCAACCAATGCCCATCCGGGACCGGATGTTGTGGTCGCCCAATCAGAGCGAGTGGTGTCATCAAAGCAAAGACCAACTTGGGCCTAGTGCAGTGATTAGTGATTGTGTACATGTAAGCCAAAACATTGACGCTGCGACTAAATCATATTATTATTTCGGCTTAGTGATTACTTATAAAATTTGTATGTTTTCGGACCGAGTGTCTTCGTATTACTAATATGCGCAAATATGGTGTTTACTAAACATGGAAGGAACGAGGTCGTTGTTCTGTTTGGTCCCTCAATTGCGGCTACTAGGATAATGTGCGGGGGTGGAGTCGTGCAGTGGTTGGTAATAGGATTGTATCTCTATGATCTATCTATTTAGTCTATGTAATTGGTCGGACTTAAAGGAATCCTCTGATATGTAATGCAACTCTGATGTGCCGTCCCTCTCCTCGCTATACATGAACTATTTTAATTAGAAATTCAACGCCAGAAAGCTAACACGGTTAGCCTATACGCTTGCCAAGAATGAAGAGGCCACTTTTCAAATGTTAAATGGCCATCAGAATCCACCAAGACCCAGATTAGCCTGGGCGCCTCGCTCAGAGTAGTATCAACGCACAATCCTATCTCTCTCCCCCGACCTCCTCCGCCCCCAAACCCCCTCCCACCTCCCCCTCTTAACCCTTAGCAGCGCATACGCCACAAGCCTATAAACCAGCGCACAAGCCCCCAGCGCCAACACCTCCCACCCGGGATCAACATTCAGATTATAAAGATCCAGCACCTGATATCCATTACTAATAGTGCAACTGCCATCGGGCAGTGTCTGCTGGGCGTCACACGTAAAAGTAATCGGTCTCAGGGAGTAGGGCGCGAGATTGCGGATGGCGTAGCGAACAGGGGACAGGTAGTTGAGCGCCGAGAGGAAGGCGGGCATGTTGATGCTTAGGATGCCAGACATGGTGAGGGAGATGGAGAGCAGGACGGACATGATGTTTATAGCGAAGCCGGTGTGGCGGAAGAGGGTGTTGAACTGTTCCCATCAGAAAACTGGGGGAAGGGAGGAGGAAGATAAAAACATACCATTATACCCAAACTCTCTCCACAACTAACAATACAAAAGCAGTTGAAAAAACACACCCAAAACATCTGCGCCGTCCTCGGCAATCCCCCTCCCATATCCACCAACGCAGCAAACACAATACATGTAATGATTTCAAAGGGAACTTCACAAATCGTATACTGCAAGAAGAACGCTTCAATGCTATAAGCACCATCGTCGTGTTCTCTGTAAAACACTTCTTTTTCGGCCGGATAAACGGCAACGTTCTGCAGCACGCCGACAAAGTAGAATGCACAGAATTCTTGGATAAAGCCGAGCCGGTTTTGGACGCTGTAGTAGTCGTTTTTCAAAGGAGCGAAGAACAGAGTTAGGATTATTGCAAGGCCTATGACTTGCATGGTGCGGGCCACCAGAAGCGGGGGTTGGCGGCGGAGGTTTAAGGTAGCGCGGTGGACGAGGATGGGGAAGGCTGTTATGAATTTTGCGGGGGCGCGGATTAAGGCGCCGAGTTGGGCGGGTGTGGCGAGAGTGCTGGGGGATTGGAGGGCAGAAGAGAACTCGGCGCTTGTCCAGGAGGTGATGAGGGAGCGAACTTTTTCACGCGATGCTTCTTCTTTCGTGGAGTGTTGCAGGTCGATGGTTATCAGGTCGAGGGCAAAGTCGGCAGGGTTGGTAGTGATGGGGCAGGGAAAGCCAAGGGCGTCGAAATGCGGGAGCATCCCTGCCCCATTACCGGCATAGACAGGGGAGCCGCCACGGGCGAGGAGGAGGACGGTACCGAAGTGCTTAAATAGGTCGGAGCGGGATTGATGGATGGTGAGGATTAGGGTGCGGCCTTCGTGAGCTAAACCTTGGAGCACTTCCATTATGGATGAGGCAGTGAAGGCGTCGAGACCAGATGTCGGTTCATCAAGGAGAAGAACGCGAGGGTCTGTGAGGATTTGGACAGCTATTGTTACACGGCGCTTCTCGCCACCGCTGATGCCTTTGACAAATTCGCTACCGATCAAGTTATCGGCGCAATCCTTCAGACCCATTTTCAATAGTACGTCTTCTGCTCTCCTGTTCTTCTCTTCCTTCGACATGTAGGACGGTAGGCGAAGGCCAGCCGCAAAATGGAGTGTCTCCCTAACTGTCAAGCTTGGCAGCAGCGCATCATCGTCTTGACAAACGTATGAACAGACAGATCTCACCACCGAATCAGACGGCACAGCACCATTGAAAGTCATCGCTCCAAGCGAGTGGTATTTCGTCCCAGGGGTGCTATGCAGCCTCAAGGCCATAGCATTGAGCAGCGAGGTCTTACCGCTCCCAGATGGTCCCATAATGACATTGAGTAGACCAGCCTGAAAAGTGGCCGTAATAGGATGCAAGATAGTCTTCGTAGGGAGTTTCTTCCCCCAGATCGTCTTCTTTTCAAGATCCAATGCAAACTTATTAAGAGCAATATCAACCGTCCGCACCTCAGCAGCCGATCGAACAGTCATCTTCTCCTTACCTGCCGAGAAATCCGTATCTGAGTTACGTGCTTGAGCAATACTCATGCTCACAGGTTTGAAGCGGAATCCTACCCCAGCAAGTGTGTAGAACATGATAGAGAAGCAAAGCAAGACGATTATAGGTCTGACAATCCAATTCGAGGGTAGTCCTAAGGAATCCATTATATAATCCCCAGTATATTGCGCACAGGCCGGATTCGACTCGCCACCTGGAAGTGGGCAGTCGTAGAAATGGCCAGCGAACTCATTCGCACAGAGCGCACCGAAGGCGTAGAATACATAAGCAGTCCATTTAAGCCAGCGAACATAGACCGGGATAGTCTGAGATTGAATAAAATAACCACATGCCATAGACTGCACTGTGTATCCCAGATTTGCAATGACTGATGCGCCGGCAAAGCTTCTGTCTGCCGCGATACAGCACGTCGCAAACGTAATGGCGATAAAATGGGTAAGTATGACGATAGCGAAAAAGGTAAAGAACTGAGCAACGTCTGCGCGGAAGCCACACATCCAGTAGAAGATAATACTGTAGAGAAGTGGGACAGGGAGGTCTTCGATGAAGAAGCGTGCTAGTCGTCTACTGATGAGGAAAGGCACTACTCCTACCACGCCCTCACCGTACTCGCGATCGAAGAGCTGTACGTCGATGGAGAGACGGTATGTCTCATACATGAGGATCAGATACCCTTGGAGTGCTGCGGCGGAATAGAGGGCACCTTCACGGGAACGGATTCCCGCCTGGTCACTTCCGAGGTTCAGGAAAATCCAACCGGTCATGACAGCCATAGAAATAGCTTCCAATATGCTGCCCGTCATGCCCATAGGGTCTCTGTAGGTAACTTTCCAGGTTCGGGCTGTGAGCACGTGGACTTGACGACCGAACGCGGAGCGACGTTCGGATAGAGAAGCGTTCGTGTCAGCACGGGGCTCTACTAAAGCCTCCTTTCTTTTATTGGTGCCAAACACAACTTTGCTCTCTTCCTGCCAGTAGTTCTTAAGCCGCGCTACTCTTTCAGCGGAAGCAGCTTCCAGTTCAGGACTTCGATTATCTATAGCCGCGATGTCAATCAGGAACTCAGCCGGGTTGACGAATGCCGGTAATTCTATCCCAATGCGCTTGAAGTATGGTAGACAATTATCAGCTGGTCCACTATATACCGGACTTCCCCTGGTTAAAATAACCACTAATGGCCTCAGCAAAGCTTAAAACGTGAAGCGTCTGGAAAGGGGGACCTACAGTTATCAAACAATCCCCATATTTCAGATCGTGGCTGATGAATTGTAGTAATAATCGTCCTTCCCTTACCCGCCAAACTCTTCAAAGTCCTAACCAGCTGAAAAGCACTCGTAGCATCCAGTCCGGTCGTCGGCTCATCCAAAAACAGAACACTTGGATTGCTCAGTAACTGCACGCCAATACTGGTCCTACGCTTCTCGCCACCCGAACAGCCTTTGTGGATATTATTCCCAATCCTAGTATCCGCGCACTCTTTGAGACTTAGCTCTAGGATAGCCTCTTCAACGACCTTCTTCCGCTCCGCTTCTGTTGTGGGTGGTGGGAGACGCAGGTTGGCGGAATACTGGAGGGTTTCACGCACGGTGAGTGTTGGGAGGAGGACATCTTGCTGCATGACGTATGCGCTACGGGTGCTGTTGATGCCTCGCTGTCCATTGAATAATGTGTTTCCAGTTATTGTTAGTCGTCTACTTTTAATGCGCTCGGCCATGGTATTGAGCATTGTCGTTTTCCCAGAACCGCTGCCCCCAATAATGGCAGTAAGGGTGCCGCGAGGCATGTTAGCACTGACATCGTGGAGGATGGTCTTCGTCTTCAATTTGTTCCCGCCATTTGTCTCACGCTTCTGTGGGAGAAGGGATGCCAGAGAGAGAGGCGAAGGAGAGGTGTCGACTTGGACGGCGAGATTGTGGACCTCTACATCGACTGGGTCAACTGCTGAGAGTGACAATTGGTTGCTGTACTGTGTAGATGTAATATGTAATTCATTCTGATCGATATTATGGCGGGAGGTCGTAGTTCCTGCGGGTATATCTGAGTTACTATGCGGCGGTGTAGCTGGGCGTGACACGGGCGATTGCGGCAGACTGTCGAGTCCGAGCTCTATATCCTTCTCCTTCTCCATCATGACTACCTAATTGAGAAATCTCTTCGTCCCCTTCAGTCCTTCATTTCGCAAATTGCCGATCCCGTGAAGAAAAGAAACAAAATATCAGTAGAGCTATGAAGCCGAGGTCCGCCACAAGTTCTCTGAAATTAGAGCTTGCAGCATTTCTCCAACAAACAAATATACCTATGGTATAGAAAAACAGAACATAGATGCAAGAGAAAGAGAAAAAGGGGCGGTCAGAAAAGGCCAGAAATGCGGCACTTACAATGACTGACATTAGCACAGCATCACTTGCGTACCCAAGATGCAAAATCACATCCGTCACTAACAGCTCCCCGCAGGGAACACATGTCATCTACCGACTTCAATACCTAAAGAAGTCGGAGAAAGTTACTTTTCAGGTAACCCCCCTCCCAGCCTGGACCCCGGCAGCAATACATCTCCGCACGCTTATTTGCGCAATTCGCAGCCGGATCGGATGACATCCGAGTGACATCTCGCTTGGATGAAAGCAAACGGGTTCAGCAGCAGGCTCGCTTCGATGCCGTGAACACGAATGAGGGAGTACTTAGCCGATCACGTGACATACTCCTACACATCATTAATCTTAAAATCCTGGGGAGGGCAAGAACAAGCGATGATTAGGCATCAGGGCTCGCTGCGGGGCCTGCTGACCTCGTGGCTAATACGATAGGTGACACTTTGACTCTGGAAAATGGCGAAGAACGTTCCAATAGGGAGGACAGGACCTATCAGTATCAGCCGATAGCCGATTTCCTTATCCTCGCCATGTGACAGCCTCGTGTAAGCCGCCCCAGGGCGATAAAAGCCTCCAAAACCAGGCCCCAAATCACGAGCTGCGGGGAGAACTGGAGCTGAAGCGGGAGGTGAGCTGGCCACTGGGACCTGATCTGGACCTGAACCTGGACCGGGACCTGGCTTGGCCCTTGCCGTGCCTCAACAGAGGCAAACACATACTGCCCATTATATCCACCTCACTTCACTGAGGGGCAGAGAAGGTGGTATCCTCTTTGGGAGATAACTAGCGAACTTCACTCCAGGGCTAAAGCCTGTAGAAAAGTGTGAATCTTTTATTACTAGCCCTTCACCTGTCAACCGTGATGGGTGGTCGTTTCATCTCATGTCCTGTCGTCAGAGTGGGGCTGCGTTAACGCGGCCGAAGGATTCCTCCGCCTTCTGGCATCGATAAATCCTGAGTGGACAAAGGACTCTGGGTTCAGTATTATACAAGTATAGGACCCGTGTATGTACCACATGTAAAGATGTACGATTACGAGATTACTCAGCTTCGCTCGATCCTTCGTAGCATATCAACCGGCGGCGTAGTCATATAGTCGGTAGGGATGAATGGGCATGGGATGTACAGCAGTGATGGACAGACGATGCAGCTAGCCCCGAACCGGCACCTGTATGCGCACTTAGATTGTGAAAGCCACGGTTTTGGAAGCGGGAGCGATCATCATTGCAGGACGGTGGAGAGAGACTGCACTTGGCTGCTGGGAATATCATTGCAGCACGACGGTGGATGGGGAGATACTTGCATGTTGCATATTGCAGGCTTGTTGGTTTCCGTGGTTGGATGGGTACACACCAGGAGAGTGTTTCTGCATCTTACGCCACAGAAACTTTGAAGACATGGATCAAGGGTCGATATTGTCGAAGCCGCTGTCAACAGCTGGTTGGTCAGACTTTTTATACGCTGCTGTTTATGAGCGGTGATGGAATTTGAGTGGTGAGAGTCGAGTATCCGGTGATACAATCAAATTCTGTTTAAGCCCGATATACATCCTCTTTCACTCCCTTCAAACCATCGATAAAGGTATCCTCATCACCACAAGTACAGGAAGCATAGAGTCGGCCCGCTTACTGAATGTATGCATAGTGGCGTGACCGAGCGAGCGGGGCGGGGTATGTCTATATGTATGTTGTATGTATGTTGTATGTATGATATATGTATGTATGATCCT
>Ga0335072_10009443_pt1 | contig 14064 bp, 9 predicted proteins | sample Lox_Sample_21_FD_206725 | JGI IMG/M metagenome (GOLD analysis project Ga0335072, IMG submission 206725) | Soil microbial communities from Loxahatchee National Wildlife Refuge, Florida, United States - Lox_Sample_2.1 | ecosystem: Environmental > Terrestrial > Soil > Wetlands | place: USA: Florida...
GCAGACGGGAGGGTCAGAAGCGCCGCCGAGGCGAGCGTGACCGCGCCGGCAGCCGCGAGCGCGTGACCGTTCACTCCGATTCCAGCCAGGAATGGCAGGTAGGCAAGCAGGCTCGGGGAAATCAGTCGCGCGAGCAGCGCGATCGCCCAATGTGCGGAAATCGCACCGATCCCGGTACCGGCGAAAGTGACGACTACAGCTTCCGTGGCAAATTGCCCGATCAAGCGGCTCGCCGAAGCGCCCAGTGCGGCGCGCACGGCAATTTCCCTCTCGCGGCTTTCCGAGCGCACGAGCTGCAGCCCGGCGACGTTCACGCTGGCGATCACGAGCAGCAGGCCGGCACCGGCGAACAGCACCAGAAGAACCGGACGTATGTTGCCCACGATCATTTCCGTGAGCGGAACGACGGCCACGCCTTCTCCCTGGTTGGCAATGGGATACTCCCGCTGCAACTGCGCGGCAATGGCGGAGAAGTTGGACTGCGCAGCCGCGGCCGGCACACCATCGCGCAAGCGTCCGACGCCAAACAGGTCGCGGGAGCGACGGTCTGACTCGTAGTCCACAGGCTGGTACGCCATCCAGAACTCCGCCTGGCCGACCGGAGCAAAATGAAACTCCCGCGGAAGTACGCCGATCACCGTGTATTGGTTGCTGTTGATGTCGAGAACCTGGCCGAGCGCATCGCGGCGGCCGGCATATCGCTTCTGCCACGAAGCGTAGCTGAGCAAGAGGGTGTGGGGTGCGGATGGCAGATTGTCGGCCGCACTGAAATCCCGGCCCAGAATGGGGGTCACGCCAAGCGTGCGCATGAATTCGCCGGTCACCAGCGCGCCGCGGAACGGTTGCGGGCCATCCGGGGTCGCAAGATTGGCGGTGCGGCTCCGGTAGGCGGCGAAGGATTGGAAGACGGTGTTGCGCTCCTTCCAATCGAGAAAATTCGCATAGGAAACGGACATCGCCGGGCTTTCGACTACGCTCAGCAGGCGCGCCGGATCGCGATACGGCAGTGGCTGGATGAGCGCTGCGTCCACAAAGGCGAAAATCGAGAGGCTGGCGCAGACGCCGAGCGCGAGCACGAAAATCGCGGTGAAGGCAAATGCCCGGTTCTTGCGCAATTGCCGCAGGGAGTAGCGAAAATCGCGCCGGAGATGGTCGAGAAACTGGAATCCGCGCATATCGCGACACTCCTCTTTCCTTTGGGTGAGCCCGGCCATCTCGCGCAGCGCCAGGTTGCGCGCCTTCTCGCGGCTCATTCCGGCCGCGGCGTACTCGTCGATCTGCCGGTCGAGGTGATATTGCAGTTCCTCGTCGAGATCTTCTTCGACACGCCGGCGCCAGAACATCGACCGGAAGCGAAGGCGTAAGATATCCAGCAGCCGCATGGTCTTAAACCGCGCGGACGATGGTCGAGATGGCCGCCGCCAACCGTTCCCATTGAGCCGCTTCCTGCTCGAGAATTTTCCGCCCGGCTCTGGTGAGGCTGTAATACTTGGCGCGCCGGTTGTTTTCGCTCGCGGCCCACTCGGCGCCGATCCAGCCGTTCTGCTCGAGCTTGTGCAGGCAGGGATAAAGCGCTCCCTGTCCCACTTGCAGGACTTCGCCGGACATCTGGCGGATGCGCTGCGCGATGGCCCAGCCGTGCATCGGCTGGAGCGCGATCACTTTCAGGACGAGCAGGTCCAAGGTGCCCTGCACCAGGTCGGTCGGTTTGCTCAAACCATCTCCTCTCAGTAACTGACACAAGCGTACAGAAGAAGAGACGTGCGGGTCAAGGAGCGGTTAGCAGGAATTATTGATTCAGGAACGCTTCGATGTTGGTGATGTTCTTTTGGGCGGTCTTGGCTTGATCGAGATCGGGATTGATGGCGACGACTTGTTTGAGGTGCTGGAGGGCCGGGTCGAGATCAGCCCGGTTGTTGGTGGCCGCGTATTTGTGCATGAACGACAGGCCGAGATCGAAATGCGCGAATGGATCGTCGTGGTCGTACGAGAGCGATTTTTGGCACGCCACGATGGCGGAATCGTACTGCTTGGTAAGGTACTGGCAATCGCATATGCCGAAGTAGGCCAGGCTGCGCAGGTCTTTCCAGATATCTTCCTGCGCGGCGCGTTTCTTTTTGCCGATTCCGAAGAGCGAGCCGAGAACGTAGTAGTTCAACTGCCCGGCCAGCTTGCTGTCGAAATCGCTGAGCTTGAGGTACTGATCGTATTCCGGCCCGGCATCGGCCACTTTGCCGCTCAGGCGAAGGCTATCGCCCAGCCATAGGTGCGGTTCGGCGCTCTTGGGAGCCAGCGCAATCGCCTTGTGCGCCGCTTCGATGGATTGATCCCAGAGCGCCTTCAGGCGATAGGCCTGCGCAGCCATGGTGAGCGCCTGCACGTGATCGGGCTGGAGCGTGAGGACAGTGTTGATCTGGCGGAGGGCTTCGTCCACATCGCCGATATCGAGAAGCATGCCGGCGTAAGCCGCGTGCGCTTCCTTGTAGTCGGGGTCGATCTCGATGGCCTTCTTGAAATACTGCTGGGCCTTGTCCTCATCGAACAGCGCATTGTAGGTCTGGCCCAGATAAAAAGCCGCCTGGCTGTACGTGGGGTCGAGTTGCAGGGCCTTCTCGAACTGCTCGACGGCCTTCTTGTAGTTCTGCTCGTAGCCTTTCTGGTAATAGGTGATGCCCTTGTCGAGCGCTTCTTCCGCCGGCTTCGACCGGCGGCGCGGAATCATGATTTTGATGTTGACGGTGGTTTGCGTCCCCGGGTAAACCGTCTCTTCGCGCGGCCCATCGGGCTCGAACCCCTGGTGTACCCCCTTAACCATGTGCTGGCCGGGAGTGAGGCCCGGCAGCAGGAATGGTTTCCCCTTGGCCACGATGCCGACCGATTTGCTGTCCACGAATACTTCGGTGTCATCCATATTGACGGTGATGGCGAAGGATCCGAACTGCGGCGCCGGCGCCGTGGCGGGATTGACATTGGCCGGAATGAACGACAGCCACATGTTCTTGTCGTAGCTGCTGCGGTCGGAGGTGGGGTTCTGCTGGCCGTTGGTGGCCTGCCGGACCTGGGTGTGGACGTATTCCGCCAGTTCATCGGCGGTGACGGTGCCGTCGTGCGGAGCGGTATCGGCTTCGCCTTCCAACCCTTTCACCACGTAATAGGTGAATACACCGTGACCGCCCTCGAGTTGAGGAGTCTCGAAAGAGGTTTCGTTATCGCGGCTGGCGGTGAGCGAGAACAGCGATTGGGTGAGGTCCCCGAGGCTGTGATTCAGGTTGACGGTGTCGTCCGGACTGATGGCGCCGCTATGGCAGGCATCGGTGAACAGAACTTTCCACTTGGCGTGAATCTTGCCGGCGATGGTGGAAGCCAGTTCATCCATGGGGTAGCCCGTACCCTTCGGATTGGACATGTCGAAATCGACCGGGGCCAGATAGCCTCTGCCCTGGAAGATGAACCCGTGGCCGGCAAAGTAAATCACTACGCGGTCGTCGCCCTTGGCCACGGAAGGCAGCCAGACGTCGATTGCCTGGCGGACAGCCGCCAAGGTCGCCTTGGGACCGGTCAGAACCTTGACGTTTTCAGCCTTGAAATTACCGGCTTCCGGGTTGATGAGCGCGGTGTAAATGGATTGCGCATCGCGCTCCGAAAAATGGAGCTGAAGCTTGGGAGGGAGTTTGGGGTACGACGCTACTCCCACGATTACGGCGTAGCTCTGGGCGGGGGCGTTGGACGGCGGTTTGGGAGGCTCGATTTTTTCCAGCTTGAGATCGCGCGTCTGATTGGCGGGCGGGGAAGTTTGGGCGGCGGCGAGCCCCGCCAGCACACAAGCGGAGACAAGGAAGCGGATGATGCGCATGTAATTACCGGTGTGCGAGTTGGAATTCGTAAATCACCGGGCCGGTGAGCGGCGCCGGGGAGGAAATGACAGCCGTGTTCTGCTCTCGCACGAAGAAGAGCTGGCGGCTGGCGTCGTTGGCGGCGGAGAGTTCCTTGGAAACGTCCACGTCGCGCGGGATGAGCTTCGGCCCGGCGCTGCTATCGACGCAATCGCCGCGTGCTTTCATCACAGCGTCGTCGCAGCGCGGCATCAGGGTCAGCGGAGTGGTTGTGCCGGGTGTGGGAAGGGTGGGGCGCGCCGGGATGTCGTTCAAGCGGACCGGGCTGACCAGCCAGTAGACGATCTCGTGCCCTGGAGGCCCGGCGATTTTGAAAGCCACTGAGGTCGCGGGCACCTGGTAATCCTTCCCGGCGGTGATGCGATTGTCCTGGCCGGTTTCCGCACGCGGGAAAAGCTGTTCGTATTTCCCCGATGTGCTTTGGTTGGTGACGTAAAGATAGCCGTCGAAATCGGTGCGGAAGCGGAAGCGCACGCGATCGTTCTGCGCCAGCACCAGCGCGGGATCGATGCTTTTCCAGGCGTGCCCATCATAGCGTTCGAGCATCAATTCCATGCGATGCCCGCCCTGGGTCATGGTTTTGGTTTGGGACCAGGAGAACGGCAGCAGCAAAGCTGCAGCGGCGGAAACCGGCAGCAGGGCGGACCGGATCATTGATGCACCAGTTGTATCTCCGCCACCACGCGGGAATCGGCGCTGCCACTGGGATTCACCACGTAGACGGCGTCCTCTTTCTTGTCGGTGGAGGACTTGTCTTCCGGAGTCTTGTCGTCGACCGTCTCGATGATGAGGTCGCGAGTGTAAGTATCACGCAACTGGCCGATGGCGGAATCGGGGATTTCGGCGCTGGCGGTCATGACGTACTTCTTCTTCGGCTTGTCCATCGACTTGTCGGCGGCAGGCTGGGCTTTGGCGCCCCCTTGCAGAGAATAAATCATGTCCTCGAGGCCCTTTTCGGGAGTCCGCGAAAACACGATAAACAGATGTTCGGTCCCGGTCTGTGTGTCGAAGACCATGCGCGTTCCGGGGGGGACGACGCGGGCGCTCCAACCATCCACATGGTTGTCGCCATCGGCCACTTCGGGCGAGGGGAACATCGGCGTCCAGGTGCCGCTGGTTCCCTTCAGGACAACGTAGAGATACCCGGGACTGTTGGTCTGAACCTTCACCTGAATTTTGTCGTAGGCGTGAAATACGGTATCGGGCGGAACTTCCACCATGGAGTCGCCCGAGTTCTTCAGGATGGTGTATTTCAGGCCGAGGGGCGTGCCGTTCTCCGGCGCGGGTGCGGTGGTAACGAGCGCGGTTTTGACCACCATCGTGCCGTCCGGCCGGGTGACGGACTCGCTGGAATGGGTGACCGCGGCGGGTTGGCTCGGCGTGGCGGGGGTCGAGACGGCGGCGGTTTCGGCGGGCTTCGGTTGGACCGCTGGCTTCTTCGCGGCGACGGCCGGCCTGGGCGCGGACGTGGCTGGTTTGGCTGGCGGCTTGGCGGGTTGGGCGGGTTCGGGCGCCGCGGAATAGAAGAGTTCGCGCGCCGTAAACTGCGGTTTGGGCGCCTCTTGCGCCGCAGCGGTGAATACAGCGAAAGCTAACGATAGGACAACGGAGTGACGCATCTGATACTGTTGGCGGCTTCCCTGGCCGCACCTCCAGCTTTCTAAGATATCACCCGCGGTAAGGGTCGATCGGATTTAGGCTAAAGATAGGGTACTGGGGGCGCGACGAAGCACCGTCGAGGCCGAAATCGATTTTCCGCCAATCACGGCCGAAACGGCCACGTTATGGCTTATGCTACCCTTGGCGGTGATCGCGCGACAGAGTTCCGGGAATCGCGCCCTGATGGCATGATCGGCTTTGTATCCCACCTTGCAAGCGATTTCATTAAGCGACAGTGGACGTTCCATTCAACTGGTCTTCGAGCCGCCGGCCTGAAGCCAGGGCGAGCAGGTGTTGGGCCTGGTCAATCAGGACCGCCCGCGGGCGGCGGTAGTGCCTGCTCCACTGCCTGGTGGTTATCGGCGGCCACTCCGCGGTCATTCGGGAACGGAGGCATGGTCTGTGCGGTCCTGCCGGCAGAATCCAATCGCCGCTTGAGGTCTGTGCGGTTTTGTGGCTGAGTGCCGCCCCTTTGCGGCACCCCTCGGATTCCAGACCGCCCATAGCCTGTTATGCGCTCCGGTTAACTCTGCTTTAGAAGGCTGGGGCCTTCCATCCATCGATTCACCTCGGATATCTCGGAGTGGGGCCGGCTCTCTGGAATGTCGGGAAGGCCGGCGAGATAAATCGCATCGGCTTGGTGGCAAGGATCGCATTCTGCGAGACTCGCAGACGATCCCCATCGACGCTTGGTAGAGGATACCGTGGCCGAAATGGGATGGTGGGCATGCTTTCGAGAGGATAGCCAGACTCGCGTGAAAAGCACGGTCCGGCCCTCAGAAGATTCCAGGTTAAAACCTGTTGTCGCCTCTTCCCAGTTTAAGAGAGTGACACCGAAGATCGGCAGAAACGACATGCGCCGGACACTTGGCGCCGGGCGCATGCCCGGTCATGCCGCCTCGGCCTCTCGAAGCTCCGGTTTTGACAACGTTTTCGAGACCCGATTCCCACCGGGCAGGACCGTCTTTGGCGATTTCAGTTACCGTACTGTCGGGTATTTGATGCCGAGCTGTTCGAGGTAAGTATCGTACTTACTCGGATCGTAATAATACTTCTTCATTTCCGGACGGTACTTATCCATGGTGGTCTTGTTCATCCAGATGGCCGGCTTGTCGTCGGGGCGCAGGAAGCTCTTGTATTTGACGTCCTTCGTCTGGACGTTGTTGAAGTAGTCCCACGCTTTAGCAACGAGATCAGGGTGCACCAGAATATCGATTATGGTCATGGCCTGCACTTTGGCGCCGGCGATGACGCCCTTGTGCGCGATGGGGGTGGCCATGGAGATGCCGTTGGCCCAATTGTGGCCGGGGCCTCCGGGAATGTTAGAGGGAAATCGCAGCGTGACGGTGGGCACGTTCCAGCTCACGTCGCCGATATCGTCGCTGCCGCCGCCGGTGGGTTGCGGGCCCATGCCTTCGCCCATTTCGCCATCGCCGCCGCGGCCTTGCCTCTCTTGCGGAGCGCGGAACGGCGGGATGCGGGTGGCGAGCCCGGTGACGCGCTGCTTCAATTCCGTCTGCATGCCCTTGGCGAGTTTCTGGTCGTCATCGCTCCACTGCGGCAGTCCGACTTTCTCGATGTTGGCCTGCATGTCTTCGGCGATGGGGCGGTTGAAATAGCCGGGCCAGGCGCTGCCGAGCAGGCGCGAGGTGAAAGTGGTGTCCGTCATCAGCGCGGCGCCCTTCGCCATGTTGTCGCCGATGCGCCAGAGGTCCATGATGTGGTCGTAATCGGCCTCGCGGAAGTAATACCAGACGGCTGAGGTGGGCGGCACGACGTTGGGCTGGTCGCCGCCGTCGGTGATCACGCGATGGGAGCGCTGCGCCAGGCGCAGATGCTCGCGGCGGAAGGCCCATCCGACGTCCATGATCTCGACGGCGTTCAGCGCGCTGCGGCCGCGCCAGGGAGCGGCGGCGGCGTGGGCGCTTTCGCCCTTGAAATCGTACTCCACGCTCACCAGTCCGTTCTGATTGATCGACGGGCCCCAGGAAACGCCGAAGTTCGCCGCCACATGCGTGAACAGGCAGACATCGACGTCTTTGAACATGCCCGCGCGGACGTAATACGCCTTCGTGCCGACGAGTTCCTCGGCCACTCCGGGCCACAGGCGGATGGTGCCCGGGAGGTGCTCGCGCTCCATCACCTTCTTCACCGCCAGGGCCGCGATAATGTTCAGGGGCACGCCGGAATTATGGCCCTCCCCGTGGCCGGGCGCGCCTTCGACGATCGGATCGTGATAGCCCACGCCGGGTTTCTGCGACGCCTGCGGGATATCGTCGATGTCGCTGCCGAGGGAGATAACCGGCTTTCCCGATCCCCAACTCGCTACCCACGCGGTAGGGATGCCGGCGTAATTGCGCTCGATGGTGAAGCCTTCTTTTTCGAGAATACCGGAGAGGTATTTGGTGGTTTCCAACTCCTGGAATCCGAGCTCGCCGAAACTGAAGACGCTATCGACCATGACCTGCGCCTGTTTCTTCATGGCGTCGATCTGGCCGGCGAGGTCGGCCTTGATAGAGGCTTCTTTTTCGGGAGTGATGGCGGCAGGCTGCGCGAGGAGGGGCGCGGCCACGGCGAGAATGGCGACGATTTTTCGCATTGAGCTAGTGTACTAAAGGAGGGGGTGCAAGAGAGAAGGGAAAACCGCCTGGAACCGCGGCATCGCCCTCAAGTACATTAATTAGAGAGATGCGCGCACTCTTACCCCTTTTCCTTGCCGCGGCGGCCTATGCTGCGGCTCCCTGCACCACCGCAACCACGGCCTGCACCGAATTCGTGACACTCGGCGGCGGCCCGGCGCGCACGATGGTTTATCGCACCTATCCGCTGACGGTAAAGAACGAAAAGATCACGCGGGCGCTGATCGTGATCCACGAGACGAACCGCGATGCCGAAAATTGTTTCCGTTCCGCGCTGGCGGCGGCGTTTCTGGCCGGCGCGCTGGACGACACGGTGTTGATCGCCCCGCACATCGCGTCGGCGGCGGCAGGATGTAAGGACAAGCTGGCGCCCAACGAAGTGAATTGGAGTTGCGGACCCTGGCGAACCGGAGGCGCTTCCGTAACGGACGATAAGTTGACCACCTTCGACATGATGGACGACATCCTCGAGATGCTGGCGCGGAAGAGTGCGTTCCCCAATCTGAAGGGCATTGTGGTGGCGGGCCATTCGGCCGGCGGCCAATTCGTGAACCGCTACGAGATGTCGAACCGCGTTCACGAGACGCTGGGCGTACCGGTTCGGTACGTCGTCTCGAACCCTTCGAGCTATGCGTGGATCGATTCCACCCGTCCGGACGAGGTGAACCAGGCGTGCCCGAATTACAACCACTGGCCCTACGGATTCGAGGATCGCTCGGGCTACGCCGCGCGATTGAGCGACGAGGAGTTGAAGAAGCAGCTTGCCTCGCGCCCCACAACTTATTTGCTGGGCGAGATCGACATTCTGCCGCTGGGAGGGTTCGATCAATCGTGCGCGGCGATGCGGCAAGGGCCGACGCGGTTGGCGCGCGGGCAGGCATTCGGTAAATACGTGGACGCACAACTCGGGGCAAAGCACGACATCGTCGTGGTGCCGCTGTGCGGCCATAATGCACGCTGCATGTTCACCGCGGACGTCGCGCTGCCGCTGCTCTTTCCAAAGTGGTGAGGCTTGCGGCCGGCCCTCGCTAGCGCGCCAGGTGGGCCTTCTGCATCTGCTCTTCGAGCGATTTGAGGAGGTCGGGGGCGTTCATCTGGGCCAGCTTTTCGCGGGTGGCGACGGCCTCGTCCTTGCGCCGGAGCTTGAGGTAGGTGAGCGCCAGGTTGTAGACCGCGGTGGCGTCGACGGGGTTCAGTTCGACAGCCTTGAGTTGATTGGAGAGTGCGTCTTCATATTTGCCCTGGGAAAGAAGCAGGAGGCCGAGACTGTTGTAGGCCCATGACATGCGCGCCGGAGGATTGGGCGGCATTTTTGCGAAGCCACGATTGAAATAGTCGTACGCCGCGGCGGCATCGCCCTTGCGGCGGTAAAGATTGGCGAGCAGCAGGTAACCCTCGTAGTCGTCGGGATAGAGACCGACGTACTCGTTCATCAGATCGAGGGCGCGCGGCAGGCGGTCGAGCGACTCTTCGTTGATGTACAGCGTGACGAGCTCGAAGCGGACGTCGCGATCCTTCTCGTTGGCGGCTTCCGCACGCTCGAGGAAGTCGGCCGCGCCCGAAGGGTTGTTGTGGCGGAGCGCGTCGTGCGCCAGCAGGCGCAAAAGCATGATGTTCTTCGGGTCTCCGGTCAGAAGCTCGTTGGCATAGCGGGCCGCGTCGTCGAGGCGATCGGTCTTTTCGTCGGCTTGCATGAGCATGGTTTTGATTTCGCGATTGCCGGGATCGGCCTGCAGAGCGGCTTCCAGAGCGGTGCGGGCGTTGGCCAGGTCGCCGGTGCGGAAATAAAGGCGCGCCAGGCGCGTTTTCATGGCGGTGGTGGCATTCGGCGAAGCGCATGCGCGCACGTAATATTGAACCGCTTCGGCGGGACGGTCCTCCTCTTCGGCGATCTGGCCCACGCGGTCACTGATGTCGTACAGTTGCGGCCTGGCTTTCAAAACCAGAATGTACTCTTCCTTGGCGTCTTTGTGGCGGCCCGTCTGGTAGAGCAGGTCGGCCAGCGAAAGCAGGGCGGGGAAGTTATTGGCGGAGTGCTGGAGCACAGCGCGGTAGTATTGCTCGGCCTGAGCGGTGTTGCCGGTGTGGCCGAACGCCTGCGCCATCCAGCTGGTGACTTCTTCGTCGGAAGCGTGCTGCACCGAGTCGTATTCCATCGTGGAGATGACGTCCTTCCACATCCCGGCCTTGATGTAGCAGTTGGCGAGTGTCTTGGCGATGGCGAAGTCGCCGGGACGCAGGTGCGCGGCGTGCAGCAGATACGGAATGGCCGCGCCGGCGCGCCCAAGTTGCAACTCCGCCCGCCCGGCGCCGGCGTTAGCGGCGGCGTTATCGGGCGAGAGCGACAGAACTTTCTGATATTGGTCGGAGGCCGCTTGCCATTGAGAGGCCGCGAAGGCTATGTCGGCGAGGCCGGTGAGGGCGCCGATGTCACCAGGCTGCGCGGCCAGCACCGCGCGGTAGAGTGGCGCGGCCTGCTCGGGCTTTCCCGATTTCGCACAGGCCTCGGCGAGCGCATCTTCGATCGCGAGGCTGCCGGGCTTCTTCTTGCGCAGATCCTCGAGCATCGCGGCGGCTTGCGGCGCGTGGCCCGCGCCTTCGTCCGCCCGCGCGATGAGGATTGCGACCTGTTCATCGCCGGGAGACACCTGGTTGTAATGCAGGAGCGCGGCTTGGGCTTTCACGAAATCGCCCATGTCCAGATAGCAGCGCCCCATCAGAAGAGCGGCGCGCGGTGTCTGGGATGGCGTAAGCTGTCGCACAGCCTCGGGACAATTGCCGGCGCGGTAGGTCTCGGACCCTTGCCGGTATGCCGCATCGGGGGGCGGCGCCTGCGCGTGCAGGACGGCGCACGCCGCCGCGAGAATCGACGCCCGCAGGACATAATTTAGGCCCACGGATCAATGATCGCGCATTTTGACGGGCCTTCGCTGGCTGAAGGCAGCTGTCGATTTACGGTATCGTAAAACGGAATGAGCCTAATTCGAATGCACATACCGGTTCTGCTGTCCATCACCATACTGGGCACGATGGCGGCAACCGCGCAGGAATCCAAGCCTGCTCCTGCCGCCGCGGCGGCCGACACGAAGCCGGCGGACAAGCAACCGCCTTTGCCCTCGGACGCCCACACCACGCAGAGCATCCTGCTCGACGGCAAAACCCTGCATTACAACGTCACGGTGGGGACGCTTCCGGTCTACGACAAGGACGGCAAAAAGAGCGGCGAAGTGGTTTACACCGCTTACACGATGGAGGGCAATGGGCGCGCGGTCACGTTCGGGCTGAACGGCGGACCGGGCGCGGCATCGGTGTTTCTGAATTTCGGTGCCATCGGTCCGAAGCACATCAAGTTCGGCGACGAGGGCGACAGCCCCTCCGATCCAGCCACTCTCCTCGACAATCCCGGCACCTGGCTCGATTTTACCGACCTGGTGTTTATCGACCCGATCGGCACGGGCTACAGCCGCTCGCTGGTCTCGGCTGACGAGACGAAAAAGCAGTTCTACTCCACCGACAATGACATCCACTATCTTTCGCGCATTATCTACGACTGGCTGGTGAAGAACGGGCGCATGGACTCGCGCAAGTATTTCGTCGGCGAAAGCTATGGCGGATATCGCGGCCCCCGGATCACGCATTACCTGCAATCGCAACTGGGTGTGGCGATGAACGGCGTGGTGCTGGTGTCGCCGTATCTCAACCCCACGCTCGACGAGAACGGCGACGTTTCTCCCATGCCGTGGCTCCTGACCCTGCCTTCGATCACGGCGGCGCACTTGGAACGGCAGCACAGGCTCACGCCGGAAGCCATGGCGCCCGTGATTGCGTACACCCGCGGCGACTATGTGACCGATCTGCTGAAGGGACGGTCCGATCCGCAGGCGAACTCGCGCATCGTGAAGCGGGTGACCGAACTGACAGGACTCGAAGAAGAGTTCGTGCGGCGGGCCGGCGGGAGGCTTGAAATCGGGGCATATCTGCGCGAAGTTTTCCGCGAAGAGGGGAAGCTCAGCAGCATTTACGACTCGAACGTCACCTCATACGATCCATTTCCATTTGCGCCGTACCAGCGCGCGAACGACCCGCTGCTGGCGAGCATCATTGCACCGACCACAACCGCCATGGTGGACTTCGTCACCCGCGTGGTCGGGTGGAAGACGGATGCGCGCTACAACACGCTCAGCTACGAGGTCGGCAGCCAGTGGGACAACGATAGCCGCGCATTGCGCGAAGGGGCGGTGGCCGATCTGCGCGAGGCCGTGGCGGCAGATCCGAAGCTGCGCGTGCTGATCGCCCACGGTTGGAACGACCTTTCCTGCCCGTTCATGGGGTCGATTCTGACGGTGGATCAAATGCCGGTGATGGGCGACGCCACGCGCGTGACAGTTCGCGAGTACGCCGGCGGCCACATGTTTTACACGCGTCCGGACAGCCAGGCGATGTTGCGGAAAAGCGCCGAGGAGATGTTCGCGAAGCATTGACGGTATTCCATCGCGTAGTAGGCGTGGTACGATGCACCCTTGCGCGAGGTAGACGAAACGGCGCGGTCGATGGGACCGAGCCGCAACGGCCACCATCGGTCTACGGCATCTCCGCCGGGTTGGCCGACGCCCTTTCATACTCCGCGTTGAACGCGCAGCCGATGAGCGCGATTACGGCCATCAGGTACATCCACACCAGCAGCGCGATGCCCGCCCCGATGGAACCGTACATCACGTTGTAGTGACCCATATTGCGCACGTACCAGGCGAAGCCGGTCGTGGCCAGCAACCAGAACACGGTCGCCACCACGGCGCCGGGCCAGACGAATCGCCAGCGCTGCCGGCGATATGGGCCGAACAGGTAGAGCGTGCAAGTAACCGCGACCGTAGTGGCGAAGGCCAACAGGTAGCGGGCGCCGCGGCTGACGGCACGCATCAGCCCGGATAGCGGCGAAAGGATCGGGTCCACTTTCAGCCAGGCGAGCATGGTGCTCTCCACCTGAGTTCCGAAAAGCACCAGCGCGGTGGCGCAGACCAGAGGGAAAGCCGCGAGCAGCACCATCGCCACCGCAACGCCCTGCGTCTGCAAGAAACGGCGGCTGCGCGGCACGCGGTAGACGATCTGAAATCCCTCCATGAGGCTCTTGATCACGCCGGACGCGGCCCATATCGAAATGAGGAAAGCCACGATCAGCAGCGAAATGGGACGGGCGCCGGTGACGCGGAACTGCTGCATCACCAGACCTTCGCTGCCGGGCGGAACAATCTGGTCGAGGGTTTCCGCGAGAAATCTGGAAACGAACTCGGCGCGCGTCTGCACCAGGATAGTCGCGGCAGAAGTAAGAATCGGAAAAAACGAAAGCAGCGCGGAATAAGCAGCGCCTTTGGCGATGCCCAGGCATCCGTCACCGAAGGCCGCGAAAATGCTGCGGTGGAGGAGCCAGAAGAAGTTGCGCGGGGTCAGGCGCACGGCCGCGGCTCAGCCCAGAATCTGGGCAAGATGATGCTCCATGTGGTCGACGTAGCTCGACATCACCTCAGAAAGCGGTACCGGAGCGCTGTCGCCGATGGTGCATGGCGCCGCCAGCGGCTTTTCCGGCATGGTGCGGATGATGTGCAGCAGATGGCGGTTGTAGAGCAGCCACAGATTCACCAGGTCCGGCCAGCTTTCCATGGCATACGACTGTGCCGCCACCCACTGCTCCTGCTCGTAGCTCGGCCCCTGATAATTCGGCGTCAACTGCGCGCGCACGAATCGCTGATGATTATTCGAAGCCGAATCGATCAGGTGGCCCAGGATCTGCTTTTTCGACCAGTGGCCCGGAGCGAGTTCGCGGCCCGCTTCGTCGTCCGAAATATCCACCAGGCGCGGCGGGGTGATAGCGAGAATGC
>Ga0335072_10009444_pt1 | contig 14063 bp, 8 predicted proteins | sample Lox_Sample_21_FD_206725 | JGI IMG/M metagenome (GOLD analysis project Ga0335072, IMG submission 206725) | Soil microbial communities from Loxahatchee National Wildlife Refuge, Florida, United States - Lox_Sample_2.1 | ecosystem: Environmental > Terrestrial > Soil > Wetlands | place: USA: Florida...
GGAAAGCGTGTCGGTTGCGGAAACCTTCGATTGTTCCTTCGCGGGAAGATAACGCACATCCTCATCGTTCAGGTAGATATTGACGAAGGCGCGCAGCCTGCCTTCGGAAGTGAACAGGTGATTGCGCAATTCGGGGTGGTTTTGCGTGAGGGAATCGAGAGCTTCTGAAACGGTTGCTGCCGGGACTTCGACGGCGTCTTTTCCGCCCGCATAAGAGCGCAGAGGTGTTGGAATGAAAATGGTCATTCGATCTTATCCTTTGTTGTATTCCCGCGATGCGGAAGAGTTGCTCTGTGCCGCCAGGTCATCTTCAACCCGGATGGTCTGCTGTTCGAAGCTCTTGTCTTCTTCGGTCGCGCCGGCGAGCAGGAAAGAATTGGTGACGGTGGCCTTGCCTTGCGCCACCGAGGTGATCACGTAGGCGCATCCGAGCCAGTGCGCTTCGGCAAAGTCGGTCGAAGACCATTGCGCGGGGTGATCGGGATGGGAATGATAAAACCCGGCAATTTCCAAGCCCTTTTCTCGCGCGGTGCGCTGGATGCGCACCAACTCAATGGGAGCGATGTGGTAGCGATTGTGAGCTGAATCGGTCCTGGTGTTGCCGGCACGAATGGAGGCGGTGACTCGCCATCCGCTGGGGGTTTCGATTCCTAACAGCGCCCCGCAGCATTCGCTGGGATAGGTTTCTTCCCCGTGGGCACGCAGTTCGTCGTACACATTTTGCGTGACGAATAGGGTGCTCACTCTTCCTCCCAGAAGCGTTCGCTCAAATACTTGTCGGCGGCGTCGGGCAAGACGGTCACGATCGTAGCACTCTGCCCGGCCTGCGCTTCCTCTTTTGCAATTTGCGTGCAGGCCACGATGGCAGCCGCGGCTGAGACTCCAACCAGCAGGCCTTCTTCACGCGCGAGCCGCTTGGCCATGGCATAGGCTGCCTCGGTTTCAACCTCCACATTGCGATCGGCCAGATGCGGGTCGTAGATGGCGGGAACGAGCGCCGACGGCATGTGCTTCAATCCTTCCAGGCCGTGGAAGGGTGAGTCAGGCTGCATGCTGATTGCGCGGATGGATGGATTGAGCATCTTGAGACGTCGCACCGATCCAACGAAAGTTCCGCTCGTGCCCAGGCCCGCCACGAAGTGCGTGACGGTTCCTCCGGTTTGCCGCCAGATTTCAGGTCCGGTGGTATCGTAATGGGCCCGCCAGTTTGCGGGATTCGAATACTGATCCATATAGCAGTAGCGATCGGGATGAGTCGCCGCGATCTCACGAGCCCGGCGGATTGCGCCGTCGGAGCCCTCGCCGGGATCAGTCCACTCCACTTCCGCACCATATGCCTTGAGGATTCGTTTCCGTTCCAGCGAGACATTCGACGGCATGACGAGAAGGACGGGAAAGCCCATCGAAGCACCTAGCATCGCAAAGGCGATGCCGGTGTTTCCGCTGGTTGCATCGAGCAGTGTTTTTCCATCGCGCAGTGAGCCTTTTGCAATGGCATCGCGCACCATCGCGGAAGCGGCGCGGTCTTTGACGCTGCCGCCCGGGTTCACCCACTCCGCTTTTGCGAGCAAGGTGACTCCGGGGAGGTCGCGGACGACGCTTTCGATGCGAATCAGCGGCGTGTTGCCGATTCGCTCCATCAGCATCGAGCCATATCGCTGCTCGATACGGCTCGGCCATCTTGTCTCAGCCAGTAAGGCACTTGGGGACACGATATCTGCTCCGTCACAACCTGGGATTCACGCAGTCCATCACTGTGGCTGCGCGGCCGTCCGAATATAAGGCTTCACGGTCTTGTAGCCGGGGAATTGCTTTTCGGCCTGCTCATTCGATACCGAGCCGGCGATGATAATGTCCTCGCCCTGCTTCCAATTTGCGGGAGTCGAAACGGGATGCTTAGCCGTTAGCTGGATCGAGTCGAGCACGCGAATGATCTCGTCGAAGTTGCGCCCCGTCGTCATGGGATAAGACAACGTCAGCTTGATACGCTTGTCGGGTCCGATCACGAAGACGGTGCGCACCGGCGCATTGAGCGCGGGCGTTCTACCTTCGGAGGTGTCACCAGCGTCGGCCGGCAGCATGTCATACAGCTTCGAGACCTTCAGTTCGGGATCGCCGATCAGAGGGTAGTTCACGGAGTGGCCGCTCACATCCTTGATGTCGGAGGTCCATTTGCTGTGATTTGAAACCGGGTCCACGCTCAACCCGATCACTTTTGCGCCTCGCTTGGCGAAGTCCTTTTCCAGGCTGGCTACCGCTCCGAGCTCGGTGGTGCAAACGGGCGTGAAGTCTTTTGGATGAGAGAACAGCACGGCCCAGCCGTCGCCGATCCATTCGTGGAAGCGAATGGAGCCTTGCGTCGTCTCAGCTGTAAAGTCAGGCGCAACATCGTTGATGCGAAGAGACATTTTTGAATCTACCTCCGAGGGAAGTTCCTGGCCGTTCGAGGTGACCGCAAATGAAAAACCCACCAGCATCGCTGCGGGTGGGTCATGAGAAGCGATTAAAACTCAGTCGGCTCTCAGACGCATACCCGCATCCCGGCGCAGCAACAGCAGCAGCAGAGAGTGCGAGTTGGAGAGAGTGTCGTCATCGTCGCGCGAATTGCGCCTCGAATTCCTACCAATTGCCCTCAGGCTAGTGCATTGCGGGCATGGGTGTCAACCAGCTCAATCCGTTGATCCTTTCCCAGCAAAGAGATACGTCAAGGCAGGGGAGCCGATCTAAGCTACTGATAAGCGTTGACCCGAACGCCGCCAGGGGTCACCAGGCCCGGTTCAGCTTTTGACCATCTCTCGAAACGCGTCGCGATTCTTGCGGTTCTGCCGGGCGTTTCTTGCCCTTGCCGCTGCGGCTGCTGCCGTGGTCTGCGTATGCCGGGCGACGGGACGGGGTTCCTCTTCGACCACCGATTTCAGTGATTACCCCAGGCTGATCGACATCACGGCCTCGACGGGGATCCAATTTGACCATCTCTCAAGCCCCGAGCAGAAATACATCGTGGAGTCCATGAGCGGAGGCGTAGCGCTGATCGACTACGATCGCGACGGCTATCCGGACATCTATTTCACGAATGCGCCCAGCGTGGAGATGGCGCAGCACGGCGAGAAGGCGCGGAGCGCGCTCTACCACAACAATCGCGATGGAACGTTCACTGATGTGACGGACAAAGCCGGGGTGGGATATCCCTGCTGGGCGATGGGCGCCGCAGTGGGCGACTACAACAACGACGGCTGGCCCGACCTGCTGGTGACGTGCTTTGGCGGAGTGGTGCTGTATCGCAACAATCGCGATGGCACGTTTACTGATGTGACGAAGAGCGCCGGCCTGGGCAATGACCACCTGTGGGCCACTGGAGCTGCGTTTGGCGATTACGACAACGACGGCTGGGACGACCTGTTCGTCGCTCATTATGTCGACTTTGACTTGCACAACATGGCGGCATTTGGCTCCAGCGATGTCTGCAAATACATGGGTATCGACGTGCAATGCGGGCCGCGTGGACTTCCGGGTTCGCCCGACGATCTCTACCACAACAATCATGACGGGACGTTCACTGACGTCTCGAAGAAGGCTGGCGTGTCGGATGAGGAGCATCGTTATGGTCTGACCGCGGTTTGGTCTGACTTTGACAACAGTGGGAAGCTCGACCTTTTTGTGACCAACGACAGCCAGCCGAACTATCTCTACCAGGGAAACGGGAAGGGAAAGTTCGAGGATGTCGGGTTCTCGTCAGGAGTGGGATTGAGCGAGAGCGGCGCACGCCAAGCCAATATGGGCATTGCGATGGGTGATTACCTGCACACGGGCCGCATGTCGGTGGTGATCTCGCATTTCGACAACGAATATGCGGCTTTCTATCGCAACGATGGCGGCATGAATTTCACTGATATCGCCGCGTCTTCCGGTATCGGCAGAGGTACGCGGGGCTACGTGGGATGGGGAGACACGTTTGTCGATTTCGCAAACAGCGGATGGCAGGATCTCTTCATGGTTTGCGGTCACGTCTACCCGCAAGTGGATCAAATCAACTCGAGCCTGCATTATCTCGAGCCAAAACTGCTGTTTTTGAATGAGCGCAATGGAAACTTCGCAGATATCAGCAAGCAGGTGGGTCCGGCGGTCCAGTTGCCGCAGGTCAGCCGCGGCATGGCGATTGGGGATCTCTTCAACGACGGCAGGCTCGAAGCAGTCGTTGAAAACCTCAAAGGCGCACCGATGATTCTGCGCCCTGAGGGCGGCCCAGAGAACCACTGGATCAGCTTTCAGCTTGAGGGCGTGAAAAGCAATCGCCTGGCGCTGAATGCGCGTGTGCGTGCCACGGCCGGCGACCTGGTGCAGCTGGGAGAAGTGGTGAGCGGGGGCAGTTATCTTTCGCAGAACGATCTGCGCATCCATTTCGGGCTAGGTGCGCACCGGCAAGTCGACAAGGCCGAGGTCATTTGGCCGGGAGGCAAACTGGAGACACTGGCTCATCTTGCTGCCGATCGCTTTTATACCGTACGCGAGGGCGCCGGCGTGGTGGCGTCGCAGCCGCCCGGCTACAGCAAAACGAAACGGCATTGATTCATTTCCCAACGGGTGCCGCAGGATCGATCGGGGCAGCCGGGCCGTTTGCCTGGGCCTGATGAAGCTGCGTGAACACGGTCTTATCGGCGGCTTTTTGCAGGCTGCGCGTCTTGTCGAATTCCATTTTCGCTTGGGCGTTCATCCCGGCGGCTTTATAGAAGCGGCCCAGCCGCCAGTGCACATCCTGATCGTTCGGATTGATCTTCTCTGCAATCTTCAGTTCGCGCAGCGCATCTTGTCGCCTTCCGGCTTCGCTTAGGAGGACGCCGAGGTCGAGATGCGCGAGCTCGATCTTCGGGTCGATGCGGATAGCCTTTTCGAGCAGGGGCTGCGCCTGTTCAGGATGACTCAGCTTCATGTCGGAATCAGCGAGATAGGTGAGGGCCTGGGCGTGGTTTGGATTGTTGTCGAGCTCTGCCTGAAACTCTTTTGTGGCCTCGTCATACTCCAGCAGGCCCCACAGCAAATAGCCGAGTCCGAAGTGCACGTCGGGCATCTTGGGATCCGCTTTGACGGCGGCACGAAACTGCTGCGCGGCTCCGGCCTTGTCCTTCATCTCGTCGAGGGCTTCGCCGGCCAGCATGTCGCCTTCAGCGGAGTCGGCGTTCAGGGTGAGGATCTGGTGATACACGTCGAGGACACAGTGATATTGCTTCGACCAGAGGCAGCTCTGTGCCAGCGCCAGTCTGAATGGCAGGTTTTGCGGATCGGAGGCGGTGGCTTCTCTGAGATAGGGGACGGCCGCTGCGTAATCGCCGAGGCCGTAGTGGGCAAGTCCAATGAGAGTCTCGAGCCGCAGCGCCTGAGGAGAAGATTGCGAATCAGATTTAAGCAACGGCTCGAAGGTCTGGATTGCGGCATGGAGATCACCTGACTTGAAGAGAGACAAACCGAGATCGAGACGAACGCCGGGCATGGCTGGATCAAGGGCAAGCGCTTTGCGGTAGTAGAGGATCGCGTCCTTGTAGTGTTGCTGGCGGGCCTCGAGAATTCCGAGGTTGGCGCAGGCTTCCGCGTCGGCGGGACGCTGCTGAAGCACGGTGCGCCAGGCTGTCTCAGCTTCTGCGAGCTTCCCTTCCTGCTGAAGTTGAGCGGCAGTCTGGCGAGGATCTGCCTGGCCCGTCGCGATCCGAATCACACATGCCAGCATGATCGGCAGGAAGACCTGGCGGCAGCGAATCGATGCTGTTGCAAAAGGCCTGGACATCTTCTCCCAATGCATTCTCGCTCCGATGGAACCGGCAGGCAATGCAGGCAGGAAGGCGTGCGGGAGAACAAGTCTGCCGCGCACGCCGAAAGACAAGTCAAGCAACAGAATGCTAGAAGATGAACTTCCCTCCGAGCTCCAGCAGGCGCGGCCCATAGTCATTCGTGATCTGACCGAAGTTGGGATCATGGGAGGCCGTATCGACTGCCTGGAATTGCGTATGGTTGAACGTGTTGAACGACTCAAATCGCAGCTGGAACCTCGGTCCTTCTTCAGAATGAATCGGGATCGTTTTCAGCAGGGACAGGTTCCAGTTGAATATGCCTGGACCTCGCGCCGAGTCCTTGCCGGCATTCCCAAATCCCTGGTTGGGGCCGCCGGTCCATGGTGAAACCGGATCGGCATATGAACTCGTGCTGAACCACGCGGTTGCCTTCTTGGGATAAGTGAGGGAAGCGATGCGATCGGGCCGGTTTGTGAAGTTGCTTCCCAGTCCTACGGTGTCGTTTCCGTTGTAGGTCACTTGCAGCGGCAATCCGCTTTCCGCCGAAGTGATTCCGGAGATCGACCAGCCACCCATCACGTCGCGCGCCAGCAAGTTGCCACTCCGCCGGTACCACGGCAGCGCGTAGACGTAGCTCGCGTTCAGGATGTGGCGCCGGTCAAAGGTGAGATCGGAACCGTAGTCATATCTTGGGTTGTAGGGATTGGAGAGGGAATTGAGATCGTTGCTGACCTCGTCGATGTTATGCGACCAGGTGTAGGCAAACTGGGTTGTCAACCCCCAACGGTTCTCGATGCGGAACCCGGCCTGAAACGAGTTGTAATGGAAGTTCGTCTCGTTCTCTTCCTGCGTGATGGTGGAGTAGCCGGGAAAGTTGCGGTAGAGGTTGGCGTTTGCCCCTGCGGCGACCAACTGCCGATCCGCGAGGTCGTTCAAGGGAAGCGTATTGACCGAGCGGTCATCATTCTGATCCCAGCCGTCTGATCCGTACTGGATGACAGCAACTACAGAAGGAGCAAGTTGTTGCTGGATGCCAAAGCTGTAATCAGCGGTTCCGGGAGGCGGATAGTTGTACTTGATATTGAAAAGCGTCGAGGGGAAGGTCTGCGAAGTCGTAGCCCCAGTGAGAGCGCTTGTGTTCGGGCTGGAGAAGTAAACGTTCTGAGCAGAGGGCTGAAAGGCAAATGGCGGGTTGAGCGCTGCGTTGTAGACGTCATTGCCCTGCACGCGTTCATAAAACATTCCGAAACCGCCACGAATCGCCGTTTTGCCATTTCCGAGGACATCCCAATCGAAGCCGATGCGCGGTTGCCATGTGTAGTAGCGGTTCTGGACGTTGCCGCGCGGGAAGCCGTCTACGCCTGCCTCGCGCATGCCATTGAGGTAGAACGGTTCGTTTCCGGTTCCGGGAAATGTTGAGAGGAACGACGGGTTGATGGTTCCATCCGCGCTGAGCGGATAGCCTGCCGAGGCGTCGTAGTCAGCGGGGACAAAATTGGAGAACTGGTTGTAGCGCTCGTACGCATGCGGCAGCGCGTCATAGCGCATCCCGATGTTGAGCACCAGGCGCGGCGTGATGTGCCAATTGTCATTCCCATAAAAGCCGATGTTGTTGTTCACCCAGTGCTTGCCTGCAAGGTATTGCAGTTGGGTAAAGCTGGAGGCATCGCCCAGGAGGAAGTCGACATAGGCGTCGCCTGAAAAGTTCGCGTTGCTCGAGTTGAAGACCGCTGTGCCCTGGGTGTTGGCCTGCAATTGTTGATTCTTGTAGTCGTGCAGCCAACTGATGCCGAACTTGAACTGGTGACGGCCTTTGTTCCAGGAAAGATCGTCTTTGTACTCGAAGGCCTCGTATCCGTTCTTCCACGGATAGTAGCTTTCGCTCCAGTTCACATTGCCCAGCGGGTTGCCAATGAGATCGATCTCCGGCATATCGTTGCCGGCGTTATCGCTGACCGGGAAAAAGCTGGATCCGGTCCAGCCGCTGGGGAGGTTGAAGGCGCCGCCCAGTGCGGGAATTGGCGTCAGGGTAATCTTGTTTCCTCCGTAGAGCACCGCGGTTTCGTTGAGCAGATTGGGCGAGTAAGTCTGGGTCAGGCGGATGACGGCGGTGTAGGAAGGATTCTGCATCGAGGTTCCGACTGTTGGATAGGAACTGTCGCCCCAGAGCGGCGGGAAGAATGTCCTGGACATGGCGTCGTGCAGGAAGTGGCCCATGAGTTGGAATTTCTGATTGATGTTGTGGTCGATTCGAACCACGTCTTCGCGGACATTTTCCGGTGCCGGGACGGACGCGATGAACTGCGCGGAGCCGAGGTTCGGCTTGGGAAAGGTGCCCGCGTTCACTTCAAGCACGGAGTTCGGATCGATGAGATTCGCGGGGATCACATAGGTTCCGCCCGGACCCGAATGAAACGGCTGCCCGGGAACCAGCCCATCAGATCGGTAAATGGCCAGCCTGGCGGGGTCAGTTGTGAGCGGGACTTTAGGGGCCGTTCCGCTCGGCGCGGTATAGTCGAGGCTCTGGCCGGCCGTTGGAAAGTTGCTGGCCATGATGGTGTTGGCGGTTGTCGGCTGGGTGCCCTGGATCATGCGCCGCCACTCTTCGTTCACAAAGAAAAATGTGTGATCGTGCGTGCCCGGCACAGGGCCACCGAGATTGCCGCCCGGCTCATTGAGTTGGAAGCGCGGCGTCGATCCACCGGACTGCTTGACGAAGTAGTCGTTGGCATCGTAGTCGGTGTTGCGGTTGAACTCATAGATTTCGCCGTGGTAGTGCCTGGTGCCCGATTTGAGCACCATGACCACGGTGCCGCCAGAGCCGATGCCGTAATCCGGGCTGTAGTTGCTGTCGAGCGTCTGGAACTCTGCGATGGCATCCTGCGAAGGCAGATTCATGAAGCAGCCGCCGCAGCCTCGGTCGTTCTGCTCCGCGCCGTCGATCAGGTAGATGTTGTGCGACTGGCGCGTGCCGTTGAACGAAATCGCATTGGATGACGTGAGCGCGTCAATCCCACCGAACTCAGGAAGGTCATTTGAGACGCCCAGTCCCAGTGCTGCCAGGGAGGTGATGTTGCGGCCATTGGTGGCGAGTTGCGAAACCTGCCGGCCATTGATCAGGGTACTGACTTCGCTCGTTTCAGTCTGCACCTGCAGGGCGTTGGCAGCCACCGTAACGGTCTGCGCCTGGCTACCGATGGTGAGAGTCACGCTTTCCTGAAGGGTTTGCGTCACGTTCAGAACGATTCCGGTTTTGGAGAAATTCTGGAAGCCATTGGCCGAAGCGGTCAGGTTATAGGTGCCGTGGGACAGGTTCGAGAATAGAAAGGAACCTGCGCCGTTCGAGGTGGCCGCCCGGATTTGCCCAGTGGCTACGTCGGTAAGTTTGAGTGTGGCATTGGGGACGACCGCTCCGCTGGGATCGGTGACCGTGCCGGAGATCGCTGCGTTTTCCTGGCCGCGGAGAAAAGGAGCGATGACCAACAGCGTCGCGAAAACCGCACACCGAATCAGTGCGGAGCGCTGAACACGCCCCCGCACAGCATGCAGTGCTCTTGCAGACAGGATTGCCTGAGGGGAGAAGAGATGCATAGGTTTGCCTCCTGAGCAAACACGTCCTCTGGCGACCGGGAGAACATTTCCCGTCGTCGACTTTCTGCTTCAAACTGTGTTGTTCTTGAAAACTTGCGGGCGCGCTTGCGTCTCTGGCATTACCGTTTGCAGCGAACGCCCAACTTAGCGATCTCGAGAATCCGAAACTCCTCCATTTGCCCTGAAGATGTTAGATCTTTCAGACAAACGAACGACTCGCGGCCAGCGCTCTTGCACCGTCGCTGACAGCGAACAGACGCTGCTAACACATTGCCGCCGAATGCTTCGGCTTCTTGCTGAGTGAGTTTCTCGTTCTAAGTCAACTTAAGGTTGCGGCCGTTTCTTATCTTGTAAGCCGCATACCCCCTGGCGTCCATCGAGTTCACATATCGGCGGAGATTGCCGGCGGACCCAGGCGCTGGTGCAATCGTTTACTCCAGCGCCGTAATTCTTGCGCTTTCGAAAGAGGTTTGTCAACCTCGACCGGAGGGGTCCTTCGAAGAAGGCGATCTTCTGAATTTCATATCCTAGAAAATCCCTTTACTGCCAGATTGATTGGAGGGCATTGAGGGCGAAGATGGGGAGCCGGGATTAGTCGGGAAATCGTTTTCTTCAACATGGCCGATTCAAGCCGCATGAGCGAATTCGTCTGCTACATTTCATCACGGGATCGATATGCGGAATTCTCAGGGATGCATCCTCTTCACCCTTCTCGCGATGGCTGTTCCGGCGGCCAGCGCCGCAGCGCAGGGTGCTGCTTCGACGGGCGAACAACCGGTTCGGGTTCAGGTTGATCTGAATGATCGAGGCGGAGCATTTGCGCCGATCTACGCATGGTTTGGCTATGACGAGGCGAACTACACTACGATGCCGCGCGGCCGCGAACTTGTGCACGAGTTGCACGACCTGACGCCGGTTCCGATCCACATCCGCGTGCATCACTTGCTCACCTCGGGCAACGGACGCGCGGAGCTGAAATTCAGTTCGACGAATATCTACTCTGAGGATGCAAACGGGCGGCCTATCTATGACTTCACCATCATCGACAAGATCTTTGATGTGTGGCACGACGCGGGCGTTCGTCCCATGGTTGAATTGGGCTTCATGCCTCGCGACCTGGCCGCGGTGCTTCCTAATCGACACGAACCTTACCAGGTCCACTTCCCAGCATCCACCGTATCCGGCGGTTCCAACAACCCACCCAAGGATTACACTCGCTGGGGTGAACTGTGCCGCGCGCTGACTGCGCATCTTGTAGCGCGCTACGGGCGCGATGAAGTGCTGCGGTGGTACTTCGAAGTGTGGAACGAACCGGACATCGATTATTGGCATTCGACGCCGGAAGACTATTTCAAGCTCTACGACTATGCGGTTGCGGGGGTGCGTGCCGCGCTTCCCCGCGCACGCGTCGGCGGGCCCGCAACGACGGGACCAGCAAGCGATAAAGCCGCGGCGTTCTTGCGCAGCTTTCTCGAGCATGTGCAATCGGGTCGCAGCGCAGCGACGGGCGGATCCATTCCGCTTGACTTCATTTCATTTCACGCCAAGGGCTCGCCCCAGTCCCGCGACGGCCATGTAGTGATGGGCCTCAGCCACGAGCTGACCGATGTGGACCGCGGCTTTGCGCTTGTCGCTTCATTCCCACGGTTCCGGCACCTGCCGATCATTCTCAGTGAAGCCGATCCCGAAGGTTGCGCCGCCTGCTCGGCGCGCATGAACCCGGCCAACGCCTACCGCAATGGCACTCTCTATCCGGCCTACACGGCCGCCGCGTTCAAAGCGATGCTCGACCTTCAAAAGCGACACGGCGTCGATCTGATCTCGATGCTGAGCTGGTCATTTGAGTTCGAAGACAAGGACTACTTCGAAGGCTTTCGTTCGCTGGCTACCAACGGGATCGACAAGCCGATTCTGAATCTCTTCAGGATGCTGGGGATGATGGCGGGCGATCGCGTCAGCGCGACAAGCGATGGCGCGGTTCCGCTGGACGCGCTGCTCGACACTGGCGTTCGCGACGCTCCCGATATCGACGCCCTCGCCACCCGCGACGCGCAATCCGCCGCGATACTTCTGTGGAACTATCATGACGTCAACGTGCCGGCTCCGTCGACGCCAGCCAGGGTGTTCATCCAGGGAATTCCGCGCGACGTTCACCGGGTGCTTCTCGAGTGCTTCCGCATTGACGACCGGCACAGCAATGCCTACGCGGTCTGGCAGGAGATGGGTTCGCCGCAACACCCTGACGATGCCCAATACGCCCGATTGAAATCCGCCGGACAACTCCAGTTGCTTACTTCGCCGCGATGGCTGGATGTTCAAGACGGTGGAGTGATCATTCCGGCTGAGTTGCCGCGCGAGTCCGTGTCTTTGCTGTATCTCAGCTGGCCACTGACGCCGGAGGCCAAGCCCAGCGACAGGTGATTCGCTTGAGCCGGAAGCATGATCGTTCTCGCGTTACGCCCGTTCACAGGAACCAATCTCCGGTCCTGAAGACAGGAGATTACGGCGCCAGCGTGACACTTCATCAAGGTTGTGGTATACGTTTTCTCGAAATTCCGGCAACGACGGGAGAGTGTTCATGAAGACAAGACGCCTTGCAATCCTAACTGCCTGCGCCGCGTTCTTTTCCGCGCCCTTGATTCAGGCGCAGTCCTCCGAAACGGCTGATCTCACCATAAACGCGGATCAAACCAAGGCCAAGGTCAGTCCCACTCTTTACGGCCTGATGACGGAGGAGATCAATCATTCCTACGAGGGCGGTTTGTATGCGGAACTGATTCAGAACGGCACGGTTCGTTCTGACTGGTCGGGAATCAACGACTGGTTTCTCGTGGAGGATGGGAATTCCGAAGCGAAGATCAGCGAGGATAAGAGCACCGGACCAAGTGAAGCGCTTCCTTACAGTCTTCGTGTCCAGGTGAGCGAAGCAGGCGCGCAAGGTCCTGCCGGGGTGCGGAATGGCGGTTTCTGGGGAATTCCGCTGCGCCCGAACACAACCTATCGCGGCTCGTTCTTTGCCAAGGAGGATTCGAGCGCTGTGGGGCCGGTGACAGCGAGCCTGGTTGCGAATCAAAGCGGAAAAGTGCTCGCGACTGCTGTTGTGTCGGGGATCGGAACAGAGTGGAAGGAATACAAGTTCACGCTGAAGACCGGCGACATCGAGCCTTCCATGGAGAATCACCTGGTTCTCACGGTGGCGCATCCTGGAAGCCTCTGGCTTCAACTCGTATCGCTGTTTCCTCCGACGTATCACGACCGGCCCAACGGGGACCGCATCGACCTGATGGAAAAGCTGGCGGCGATGCACCCTCAGTTCCTGCGTTTTCCGGGAGGGAATTATCTGGAGGGCGATCACCTGGCCGATTGGTATGACTGGAAGAAGACGATCGGACCTCGCGTGGATCGCCCCGGGCACCCGAGCCCGTGGCATTACTGGTCGACAGACGGCTTCGGTCTGCTCGAGTTTCTGGAGTGGTGCGAGGATTTGCACATGCATCCGGTGCTGGCGGTGTACGCCGGTTATTCACTGATGCATGAGCATGTGAATCCAGGACCGGACCTGGAGCCCTATGTGCAAGCGGCGCTGGATGAAATTGAATACGTGACTGGCGGGCCTGAAACCAAGTGGGGAGCCCAACGCGTTCATGACGGTCATCCGGAGCCATTCCACCTCACCTACGCGGAAATCGGCAACGAGGACGAGTTTGATACGTCCGGCAGCTATGACGGGCGCTACGAGCAGTTCTACAAGGCGATCAAAGCGAAGTATCCCGACTTGCAGCTGATTGCCACCGCGCCGATCAAGAGCATGAAGCCCGACGTGCTCGACGACCACTACTATCTGCGTGCAACGGATTTCTTTCACGACGCGCACCATTACGACAAGACCGACCGCCAGGGGCCGAAGATCTTTGTGGGCGAGTGGGCAACGCGCGAAGGCACTCCCACGCCGAACATGGGCGCTGCGCTTGGCGATGCGGCCTGGATGACCGGCCTCGAGCGTAACAGCGACCTGATCGTGATGGCCAGTTATGCGCCACTGCTCGTGAACGTGAGCCCCGGCGCGATGCAATGGAGCACGGACCTGATCGGCTACGACGCGATGCGCAGCTATGGCTCGCCGAGTTATTACGCACAGGTGATGTTTGGCAGCTACCTGGGAGACACGCAGCCGGCTTCTTCAGTCGAGGGCGGCGGAGCGAGGTTCTTCTACTCCGTCACGCAAAGCCAGGCGAAGAAGAAGATCTATCTCAAGCTGGTGAACGCTTCGTCGGATGCGCAGGCGGTCGATCTGAAGGTGACGGGAGCGAAGCTCAACCCGGAAGGCAGAATCATCAGTCTCAGCGCGCACGATCCGGATGCAACCAACACCCTCGATCAGCCGAGGGCAATAGCGCCGGTGGAAGGCGCTCTGAATGGAGTTGCGGACACATTCCACCATCGTGTACCGCCTTACACCATTGAAGTGTTGGTGCTCGATACACGCTGAGGCATCGCGGCGGAATGCGTTGGCTTTTGAGCACAAGCGCAGGAGGAGTTTCGATTTCCCATGGTTGATGCGGGGCGAAGGGCGAAGCGAGGTGCGTTGAAGCCGACCCGGATGGATATCCATTCCGTCGCCAAACTGGCCAATGTTTCGATCGCCACGGTTTCGCGCACCATCAACCATGTGCCATCCGTCAATCCCAAGCT
>Ga0335072_10009445_pt1 | contig 14062 bp, 11 predicted proteins | sample Lox_Sample_21_FD_206725 | JGI IMG/M metagenome (GOLD analysis project Ga0335072, IMG submission 206725) | Soil microbial communities from Loxahatchee National Wildlife Refuge, Florida, United States - Lox_Sample_2.1 | ecosystem: Environmental > Terrestrial > Soil > Wetlands | place: USA...
CAACGGGGTTTTCGACGTTCTGCATCGAGGACATGTCGCATACCTGGCGGCTGCTCGCGAGCTGGGGACCGCGCTCCTCGTGGCCGTCAACAGCGACTCATCAGCCAGGCAGCTCGCGAAGGGCCCGGATCGGCCGCTGAACCGGGAAAGTGACCGCTTGATGGTGATTGCCGCACTGGAGAGCGTCTCGTTCGTCACGACCTTCGATGAGCCGACACCGTGCGAGTTGCTGCAGCGTTGTCGACCGGACGTCTACGTCAAGGGCGGTGATTACGACATGGAGACGCTCGAAGAGACACGCCTCGTGCGAGGCTGGGGCGGCCGCTCGGTCGCGATCCCCCTGGTGGATGGCTACTCGACGAGTGCGCTCGTGAAGCGCATTCGCGGCGGCTCATGAGCCGCAGGGCGGCGTTCATTGATAGGGATGGGGTGCTCAACGAGGAGCGGGCTTTCGTCCACCGGGCCCAAGATTTCGTATTCCTGCCGGGAGCCGTCGAGGCGCTGAGACTGCTGCAGGGCGCCGGCTTCAGCCTGGTGGTGATCACCAACCAGTCGGGAATCGCCCGGGGCCTCTACCCGGAGGCCGATTACCTCGCGCTCACCGGTCACATGCGGGCGCAGCTCGCGGCGGCCGGGATCTCCCTGGATGCCGTCGAGCACTGCCCGCACCTGCCGGATGCCCCCGTCGAGCGTTACCGCGCCGACTGCGATTGCCGCAAGCCGAAGCCTGGGATGCTGCGCCGTGCCATCCAGGCCCTCGATATCGCGCCTGGGGACTCGTTTCTGGTGGGTGACCGGCTGTCCGACGTCGAGGCCGGGCGGGCAGCCGGTATGGGCCGCTGCTTCCTCGTGCGCTCGGGCTACACGCTGCCTGACGAGGCCGTGGCGGCGGCGGATGGCGTGTACGATGATCTCCTCGCGTGCGCCCGGTCCGTCGTGGCAAGCTCTCGCTAGTTCCCCATGGGCACATCTCCACCCCGAATGATGAAGCGGCGCGAGCGCGTGGCAGGCGCAGGGAGATGCCCCGCCGCCGCAGGTGGCGGAGCCTCGGGCAAAAACCACGCTTTTTGCACGAGGCGCGCCGGGCGGGGCAGGATGCCCCGATCCAGCGCTTCATACTAGAGGAATCGGCACTTGAAAGGCATCGTTCTCGCCGGCGGCGCGGGCACGCGGCTCCACCCCGTGACCCTGAGCATCAGCAAGCAGCTTCTGCCGGTCTACGACAAGCCGATGGTCTATTACCCGCTGGCGGCGCTGATGCTGGCCGGCATTCGGGACATCCTGCTGATCTCCACCCCCGAGGACCTGCCGCTCTTTCGCCGGCTGCTGGGGGACGGCACCCGATGGGGAATCTCGCTGACCTATGCCGAGCAGCCCCGGCCCGAGGGGCTGGCGCAGGCGTTCGTCATCGGCCGGCGGTTCGTCGGCAACGAGCGGGTGGCGCTGGTCCTCGGCGACAACATCTTCTACGGCCAGGGGCTGCCGGAGCAGCTCGAGGCCGCCGCCCGCCGCGCCGAGGGGGCGACGGTGTTCGCGTATCGGGTGCGCGACCCGGAGCGGTATGGCGTCGTCCAGTTCGACGAGGCGGGCCGGGCGCTCGACATCGAGGAGAAGCCGGAGAAGCCGAAATCGCACTTCGCCGTGACCGGGCTCTACTTCTACGACAACCGCGTGCTCGACATCGCCGCGGGCCTCGAGCCCTCGCCGCGCGGGGAGCTCGAGATCACCGACGTCAACCGCAGATACCTCGAGACCGGCGCGCTGCGGGTGGAGCAGTTGGGCCGCGGGGTGGCGTGGCTGGATACCGGCACCCACGAATCACTGCTGCAGGCGTCGATGTTCATCGAGGCGATCGAGACTCGGCAGGGGCTGAAGGTCTGTTGCCCCGAGGAGATCGCTTATCGCAAGCGCTACATTTCGGCCTCTCAGCTGGAGTCGCTGGCGCGGCCGCTCGCCCGCACCGGCTACGGCGCCTACCTGCTCGACATCCTGAAGGGAGAAGCCTGAGATGGAGTTCGTGCCGACCGACCTCCCCGAGGTCGTGCTCATCCGTCCGAAAGTCTTCGGCGATCCGCGCGGCTACTTCCTGGAATCGTGGGAGGAGCGCAAGTTCGCCGCCGCGGGGCTCGAGCTGACCTTCGTCCAGGACAATCACAGTCATTCGATGCGGCACATCCTGCGCGGGCTTCACTATCAGATCCGGCAACCGCAGGGAAAGCTCGTGCGTGTCGTGGCGGGAACGGTGTTCGACGTCGCGGTGGACATTCGCCGCAGCTCCCCCACGTACGGCAAGTGGGTGGGAGTGGAGTTGTCCGCGGAGAACCACCAGATGCTCTGGGTGCCTCCCGGGTTCGCGCACGGCTATCTGGTGCTGAGCGACTACGCGGACTTCCTCTACAAGGTGACCGATTTCTGGGCGCCCACGCACGAGCGGGCGATCCTGTGGAACGATCCCGATATCGGCATCACATGGCCCGTGCCGCCGGGAGTCGAGCCCGTGCTTTCAGGCAAGGACGCCGCGGCCCCCGCTTTTCGCGACGCCGAGACCTATCCGTGAAAGTGCTGATCACGGGCGCCGGCGGCCAAGTCGGGCGCGCGCTGCTCGATGCCGTCCCGCGCGATGTCCAGGTCACTGCCTGCACGCGGGCCGACCTCGACATCGGCGTGCGCGAGGCGGTGCGTGACTGTATCGGGCGCCATCGGCCGGCGGTGATCATCAATGCCGCAGCGTATACGGCCGTCGACAAGGCCGAATCGGAGCCCGAGGCCGCGCAACGGATCAACGCCGAAGGTCCCCGATACCTGGCCGCGGCGGCCCGCGAATGCGGCGCGCGCCTGCTCCACATCTCGACCGACTTCGTATTCGATGGCACCGCGTCCGTTCCCTACGCGCCGGATTCCCCGACACACCCGCTGAGTGTCTACGGCAGGAGTAAACGGGATGGCGAGTTGGCCGTTGCGGAATCGCTTGCCGAGCGATACACGATCGTACGCAGCGCGTGGGTTTACGCCGCGACCGGCGCCAACTTCCTGCGTACCATGTTGCGCGTCATGCGTGCGAATGGCGACGTTCGCGTCGTGTACGATCAGGTGGGAACACCGACCGCGGCCCGCTCTCTCGCGGAAACGCTCTGGCGGATCGCAGCCGACCCCGAGATTCGCGGCATCCACCACTGGACCGATGCGGGGGTGGCGAGCTGGTACGACTTCGCGGTCGCGATAGCCGAGGAGGGCGGCCAGCTCGGCCTGCTTCCACGCGAGGTCACCGTCACGCCCATCACCACCTCGGAGTACCCGACTCCTGCGCGCCGTCCCTCCTACAGCGTGCTCGACAAGCGCTCACTGGCGCCGTACGGCCTGGCACCGATCCACTGGCGCAAGCGCCTGCGCGCCGTCCTGACAGAGATCCCGAATGCCTAGGCTGCTCGTCACCGGCGGCGCCGGCTTCATCGGCGCCAACTTCGTGCACTACTGGCTGGGCGCCCATCCCGGCGACCGGGTCGTGGTGCTCGATGCACTGACCTACGCCGGCAACCTCGCCAACCTCGAGCCGGTCAGGCAGCGTCCGGAGCTGCGGTTCGTGCAGGGTGATATCCGTGACACGCCGCTGGTCGAGCGGCTGCTACGCGATGAGAAGATCGACACCGTCGTGCACTTCGCGGCGGAGTCGCACGTCGACCGCTCCATCCACGGCCCCGACGCCTTCATCGAGACCAACGTGCAGGGCACGCACTCGATGCTCAAGGCCGCACGCAAGGTCTGGCTGGAGGAAAAGACGGTTGCGCCGCACCGTTTTCATCACGTGTCGACCGATGAGGTCTATGGCTCCCTGGCTGTAGACGACCCTGCATTCCACGAGCGCACCCCTTACGCGCCAAACTCACCGTACTCGGCAAGCAAGGCGGCGTCCGACCACCTCGTCCGTGCCTACCACCATACCTATGGCCTCCAGGTCACGACCAGCAACTGCTCGAACAACTACGGCCCGTTCCATTTCCCCGAGAAGCTGATCCCGCTGATGATCGTGAACCTGCTGCACGGCCGGGCGCTGCCGATCTACGGCGATGGCCGCAACGTCAGGGACTGGCTGCACGTGAGCGATCACTGCCGCGGCATCGACCTGATCCTGAAGAAGGGCAGGTCCGGAGACGTCTACAATATCGGCGGCGGCGTCGAGAGCGAGAATCTGAAGCTCGTCGAGACGCTCTGTGCGGTGGCCGATGAGGCTTTCGGGAGCCAACCGGAGCTCTGCTCCCGCTTCCCCGGCTGCCCCGCGGCCGGCGGCGGCAAGTCCGCGACGCTCATTCAGTTCGTCAAGGATCGCCCGGGGCACGATCGCCGGTATGCGATCAATTGCGGCAAGATCGAGCGGGAGCTGGGGTACGGAGCGCAGGTGTCCCTGGCTCAGGGCCTGCGCGACACGCTCGAGTGGTACGTCCGCAACGAATGGTGGTGGCGGGCCGTCATGGACGGCACTTACCAGCGGTGGATAGAGACGCATTACGCGTAGCGACGCCGGCCGATGCCGCATGAGCCGCGCGCGCCTGCACGCTGGTCGGGGCCCGCCAGTTTGAAAGATCGCGAACCAGCATCCGCTCCAGACCGCTGATCTCCTGCTCGTACCGGGTCACGATATGCGGCGGAAATTCGGCAAACGAGCTGCGCCAGTCGCCCGACCGCTCGCTCTCGTCATATAGGATCGCACGTACCGTCTGACGGACCACGCGCACGCGCTTGAGGCGACCGACCAGATTGGAGACGATCCGGGAAGGTCCCCAGCTGCGCTCGTGGATCTTGTGCACGACCTTCGCCAGCAGCCGCCACCGCGGCCGGCCGTTGACGTTCACGCGCTCATTGAGCGAGCGCGGCGAGAAATTGGGATCGACGCCGATGAATTCATACAGCCGGCGCGCGACACCGCGCGGATCCGAGGCCAGCTCCTCGAAGAGGAAGATGAGAAGCTGCTCCCGCGGAAACAGCGAAAGCACCACCTCGAGCTGGGTTGCGTAGAAACCGTAAAAGAATACGTGCGGGTTGATCTCCGCCTGCCTGACCAGCGTCGGCTCCTGACAGCCGTTGCGTCCGTAAAACCGCCACGCCGATATGGCACGCTCGTAGGGATTGCGCAGGCAGCAGATCAGGCGCATGTCGGGGCGGTAATCCCGGATTCGCTGGATCGCCTCGGGGCTGGAGAGGTATTCCTCGCAGATCTCGCCGACGACCTGTCCGGGGGCGGCGTTGCGGAAGAACTCCTCGAACCAGGCGACACCGCGGTAGTAGAACCGGGTGAAATAGACCGTGCCCTTGTTGGCGGGCATGAAGACGCCCGGGTGCTCCCGCAGGATCTCCAGGAACCAGCTGCTTCCTACCTTCGCCGGCCCTATGAAGATGAAGGACGGAAGCGGCCCGGCTAGAGTCCCAGGTGGGTCACCAGTGTCGTCGTTACACTCTGTCACTATTGCGGGAGCTGAGCGGGGCTGAACTTGGGCGCAGAGTAAACCGATTTTCATCGATCGTGCAATATAGCGCGCCGCGAAGAATCATTAAGCCCCGCGCGGTGTATCCAAGGGTAAAAGTTTGTCAAAACAGACCGACCGCATCATCAGCCGCCGGCAGCTCGGGCGCGAGGCTTGGGATGCCGCTGCAGCTGCCAGTCCTACGTGGCTCTGGCATCTCATGATCCGGGGCCAATCGAAGCCCTGCTGCCGCCTATCCCCGAGCGGAAGGGGAGTCTTGGCGTTCGCGCCGGCGATCCGAGCTGGACGTGCCGGCCAGGGGGGGGGTCCGACGCAGCCGTGAAAGGGACATCCCGAGAAGCTATATTCGCTGCCCGTCGTCGCCCCGGAGTCTGCGCACTTGAAGCTCAGCGCCATCCATGGAGCCATTGCCAGGGTGTTGCAAGGCAGCCGGCTCGAGGCCCCGGCAAGGTACCTCAATGCACGCCTGCGGCAGCTCCTGCATCCGGGCAGGAGCCAGTCGAACGAGCAGGAGATCCTCGCCCGGCTGGCGCATCAAACCCGCGCGCCGAAGACGTTCGTGGAATTCGGCTTTCACTGGCGCGAGTTCAACTGTATCGGCCTGATCCGCGAGTACGGGGGGCTGCTCATCGATGGCAACGACAGGAATGTCCGGCTGGCCCGGCGCATCTTTCCTCGGAACATTCGTGTCGAGGCTCGTTTCCTGACACTGGAGAACATCGACTTCATCGAACAGCACTTCGCTGGGCGACCTTTGGGTATCTTGTCGATCGATGTGGATGGAAACGACTATTGGTTTCTCAAACGGCTCCTGCCGATGAGGCCGGCCATCGTCGCCGTCGAGTACAACGCCTCCCTGCTCCTCAAGCCGATCACCGTTCCCTATAAGCCCGATTTCGATCGCTTCAAGGAACACGCAAGCGGACTCTTTCACGGCGCCTCACTCACGGCGCTGGCCGAACTTTGCCGGCAGCAGGGATACAGCCTGGTCGCGATCTCAGACAGCGGCGTCAACGCGTTCTTCGTGCGCAACGAGTTGCTGAGCCCCGACCTTCGGCCGCTCTCCCCTGAAACGGCTTTTCGCGAATGTGCGCTGACCAATATGTGGAACTCTTCCTCCGCGCCCGAGCAGTGGAGTCTCATCCAGCATATGGAATTCGTCGAAGTATGACCGTGGCGGCAGCGCCCAGGTGAAACTTGTCAAAGCAGACTAGCCGCATCATCACCCGCAGGGAGCTCGGCCGCGATGCTTGGGATGACGCTGCAGATGCCAGTCCTGAGGCCTGGCTCTGGCACCGTTATGATCTCTGTGACTCGGCCGTGCAGGGCTGGCCGGGGCGGTCGGATACCAGCTTCGCCGTCCTCAACGAGCATGAGCAAGTCCAGGCGCTGGTGCCGGCCTACCTCCTGGAGGGCAAGGCTCCCTGGGGCCTGTCCGTGCGCTATCTGCACTCCAATGGCGGCCCGGCACTCTCGCCCTCCCTGGGCGGATCGCGGCGACAGGAAGTTTTGGAGGTTGTGGCCGCGCAGCTTCAGGCGCAGGCAAAATCCTCGCGCGTGATCCGTACCACTCTCTCCGTGGCGCCCATGGCTCCTGCCTGGCGCGGCCCCGATGGTCCGCGCTGCAATCCTTTGCTCTACATGGGATGCGAGGACAGCTCCGACCATACCTGGGTTACCGACCTGCGCGACGGCTCCCAGGCTGTCTGGACGCGCTTCGAAGTGCGCGCCCGCCGCAGCGTGCGCAAAGCCGAAGCGGCAGGTGTTACGGTCCGGGAGAGCACCGTGACGAGCGAGTGGCAACAATTCTACGCGCTCCACCAGGAAACCTATCGGCGACTCGGGGTTCCCAGCTACCCTGAGGCACTCTTTCGGATGATCTACGAGCGACAAAGAGGGCGGATACTACTGGCATGGCTTTACTTCCGAAGAAGGGCTCCGTACGCAGGCCCTCAGGCTCACCATCTGGAAAGCCATAGAGGATCTGGCCGGCAGGAGACTGCTTCAATGGCTGGATTGCGGCGAAGCCCTGCTGCACTCAGACGGTAAGATGCAGCAGTTGAGCGACTTCAAGCGGAGTTTTGGTGGTGAGCTGTATCCGCTGTTTCGCGGCCGGTTCAGAAGCCCGATCAGGCTATACAATCGGCTGCTGCATTTGAAAGGTTTGATCAAGGGCGATTGACGAGCGAGGAGCGACCTCCATGCGCCGCACCGATTTTTTGCCGCCCGCCCTGACGCGGCTGTTGCTCCGCGCGCTGGGGCGGGCGACATTGCGAGGAGATTATCCGAGCTGGGAGGCGGCTCGAGCGGCCTCAGCGGGTTACCGGAACGATCTCGTGATCTACGGCCGCCTCACGGAGGAGATCCGCACGGGGGTCGGCACCTCGTCGCGCATTCTCAGCCCGCTGCTCGCGGGCATGCTGCTGGCCGGGGGGCGAGCACGTGTGCTCGACTTTGGAGGCAATCTCGGCCAGGTCTACTTCGATGCTTGCCGCCAGGCGGACGCGCACATCGAGTCCTGGAGCGTGGTCGATCTCGCGGATGTGGTGGCGCTCGGAAATGCGCGGTTTGCGGACGCCAAATTGGGCTTTTTTCCGACGATCGAAGATGCGCTGGCTCGGGCAAATCCAAACGTGGTGCTCTGCTTCCACGTACTGCAGTATCTGGAGTCTCCCGCCGAGTATCTGTCGAGACTCACCGCGTCCTCGCCGGCTGCGGTCGTCCTGAACGAGTTGCCGGTAGGAGAGCGGGAACGCTTCATGGTTCAGCACTACCTGCCGGAGCTTGGGGGCGGCCTGCGTACGGTGCGGATCTTCTCCGATGCGCAGCTGGCTGCGGCTCTCCCCGATTATGAGCTCATCGAGGAAATCGGGTTGGCGCCCTGGGATCCACTCCTCGTCGGGGTCCGGCATGTGTCCCGCGTTTATCGGCGGCGAACGGCATAGCTGCGCAGATGGGCCTGCCCGCCGGCCTCTGCCCCTGGGTCACCATCGATTCTGCGCCAAAGCCGCAGCGCTCCCGCTACAATTGCGGTTTCGCATGCGGCGGCCCGGAGGGCGACTCGCGCGCACGCTGCTCATGCATTGGCGATAAGGGTTGTGAATGCGCTTGATGCGAAGTCCGTTTTGGCCGCTGGCCGGCTTGCTGCTTGCGTCTCTGGGCCTCTGGTTGATCGCCACTCCCGTACGGGCTCAGACGTCGCCGCTCGGCTCCAGCGAGGATCCGTTCGCCTTGCTGCAGGGTCTCTCGCCCTCGGAACAGCAATCCATTTTGGGGCGCATCAGCGGCGCCGGATCCATGGGCACGGGGACGACCGAGCTCAACAACTTCCCCGGATCAATCGGCCAGAGCGGCCAGTACAACCAGGGACAGATGCAGCTCCTCGAGCAGCAGGAGCTAGCGATCCAGGAACGGCGCATGGGACAGGAGCAGCAGTCGCTGCTTCCGATCCTCGAGGGCGGCGACTGGGTCATCGTCGAGATCGGGGTCAGGCTGCCGACGCGGCCTGCGACGCCAAACCCTCTTGCCCTGCAGCAGGCCGCCGCCCAAGCGCAGAGCGGCGCGCTATCGCCGCAAAGCCTGAGCGCCCTGCAGTCGCTGCAGCAGGGTGCCGGCGGGGGTGGTACGGGCGCCAATGCAGCGGCCCTGGCGCAGGTGGCCCAAGCGACTCAGACGACTCAGACGACTCAGACGCAGGCTGGCCAGGCATCGACGCCCCTCACCTCGCCAGGCGAATCGAATAACGGAGATCAGCAGCGGCTCACGGCTCTGATGGACGTGATCCGCTCACGCAATCCCTACCAGCTCTCCGCGAACGGAGAGCTGACACTGCCGGGCTTCGCGCCCATTCCGCTCCTGGGCCTCTCGGAGACCCAGGCGACGCTGCGGCTCTCCGTAGTGCCTGCTTTTCAGAACCTGCAAGTCAGGCTGACGCTGTTACCGCTCAAGAAAACGGGGGAGGAGGCGCTCAAGCCGTTCGGATACGACCTCTTCGAGCAATTCCCGCCGAGCCTCAACCCGATCACCAACGTTCCCGTACCTGCCAACTACACCGTCGGTCCCGGCGATATTCTGGACGTACTCCTCTACGGCAATCAGAACCATGCTTACGAGATGGTCGTTGGGCGCGACGGCCGCATCAACTTCCCCGAACTGGGGCCGATCGACGTCGGCGGCCAACTCTTCAGCTCGGTGCAGTCGACGATCCAGACACGGGTGGCGCACCAGATGATCGGCGTGCGCGCCAGCGTGACAATGGAAGAGACGCGCACGATCCAGGTGTTCGTGATGGGCGATGCCTTCGAGCCGGGCTCGTACACCATCAGCGGACTCGGGACCATCACTTCCGCCCTCTATGCCGCCGGCGGCGTCGTGAATACCGGGTCGCTACGCAGGATCGAGCTGAAACGCAATGGCGTCCTCGAGCGCACGCTCGATCTCTACGATCTTCTGATCCATGGCAATACCGCGGATGACATGAAGCTCCTGCAGGGAGATGTGGTATTCGTGCCCCCGGTGGGTTCCACGGTCGCGATCGACGGGGAGGTCAAGCGGCCCGCGATCTACGAGATGAGGAATGAGACGACGCCCGCTCAAATGATCGCCCTGGCGGGCGGCCTCACCCCGGATGCGGACACGTCGAAGGCCACACTGACCCGTATCCAGCCGAACGGCCAGCGGATCGTCATTCCCCTGGATCTCACCGACGGCGCCCAGGAAGGGCTGCGCAACGGCGATTTCATTCACGTGCCGCGACTGAGCCCCACATTGGATTCCGCGGTGATTCTGCAGGGGCATGTCTACACTGCCGGCCCCTATGCATACCGGCCCGGCATCCGTCTGACAGACGTCATCCGCTCCGTGGATGACCTGGAGCCCAGCGCCGACATTCATTACGTACTCATTCGTCGCGAGGTGCCCCCCGATCGGCACATCGAAGCACTGTCCGCCGATCTGGCGGCCGCGCTGGCGGCGCCGGATTCGCCGGCAAACGTCACGCTGATGCCACGAGACCAGATTACCGTATTCGATCTCTCCAGCAGCCGCGACCGGATCGTTCAACCCATTCTGGACGAGTTGCACACCGAATCGACGGAACAGCAGCCGGAGCAGGTGGTGACCATCAATGGCCAGGTGAACGTCCCGGGCCAGTACCCGCTGGAGCCAGGCATGAGAGCGGCCGATCTCATCCGGGCGGGCGGCGGCCTGGCCGACGCGGCCTACACCGGCAAAGCGGAGCTGACCCGGTATGTGGTGGTGGACGGCGGTACGCGCCAGACGGAGCTGATGACCATCGACATTGCCGGCGCCTTGCGTGGCGACCCGGCCGACAACGTGAAGCTGGAACCTTACGACGTCCTGAGCATCAAGCAGGTCTCGCAGTGGACGACCCAGGAAACCGTGACACTGACGGGCCAGGTCCGGTTCCCCGGCACGTACACCATCAAGCCCGGCGAGACGCTGAAATCGGTGGTCGAACGGGCGGGCGGCCTCACTCAGTACGCCTTCCCCCAGGGTGCTGTCTTCACCCGTGTGGAGTTGCAGGAGCGTGAGCAGGAGCAGATGAACCAGCTGGCCGAGCGCATGAAGATCGAGCTCGGGGTACTGGCCCTGCGGGCCGTGGCTACCACCCAGGGGAACGGCGTCAGCGATGCCTCCAACGCGCTGATCGTCGGCCGCTCGCTGCTGTCACAACTACAGGCGGAGAAAGCGGTTGGCCGGCTGGTGATCAACCTGAACAAGGTCATAACGGAGCCTGCCGATTCTCCCTTCGACGTCGTGCTGCGCAACGGCGATCAACTGATCGTGCCGAGGTTCGAGCAGGAAGTGACCGTCATTGGCGAAGTCCAGGACCAGACCTCGCATCTCTACAATCCGGATCTCTCCCGCGATGACTACATCCGCCTGAGCGGCGGCTACACGGCGCAGTCCGACCCCAAGAGGGTCTACGTGGTGCGGGCTGATGGCAGTGTGATCGCAAACCAGGGCAGCAGATGGTTCAACGGCGGCTCTAACATCGAGATGCAGCCGGGAGACACCATCGTCGTGCCGATCAACGCGGAGCAGATGCTGCCGCTGCCCTTCTGGCAGGCAGTCACCGGCATCCTCTACAACGTGGCGATCGCCGTGGCGGCCGTGCACGCCCTGTGAGCCTGACGTGAAGAGAGCGCTCATTACCGGAATAACCGGGCAGGACGGCGCCTACCTGGCGGAGTTCCTGCTGGCCAAGGGCTATGAGGTGCATGGGATCAAGCGGCGCGCATCCTCTTTCAACACCGACAGGATCGATCATCTCTACCAGGATCCTCACGAGCGCAACGTTCACCTGCGCCTGCACTACGGAGACCTGACCGACGCCACCAACCTGATCCGGATCGTGCAGCAGGTTCAGCCGCACGAGATCTACAACCTTGCCGCCCAGAGTCACGTGGCGGTCTCGTTCGAGACGCCGGAGTACACCGCCAATTCGGATGGGCTGGGCACACTGCGCTTGCTCGAGGCGATCCGCATCCTGGGCCTGGAAAAAACGGCGCGCTTCTATCAGGCCTCCACCTCGGAAATGTTCGGCAAGGTGCAGGAGATCCCGCAGCGGGAAAGCACGCCGTTCTACCCCCGCTCGCCCTACGGGGCGGCGAAGCTCTACGCGCATTGGATCACGGTGAACTATCGCGAGGCGTATGGGATGTTCGCCTGCAGCGGCATTCTCTTCAATCACGAATCGCCGATCCGCGGCGAGACATTCGTCACCCGGAAGATCACGCGCAGCCTGGCGCGGATCCACGAAGGTATGGAGACGTGCCTGTATCTCGGCAACCTGGACTCGCTTCGCGACTGGGGCCATGCGAAGGATTACGTCCGCGCGCAATGGCTGATGCTGCAGCAGGCGGTGCCGGAGGACTTCGTCATCGCGACCGGCGAGCAGCATTCCGTGCGGCAGTTCGTCACCGAAGCCGCCAGCCGTCTGCAAATGAAGATCGAATGGCGCGGCCAGGGTATCGAAGAGCACGGGGTGGATGCCCGCACCGGCCGGACGGTCGTCAAGGTCGATCCGCGTTACTTCCGTCCAACGGAAGTGGATTCCCTGCTCGGCGATGCGACCAAGGCGCGTACCAAGCTGCAGTGGCAGCCGGAGCACAGCTTTTCCGACCTGGTGGATGACATGGTGCGCGAGGATCTCGAGCTGGCCCGGCGCGATGCCACCATTGCACGCGAGGGTTTCCGGACCTATCAACATCGCGAATGACTCCCGAAGCTTCCATCTTCGTGGCCGGACACCGGGGAATGGTGGGCTCGGCCATCGTGCGCCGGCTGCGCGCCGCCGGTTTCAGTCGGGTGATCGTGCGCGAGCGTGGCCAGCTCGATCTGCGGGACCAGGCCGCGGTACGGGGTTTTTTCGCGAGCGAGCGCCCGCAATACGTCTTCCTCGCGGCTGCGCGGGTCGGCGGGATTCTGGCGAATGATTCCCATCCCGCCGATTTCCTCCATGACAACATTGCCATTCAGACCAACGTCATCGATGCCGCCTATCGCAACGGCGCGGAGAAGCTGCTTTTCCTGGGGTCGAGCTGCGTGTATCCCAAGCATGCGCCGCAACCCATTCCAGAGGACAGTCTGCTCACGGGTCCGCTCGAGCCGACCAACGAATGGTATGCCATAGCCAAGATCGCAGGACTGAAAATGTGCCAGGCGTACCGGCGGCAGTACGGCTTCCCGGCGGTTTCGGCGATGCCGACCAACCTGTACGGTCCCGGCGATAATTTCAACCTGAAGAGCTCGCACGTCCTGCCGGCACTGATCCGGAAGTTTCATGAAGCCAAGGAGAAGAGGGCCGGCGAAGTCGAGGTCTGGGGCACGGGGAGTCCACACCGGGAGTTCTTGCATGTTGACGATCTCGCAGATGCCTGCCTGTTCCTCATGCAGCGGTATGACGAAGACTCGTGGATCAACGTCGGCTGGGGTCGCGACATAAGCATAGCCGGACTGGCGGAAGCGATCGCGCGGATAGTGGGCTTCCAGGGGTTGGTTCGCTTCGACCGCTCGAAGCCCGACGGCACGCCGCGCAAGCTTCTCGATACTTCTCGCCTGTCCGCTCTCGGTTGGGCGCCGCGGATCGAGCTCGAGGAAGGCATCCGTTCCACCTACCGTTGGTTTCAGGAGCACCGCGACGTCGCCCGCACTTGAGCCGGTGCGCATCCCATGATCGGGATTCGCCAGCCGCTGTACATCGCGCTCGAGCGACTGCGCAACAGGTCGCTGTTACGAAAGGTCCTCGAGAACGCCGGGTGGCAGATGGCGCCCAAGGTCCTCAGGGTGCTCGTCGGCCTGCTGGTCGGCGTCTGGGTGGCCCGATACCTGGGCCCAAAGGGCTTCGGCGCGCTGAATTTCGCGATCGCGTTCACCGCGCTCTTCTTCCCGGTAGCGCAGCTCGGACTGCAGTCGATAGTCGTGCGCGACCTTGTGAGGCACCCGGAACGGCGCGCCGAGATAGTGAGCAGCGCCATCGTCCTCAGGCTTGCGGGTGCCGTCGTATCCATTGCCCTCTTTGCCTGCTGCTCATGGCTCCTGCGTCCGGGGGACGTGCGTTC
>Ga0335072_10009446_pt1 | contig 14061 bp, 13 predicted proteins | sample Lox_Sample_21_FD_206725 | JGI IMG/M metagenome (GOLD analysis project Ga0335072, IMG submission 206725) | Soil microbial communities from Loxahatchee National Wildlife Refuge, Florida, United States - Lox_Sample_2.1 | ecosystem: Environmental > Terrestrial > Soil > Wetlands | place: USA...
TCATCAATTTCATCATCGTGCCCATGCAGAGCGCGCTGCGCTCGGCGGGGCTCGAGGACCGCCTGTACTACACCAGCCCGCAGGGGTACATCAGCCTGATCATCAACCTGGGCGTGTATCTGGGGATAGCGATCGCGATGCCGGTGGTGCTGTACGAGATCTGGCAGTTTGTGGCGCCGGGGCTTTACAAGCGGGAGCGGCGAGCCGTGGTGGGGTTCATTGTGTCCTCGATGGTGCTGTTCCTTTGCGGCATCGCGTTCGGGTATTTCATCATGCTGCCGCAGGTGCTGAAATTCCTGATCAGCTTTGCGACGACGGGGCCGATCAAGCCGCTGATCAGCATCAACGAATACTTCGACCTGATCCTGGTGGTGCTGCTGGGGCTGGGCGTGATCTTTGAATTGCCGGTGCTGATTTTCATTTTGTCCATGTTCGGGATAGTGACGCCGAAATTCCTGCTGAGGAATTTCCGGTACGCGATGCTGGTGATCACGATCGTGGCGGCGGTGGTGACGCCGACGCCGGACGCGAATACGATGCTGATATTCATGGCGCCGATGGTGGTGCTGTACTTCATCGGCGTATTCATTTCCTACGTGGTATTCCGGAAACGTGAACAAGAGAAGGCACGCGAGGCGGGGGGATCGTGAGGAGAGGCGCACTGCTGAGGCTGGCGGTCTACCCGGTTTGCTTTCTCGGCCTGGTTTTGGGAATCGGCGCGTGCAGCCACGGTTCGGCAGACTCCTCGACGAGCAGCGCGGCGCCCGCAACCTCGACCGGAGAGGCACAGAGCAAGCCCGAGCCGGCGCCGCCTCCGGAACAGACGGGCGGGTTCGACGGCGCGGCGGCGTACGACTATACGGCCAAGCTTGTTTCTTTCGGGCCGCGGCCGCCGGGTTCAGACGCGATTCACAAAACACAGGACTATATTCTCGGGCAGCTCAAGTCGTTCGGCTGCCCCGTGGACGTGGATGATTTTCACGCATCGACGCGGGTGGGCGAGCTGATGATGAAAAACATCGTCGTGAAGATTCCGGGGACGGGGCGTGGAATCATTCTGCTGATGACGCACTACGACACGGTGCGCATTCCGGATTTTGTAGGGGCGAACGACGCAGGGTCCTCGACAGGACTCATGATGGAAGTGGCGCGGGTTCTGTGCGCGAAGAAAGAGCAGGGACCGGACGCAGTGTGGATCGCATTCGTGGACGGCGAGGAGGCGCAGGAGGTGGTGAACGGAGTCGCGCAGTGGAGCGATTCCGACAGTTTGTTCGGCTCGCGGGAGCTGGCGGCGAGCATGGAACTCTCGGGCGACCTGAAGCGGATCAAGGCGGTGCTGCTGGCGGACATGGTAGGCGCGAAGGACCTGAACATCCGGCAAGATCCGGGCTCGACCCAGTGGCTGAACAATCTGGTGTGGAAAGTGGCCGCGCGGCTGGGGTATGCGAGTGTATTCATCGCCAGCTCGAACGGCGGGGTGGAGGACGATCACACGGCGTTTCTGCGCCACAATGTTCCCGCCGCGGACATCACGGAATTTCCCAACTTCGCATACTGGCACACGACGCAGGACACGATGGATAAGTTGAGCCCAAAGAGCCTGGCGATATCGGGGCACGTATTTCTGGAATCCGTAAAGGAACTCCAGGCCACGCATCACTGAGCGGTTCGGGCCGGGCGGCCTGCGAAGCCCGATTCCGGCGAGCCCTTGTGATAAATTAAATTGTCCATGTCCCTTATCCGTATCCGGAGTTCCGCCGGACCCTACGAAGTGATTTGCGCGCGAGGAGTGCTGACGACAGCCGCGAGGCGGGTCGCAGCGCTCGGCAAAGTGACGTCCGTTTTCATCCTGACATCGCCGCGGGTGTGGGAGAGTCTCGGCCGGGACCTGCGGAAAGCGTTTCCGAAAGTTCCACGGGACAACTGGCTGGTATTCGACGATGCTGAATCCAGGAAGGACTTGCCGACGGTGGAGGGGTTGTGCCGGGCGCTGGTGGAGGCGGGGGCGGACCGGCATTCCGTGATTGTGGCGGTGGGCGGAGGCGTGGTGGGTGACGTGGCGGGATTCGTAGCTGCGAGCCTGCTGCGCGGAGTGCGGCTGGTGCAGGTGCCGACGACGGTGGTGGCGCAGGTGGATTCGGCGATCGGCGGCAAGACGGGCGTGAATTTGCCGGAAGGGAAGAATTTGGTTGGCGCGTTCTACCCGCCGAAGCTGGTGCTGGCAGATCCGGCAACGCTGCGGACGCTGCCGCACCGCGAATTCCGGTCGGGGCTGTATGAGGTGATTAAATACGGCGTCATTGCAGACCCTCAGCTTTTTTCCCTGCTCGAAGAGCACATGCTGACCTGCCTAAGGCGGGATCCGGCGATTTTGGGGCGGGTCATCGAGCGATGCGCGCGGATCAAGGCGCGCGTAGTGGTGGCGGACGAGAGGGAGAGCGGGCTGCGGCAGATTTTGAATTTTGGGCACACATTGGGGCACACGTTCGAAGCGGCGACGGGATACAAGAAGTATCTGCACGGCGAGGCTGTGGGGCTCGGGATGATTTCGGCGACGCTGATCGCGATGTTCACGCGACGGTTGCCGCTGCTCGACGCTTTCCGGATTATCCGGCTGACGCTTTCGGTTGGGCCGCTGGAAGAGCCGCCGGCGATTCCCCGGCCTTTGCTGAAAAGGCTGTTGCGGGGCGACAAGAAGTCCTTGGGCGGACATGTGCGCTGGGTGCTGCCGCGAAAAATCGGGAAAGTGAAATGGGGCGAAGAGGTTTCGCAGAGCGTGGTGGCGGAGGCGCTGCAAGAATTGCCTGCGATGGTGCGAGGCGGAGTGGAGGAACTGACGGCGGCGCGAGGCGGGAAGAAATGACCGCGGCAGGAACCAAAGAGGCGCCACTCGCAGGGACGCGTCCGGCGGGCGCGCGGGACGAGCGCGATGCTTCGGCACGCGTGCAGGAGATGTTTTCGAGGATTGCGCCACGGTATGACTTCCTGAACCATTTTCTGTCGTTTTCGCTCGACCATGTGTGGAGGCGAAGAACGGCGCAAAGATTCCGCGAGGTGCTGGCACGGCCCGAGTCGGAAGTGCTGGACCTTTGCTGCGGGACTGGAGATTTGGCGCTCGCGCTGGACCGGGCGAGGGCGAAGTTGACGGTGGGCGCGAAACAGGAGCGGCACGCAGTCTATGGGAGCGATTTTGCGGAGCCGATGCTGGTGCGGGCGCGGGGGAAGGCAGAGGGCATGGCGGCGCGCGTCGTATTTGCGGCTGCGGATGCGCTAAGGCTGCCGTATGCGGACGAGCAGTTCGATTTGGTGACGGCGGCATTCGGATTTCGCAATTTGGCGAATTACGAAGAAGGCTTGCGGGAATTCGCGCGCGTGCTGAAGGAAAAAGGGGAGCTGGGGATCCTGGAATTCACGGAGCCGCAGGCAGGGCCGGCCGCGGCGCTATTCCGGTTGTATTTCAGGCACGTGCTGCCGCGGCTGGGGGGCGCGATTTCGGGGAACCGCGAGGCGTATACGTACCTGCCGGCGTCGGTTTCAAAATTTCCGGCGCCGGCGGAACTGGCGGCGCTGATGCGGCGGACGGGATTCACGGCGGTAAGCTGGACGGCATGGAATTTCGGCAGCGTGGTGCTGCACACGGCGAGGAAAGTGTAGAGAGCCGGCCCGGCTAGTTTTCGAGGCCGAGAGTGCGGATTTTGTTGAGAAGAGTTTTGTAGGACACGCCGAGCTTTTCGGCGGCCCGCGTTTTATTCCACTTCGTTTCCCGCAGGGCGACCTGAATCTTGAAGCGCTCGACGTGCGTAACGGCGCGTTGCGAGACTTCGTCGAGGGGGCCCTCCCAGAGAAATTCCTCGGCAAGCAAACCATCGGGCATTTCCTCGGCGGATGGGCGCGGCTCGGGCAGTTGGAGGGTGCGCTCGTCAATTTCCCAGCCGACGGCGAGGATGGCGGCGCGTTCGATGCAATTGAGGAGTTCGCGAACGTTGCCAGGCCAGGGGTAGGCGCGGAGGCGCGAGACCGCGTCCGGAGTGAGGCGGAGCGACGGCTTGCGGAATTCCACGCGAAAGCGCTCGAGAAAATGCTCGGCGAGAAGGATAACGTCGTCGCCGCGCTCGCGCAAAGGCGGAATGGTGATGGGCACGGCGGAGATGCGGAAATAGAGATCTTCGCGAAACGTTTTTTCGCGGACGGCGGCCCGGAGATCTTTATTGGTGGCGGCGAGGATGCGGACGTTGGCGTGAATTTCCTGAATGCCGCCGACGCGGTCGAAGCGCTTTTCCTCGAGAACGCGGAGGAGCTTGCCCTGCATGGCGAGCGGGAGCTCGCCGATTTCGTCGAGGAAGAGGGTGCCGCGATGGGCGAGCTCAATTTTGCCGATTTTGCGGGCGCCGGCGCCGGTGTAGGCGCCGCGCTCGTGGCCGAAGAGTTCGTTTTCGACGAGGCCTTCGGGAATGGCCGCGCAATTGAGGGCGACCAGCGGGTGTTCGGAACGAGTGGAGAGATGATGGATGGCACGGGCGAAAAGCTCCTTGCCGGTGCCGCTTTCGCCAAGGAGCAGGACTGTGGAGTCCGTTGGAGCCACTCGCTGGATAACCTGGCTGGCTTCCTTCATTGCGGGGTGCTCGCCCACGATGCGTGGGAAACCGTAGCGCTGGGCGTATTCCTCGCGGAGCAGAATGTTTTCGCGGAGGAGCTCCTGCTGCTTCGCGGCGCGCTCGAGAAGAATCTTCAAGTGGTCGAGGTCCACGGGCTTCTGGATGAAGTCGAAGGCCCCTTCCTTCATCGCGGTGACAGCTTCCTCCACCGAACCATAGGCGGTGACGAGCAGAACGGGCAGGTCGGGTTCGGCGCGCTTGGCTTCGCGAAGAACGTCGATTCCGGAATGGCCGGGGAGCTTGAGGTCGGAGAGAACGAGAAGATAGTGGCGCTCGCGGAGTTTCGCGATGGCGGAGGTGCCGTCGGGCGCTTCGTCCACGGCGTAGCCCATGCGCTCGAGCGCCTTGCGGAGCATGGCGCGGAGCTCGGGCTTGTCTTCGACGAGGAGAAGCGGTTCCATCTTGGCGGGGGACTACCTTCCAGCCCAGCCGACATCGCCGCCCGCGCGGCGAAGGGCGTCCTGAGCGTCTTCGATGGCTTGCTTATCGGCGGCGACGTCTTTCTTGCGCTTCTCAATCGAGGCGGTCTTTTTGTTGAGATCCTCGCGCGTCAGCTCTTGCATCATGGTTTTCTGCGGGTCCGCGTAATACTGCGGGCCCATCTCCCCGAGTTCACGCTGATCAATTTCGAGAAGCTGCTGGTCTTGTTCGAGCTTGTGCTGGAGGCTGGCGAAGAGCGCGCGCCAGGCCTTTTCGTCCTTGCCATCGGGATAGCTGCCATTCGAACCGGACGAGGAGCCCGAAGAAGCCGATGAAGAATCGGACGAATCACCGCTCGACGAGCCTACAGAGGAAACGCCGCCGGAGCTTGGGAGGTCGTCATTCGTGTAAACCTTGGGAGGCTTGGGGGTATCGCCTTTGGCGGCGCGAGCCTTGCGAGCGGCTTCGGCGAGGCTGTCGGTCTGTTGTGCGCCGGATTGCCCAGGCTGGCTCGGCTGCGATGAGGAAGGGGATGAGGCCGCAGGAGGAGTTTGCGGCTGGGCCGGACTGGAGTCCTGGGCGCGGACAGGCGTCGCGCAGACGAGCAACGCCGCAAACGAGAAAAGGGTCAAGGTGTTACGCATGGTACTTACCTCCCGAACGACACGCTGGGATATGCCTTAGGAGAGTTTAGATGCGGGTGAGGAACGAGGCAATCGAAGCGGCCGGCGGGACTTCGCAAAGGTAACCGGGCGAAGGCGAAGCGGAGGGAAGGGCGCTCGGCGTAATCGCCGGGCTGGCAAGAGCTGGGAGCCGCTGCCGGGCTCATCCGGAAATGTTGAAACCTGCGCGCTCAAGCTTGTAGACGCGATCTTCTGCCGAATTGGCCGGAAGGCAAATGACTTCGCATAAGCCGCGATGGAGGACCGGGTCCCAGCACTCAAGGTGAAGCCAGGAGAGATGGAAGGTTTCGTAGTCGAAGCCGGCGAGAGAGGCGACGACCTCCGCGGCGCTGGTGCCGGACCCGGTGAGCAAGTCCTCGTTAAGCTCGAGGATGATGACCGGGTGAAAGTCGTGAAGCGTAGAGACAGCGCCGCGAATGACGGCGGGTTCGGAGCCCTCGGCGTCAATTTTGAGGAAGTTCACACGGCACACGCCGGACTTGCGGGCCCAGTCGTCAATGGCGACAGCCGGGACGCGGACAATCTCTCCCTCGCCGCGGTCGCGAACTTCTACGACAGTGCCCCAGCCGGATTCATGGCGGTTGGTGGTGCGTTCGAAGCAAATGTCGCCGGAATGGTCCCACACGGCGGCAAAGATCGCGTGGGCCCAGGGGAATTGTGCGAGATTTTTGCGCAGGTGGCGGTGAAGCTCGGGATCAGCCTCAAAGGCGGCGACGCGTCCGCTGGAGCCGCAGAGGAAGGCGGCAGCGGAGGCGTGAACGCCAATGTGCGCGCCAACGTCGAGAACGGTGTGGCCCTCTTCGATGAGCGTTTCCATGCAGGCGCGGACATGGGGCTCGTAAGTGCCGGCCCACATTTGGCGTTGGATACGGTCGTTGAGGCGGGTCTCCAGTTCGACGCCGGGATAGGGATGGGAAAGGCCGCGGCCGGCCGTGACCCATTCCGCCACACGGCCGACGGTGTCGGCCAGCCGCCCCTGACCGCGAAACGGACGCTTTGCCCAATGAACTGTGTTCATAGTCTCCCTCCGGAGCCGATTGCTGAGGCGCCGGACGGATGAGAGGGGAAGGGGAATGCAGCGAAGGAGGGGAGAATGAGGAGGACTCCTGCGCCGCACTCATCTTCGCTCGCAAAAGCGTGCGGCGCGGAGGACAGTTCCATTTCGGGCGAAAATTCCCGATTCAGGCTGGCTCAAAGGAGTGCACGGCCAGGGAGAGCGGGTCGTCGCTGTGTGGAACGAGTCCTAGATGCGTGCTGCGTCGGAGGCAATCGGGGAGGGGGAAGGCTCTTGCCGGAGTGGCAGCCAGAGCAGGAATTCGGCTCCGCCACCGGAACGATTGCGCGCCTCAATGGTGCCGCCATGCTGGAGCGCAACCTTCTGAACCACGGCCAGGCCAAGGCCGGTGCCTTCGGATTTAGTTGTGTAGAAGGGGAGAAAAATCTTAGGCAAATCGCGCTCGGGAATGCCGGGGCCGTTGTCGGCAACGCAGATGCGCTGCCATTTACGGCCGCCGAGATCCTCAAGGGTGCCGGTAATTGTGAGACGCGGCCTCTGACTAGCTTCGCGTGCGGCTTCCGCGCCATTCCGCGCCAGGTTCAAAAGAGCCTGGCGGAGAAGCGCTTCATCCCCGGGCAATTCGAGGAAAACACCGTCCCAAGCGACCTCGGATCCCGGGATTGCTTCATGCAATTCTTCGGCCACTCGTTCGATGAGAGTTTTCATCGAGACCGTTTCATAGGAGATCTCGAGGGGCCTGGCGAAACGGAGAAACTCGGTGACGACGTGAGTGAGAGCGCGCGTCTGGTCGAGAATGCGCTCGGCGTTTTCGCGGGCATCGCCCTTCGACTCGCTGCGAATCATCTGGGCGTAGCCGGAAATTGTGGCGAGGGCGTTTTTGAATTCGTGGGCGATGCCGGCGGACATTTCGCCGAGCGCGGCAAGATTTTCCTTGAAGCGAATCTGCTTCTGAAGAGCGGTCAGCTCGGTCAGGTCGCTCATAAGGCAAAGGACGCCGCTGACTTTCATTTCCGTGGTGGAGGCGGGAACGCCTTCGCGGCGAACGGCTGAGCGAACGGTGCGGACGATGGGCGAGATCGTGACGCCCAGGTGGCGCACTTCGCCGAGATTGGTCATGTGAGTGACTTCGGCGCGATGGATGGTCTTGCCGATGGCCAGGCACTCCTCGAGAATTCGCGCCAGTTCGGAATCGGCGCCGAGGATTTCCTTGTAGGACCGGTAGCGGAGCGGATGAATGCCGAGCGCGTCTTCGGCGGCAGGGTTCGTAGCGCTGATGGCCCCGGTCGCGCTGACGAGCAGGAGGCCGGTCGGCATGTTGCGCGTGACCTCTTCGGTGAGGCGCTCGGATTCCTGGGCGCGTTCCTGGGCGAGAAGGTGCAGCCGGGCGAGCTCCTTTTCCTGAGCGCGAAGCCTTTCGATGACACCCTGCATCGAGGCGGTCATGAAGGCCGAGGCGTTTTCGGAGGCGACGCCATCATTATTCCATTCGCCGGAGGGCTGTGGCTTGGCGTGGTCCAGCAGCTTGCGGGCGAAGAAGAAGAGCCCGGAAAAGATCACGAGCAGGCCCGTGGCGAAAAATACGATGTATTCGAGACCCGGCTTGGACGAGGGACTGGCTCCGTGCAGGGCGGGAACCATGAACGCGAGCGCGGCAACGGCCATCAGCGCACCATTAGAAGCGATTGATACCATTCCACCACGGGGCCGCCGAAAAACGTGACCAGAATCGCCGCGAGGCCGAGAAAAGAGCCAAAGGGAAGCTCGTAATCGGTCTGCTTGCGGCGGGCCAGAATGAAGATGAATCCCAAAAGGCTGCCCAGGAGCGAGCCCGTAAGAATCGTCAGAAGCGTCCTCTTGAGTCCAAGAAACGCGCCGGCCATGAGCATCATCTTGACGTCGCCAAAGCCCATGCCTTCGCGGCCGCGCAGCTTGAAATAGACGACGCCGACCAGCCAAAGAATTCCGCCGCCGAGCAGAGCGCCGAGAACGGCGTCCACAAGGGAAATGACCGGCTCGGGAGGAGGGAACTCGAAGACGCGCCGGGAAAGCCAAAGGGCCGTCCCATCGCCGGGGGGAGTGAACAAGCTCAAGAAGAGCCCGATGCCGAGTCCTGTGAAATTGACGACGTCGGGAAGCATGCGCTCGCGCAGGTCGGTAAATACAAGCACGACGATGATGGCCGAAAACGCGGCCCACTTGAGCGCCTCGGGCGTCAGCCCGAACGTCCAGTAGCACGCCCAGAACAGAAATCCGGTGAGTAGCTCCACAACGGGATATATCGGCGAAATCGGGTTTTTACACGAGCGGCACTTTCCGCGGAGGATCAGGTAGCTCAGCACGGGAATATTGTCGTAGGGCTTCACGGCCGCGCCGCATTTCGGGCAGGCGGAAGAGGGCATCACAATGGACTTGCCCAGCGGAATCCGGACGATGCAGACGTTCAAAAAGCTTCCGATGACGAGTCCGAAGAGGGCGACAAAAATCCCAATGAGCGTTGATTCCGCCATAATTCGATTCTGCACCAAGCCTCGTGCCGCCTCAACGGCTCGCTCCCCGGCCGTGCCCGACTTCTAACAGTTTCAGGGCATTTTGTGTCCGGCGCGGCCGATGCGCTATGCTATTCGATTCCAACGCCATGACTTGGTTTGCCAGAAGGATCGCCGCTTACGAGAAGATGCGCTTCGACCAGGAGCCGAGGCGCGCCCGCCTGCCCTTTTCCTGGGGACTCGAGCACGTCGGTGGCCCGGCCACGGATTCTGCGGAGGAGGCCCGGGCGTTTCTGGAAAAGTGGTCACGTGAGACGATGGCCGGGAGCGAGGCATGGTATGAGGCGGGGTCCGCGGACGACTACGACCTTGACGACGAAAATGTGCTGACATTTTCGAGCGCGATTGTATCTTCCTGGCCGGAAAACAACCGAGTTCACGCTCAGTTCTTTCCGGCCAGGCCGGACGGCGCCGCCGTGGTGGTGCTGGCGCAATGGAATTCGCGATGGGAAGAGCAGCAGGCCATTTGCAGGTACCTGAATTTTCTGGGGATCACGACCGTCAAACTCAGCCTGCCCTACCACGACCGCCGCGCCGTCCCCGGACATCCCCGAGCGGATTACCTGGTGGCTCCGAATATCGGGTTGACGCTGCAGGCCAACCGGCAGGCTGTTCTCGACGTGAAGAGAACGCTTCGCTGGCTCGAATCCCGCGGCTACACACGGCTGGGAATTCTGGGGACGAGCATCGGCTCCTGCCTGGCGTTTCTCGCGATGGTTCACGAGCCGGCGCTCCGGGCCGGAGCCTTCCTTCACGTCTCGACTTATTTTGCCGACGTGGTGGCGCGCGGCCTGACAACGTCGAACGTGTGGGAGTTCCTCGAACCGCACGTGTCTCTCGAAGAGCTTCGCCGCTACTGGTCTCCCATCAGCCCTTTCCCCTACATTCCGCGACTCTATGGCTCTTCGCGGAGGATTCTGGCAATCACGGCCGAATATGACCCGACGTTTCCGTTTGAGCTGACGCAGGAATTTCTGGGTGCGGTGCGGAAGGATGGTATTGTTCCGGAGACGATGAATCTCCCGTGCGGGCACTATTCGTTGGGAGTTGCCCCATTCAAGTATGCGGTTGGGTACCGCTTTGGAACATTCCTGCGCCGGGTCCTCAGCTAAAGCTTCCCCAGTTCCCGCCGATACAATGACTGGAGGCATCCCAATGGCAAACAATCCCGTCAGCGGCGTCGCAAGCGCCAACTACGCGGCCCCAGTCAACAATTCACAAGTGAATCAGCCCCGGCCACAGAGAGCAAATACAAGCGCGAACGGGCCACAGGATACGGTGACGATCAGCCCGCAGGGCCGTGCTGCGCAGCAGGTCGCGCAGTCCAACCAGTCTCAAACGGGAGCGGATTCCGACCACGACGGACACTAGCCTGGCGGAATCTGTATCCAGGTCCAAAGGAATTGACCGGGCACCGGTCGCATCAGGCGGGCCCCCGAAACTTCTGAATCAGTCCGCGCGAAGAATCTCGCCGATTTCGCCGCTGCCGACGAGTTCGGCCAACGCTTCAATCTCCCCCGATAACGAACGATCCTGAACGACCGGCTTCGAAACCGCGCGCACGCGATCGTAGGCGTTCTGCGCTCTTGCGCCGGTCTTGAGCGGGGCAAGCAGGTCTATGCCCTGGCATGCGGACATCAGCTCGATCGCGAGGATTCGCTGGAGACTCTCCGTCATGGGACGAAGCCGGCGGGCGGCTCCCATCCCCATGGAGACGTAGTCCTCCTGATTGGCGGAGGTCGGAATGGAAGTGACGGAATGGGGAGCGGCGAGGACGCGCATCTCGGCGGCCAGAGCGGCGGCGGTGACTTGCAGCATCATGAAGCCGGAATTGAGTCCGGGTTCGTGGATCAGGAATGCGGGAAGGAGGCTGGTCTGGGGATTGGTCATCTGCTCGATGCGGCGCTCGGAAATGCCGCCGAGAGTGGCCAGGGCGAGCGCGAGCTGGTCGGAGGCCATGGCGAGCGGCTGGCCATGAAAATTTCCGCCGCTAATGATTTCGCCGGCTCCGGGTTCTCCCGAAGCGGAGGCGAAAACGAGCGGATTGTCGGTAGCGCTGCTGAGTTCGACTTCGACGATCCTGCGGATACTCGCGAGCGCATCGCGGGCCGCTCCGTGAACCTGAGGCGTGCAGCGAAGGCTGTAGGCATCTTGCACGCGCTTGTCTTTTTCCGCGGACCGGTGCGATTCGCGGATTTCGCTGCCGCGGTTCAGGCGTTCCAGGTTGCGCGCGGTGGCAAACTGACCGGGGTACGGGCGGACCTGCGCGATGCGCTCGTCGAAAGCGGCTGGGCTGCCGCGCAGCGCGTCGAGGGAGAGTGATGCGGCGACATCGGCCGTGTCGACCGCAATTTCGGCTTTGACCAGCGAGAGCGAGAGCAAAGAGAGCATCGCTTGGGTGCCGTTTAGAAGAGCCAAGCCCTCCTTGGCATCGAGCTCGAGCGGGGCGACTCCCGCGGATCGCATGGCTTCACCGCCGCGCTCGCGCCAGCCTTTGTAGAAGGCTTCCCCTTCGCCGATCGCCACGAGCGCGAGATGCGCAAGAGGGGCGAGGTCTCCCGACGCTCCGACGGAACCCTGCGACGGGATGACTGGATGAACGCCGCGATTGAGCATGGCGCAGAGAGTCTCGACGACGACGGGGCGCACGCCGGAATAGCCCTTGGCAATTGCATTGGCGCGCAGGAGAAGCATGGCGCGAGTTTCGAGCTCGCTGAGAGGCTCGCCCACGCCGCAGGCGTGGCTGCGGACCAGATTTACCTGAAGCTCGCGAATCTGGTCGCGAGAGACGCGGACGGAGGCGAGCTTGCCGAAGCCGGTGTTTACGCCGTAGACGGCCGCGTCGGAAGAGATCACGCGTTCGACGACGGCGCGCGAAGCCTGCATTTTCTGGTGGGCGGCGGCGGAAAGCTCGACTTCCGCGGCGCCGCGGACGACGCGCAGGAGATCGTCGAGAGTCAGCTGTTCGCCATCAATTACGACTCGTTCCATGATCCCCCCGCCTTCGAAAGCATCGCTTACTCGCTTGATCGGCTCCCATTGGCTCCGGACTCATTCGCATCGCTCCTGCTCGAGGCGGGAGCGAAATATTTCCGGTACTTCTCCGGAAGCGCGCGCGGCCGCCCCTGGCGATCGCAGATGACGTGCAGAGTTTCGCCGGTGGCGATCGTCTCGCCGGTGGACTGGTTGAGGACTTCGTAGCCGAAGCGAATCGTGCGTTTCTGCGATTCGACGATGCGCGTACGCACGGTCAATACATCGTCAAATCGCGCGGGGCGTTTATAGCGACAGTAGGCCTCGGCGACAACGATGATGCTATCGTCATCCTGTTCCATTTTCTTGTATTCAAAGCCGAGATAGCGGCAAAGCTCGACGCGACCGACTTCAAACCACGTGAAGTAATTTCCGTGATAAACCACGCCCATCTGGTCGGTCTCGGCGTAGCGAACGCGGACGGAGGCGTCGGCGTGATCCAGCACGTGCCGGGAGTGTGCGTGGGCGTGCCCTTCGGAAGGGTGTTTCACTCTTTGCTCCATTTTGGATCGCGCTTTTCGAGGAATGCCGTGATACCTTCGCGAAAATCGGGTGTCGTGCGGATTTCGGCGTTGGCGGCGATGGCGAGCTCGAGATCGGCGTCGAGAGATTTCTCTTCCGAGGCGGAGAGCAGCCTCTTGGTCCTGGCGACGCTCGAGGGGCTGACGGTGAGAAGGGAAGCGGCAAGTTCGTGGACGCGGTCAGGGAGATTCGTGGGCTGAACGATCTCGTTCACGAGCCCCAGGCGATAAGCCTCCTGCGCTTCGATAACTTTTCCGGTGAGGAGGAGTTCGCGCGAGAGCTTTTCTCCGATCTGGCGGCGTAGAAAGACGGAAACCAGTGCCGGCAGAAAGCCGATTTTCACTTCCGTGTAGCCGAACTTCGCTTCCGGGACAGCGAGCGTGAAATCCGCGAGCGTCGCGATGCCGCAGCCCCCGGCAATCGCGGCCCCGTTGACCGCGGCGATCACCGGTACGGGAAATGTGTAAATCCAGCGGAAAAGCCGCGCCATTCTGCGGGAATTCACAAGATGCTCTTCCTGCGGCTGGTCCACCAGGCTGCGCAGGTTTTCAAGATCCATTCCGGCGCAGAATGTTTTGCCCTCGCCAGTCAAAATCAGAAGGCGCGCGCCGGAGGCCTCGGTCTCCTCGAAGGCCCGCAGCAGATCGAGGATCATGGCGGTTGAAATGGCGTTGCGCTTTTCGGGCCGGGCAAAGGTGATGCGCGCAATGCGGTCTTCGATGGCGAACTGGATCGTGGTGTAGGACATCAGCTCCGCCTAATTGACGTGAACATCCCCGGGAACCTGCGCGAATTTGCGGCGTAAATCTTCAGTGAAGGCGCAGGCGACGGCGAGCGACTTTGTGTCAATGCCGGTGGCGACGCCGCGCGCGCTGAGCGTGGTCAAGACAGTTTCCGTCGGAACATTGCCCACGAGTTCATCGCTGGCGAAGGGGCAGCCTCCGAGGCCGGTGAGCGCGCCGTCGAAACGGCGGCAGCCGGCCTCAAACGCCGCGAGGACTTTTTGGGCCGCGCCTTCGGGGCGGCTGTGAAGATGCACGCCGATTTCGACGCCCGCGACGCAGCCCTTCACCGCATTGAAGAGATGCGCGACGTCCTCCGGCGAAGCCGTGCCGACGGTGTCTGCGAGAGAGACGGTGCGCACGCCGACTCCCTTGAGCCATACGAGCGCGTCTTCGACGATT
>Ga0335072_10009447_pt1 | contig 14061 bp, 12 predicted proteins | sample Lox_Sample_21_FD_206725 | JGI IMG/M metagenome (GOLD analysis project Ga0335072, IMG submission 206725) | Soil microbial communities from Loxahatchee National Wildlife Refuge, Florida, United States - Lox_Sample_2.1 | ecosystem: Environmental > Terrestrial > Soil > Wetlands | place: USA...
AGCCCGCGTGTGAGGAAGTGCAACTCGGTGGGGTGCAGATTCCCGGAGGACGGATTCACGCGCAACGCGTACCGGTATCCAGTGGAGGGAACACGTTTGGACGCGCTGATCGCGGCAGAATAGAACAACAGTTCCGAAAGAAACGCCGGACCGTCATGGGCAGACGCACTACCCGGGATATCGTGAAGGACTTCTAGTGCCGGCGTTTCAAGGATGGGTGGATCTGCTGGCAGGTCGAGTACGGGCGCGCCCTCGTACTGGCGAAACGGATCGGGCATGTTCGCCCAGTCGAGAACATGCGGCGCGCGCCTCAGCGATTCAATGCTGTGCTTGGTAAATTCGTGATACTCGGACCATGTCATGCAGAGGGGCACGGGCGCCCACCAAAGCTATCCCGGTTCGCGCTTAAACGGGTTCCTCAACGGGAGCTTGCCATCGAAATAGGAAAAAGTGATGACCACAAAGGGAGCACCGATAGGGTTGGAGGAGCCAGTAGAGAGCGCTCTCGATGGCGTTTCGAACGCCTACTGTTCTAAAGTCGACAGATCTACAATGCGGACAGCGTGCAGAGAATAGACCGGCTGTGCCTCGGATCATGCCGCTAAACCTCCTCCACGACGCCGCAGATCATAGCCTCTGTAGTGAGCATAAGAGAGGCGATGGAAGCTGCGTTCTGCAGAGCCGTGCGAGTTACCATGGTGGGATCGATTACGCCGGCCTTCACCAGGTCCTCGTACTGCTCGGTGGAAGCATTGAAGCCGAAATTAGGATCCGGCTGGTTCTTGATCTTATCGGCGACGACGGCTCCCTCGGTGCCGCAGTTGACCACGATCTGCCGGACCGGTTCCTCGCAGGCGCGGAGCACGATGTTAACACCCAACTGTTCGTCGCCCGGGAGCGTTAGCTTCTCGAGCGCGATCGATGCTTGCAGTAGCGCAACGCCTCCCCCCGGCACGATGCCTTCCTCCACGGCCGCGCGAGTGGCATGCAGAGCGTCCTCAACACGGGCCTTTTTCTCTTTCATCTCGGTCTCGGTAGCCGCTCCTACTTTGATAATGGCCACGCCACCGGCGAGCTTCGCCAGACGTTCCTGCAGTTTCTCACGATCGTAATCCGCGGTGGTATCCTCCACCTGAGTCCGGAGTTGCTTGATTCGGCCTTCGATGCTCTTCTGTGAACCGGCCCCATCGATGATGGTGGTGTTGTCCTTGTCCACCGTAACGCGCTTGGCGCCGCCCAGATCCTCGAGCTGAACGCCTTCCAGCTTGATGCCGGTCTCTTCCATGATGGCCTTGCCACCTGTCAGGATCGAGATGTCTTCCAGCATCGCCTTGCGCCGGTCGCCGAAGCCGGGGGCCTTCACGGCGCAAACGCTGAGCGTGCCCCGCAGCTTGTTGACTACCAATGTGGCCAGGGCCTCCCCTTCCACATCTTCGGAGATGATCAACAACGGCCTACCCGTGCGGGCGATTTGTTCGAGAAGAGGCAGCGCGTCCTTCATGCCGCCGATCTTCCTTTCGTGGATCAGAATGTAAGGATCTTGAAGAACGCACTCCATGCGTTCGGGATCCGTCACAAAGTAGGGCGAGAGGTAGCCGCGGTCAAACTGCATGCCATCCACGGTAGCAAGCTCAGTGGTCATCGTCTTAGATTCCTCGACAGTGATCACGCCGTCCTTACCTACCTTCTTCATGGCCTCGGCGATCACGTCGCCGATGGTGGAATCACTATTGGCGGAAATGCTGCCCACCTGGGCGATCATATCTCCGGCGACGTCCGAGGTCTTCGACGCCACTTCGCGCACCATCTGGGCGCCCATGTTTTCGAGCGGATCTTTCAACTCGATCTCTTTGGCCACTGTCACACCGTCTTTGGTGACGGTCGGTCGGCCGTATTTCTTTTCTAGAACGACACAGCGGCCCCGTGGGCCGAGAGTCACCTTCACCGTGTCGGCGAGTTGGTTGACGCCACGTAGAATCGCTTGACGGGATTGATCGCTATAGAGAATCTGTTTTGCCATGACTGGTTTCCTTCTGTGCGTCGAGTGCGAATTAAGTGCCTTTGCCTTTGGCAGCCGAATCCAGAATGCCGAGAACGTCGTCCTCGCGCATGATAATGTACTCGGTGCCCTCCAGCTTGGTCTCGCTGCCCGAGTACTTTCCAAACAGGATGCGGTCGCCGGCTTTGACATCGAGGGCCATCAGTTTGCCATCCTCGAGCCTCTTGCCATGCCCTACGGCCATGACTTCACCCTCTTGCGGTTTCTCCTTCGCGGAATCGGGGATGATGATGCCGTGGCGCGTGGTTTCCTGTTCTTCAATCCGCTTTACCACGATGCGGTCGTATAAAGGTCGAATATTCATACTTGCTGTTTGCCTCCAAAAGTGAAATGCGACGTTTCATCGTCGTCGTGCCGAGCTGTTGCTCTGGATCGCCTGGTAGCAGGGATCATGAAATATCATCTGCCGCACCTGGTCGCCGATTTCCTGCCAGGCTTGCGTATCGGCGCGCTTGCCGTCACTCTGTTTGCCGGCAATCGCCCGGAATGACGCCGCCACACGATCGAACTCCGCGTTAACCTGGCGCTGGATACGCTCTGCCCATTCCACCTGACTTGGGGTGGCGCTTATCCAGTCCGCGGATGCACCGATGCCGGCTAACTCCGCCATTGTGCGAACACCGTTCGAAAGGCGAACTGCCGGGAATGAAAGGCTTGGAACATCGCGATCATCGCACCTCCAACCAGAACGAACCTGCTCCACATTTTCAATTTTCTTTCCGGGTCAACTTGCTTCGGCCTAGTTGACCCATGGGGCGACACTCTTCCGCAGTGCACGCGTCGAGCCAGCTTCGTCATCTGTTGAGCCGACTCGATTGGGAATCGGTTTGGAGGCGACAAGGCCTTCGCACAGTGACCAGTTGCGGTCAATTGACCAATGGCGGTCAGTCAAAACCCGCCCTTTGGGATCAGCCATCGCAGGACGATGTTCGAGGTGCGTCCAGCCTTAGCGCATTGCCCGCATCCAATGGGCGATCATCGTTGCCGCTGCAACCACACCGGCAATCATTCCGAATGAGGAAAGGATACGCCAAACTAAATGCCGTCGCTCGGCCTTTACCTGTGCTTCGCCAGTTTGTTGCTGCACCACGATCGGTTCATTCATAGAGGAATCCTTCACTGTTGTTTCTCCAGCCACGTACTCAGGCCCCGGGAGGATGTGCGCATAAGGATCGCAGCTGTGAACCACACTTGGCAGTGCGACAGCAATCCGCTGGCGATGAAGAACTTGCTGGTCCACCCAGGGTCCGCCGCGAGCCGCCAAGCGCCTTCGACAACGCTAAGCCAGCCAGGCCTACTCGCAATGGCTCCTTTTCGAAGGACGCCGGTGCGTGGGATTGCGGAGGCTGATGAGCGGAAGTAAACAGGGCGTAAATGGGGCAACCGTTGGCAACTGATCGGATCCGCAATTGCAGCTTGAGACTTGTCGCGGTTTGACACGACTGAGTAGTTGCATTTGACCCTCCACCGTGAATCGCGAGCGGGAAAACAGCCACGGATGGTTTCAAGAGGCGACGCTTGGGGCCGCCCCTCGGCTCGTTGGAATCGGCTAATAGCGATTGTTCCGGCGCTGGCCGCCGCCACCGCCGCCGCCAAATGAACGCTCCGGTTTCGGACGAGCTTCATTGACGTTCAGGGTCCTGCCGTCGAGGTCCCTGCCATTCAGTTCAGCGATGGCGCGATCGGCATCCGCGCTGACGCTCATCTCGACAAATCCGAACCCTCGCGCCTGTCCGGTGTCCCGGTCGGTGACCAGGTTCACCCGGTCGACGGTTCCGTACGTCTCGAACAGAGATCGAACCGCGGCTTCGGTCGCCCCAAAGTTGAGGTTTCCTACAAAAATGTTTTTCATGCTTTTCCTTTTTCTTAGAATTCGTGAATCGGGGCAGGATCGGACGAGGGCGGTTGGGCCGGACTAATGCGACGATGCCAAAATTGTTAAGCACGTTTAGTGTAACACGAAGCGCTGGGAAGCCCCGGCCACTGCGAAAGCCACGGCGGCATCGCATGATAGGATCACCGTATGTCGCAACTATCAGAGCTGAGCCCTAAAGAGAAGGCTCAAACCGGCATGATTCTCATCAAAACTGCAATCGGCGAGGTTCTCGCAGAAAACCAGGACCGTTGGCTAGGACGGAACCAGATTGAGGAGGCCTTGGGACTCTGGTCAGAGTACGGCAGTGGAACCTACGGTGCCGTCGCGTCCATGTTTCTCGATGAGCTGGTCAAAGAGGGAGAGGTGGTCTCGCGGCGAGATCCGGACGGAAGAACCTGGTTGTATCGTACGGTTGCGGCGGCGACGTAGAGTCGAGAGAGGCGGATCGTCGTGCCGCCGCGGGGCATGAGGACTAGGTTGCAATGTGCGCCGATCCGCATCTTTAAAGATCCTTGCGGGAGATCCCCAACTTCCGCATCATGGCGTTCAAGGTCGTGCGGGGCACACCCAGCCGGGTAGCGGCGGTGCTGACCACGCCACCTGCCGCGCGCAACACACGGACGATATGCTCACGCTCCACCTGCTCGAGCGTGCTGCTGCTGGCGGCTTCTGATCCATCTGCACGTATTTCGGCCAAGGGTGCACGGAGTGCCGGGCCCCGCGAAAGGATGACCGACCTTTCAATGAAGTTTTCGAGCTCGCGCACGTTCCCCGGCCATGACCAACTCACCAGGGCTCGCATCGTTTCCGACGGAATCTTTTCAATCTGCTTGTTCGCTTCGCGAGCGTACTTCTGGGTGAAATGCCGGACGAGTACCGGTATGTCCTCGGGATGATCGCGTAACGGAGGTGTGGTGATGGGGAAGACCTTCAGCCGGTAATAGAGATCGCTGCGGAAGAGTTTGTCTCCCATCATCTGTGTCAAATTGCGGTTGGTCGCCGCCACCAGCCGGACGTCAATGGGGATCGTCCGGGTGCCGCCCAGCCTCTCAAACGCTTTCTCCTGCAACGCCCGCAGCAATTTCGGCTGCAGATCCAACGGGATGTCCCCCACCTCATCCAGAAACAACGTCCCCCGGTGCGCCATCTCGAAACGGCCGATCTTCTGCGACAAGGCGCCGGTGAAGGCTCCTCTCTCGTAGCCGAACAGTTCGCTTTCCAGAAGGCCGGTCGGAATGGCGGCACAGTTCAGAGTGACGAAAGGAAAGTTCTTGCGGGGACTCAAACGGTGAATCGCGCGCGCCACCAACTCCTTCCCGGTACGGGTCTTCCCCAGGATATAACTGATAAAGACACTGTAGGCCACGCTGAAATCGTACCGCGAGGCACCAACATCACGCCCGCTCTGCACCGTCCTTGACTCCGATTCATCGTGTTCTGGCCTCGTGTGTAATAGGTGTGTAGTGAAACCGGTGTTCCATGCGTTTAATGCGTTGTGCGGTCTATGGGAAGTCAATAACTTGCCTGTTTTCAAAGACGTGTCAAGGACCGAATCCCTCTCTCTCCGCCATCAAAACTGCTTTGATTCAATGGTTTGCCGCTTCGAATCGTTTCTATGCCCGAATGTGCCCAATTCCTCAACGTACTGTCTCGTTGCCGACTGATCGCGCGGCCGGCCTTGGGCTGCGGGCGGATTGTCCAAGATCCCAGGGACCACCCCGCCCCGGCGGCGTCCGGCGGTCCAAGTCACTGCAGCAAAGACCCCTCGTCTGAAGCCCACGGAAGCAAATGCCGATCTTTAAACATGCGGTGGACGGCCAAATTTCAGGCTGGCGGCCGGAAGTCCCGGTTCCTGGTTGGGCTCTTCCTCGCGCTCGCCGCCTGGGGAGGTTGGCGACTGGTTTCCAAGCGTTTAGGGGGCCCGGCTAAGGACCCGAAGCCGTTCCGTGTCGGCTACGTTGACACGCCTCCTTACAACACGGTGGCTCCGGATGGATCTCCCGAAGGTCCCTACATCGACATCTTCTCCGAAGCATGCCGGCGGCTGAGAATCCCCCTCGAGTGGGTTCCCGTGCCAGAGGGCCCGGAAGCGGGACTCCAGAGTGGAAAGGTGGACCTGTGGACCTCGCTGGGGGACCTCCCGCAAAGGCGCAAGATCCTTTATATTTCCGAACCTTGGGACATCGAGAGTAACTGGCTGGTCACTCTGGAAACCAGCAAGATCTACCGCCCCGAGGACACCGCAGGCCGTTCGGTCGCACGCTCGAACATCACGCTCTATCAGGGCCTGGCGCGTTCGGCGCTGCCTCGCGCCCGACTGGTCACTACAGGATCATCCGCCGAGAGCGTGCTCAGGGCGGTCTGTCTCGGCGCCGCCGAGGCAGGCATCCTTTCGGCGGGAAGTAACGAACTTGCAGATTTGCGGCACTTGGAAGCCTGTCGCACTTCGCGCTTGCGCTTCGTGCAACTGGAGCACGGTGATATGGGCTTTGGTGTCGGCGCTTCGTTCGTCCGTCCGGATGCCCGGCAGGCTGCGGATGAAATCCGTCAGGAGATCATCGATTTGATCAAGGATGGAACTTTTAGCGCGATCTGTTTACGCTGGCATTTGTATCCTGACACCGAAGTCCTTTCCACCTATTATCTCGCGGAGGCGCAACGCAGAAATCGATACTTGATTGCCGCCATGGCGCTCATGGCCAGCCTGCTGATCTTGCTGGTCTGGCAAGCCCGGCTGCTGCGAGCATCGCGGCGTGAAGCTGAAAGCGCTGCTTCAGCCAAGAGTGAATTCCTGGCCAATATGAGCCATGAGATCCGCACGCCGATGAACGGCGTCATCGGAATGACCGACATCTTACTCGATACCGAGCTAACCAACGAACAGCGGGAATACGCCGAGACCATTCGACATTCGAGCGACGCGCTACTCACGGTGATCAATGACATTCTGGACTTTTCCAAAATCGAAGCGGGCAAGCTATTGATTGAGTCGCATCCTTTTGATCTATGCCTGTTAATCGAAGAAGTTGCGGCAATGCTTGCGCCGAGAGCGGAGGAGAAGGGGCTCGACCTGCTGGTTCAGTATCCGCCGTTAGTCCCCCGGCACTTCAAAGGGGATAGCGGCCGAATCCGCCAGATCGTCACGAACCTGGTTGGCAACGCCGTCAAATTCACTCACGCGGGACAAATCCTGATCACCGTGAAGCCCGTGGTGGCTGACGGGGGAACCGTCAAAATGCAGCTGGCGGTAACCGACACGGGCATTGGAATCCCCCAGGACAAGATCGGATCTCTGTTTATGAAATTCTCCCAGGCGGACACCTCCACGACGCGAAGATACGGAGGCACGGGGCTCGGCCTGGCGATCTCCAAGCAGCTGGCCCAGTTGATGGGTGGCTCAATTGAAGTAGAGAGCGCCCTGGGCAGTGGATCGACCTTTTCGTTGATGGTCCCTTTTTGCCTTTATGAGGGCCCCTCGGCGGACCCGATCCCGGCCGCTGATCTGAGGAACTTAAGAGTTCTGATTGTGGATGACAATGAGGTCAACCGCCGCGTCATTCACGAACAGATCTCCGGCTGGGGAATGCGCAACGGCAGCTTCGCTTCCGGCGAAGACGCACTCAACGCGATCCGAAAAGGGCAAACCGAGGGAGACCCCTATCAGTTCGTGATCGCCGACTATCAGATGCCGGGAATGAACGGAGCCGCTCTGGCGATGGCGATCAGCAGTGATTCAACACTGGACAAACCGATCGTCGTGATACTGACCTCTGTCGGACACCTCAATGAAGCAAAAGAGTTGCATTCGAACACAGTCGCGGCGTGCCTGGCCAAACCGGTCCGTGCTTCGCAGCTGCTGAACGCACTTACTTCCGGCTGGTCAAGAAAGAACGCCAGTGCCGCCGCCGATGCGAGCGAGACGAAAGGCGTTCCGCCCCGCGCCGCTGGAAGATTTGCGGATTCGGCGCTTCGAGTGCTCGTGGCGGAGGACAACGTTGTCAATCAACGGGTTGCAGTGCGGATGCTGGAGAGGTTGGGACTACGGACCGATGTCGCGGGAAACGGCCGGGAGGCGCTCGACATGGCACGCCTGGGGCCCTACGATGTGATCTTCATGGACTGTCAAATGCCGGAGATGGACGGCTACGACGCGGCTGCAGAGATTCGTCGCTGGGAAGGACCAGTTCCACGGGCGACAATCGTCGCCATGACGGCAGATGTGCTCAAGGGCTCTCGCGAACGCTGCTTAAAGGCAGGCATGAACTCGTTTATCTCCAAACCCGTCAAGCTCGACGATCTCATCAAAGTAATTCAGGTGGCCATGGAAAACAAGAACTCGCAAACGAGCGCTGAGACATGGTGAGCTGAAATCCTTCCGCCCCGCGTCACGTGGGTCCGTTTATGAACGGCGGCGCTTGGAAACCACAGAGGTTCCCAGTCATTTCATCGAGGGCTCATTGCGCCATTTGCCCCAATGGAGCAGCCAGGCTAGTCAGTGGTTCTACTTAAGACGATAAGGTGAAGATCGTAGCACGAGAGCTGGGATGATGGGCCAGACGGTTCAAATTTGACGCCGCAACAGCTCGAGAAACAAGTGTTTCCCTGTGGCGAGTAGCGTGCAACGTTAGTGTGGCATGATGTCGCAATTGACCGAATACGTGCCCGCGCCTGTAGCCATTGAGCCTCACAGGCTGTTCTGCCTTGCGGACCTGGCGCCGGAGAACGGAAAACCCAGGAGCGGCACGGGAGGGCTCTTCTCCAGTCGCGCGCTCGATGCCATAGCGGTCCCGGTATACGCCATCGACCCCGGCGAAACTTTGATTGCCGCCAACCGCGCGTTTGCAGAACTGCTGGGCTACCAAAGCGTCTCGGAGTTGGTCGGAAAGAAGGTCCGCCAGCTCGTTGTTGCCTATGCGGACCGGCAGCTTCAATCCGGAGTACCAATGCGGGTCGAGGAGACATTACGGCGAGCAGACGGGACCGGCCTTTCCGTCGAATGCTCGTATCATCCCCTGATTGAGGCCGGGAAGGTCGCCGGAGCGATCGTAACCGTGGTCGATGACGGCGGATCCAAGCGGTTCGAGCGCGAGTGGCGGAAACTGTCTGCGCTCATCGACAGCAGCGAAGACCTGATCGGCATCGGATCAGCCGACCTGACGGTTGCCTTTCTGAACCAGGGCGGGGCCAGGATGGTCGGCCTGTCCAATCCGGCACAAGCAGTCGGCAGGCCTATCCGCGAGTTCCTCACGCAGAAGGCCTATGACACGGTGCAAAACGAAGCGTGGCCGGCGGTCAATCAAGGCCTCAATTGGCGGGGTGAGCTGCAGCTTGTTTCGGCGAACGGAAACATGCTGGACGTTCTGACGCATTCGTTCCTTGTTCGGCATCGCGAAAACGGCGAGATCCTGGGACAAGCGACCATCATGCGAGACATCACGGAGCGTAAGAAAATTGAGCGGGAGCGGCAGATGCTCGCCTCGCTCGTGGAATCCACCAGAGACTTCATCGCATTGGCTTCTCCGGAAGGCCGGGTGACATACGTCAATGAGGGCGCTTGCAGGCTGGTCGGGATCAGCGATCCGAAGGATGCGATTGGCATGCGGATCTCCGATTTTCATCCGGAAGAATCCTGGAAGAAGATCACGACCGAAGTGATTCCCGCCGCTAAACGCGACGGCCACTGGCGGGGAGAAGCTCAAGTCCGCAATTTCAAAACGGGGGAGGCCATCGACGTCCTTCTGAACGCCTTCATGGTGCGGACCGAGGGCGATGAATTCGCGCTGGGGGCAGTGATGCAGGATAACAGCGAGCGCAAGCGTACGGAAGAATCGCTGCGGCAGGCCAAGGAGGCAGCCGAAACCGCCAATCGATTGAAGAGCGAGTTCCTGGCCAACATGAGTCACGAAATTCGCACTCCCATGAACGGGATCATAGCGATGACGGAATTAGCGCTCGAGACGGAGCTCACTGCCGAACAAAGGAATTTCCTCGAGATCGCTAAAGAGTCGAGCGATTCGTTACTTCGAATCATCAATGACATCCTGGATTTCTCCAAGATCGAAGCGGGTAAGCTGGACTTGGACCCGACCGATTTCAACCTCCGGCAAGTCCTCAGCGATATTGTTAAGCTGATGTCACCGGCCGCCGAACAAAAAGCTCTGAGCTTGACCTGCGAAGTGGATTCCGCTGTTCCCGCCCTGCTGCGAGGCGATTTCGTCCGGTTGCGCCAGATCATTGTCAATCTCGTCGGCAATGCCATCAAGTTCACCCAAAAGGGTGGAGTAGAGGTAGACGTCCATGCCGAACCGGAATCCGCGGAGGCCATCCGCTTACAGGTGGACGTAAAGGACTCCGGAATCGGCATTCCACAAGACAAACAGCGGCTGATTTTCGAAAGTTTCGCGCAGGCCGACGGCTCCATGAGCCGGAGATTCGGTGGAACGGGTCTGGGCCTGACGATTTCTTCCCGGCTGGTGGAGATGATGCAGGGCAAGATCTGGGTGGAGAGCCTCCCCGGAGCCGGCAGCACCTTCCACTTCACCGCCCGTCTCAAGCTGGTCTGTGGAAACTGTTAACTGCCAACCACCCTGGGTTGCCCGCGCACGTCAGGCGAATCGGCGACAATGAGACTCGATGACTGAGATTCGGATCCCAAGCCCTTCAGGCAACCTGCCGGTCTTGGTGGCGAGACCTGAGGCACCTGGCCTCCGGCCCGGCGTGGTCGTGATCCACGATGTTTTGGGAGTGAGTCGCGATCTGGCGAATCAGGTGGAGTGGCTGGCGAGCGAGGGATTCCTGGCCGCGGCTCCAAACTTGTTCTCTTGGGGCCGCAAGATGACATGCCTGCGCACGATTTTTCGCGAGTTGCGGGCTCGGCGCGGAAGATCGTTCGATGAGATCGAGGCGGTGCGCGTGTGGCTTGCGGGACAGGAGAACTGCAACCGAAAGGTCGGCGTGATCGGATTCTGTCTGGGCGGTGGGTTTGCACTGCTCTTGGCGCCGGGCCATGGATTTTCGGCGTCGAGCGTGAATTACGGAAGAGTGCCAGACGACGCCGACACGTTCCTGGTTGGAGCATGTCCTGTGATCGGAAGTTTCGGAGCCAAGGACCGGCCGCTGCGGGGCGCGGCGGAACGCCTTGACCGCGCGCTGACCCAAGCGGGCGTAGAGCACGAAGTGAAGGAATATCCCGCCGCGGGCCACGCGTTCCTCAACGACCACGACAGGCGAGACATTCCGTTGCTGTTCCTGTTGGTGCACAAGATCGGCGGCATGGGATACCACGAAGCCTCGGCGAAAGATGCGCAGGGCCGCATCGTGGCTTTTTTTAACAAGCATCTACGGTGAGAGCACCGCATGGATGCAATCCGGCAGGTGCAAGCGCTAGCCGCGCCGGCCGTCGGATAGCGCCGCCCTTGCCTACCGCTGCGCACCGCGGAAAAGCAGTATATGATGTGTAGCTGACTCCGACCGAATACGGGGTGGGGTGCAGCATCGAACTCAGAACCGAACTCCGGCGTGAAGACGAATGAGATTAAGCGCCATCGTGAGTCCGTTGGTTCTCGCAGGCCTGTGGCCCGTTCTGTTCCAGGTTCGCGCCCAAGCGTTGGGGGTTTGCGCCGATCCGGATTATCTTCCCTATTCAAACCGAGCGGGCGCGGGGTTTGAAAACAAAATTGCCGAGGCTGTTGCCAAGGTCTTGGGTGAAACCGTGGAATACACCTGGGCGAGTCACCGCGGCCACGGCGGATTTCCCCAATTCCTGTCGTCCACCCTGGACGCCAAGAAGTGCGATGTGGTGATGAGCATTCCCTATGCCAGCCGGGAAGAGCTGACCACGCGGCCGTACTACATCTCGTCGTATGTATTTGTTTTCGATAAAAGCAGGAAATACGACATTACGAGCATGGATTCACCGGTGCTGAAGCGAGTGAAGGTTGGTTTTGAACGCGAGACACCGGCCGAGGATGCTCTCAAAATGCGCGGAATGATTCCGGCAGCGATGGCCTTTGACGTGGCAACGGATAATGGCGAGTCGCCGGCGCTCATGCTGGAGGCGCTGAATAGCGGAAAGATCGACGTCTTAATCACCTGGCAGCCGGCCATCGGAGCCTTTCTGCGCGCCGCTCCAAATCTGGAGGTCGTTCCGGTTCCGAATGAGCGTGCCCTGGGGCCGCCGGAGCAGTACACCTTCCCCATGTCGATGGGTGTTCGCGCGGGCAATGATGCATTGAAGAAGAGGCTCGACGATGTCATCGCGAATCATGAGGCGGAGCTTACCGCCATCTTGACCGAAAGCGGCGTGATGTCGTACGCGCCACGGGGGGACCGTTGACTCGATGAAAGCCGTCATTCTGGCCGCAATCGCCCTGTCAGCCCTCGGGCAGGATGCCGAGAAGCTGATCCAGGCGAGCGATTGTTCTTCCTGTCACGCTGTGGACCACGAGGTGGTCGGGCCGGCCTATAACGCGGTGGCCAAGCGATACGCCGGGCAAACCGATGCCGTCGCAAAGCTCGCCGCGAAAATACGGGATGGCGGCAACGGCATGACACCGCATCCGGATTTGACGGACCCGCAGCGGACAGAGATCGTGAAGTGGATCCTGTCGCAAACCGAATCGGCGGGTGCGCCCCGCCAGAGTGAAACGAAAACGTACGCTTACCCGCTCAAGGACGGCACCACGGTCCGTCTGGACTTTCCGCTCTTTCTGGAGGGGCAGGCTCCCAAAGTGACTAAGGAAGTCTTCCATGGCTATCAGCTCTATAACTCGTACTGTTACCGCTGCCACGGCACAGATGCCAGCGGCAGCCAGCTCGCGCCCGATCTGCGCCACTCACTCGCAGCCGGGATGAATCAGCGCGGCTTTCTATCCGTGGCGATGGAAGGGAACAAAGAACAGGGAATGCCGGCCTGGGCCGGCTTCCTGAGCGAAGATGATGTGATTCACATTTTCAGATATGTAAAAGGACGCAGCCTCGATCTCGTGTCCGGGGGCAGGCCACCGTCCGCGCAGGACTGAACAAAAGGAGCTTTTGGAATGAACCCGATGATGCAGCTTTGTCGCCATGCAATCACAATCGGGGCTTGCTTTGTGCTTGCTCCCGTGGTCTCCGTCGCCAACGAACCGCTCCAAAAGGATTCCCAAGACCCCAATCAGTGGGTAATTCCCTTGGGCAGTTATAGCGGAATCCGGCACAGCAAACTAACCCAAATCAACAGCAAGAACGCCGGAAAGCTGAAGGTCGCCTGGACCATGTCCACCGGCACGCTGCGGGGGCAAGAAGGCCAGCCGCTGGTGGTGGGCAACATGATGTACTTCGAGAGCTCCTACCCCAACTTCGTGTACGCCATCGACCTGGACAAGATTGGGCAGATCGTTTGGAAATTCGCGCCGGAACAGGATAAGTTCACGCCGTCGGTGGCCTGCTGCGATCTGGTAAACAAGGGCGTAGCCTATGCCGAGGGCAAGATTCTGATCTCCACTTTGGATACGCATGTCTATGCGCTCGACGCCAAGACCGGTAAAGTCCTCTGGAGCGCTCAGAACGGGGATCCGCAGCTGGGGCAAACCATGACCATCGCTCCGCTGGTGGTGCATGACAAGGTGATCGTCGGGATCTCGGGTGGAGAATACGGTGTCCGCGGGCATCTCAGCGCTTACGATCTCAATACCGGCAAGCTCGTGTGGCGCGCCAACAGCGTGGGCCCCGATTCGGAAATCCTTTTTGATCCGGATAAGACCATCGATGCGGCCACCCAACAACCGGTAGGCAAGGATTCCAGCATCAAGACCTGGAATCAGGATGAATGGAAACTAGGCGGCGGCACCACCTGGGGCTGGTATACCTACGATCCCCAACTCAACCTGGTGTACTACGGCAGCGGCAATCCAGGAACGTGGAATCCTACGCAGCGGCCGGGCGACAATAAATGGTCCACCAGTTTGTTTGCGCGCAATCCGGATACCGGCGTAGCGGCATGGGTCTATCAGATGACTCCCCATGACGCCTGGGACTATGACGGCATCAACGAAAGCATTCTGACCGACAGCGTCATTGACGGCCAGACCATCCCGACCATGACGCATTTCGATCGCAATGGCTTTGCCTACGTACTGGACCGCCG
>Ga0335072_10009448_pt1 | contig 14061 bp, 9 predicted proteins | sample Lox_Sample_21_FD_206725 | JGI IMG/M metagenome (GOLD analysis project Ga0335072, IMG submission 206725) | Soil microbial communities from Loxahatchee National Wildlife Refuge, Florida, United States - Lox_Sample_2.1 | ecosystem: Environmental > Terrestrial > Soil > Wetlands | place: USA: Florida...
GGAGCGGCGGCGGCGCAGCGCGGCGCTGAGTTGTGCGGCCGTCGGGACGGGCCCGAGATCGTCTGGGCCGCCCGGCGGCGGTGGAGGTTGGGTTGAGGGTGAGGGCGATGGCGCGGGGTTGGAAGCTTTCTTGGGCGCGGCCGACGCGAGCGATTGAGCGGTGGAGTGTAGGGTGCGTTGTGGTGGTGGGTGGAGCGCGGAGCTGCGAGTCGGAGGTGCTGAGGCCTGCGTCGCGCGTTAGCGGTGCGTGTTGGGAGTGGAGGGCGGACTTACCGTCTGGAATGAAAGCCTCTGGGCTCGCAGAGCTCGTAAACAAGCTCTGCAGATGGTGTTTGAGCTCATTGTCGGTGGTGAACGACGTTGAGTTGAGATAAGGGATGGAGACGTGCGGTGCCTGAAGAAAAATGTTCCAGGTTCGGAGTAGTTTTAATCCATGACGTTCAAAGCCTCAAACTGGACTAACATTAACATCAACCAAAGAGAACATTTCGATCAATTGATACCAGAAAACACTTTTGTTATATTGTAGTAAGATGTCTTCCATTGCTGAACAAATACAAAATACATCAAGGTGTAAATTTGATTTTCTCACCCCAAATCGCTGAACATAGTCATTTTCTACATGTGACGACAGCAAGTCCGTGACACATCTGCTCCACTTGAAAAAGACCACTTGCTCTACTTGAAATGCTTTCGCTCTGTCGCAGCGTTCGCCTAACCAGCCATCCGCCAGAAGAAGTAAAAGAAACGTCGATGGTTCAAAGGCAGAGATTCCGTTTTTAGATCGAACCTTCAGCCTTTGCATCGCGTCTCGCGTCAATCATCAGCAAGCCGTGTCAAAGAGCCCAGTAAACATACAAGAAGGCGGCAGCAGGCTGGTGAATGTTATGAAAAGAGTAAAGCCAGCGAAGCGAAAAGCCGCTGAAATGGAATTTGGATGCTGGAAAGGAAGCGAGCGACCGCTTTATCCAAGAGTGACGCCACCGCAATTTGCGTTCACTGCCAGGATGCAACGGCGCGGGCACGAATTGAAGTCGCGAGCTGCTCGAACTGCCAGCGTGAAAGCAACCCCGAAGTAACTGTAAGGTCGAAGGTCGCTCGGTCAATTCGAAGACCATTTTTTGCGAATGCCAGTCATACAAGAAAGTCGAAACGAAGGTGATAGCCTATGCGGGAGAATTTTTCGCTGGGGTTTGCTCCAAACGCCACATCCCTAGTAACTGTCATGTAAATGACATGAAGAATCCGCGTCCGTTTCACGCAAAGCGAGCGGATAGCGGCAGCTAAGCGAGTGAAGCCTGCACGCTGTGCATTCACCCAAAGGTATCAATACCGATCTTTGGGGGGATATTGCAAAAACAAGATTGATGTGATGGTGTACCATCAGTGTTGAAGAGTGAGGAGATTCATCTCTGTAAGAAATAATAAGTATATATTGGCCAATTTTCGACAGGCGGTCTTACCCTTCCCCTTCTGCCAGCGCCCACCTGGCCCATTTGTTGCTGTGGGTTCATATAGCCTACGGCATATGGGAACATGCCTGGTGCTACAACTGGGCTAAAGCCTGGTTGACCGAATCCTGATTGAGGAAGAATCGGGCTGGGACTCATACCTCCAGCGACAGGAGACATAGTGTTGCGGAACCCATCAATAGATGGGTTCGGTCCTGTAAATCCGTTCATAGTCATCGGCATACCCGGATAGAACGACTGGGGCCTGGAAGCTGCAAGCATAGCTTGCTGATACTGCATTTGTTGAGGGGCCATTGTTGGCATCTGCATGTTCGCATTTCCATTAAATGCACCTCCGTTGATGCCATTGACACCTGCAGAATACTGATCGAAGCCAGTCGAGTCCATGCTGCTCGTACGCTGCATCATTCCTGGATCGAAGCCAGCGGGAGACATACCCATACCAGGATAAAACGGTCGCTGCACTGACGTGTCGATCGCACCAGGCATTTGGCCGTTGACACTGCTTTGTTTAGAACTAGGTCTCTCGGTCTCACGAGCGGTATGCACATCCCTGGGTGCTGCTCCATTGCGCGTTGACAGGCCAACTTCGTCCATGAGGCGCTTATAACCTTGTTGAGGCTGGGCTTTGATGCGCAGAAGCACGTTGCGAACATTTTGAACAACATCAGCTCGGATGACCTCATCGAAGAATGGCGTGGTAAGGACTTTGAAGATCAAGGTTGCACCGCAGGATTGATCACTCAGGATGTCTTCTAGAACCTGGTCATTCGGCGAGAAGAACAAAGCTTCCAGAATTGCACTTCGGGCCTCTGGCTCATTTCGCTGGTTGATGAGCTTAAGCACGGTGAGATAGGCAACCTTGTGAGTGCAGAGCTGCACAAGATGAGGAACAAGCCTGGGAGCAAGTACCGTTCGTCGTCGAGGGAATGTGCAGGTGTCCAGGAACCACGTCAAAAGGAGCGCCCCATTGGCATTGGTGGCCAATTGGACGCTGTGCAATGCGATAGCTGCCGCAATCATGCGTTGCTGGTCCTTTGTGGCGTAGTGACTCTCCAAGCAAGCACGCATCGCGCGAGCGCCGAAGCGACCTTGGGCCAGTTCCCACAGTCGGCTGACCATGACTTCAAAGATGAAGTTGTTCAGTGGAGCACCATAGCGCAGACAACCTTGCATGACGTAGTTGCCGAATTGGTCTAGGAACAGTGCCATTGCATAGGGTCGCAGGGCATCCACAACCAAGGACATCAAAGCCGGAGTGCGAGCAACATCAATAATTTTCTGTGCAGCCCAAGTACCATTCTTGTGAACGCCGATTTCCGCGAGGTGCGGTGCAATCTCTTGCAGCATTGACTCCTTCATCGGCTCCGAGCAGAATTCGAACAGTTTCTGAACAACGGTATTGCCCAAATAATCGGAGGACAGCTCTGCAATCTCAGGAAGCATCTGCTGAGCTACATCTTCGATTTCAGCTTGGGAGCAAGTATTGTTGTCAATACGCTTTCGAATATCCCGAAGACGTGGAGCATCGTGAATACGATTGTGGCTAGGCTCAGGGATCGCCGAGATTTCGGGTTCGTAATTGTCGCGTTGAATGGCCTCATCAACGTCTGCGGCTATCCGTATCTGCTCTTCATCCGTAGCACCCAGCTCTTTTACAATTGCGATAATGTCTGCTTGGATCTCCGGAAGCTCAGGAGTACTAAGAGTGGATTCCTGCGCGCCTGGACCGCCTGGAGTGGCAGTGGCTGTAACTTCATCAGAATGTTTGGGAGACCCTTGTCCTTCGCCTTTGGTTTGTGGAGCAGGGCTAGGTGATGGGAACAGACCGCTGTTCGCCGGAGTTGCGGAAGCGCTCGGAACCTTGGCGTAGCCAATGCGAACAGGTCCAGCACCAGGGAAGATCTCCTTCCCATTGAGTTGAGATCTGGCCAGCACGGCACTTTCCGGCATCTCGAAGTTGACAAAACCACAATTTTTGTGAGTCAGCACCCTGGTGGATTCAATGGAACCGAATCGTCGGAAGATGGAATCGAGTGATGAAACTGTGGTAGAAGTTGGAATATTGCCCAGCCAAAGCGCTCGAGTCGGCATCTCAACGTTGTGCTCGTCTGCAACGGTGTCGTGCGGAATGGCTCCATTCAACTGGAGGCTCGCAACCGCTTCGTTGAGACCGGCATACTCGGCTTCTTCCGCCATGTCAGAGGCGTTGATGCTCGAATCAAGACGAGATGGAGTTGGAAGGTAGCCTCGAAGCATTCGGGTGGACGGAGAATCCAAAACTCCAGCAGTTCTTGCACGCGGTCGGCTGGCGCTCGCGAAGTTGTTGACGTTGTTCGCAAAGGCTTGCACTTCAAGATTATGTTGCCGGACGGCTTGCTGTAGATTGGCATATGCGGCGCTTCCCTCAGGTGTCAAAGTACCGCTGTAATACATCTGGCTCATGTCATCGTCCTCATCGTCATACTTCTCCTTGGCATTGACGGAGTATGAACGGAAGCGGTTGACGGCGGTGTTGCGATCCAACAAGGCCGCGATAGCCGCCGGTTGAAGGCCGACGCCGGTCAGGCTCTCTAGGTCATTCGATTGCAAGGATGAACGATGATGCTGAGGCGTGTCCACAAGGCCCAAGTAGTCCAACGTCTTGACATCGGTGTCGGCGAGAGAGTCACGTGAGAATTGAGACTGAGTGGGTGACGACGGACCATCCGAAGATCGAATGCTGGCAAGAGTGTTGGCTCTGTCTCGACTGCTCGTCCAGCCTGTAGCATAGAGACTTCCCATTCCATTGGCCCATGGGTTATTGGAAGGCAAGAGATTCGACCGCTGTGGCATGGATCCGGCTCGCAGTCTCGACAACAGAGCCGATTTGCTCAGTGAATTTAAACCAGCGGCTCCAATAAGGTCAGTTGGGTCGCTCACGCTAGGTTTGAATGGACTCGTGGACGGTGTAGGTCGAGAGGTTTTTGATCCCAAGATTCCGGACGAGGTCAAGGACATTGTCCCAACCGAAGTGAGAGGTATGCCAAGACGCGACGGGAGAGTTCCTGCGCGAGTGCGGCCTCTGGATGCGAGGGATTTTGCTGCAGATGTGGCTTCCGTAGCTTGCTGCTGCAAGTCTGGGAAGCCTTCACCGTTCGGAGACTCCGGAATGGTCTCTCGGAGCGGAGTGGAATTGCCGGATGTCGGCGGGCACCAAATTTGAGGCCCTAGACCTTCCTGCGCTTGAATTTCTCTAGCTCTGGATTGGATGTTAGTGACTGCTCTCATTTTTAGTGGATATTGTGAGACATACCGCTTCGAATAGAGCCTGCTGCCGTATTCATGCGACGGAGATCCCGCACCGAGCCTCGAGATGCCAGCACTGGCGCCGGCAACTCCATTCGCAGAACCGATGGGATATCTGATTGATCCGCCGGATGGAGGCTCGATGGGAGAGGTCTGCGTGGTCGACGAGCCCGAGTGCGGTTGGCTCGTTCCGAGTGGAGGGATAGAGTTGAGGTTGAGGTGATGTTCGGGTCTCTTTGGGAAAGCCATTATGGATTACTAGTGTGCTTCTTGCGGTAAGAAGATGCCACGGCGACGATTGCTAGCAACCGGTCGGCAACCAGCCGCAAGGTAGAGTGTTAAGACTCGATGGGACCGGCCAAAGGAGTGTACGGGCAGCGAGGAGCCGCCCAGGAGAAATAAATGAACTGTGCCCGTCGCCGGGCAGAGCGGCAGTCGTACTATCGTGTAGGTGGGTGTGCGTGCGTCTCTATGGACAACTTGATACGCAGACGCTCAGCGGGCTGAGATGTGAATATTGCAGGCAAGGGGAGCTGGACGACAACCCATGAAATTTCCTCGACAGCGTGTCGGTTCTATGCGAGGCCGATATCTCAGTGCGCAGCTCTGTGATGCCGGCAAGGTTCGAGTGAGGTTCGATATTTTCGGGTTTTTTCGCTCTGAACGGTGCCCCTGAGAGCCGATGACGACGGTGAGAGGGAGGATAAGGATCAAGGAGTGGCGCAGTTGAACTGGATGGTGAAACGTCGTTTGCCGATGCCAACGTTGAACAAGTACAAGGGCCGGGAAGGGCTTCGATGGTGATTACGCTTGTCGGTACTCGATGACGACGCAATAGACAGACTCGCACGTCGGCGGGGCTGGAGAAGGAATAGGCTGGAGTGCAAAAGTCGAGTGGGATGCGGCGGCTTGAAGGAGAAGGCACAAGGAGAAAAGAGATGAGATGACGGAGAGCGTGTGTGCGGGGCGAAGGGAAGAAAAAGATGAAGATTGGGAGAGAGAGTTGAGGATTTGAAGTTGGTGGTTGGCGGAGGGTTCGGTGGCCTGAGTGGACCGGATTTGCTGGGCTGGCGCAGCGTGCAGCTCACTTCTCACTCGCCGTTGCAGCGCAGGGAGTGGAAATGTGCGTCGAAAGATTGGGAACTGCGCGATGGGATCCGACGCTGTTGCTCCAGCCCAGGGTCAGATTGCAATCAAAAGCCAGGGGACTGTCCTTCCTTACGCAACTGCCCAAGCACTGCAATCTCATCTGTTTTGACAGACAGCACATCCCATCGCTGCTCAACGGGAACCACTGTTCAATTCAGGCCATCTTCTTGCCTTCCCATTCCCAAGCCTCTGTCACGTCTGCGTGTCTGCAACGGCTGACGTGCTTTCCGAGCGACTCCTGTGCTCCTTTCCCGACCGGCTCTGGCTTTATTTAGGAAAAGTGCAACGTCTGCCAGCTCAAGGGAGCACATCACAGCAATCGGCGCTGCTACGCCAGCTCACTGGCAGACAGCAGGGGGGATTGGCCAACATGAAACGCCCACAGCGCCTGCCATCCACCAATTCGCTTTGCGCTCAGCCGACAGGCCACGCTTGCTCTCGCTGAAAAATGATCGGTTCCATTGTGCCTTTTTGCTCCGTACCGCCATCAATGTAATGCAATGCAAAAAGACATTCTACACTCGTCTGCTCCCATTCCCTTTTTTTTTTTTTCGCTGCGTCATGGCTGGCTGGTCTCGCTGACGACGACCGTGGGAGGCCTCGCCGTACAGGAGGTTTCCCGACCTTCGAACTCCTCACGCGCGCCCATTAATGGAAGACGAATTATTGCAGCTGGACTGCAGCAGAAACCCGTCCATTCCCCGATGTGCATTCTGTACACTAGCAGCCACTAAGGATTGTGATGTCGGGCCTACGGCAATGGCCAGATCAACAGCCCTTACCATTCACGGGCCAGTTTTTGTCTGTAACAAAGCGCTGCAGCCAGTCAAAAGCGAGCGTGCCCTGTTTCAGCGTTGCGGGCTACAACGGATGTCCAGACCACGAATATGCGCCGGAGGAGCCGCAGAGTGCCCAAAGACGATGAAACCGCGCCAACTTTTTTCGATTTTCTTGAGTTTGCGCCTTACTCTAATGCCTTGTGATCTTGGTGCCTTCTTGCCTGCAGGATATTTTACGTTTTCTGTAGTTCGCGACAGCTTCAATCTACTTATTTGACACTTTTACAGCACGCGGGTAGTTGCAACCTCACGCAAACACGTCGTCGACTCGTGAAATTGGTGAGGATGTGTGACATCCCTAGTCAAACAGCTCCCACCTCATGATCTCCCAATCCAAACGCGTATTGATTGAATATCGTTGGTCTTGTGCATACTCCCAGCGGCGCAGTCCCAGGAGCAATCGCCTTCAAACAAGCCGAACCTCATCCAAAAGCTTACGCGCAAACCTTACAATATGGCCGAAGACATAGATATGCTTGATGTCAGTGTGACGATGGAGGAATCTCACGCAAGTGAGATGGCGGAAGAAGCTGAAGCCGAAGCCGAAAATCGAGAAACAGCTGACTCCGCGGACAATGAAGCGACCGGAGAGGAGGATGAGTCCGATTCTGTGTCTGGCGGCGAGCCGTACCTTGCGGTAACTCGAGAACGTCGTTCAAACGCTGGCAGTCGTATGGCGAAGCTCCTTCAGCTCGCCGAAGCAGAGCAAGACGTAGAGGAGTACGGCGAGATATTCCAAGAGGCGGTCAACGATCAGGAATTCGAAGAAGAGGACGAAAACGATGAGGACGTAAATATGGACTCCTCGAGCGAAGAAGATGAGGCGGAGGGCGAACAGGACGATGACGCAGCTGAGAGGGAGCTGAAAAGACAAGAGAAGCGAGAAAACGCAAAGAAACAGAAAAGGCAGTCTCTGCTGCAGCAAATGATGAAGAAGCGAACCGGTGCTGTAGCAGCGTCGGCAGTTGCATCTGGCGCAGTAGGCACATCATCATCTCCAACACCATCGCGACCTAAGAAGAAGTCTGAGCGGGTATCATGGTTACCCGAGGATGACCAACAGGCAACAAGAGCATCGTCGCGCAAACTCGCTGTGATCAATAAGCAAGCCACTACGGAACGGCTGAAAGAGAAAGAAAAGCATCGACTCCGGACAGTCGAGGTCATGAAGGCAGCCGAACAGAGAAAGGAAGCACTGAAGCCCAAAGCCATGACACAAGCCGATAGACTTGCAGAAGCGGCTAGAATCGAGCGAGAAAACAGTCGAAGTGTCCGAAAATGGGAAGAGGTTGAAAAGAGAAAGGAAGAGGAGCGAAAGGCTAGAATAGCCGCCGCGAAGAATAGAAAGCTTGAAGGTCCAGTCATCTCGTATTGGAGTGGTCCTGCACTATGGCTCGGTGACAGACGTGTACATGTAGGAAAGGGTAAGCAAGTGGCAGAGTTTCTCACGGATTCAAAACGTGCGGAGGATGCTCATGGCGATGTCTCTGTACACGAGGATAAGTCTGAGCTGTTGCCCGTAGAGGACACTCTTGGTGATGTCTCTATGCATACGGATGAGTCTAAGCCTTTGCACATAGAGGACACTCCTGGTGATGTCTCTATGCATACTGATGAGCCTAAGCTTTCGCCTCCCGCTCAGAGCCAACCGGTAGCTGAGGCTGTAGCTCCCAACTTGAAAGCTACATCAACTGAAGCCGAAGCTTCTATTCCGAATCCAACGGCTCCGGAGCAAAGAAGCAAAGAGGAGCTTCCCAACGCCACAGATAACAACTCCACGCAACCATCGCAACATTCTGAACAGCAGCTAGGAGACCAGCCATCAGAACAGTCGGCAGAACAACGAGAAGAGCAACAAGGAGAGCAACCAGAACAGTCGCCGCTTTCTACTGTCCCGGCCACAGAATCTCAAGCTCTCCCACAGCTACCATCTACTGCCAACAACGACCCTCAACCTGGTGCAACGCTGTCGGAAGTTCTCCAACAAAGCACGCCAGCGCCACTGTCTGCATTACCACCAACCTCCACACCCGTCCAAATAGATCAACAGCCTCTTCAAGAGAAGCCAGCCAAACAAGAGCCCGCAACTCACGAACCAGCCAAACACGAGCCAGCAATCAAAGAGCTCGCAGCGCGCTCGCTCGTTGTCCTCACCAACTTCAGCCCCGAGCCGAAGCCCAAAGACCGGGACGCACTTTTGCGGGCGCTGCTCTCCACGCCGGGCGACCCGTACGTCCCGCCGCCGATCTCCAAGTGGTCGAACAAGATCCAAGCGGCCAAGAAGCCCGTATGTGCGGTGACCGGCCAGGAGGCGCGCTACCGCGACCCCGTCTCCCGCCTGCCGTACCTCGACGGCCACGCCCTCAAGGTCATTCGCAAGCTAGCGCTAGGCCGCTGCGTGTGGAGCGAGACCCTCGAGTGTTGGCTGGGCGACCGCGTCACACCCGCTGTTGGCGTGCCGCCCGGCTTTGCGGACCCCGCGAAGGTTAGGAAGATGGGTGATGCAACCGACGCTGCGACGGCCGACGCGGCGACCGCGAAGGCGGACGCTGGCGAGAAGATGGACGTTAGTGCATAGCATTGAGCGTTTGTTAGGCATGTGCATATGATACCCCTACTTGTAGCATAGAAACGAAATGGATGAGTTCGAGATCGATGAGAATTTTACTTTGTTTCGAGAGCCATGATAATGACTCGCTCGTGGAATGCTCTAAAACCAGACGCCGCCTTTCACCCGTTGAAGCGCAAAATGCAGTTCACTGGTGCATAGATATACACTTGAAGTGTCACCATCGCCATCAACGTCCTTACGTTCTGCTTCCCGCCGTTCATGCCAGGACAGACACATACCCTAATCCCTTCCGCAGCAATGCTCTCAAGTCTTCCCACCGCCACAAAACGACCCTCCACTTAATCACCCTTCTTGTTCTTCTTCGCGCCCTTCGTCTTCGCCGTACCCCTAAACTCCTTAGCCCTATTCTTCCTCTGCTTGCGCTGCTGCCTGGAAGCCTTCTCGATTTTCTGGGCAAGGCCGTAGCGGACGAGGCGGTAGTGGGGCTCGAACTGCTTGAGGGCGTCGGGGGAGTCGTAGATGAGGGCGAAGCCAGTGGACTTGCCGCCGCCGAACTGCGTGCGGAAGCCGAACACCGACACCGCCTCCTTGTCGCTCTTGTACAGCTCCGACAGCTTGCTGCGCAGCTCGTCCTTGCTCACGTTGGCGCGGTTGGGGTGCAGTACGTCGACTACCATTTGCCGCCGGCCTAGCAGCGGGTTGCGGATGAATTTGCGCGTTCGGAGCGTCACTTGCCCTTCCGACATCTTGATTGATGTAGTCTTGGTGTACGCGGCTTTGGAAATGTCAGTATCTTATTGTGCAGAGTGCTTCGTCTACAGCGTATGAGACGGAATTCTGCCATCGGGTAGACTCACATTAAGGTCGGAGGCTGAGGTTAGGTATTTGATGGAAGCTATTGCGCGCTCACGAATGCCTCAGTTCGTCAGCGTTGGTAGGTTGATGTCTGTCGTGATGTTTCTGAATTCGAGTGTGAGATGCCGATGTGCGCCAAGACTAAAATTGCCGATGTTTAACCGACGCTTCCATTCCAGTCTTAGATCGCGACCTTTTGCGATGGTTCAACAACGCTTCAGGCTTCAACCCAACGCCCCATGTATAGTGACCATTACCTATGGTGAACTATGGCACTTACAAACGATGAAACAAATCAACTGAACAAGTTTCGAGCCCAGTACCTGCAAATTCTCGACCTTGACCGGTTGAGCTGGCCTCCGCCAACTACATTAAGAAAAGCAGATGCTCAACTTTGGATCTTCCGAAATCTCTTTGATCGCACACAGCAACAGTATCTGCCTAATGACCGTTATCAAGTCCGAGTTCTAAAGAGACTCATAAGACAAATCGAGGATGCCATTGCTGATCCAGATGAAGATGTAAGAACAGCCGCTCTTTGCGAAGGCATTGCTCTACTTGTTACTGTTACTTTATGCTCTCATAAGACAATACGGACTTATGAATCTTCGTTATTTGTAAATTTGTATTCTCCATTTACCGTCTTTACACTATGAATTCAAATTTGGCTTTGAGGATCATTCATTGAACTGTTCGATTAAATAATAGACATGTTCTGATGATCTCTGTAGGAGATCTCAGACGAATTGATGTCCTCGATGTCCTCTCTACTTGCTGTTGGTGTACCTGATGAGGCCAACGAAGCTCAGAGAAAGTCATTTGTCACCTACACCTTATCTTCTCCTAATTCTGGCGAGATTTCTGACTCGGCGACAACTGTGACTACACTCGAGTCTCGTTCCATTATTGCTTCTTCTGGCACAACAGGACTCAGAACTTGGGAAGCAGCTTTGCATTTAGCCAGTTACCTGTCATCAAGAGGTCGTGACCACTTTCAGGACAAACGTATACTCGAACTTGGAGCCGGAACTGGGCTACTTTCCATACTGTGCGCAAAATATCTCAATGCCCGACACGTCGCCGCTACAGACGGCGATGAGGGAATAGTTGACGCATTACGAGAGAACATCTTCCTCAATGGCTTGGAAGGAGACAACCGAATCGAATCCCTGGTTCTTCGTTGGGGATGGCCGTTGAGTGAAACGACGTTTGCTGATGATTCACCGTTTGACATTGTGGTTGGATCCGACATTGTACGTAAAATGCTGTCAGCGACCTAAATGGTTGCGATACTTTTCCTTCTTGAAGGATACCCTGGATGACATCACATGCTTAGACATACGACAAACGAACGATCGCTCCACTTGTCTCCACCCTGAGCGAAATACTTGCGTCGACCCCGACCACTCAGGTACTGATCTCAGCGACAATTCGTAACGAGGAGACATTTGCGTACTTTCTTCGCGTTTGTGGTATGTCCCCAGTTCTCCACTGCATCCGATCATTATCCGGCATAGGGCTGACTACATGAACCCACACAGTACGCAATGGCCTTGACGTGGCTGATATCGAATTTCCACTGCCGCCTGCTGATATCCAATCGGGGCCGTTCTACTCTGTCGATAGCCCGATCCGGATTTTGCGCATAACATCGAATGCAGATCCGATTGACATCTTCTCCAGCTAAGCCAAGTGGTGGGATATTTTCCCCTCTCGAAATTAAACTTTCACATGGTGCGATGATGTCGAATGTTTGTCCAAAGCATGATTTAAGCCGAAGCGGGAATTTTAAAGCGGAGCCGCATTGTATCATATGCGGAATCTTTCATTCGGCTATCCACGGTGCTTTAACCGTCGGCGTGAATGGGCAAGGAACCGACAAGGACCGTTTGTTCCCTGATCAAAGTCCATATTGCTCGCCAACAGTTGAAGAGCGAATAGCATCTTATTCCAGGGCCTGGGCGGTGCTAACGCGTCCTGCACCGCCCTCTAATAAATGGCGCTGAATCTTGCCTCAGCTTGAGATGACCAGTCATGGACGAGTTGTGCCTGCCATCAGGGTTGTCTGCTTTGATGTTAGCTGAAAAAATTGGAATACCGTACTGGCGTGCTGGAAACGCTGGATGCATGGCCCGTTCAATGCACCAAGCTCTTCACGGATTTCCGCTTGCGTCCAATTTCAAACAGCTTTGCATGCGGGTGCCGAACTTGCAGCGGAATTGGAATATTCATTAGGCAATCTCTGTGTCGGAGAGAAAAGGATGCAGCAGCAAATTCATATCTTCACTACGGGTGAGACAGGTTGTTCAACGGTACAGTGCTGCCATAAATATCAGCGTTTGGGGCAATTCCACGCCAGACGGTGCACCATACGGCGAAACAAAACTCTGTTTTGCATAAGGGTTAGGCATCATTAGCTTGCAGACCCAATTTATGGAGGCCGCGAATCCAGTTCGATCCCGTGGGCCGTGTGTTTGCGTGATTCGTGCAAAACGGCTCGTAATATGTGCAAAGAGTACCGTACGGTTTCCAGAATGAAAATTTTCGAGGCACGGTTGCGTCGTCTTGGACCGGTTGGAAGCAAGATGGTGCAATCGCTGAGGGCACGCTTCGACACGCGAATCAAAGAGTGGAGACTTTCCTTGGACGCCCTGTCACCGGCATACCCTACCTTACCTTACGTTACGTTCACTTACTGCCTGGTCAGGGACCTCGTGTTTGGCAGCTCTGATCGCTTCGTATTCAAATGCTTGTAATGTTGAAACCTGGCGGGCTTGGTATATGTAGGCCTGCTGCACCCGATCCAAATTGTCTCATCGAGAAAGACGCAAGATTGTCTTCGTCCCTTGCGTATAGTAGTTTAATCTCTTGAAGCTCAGCCCTGTTGCCATTCTCACGCGAAGCCATACGACTAATTACCGTACGGACATATTCGGCATAGACCCTGTCTGCAATCTTTCAGTAACGGATAATAGTCGCGATAGTCTTATCGGAAGGCGTTCGCGGGGTGAAGCCCAAAGTTGCTTGGAAACCCAGTCATCAGATCAAACACAAAAAGGTTCGAGCTCGCGCTTATTATCACTTATTCCCTCGTCTTGAAATTGCAATTCCTTCCTCGCCACCTGCCTACACGGATTTTAATCCCTCAGCAGTTCTCCATCTTAGTCTGTCGTTTTCGGCAGCGCCGCTGTGGCTGATAAGCTTTGAAACGAGCCAAATTCTTTGCAACCTCAACCGCTCCACGCCTGCTTTACACGCGTGCTGTGTCACCGCTCTTCCGCCAACGCGGCTATCTGGTTGGAAGGACGGTCTCAGAGTGTCGTTGCGATCCCGGACACGTCAATTGCCAACCTCGAGTCACTCAAGGTTCAAATATAACCCTGCCGCTCTCCGAGGCTTTGCCATGTCACCACCTACCAGCAAACGGCCCACTGCCGCACACGGCCGTACTTCAAAGACTTCTTCAAGCAAAAGACTCTCGGCCTACGGCTTACAAAAGCCCAAGAACGTACAGATCAAGGACGAAGATCCAGACGAGGTTATGGCCACAAGTTTCAACCCCTTCTGGTTGGTCGACACTATCATATGAAACTGATGCATCACGTCCTAACTCTACCACAGCACTTACTGCGAGAGGCAAATAGCCACACCATCCAATTCCATATTATATTGCTCAGAAAGGTAAATTACCACTATCGCTTGATCTATTATGCTCATAAATCGCAGCTGTCGAAGGCGAGACCAAAGCAAGTCTTTGTCCTACTCCAGCACATCCACGGATCAGTCGCCGCCTTTGACGCCACTCCAGTCCTTCTCTTTCGACGAAGTACCAGTGCGAGATATTGTTCCTCAACGATCGCCAACTTCCATCACCTACAGCCGCTTC
>Ga0335072_10009449_pt1 | contig 14061 bp, 10 predicted proteins | sample Lox_Sample_21_FD_206725 | JGI IMG/M metagenome (GOLD analysis project Ga0335072, IMG submission 206725) | Soil microbial communities from Loxahatchee National Wildlife Refuge, Florida, United States - Lox_Sample_2.1 | ecosystem: Environmental > Terrestrial > Soil > Wetlands | place: USA...
TGTCCATTTCGAGGATTGGGCCTTCATCGTTGTTGCGAGGATTGAAGAGTCGAACGTACCCAACTCAAAGCCTCGAGAGGCGTGGTAGACACCTTTAAGCCACTCAATGATGCACTCCTTTCTGCAGCCAGGTAAATTCTCTTGTGGGTGGAGGAACTCGTCAAGATCTGGCGGGTCTGTAATCTTCCGAATCTCAAGCTTTTCGGCAATTTCGACTGGTGAGGCCGTTTTGTTGTCTGCAAAGGGATTGAACTGGTACTCCTGGCCCCAGTTGTCTACTTCATTTCCAAATTCTGCATTGCGCAACGTCACAGCGGTTGCTAACCTGAGAGTGGAGTCGCGGTCGAACAAATCGCTCCTCCCATATTTTGCCTCTAATGCGAGCATGACAACTTTCTGAAAGTAGGTTGCGAGGTCGAGTAAGTAGGCCGCTTGCTTCTCGGGAGTATCGCGCTCCATGCCGAGTTGCTTGATATGGGCTTGTGCAATCTTCAGCTTCTTACTGATTTCGTTTCTCACCTGGGGCCGTTGTTAGTTATGTGCGGGAGCGGAAATAATACCCTACCTTAGGAAACTCTCGCGTTATATGAGTGGCTAGGACTTCTTGCAAACGAATCCGCAGAGCTTCTATCCCCACTCTGCTTTTATCAAGACTGTTCCACGGTGCTTGAGTCTGGAAGAAATGGTTCTCAAGTGATTGGCGGTCATGGGACGGATCAGATAATTGTTTTTGGCCGGGGTTCCGAACGAGATGCCATCCAAGCTTTATCACATGAGCACGGCCAGCTATTAGGTCAACCACTCTGGGTTCAGCACCTTGGTCGACAAGATCTGGCTTGGTCAGAACCCCTAAAGTTCTGAGGCCCTCTGGATCCGCATCGGCTGCCAATTCCAAAATCTCTTGGGTTGCAACGTCGACGTTGGCGGGTATGACCGTTAACATAACCGATCGAGGATTGTCCATGTACCCTTGAACCATGTTCCGCACAAGAGCAATGTCAGCCTTAGTAGTAAACCCAGAGGTCGTATTCTTGAAGATGCCTGGAACATCAATGACACTGAGGTGCTCTTCGTCCGGTCCGGAGATCTCTAAGCGAAGCACGTCATTGGAAAATGTTGACCCAGTGTTGGCGAACCTCTCTTGCTGGCTTGACAAACCCATGATGACGTTCACCTGGTAAGTGTCAGTAATTATTCTTTCGCCGTACATGCCTCTTACCTCATCCATAATCCTTGCGAATGAGCTAGCATCAAGAGTTTTCAAATCGGTGGTTGACCAAGCGCGAACCTTTTCTGCATGCTCAGGAGTCGCATTGCCATCGGGTATGATAGAAACCAAGATATTCTGTATGGACGACCTGCGGAATATGATCTGAGTTGCGAACCTCGTGCAGAGCCCACTGTCGCGAGGAAACGGTAACTTCATTAATCCTTCAAGGACACTACTTTTCCCAGATGACTGATCGCCTACCACAACGAGCTGCGGAAGATTGACGTGCTCACCAACATTGCAGGCAAAGAGCTTGTCAATCTTTTCTAGGAGGGTTGGATCACCGAGACCTTTATATGTCTCTTCTTCTTCTGTCTTCATCGCGATTTGCAGAGGGTCAGTCTTAATGGTAGAAAAAGACGGATAGTAGTGGTGGTGTCGGTGGTGGTGGTGATGAGGGACTCTTTTAAGGATATAATGAACTTGTCTGGAGCCGGACAACTGTCATAGTCGCATGACATCCTGAGTCATTTGATGCAGGGGGAGCAATGAATCTTCCTTGTTACTTACAAGGAGAACATCTGCTCATTCGACCCATTCGGGACCGTGTCCGCATTCCCGTATAACAAATCAGCTGAACAGGCCAATAAGCGCGTACTAGAAGTGGGTTGCTAGCTGTCCGAGAGTTAGGAACGACGAGGAAGATACGACATTTCCCGACGGAAGGTGAGAAAACATATGGGACTATGTAATCAGGCCGGGGTCTGCAGTCCGAACTGATCTAAAGAGCATGTGCGTTTCGTTCTAATGAATGAAAGAAAATGATTCGACCGAAGGGGTCAGATACTACGTGGCTCTTTCTCTATTTGGTCTTGGCACTGCGCTAAATTGGAGTACGGCATTGTAGCGGGTACACAGGCAGCGAGATCGCCTTTAAGCATAGGGCTTGTCCTTCGAATGTGAAGAATGCGATGGATATTTTCACATGGGATGCCTTTCCTTGCCGCTCATACGGTAAGTGCGGGGCTCGGCAAGCAAACTGGCCCAGAATACATCCCACTGATTAGCCTGTCAGTAAACCGTTCCAGGAAGTACCATTTAGTATCTGCCACGTTGTTCTTGCTTCCTGACGAAATTAGGAAGTAATCTGGAACTCCCCAAATTCTGCTAACTCATGAGATTGACGCAGTGTTTACGACGAATCCGACTCTGCTTCGGAATCGGCCTTTTGAAGGTCGGAGTGGAAAGCTTCGAGAGGAAAATGCGGGCTATTGATCGTGCAGACACAAAATACCATTGAATTCTAATGACGTATTGACTCTTTGAATAGGTTGCTATCATTCCTCCTGAGGAGAGTCCTAGCCATAGCCTTAAGAAGGGGGTTTCTAACTATTCGGGGTATCGAGATCCACATCAACGCTTCAGCTCTTAGCTTCTTTATTGGTCATCGCTCCGTCCACTGCCATAATGACTACCGTAGTAATCCTGGGTATCGCTTGATGGCTGGTACGATCCAGTCCTAGATCTACCTTCGTATCCTTCATAACCAGTTGGCGGCATAAAGTCTCCAGATCCAAATGACTCTTGACGTGTCATCTCCTCAAGTGTCATTTCCTGGTTTTGAGGACCAAGCCTACGACTTGGCCCATAATCCTCGCCATCGAAGCCTCGGTTCAGGTCACCACCAAATCCGCCCGGAATACGCGACGAGAATTTGTGGACGTGGGAAGACATGTCCTGCAACCCCGGTATAGGCAACGACGATAACTGGGCCAGCGGATTGAACCCACTACCACCGTTGTTGTTGCCCTGGTACCCACCCCCCGCATTTTGCCCCGGCTGGGGCTGGAATCCGCCTGCACCACCGAACCCAGATCCAGGCATGCCCATATTGCCAAATGAAGGTACCAAGTTATGTGCGTGCCCTCCATTCACACCGGATTTATGATTCTTGCCGTTCCGCACACCATCCGAACTGAGAACGATGTTCAATGAGTCACCCCGGTCGGGTAGACTCTGAATCCATGTCCTCACCGCCTCAAACATCATCTTATGTACTTCAATTGACATGTCGCGAACAGCAGGGTGATGGAACACCTTCATGCAATCGTTTAGTACCTGATCGACTGGCACACTAGGATTCTGCCACGCATACAACACTCTCGGCGCTACATACTTCAATATCTCCGCCGCAACAGCGCCGGCCGGTGGGTTCAAGATGTTGCTGAAATGGTCCTTACTCAACATACTGTGAGTCGGATCGGAGCAATTTGGGTCAGTCCATGGCGCAAATTGCTGTTTGGCAGACGACTGGACGACTTCATCGCTGCCAGTTTGGAGAGTTTTGGTTAATGCTTCGATGACGGGACGGACAAAGGGTGCTAGCAGCGACAGGATGAAGATGGTGAGTGTTTCGGTGATCTTTTCGACGAGGGCTTCTAGCCCAGGGATATTTTCAATGACTGCGCTGATGGTGCGGACAACTTTGTCGCGGAAGGCGAGGATTGGATATATTTGTGCGATGGTTTTGGCTGGGTCAAAGTTTGGAAGGCCAGGGAGGCCCATTGGCGGGGCGGAAGGGGTCTGCTGTGGCTTTGATGGTGTAGGTTGAATGTTGACAGCCGGTCCATCGTGACTGAAAGACTGGTTTTGGTATTGCGAGAGGTCTTCCTGTTGGTCAAACATTGAGATTTGTTGGCCGAAGTTCTGCCCTAATTGCTGAGACTGGTGCGAGCCATCAAAATTGGACGGCTGATGGAAGCTAGAGGATGCCAACTCGCTATTAATTTGGAAGGACGCCATCGCCGCCTGCTGCTCGTTGTAATTCAACGAATGACCCTGACCATAGCTTGATGACGGCTGCTGCTGACCATAACCAGGCTGCTGTTGTTGGTTCCAATCAAATTGCTGATTGGAATCCCCATGCTGCTGTGGATAAGCCACCTCAAGGCCACTCCAGTCAGGCTGCGGAACGTGACCGTGGTCTTGAGCTCCTAGTCTATGGCTACCAGGGTAGTCGCCTACATCTTTGCTGTCACCCCACTGTTGCTGTTGCTGTTGCTGTTGCTGTTGATGTTGTTGGCTGCCCCCAAGTTCGCATGAATTCTGACGAGCCTGAATGTCAGAAGCTCGTTGCAGTTGCTCGGCCTGAGCGCAAAGATCCCGGGTTCCCGGGATTTTCGAAAGAAGTTTCACCAACGTTAGAACTGGATTCGACGATTGGGCGGCCGCTTGAGCTGTGCCGAGAGCGTTGTCCATTTCATTGACCTCCGATTGTGTGAAATGGTCGGTAGCTTCTCCAAGAACAGAATGGTAGAAATCAGTCATCCCGAACGTGCCGGTGACCAAAGGATATATATGCTTGCCACGCAGATTGATCATGGCGTTGGTTCCCGTATGAGCAAAGACGTCACGAAAGCCCATTTCACGAAGTGCTAATTCCACATAATTTGTATGTGCACCAAAGTCCTCGAGAGTGTGCAGGCCTTGTCCGAGACATCTTAGAGCTTCGGCCAAGTCTTCATCTTTGCCTTTGAACAACCCGTGGCCGTTGGTGTAGAGGCGGCCGTGGTGAATACTTCGCTCAAAACTGTACTTCACAAACGCGGCGCTTGTGGCCCAGTCGCCTGACGTGTTAGCGATGTAATTCTTCATACCGGTAGAATGATCTATCTGCAGCTCGATGGGCCTGATTGGCCCTCGAAGTCTCCGATCGTAGGCTCGAGCATCTTCATTGTCATTGTAGTCTTTTGGGTTACTGAAAGTGTCAGGTGTAACCCAGTGAAATAGAGAGAGAGAGAGAGAGAACTTACTCGATATGTTCTTCCGGTCTGTAGACACCAAGTCGCTCGGACGTGACCTCAAATTCGGCAGTAGAGTAGCCGAAGGAGAGGAAGGACAAAATCCATACTAGAATGCGGATGGCTTCGGGTTGAGCCTTCTTCAAAGCACCAGTGTCCATAGCTTGTGAGTAGTCTCGTAGCCAGTTTCTGCAGGAAGCCCGTCAGCGACAGCTGTAGACTTAGTCGGGAAGCACAAGCTTACCCAAAATAGACCCGCTTGATCATCATGGAGGTCCATTTGTGACCTTTGATGAAAGCCACAGTCTTGAGAACGTCTTCGATGTCACCATGGCGCCAGTTCTTGCCCTCAACGGCAGATATAGAGGCAATGTCTGTCATGTGTCAGGCTAGCGACTTCCCTGTAGCGCCGGGAAACCATACTTCCTGCACCAAAGGCATGAACATGAGCAGGTAGCAAGACAAGCGTAACGACAAAGACGATGACTAGAAACTGCGTCGAGGAATTCATCGCTGCGATTGCCAAAATGATAAGAGTTACCTCGAGCAGTTGTCAAGAATGATATTGCTTAGCGATGGGAAACTGTACAAGATACTGTTGAGGCGATGGGGGTTTTGGGAAGCCTGGTTAAAGATGATCCCATAGATGCGCAGTCATCAGCAAATGATTCAGCTTTGAAGCTGTAGGAATCGAAAAGGTAAATTGTTGAAAACAAGCTTGCGCTTGGCATCTTTGGTTGCAATCATCGCGAGCTTGGCAGGGCAAGCAAACATCCCTCTCACCCCAGACGAGCTGAGAGACAGGTTGCGCCATAGGCGACGCTACCTGGCATTCTGGTAAGCGGGCTTTCCAAAGAAGTCTCTAACCTGGGATTTCGCCGACTACGCCGCAATGCCGTTATCGCAATTTCTGAGAATCTTATCTAATTGTGGGCTTGAACTTTTGCCATACCACAACGTCATCCCAGCCTAGGTCTGGGGCTTTTGTGGGTATCAGAGGGCATGGAGCGAGGTCCGTTGGATGCATCCACTTTCCCATTATCACTGCTAGTTCTATTGGCATTTGTAAATCAGGCTACTTTCAATTGTCCATCTACATTTGGTCAGGTGATACAGCTCGCCGCTGATTCGTACAACAATCAATCTAGCTGATAGCTCGAAACTACTGCTTGATGACTCACACCGTTATTGAGGACGGAAAAGCTTTTCCAAGATCATCAGTTGCATGTTCTGCACAGTCGCTAGCGAAATCGGCTTCCGCCCAAAGTACTCGCCCAGAATTTTTACCCCCTCGTCTTGCCAAGTGATTTAGTCTTGATATGGTTAGACCCTCAGATCCTTGGCTTTAGGCAGGGACCCTGCCTACCTCTGTAAGTGTCAGCCATGTTGTGAAATCGTGCTTGACAGATAAAAGGAAGCTGGTATTCCTGTCATCTAGATAGTGATGTTAGGAGCACCGGCTGCTTGTGCGGCCTTGGTACTTGGCGCACACAGGGCTGTCTTTTGTACCTAGTGGCCCCTGCGTCATCTTCTTTTCTTTAACTTAACAGCCCGATTGATTTCAAAGCAAAGGAATGTTCTAGTAGATCCCCTAAGGAATATATAAGAAAGTTGGGTGATAAGGTGGTGGGCCGGGAGGAGGTTGAGAGAATATCCTCCGATAGTAAATGAGGAACCAACTATGAAGCGATAAAAGATTGTAGTAGCTTGACCACGGCCTCGTGTCCGCTCTCGGCAGCCCATGACAGCGGCGTCCGACCATACTCCGTATCCTTCGAGTCGACGTCGACCTTGCCCGTCTCGAGCAGCAGCTTGACCACGGCCTCGTGCCCGCTCCCGGCAGCCCGTGACAGCGGCGTCTGACCATACTCCGTATCCTTCGAGTCGACGTCGACCTTGGCCGTCTCGAGCAGCAGCTTGACCACGGCCTCGTGTCCGCTCTCGGCAGCCCATGACAGCGGTGTCCGACCATTCTTATCCTTCGAGTCGACGTCGTCCCGCTCAGCCAGCAGCTTCTCTAATAAGTAGGACAGCCCGAACCTTGCTGTTAGATGCAAGCCCGTCGCCTGTTTCGGAAAGCTTTGACTATACCCACTCCATCTATATCCTGACATTGACATTGACATTGTCTGGACAGCACAGGAAACAAAACTGTCATTCTGGAGAAAAGAGGATGCTAGCTTATACACCTTCTCTTGGACTGTTCGTGTATGATGTCCCCAGTATCGAGCAGCATAATCTAAGAACACGTATTGTTCAAGTCTACGCTTAAGCTCTTCATCGCTGGAACAGCTGCCGCTTCGAAAAGTGCTGAACGAAAGGTAAGTGAGACAGGCTGACGTGATCTCTTGCTGAGCATTCGGGATCCATGTCTCTCGAACGCGCTCGAAGTATTCCTGTGTGGTGTAGTGGACAAGACGGATGATATTACTCTCCTCGTCCACTGTAACAAGACCGGCGCAAAAGGAGACAATATCATCAACGTCGTCGATATTTTCCTGGTCTAGTTCCTCCTTTCCTAGCTCGACTGCCAAGGCATGGCATAGCTCCCAAGTTTTGAGCGGTCTCTCCGCGTACGTGATCCAGGAAATAGCCCTCTTTGCCACCTCGGCCTTCCCTCGCAATTGGCTGTCTATCCTTTGGATGGCTTCGGCATACGCTTTATCATAAGCTTCTTGATAAGCTTCATCCAGATCTCTAGGGCCCTGGGAGCTCTTGAAGCCCTTGGAAAACTTCTGCAATGCATGCTTGACTTTTTTTGTGTTGATCTTATCGAGAAGCGAGTCCACATAGAGTCGAGCAAGGAGAAACCTAGCGAAGTTGTGAGATCATGGTGCTCAAAATAGATACGCGGTATACTAACATGCCATCTACTGCCTGGGTAATTTTGTCCTGCACTAATTCCTGCAGCTCCTTGTCGCGTTGGATGCACTTTGGTAGCTCATATATCTTGCCTGCAACGAACCGCCTCACGTCCGCAGCAGTTGCTCGGACCTCCAACCGCAGTGCGTGCTTAAATTCCTCTTCTATCTCTGGGATGAAGCGTGAAGTAACCATAAGATGCAGGTCTGTTTCCTTTTGTAGGTCACGGATCTTATTTAGCATCCGGCTACGGGTGCCTTCTCGGTCCGGGCATTCATCGAGACTATCAACAACAACATAGACAGCTGAATAATTCCTGAGCACAGATTGTAGAGCGCTGAATATCTCTTCGAGTGACGGTCTGGGCCTTCCAGTAGAATGGTGCTCATACAGACGTGATACGGGCTCCGGAATGGATGGTCGACTATGCGCCAGCTGTTTGAGTATGATAGCAAGTAGACTAGTGGTGTCTTGATCCGCTTGCTCTTTGTAGTTGCAGTATATGTAGGCAATCCCAACAGAGTCGCTTCGTGTTGTCCTCAGAAGGTGATCAATCGTGATTGCCGCCATTATCGTCTTGCCAGCCCCAGGGATGCCCGGACAAAATAGGATCTCCTTCGACGTACAAAGCCATTTAGTGAACTCGGGAGAGTCAAGGAACCACTGGCCAGTCCCTTCCTGTCTCTTGGCTATGAAGTCAGATTGCTTGGCTGGAAAATCCGTCGAAGACAGCCATTCGAAAATTTGGTCGCTTTCAGCTCTCTTCACAGCCTCAAACGTTTGCTTCCCAATCTTTTCGATTTCCTCAATCCTCTTGTCCATTCTCTGGTTTGTTGTCAAGATAATTGCACTAACTAATCGTTGCTCATCCTCAAAAAGCTTTGCCAGCTTCTCAAACGAGGCCTTGATCTCCCCATCCGTTCCCAAGAAAAGTACAGCAGCATACTTTTTCCATCTACCAATTCTGATAGTCTTCTCAGAACGGGCGAGGATTTCAAGTAAACATCCTAGAATCTGGACCGTCTTTGTCCCCAGATGTGGACTAATACCTTCCTTGCAGTACTCGTCCAGGCGGACTGTGAAATCACCGAGCTTGTCGAAAAGTTGGTCGATCCAATCGTACGCCTCTGATACTCCATCGGCAGCTTGTACAACGAAGACAACGGCACCAAAAATGGTGGAAGCGGGCGCGAAAGGCGAGAGTGAAATGGCACTGGAGGCGACACTTGAAAGCACCGTAAAAGGCTTGATGGCTTTTTTGAGTCTCCCAGTGAGCTTGCCATGTTTTGCTCTAAAGCCGGCGAATTTATTGTGTTCCGTTTCGAGCTGTTTTTCGAGATCATCGGGACTTTTTAGCTGCCTGAGTAGGGCTTGCTCAGAGGGCGTTCGGCTGGTGGATTCGATGTACTTGTTTAGGGCCTCTTCCCACAGGCCATCGAAGCCCTGTTTGGTGGACATGTTTGGCTCTCGTGTACGTGGTATGAATTCCTACGTGATTGAATGCACTGATGGAGTTGATCCGAATCCTAAGACGAGATAAGTGCAGCACTAGGCCGAGTGGCTGAGGTACGGTAAGGTGAGGGCCAAGAGTGCATGAGGCAAGTGGGGCAAAATTCCAGCACACTCGAAGGGAAAGCTGGTGTCGCAAGCGACTGCACCACAAGCATGTAGCTAGCCGGCCTGGATTCCATTATGCCTTTTCACCCCGCTATGGGGCATGAGGCCGTCTACAGAGCTACCTACTACGCACACTAAACGCTTGCTCCAATAAGTGCTCCCTGCTATACCTGCTCCTGGCCTTTTGCCAGTTGGCGAAAATAATACAGCACAGTAAGCGCTCGTCGCCGCGTATTGTATGACTTACAGAGGTAGGCAGCGAGAGGTGGGGATGTGGAAAGTATCCCTGGACAGTTGACTCTGTGCGGCAACCGGTGCAAGCACGCCGCAGTCATCAACGGTAGACTGCAAGCTCCTTCCAGCCATTTGTATATATGGCAAACGCTGCCCCCAGTTCATTCGACTAGCCTTGGTCTGAGAAAGAACCAGTTTGAGCAATACTGTCAAGTTAAGCCAGGACGCCAAATCGCCATCGCCTCAGAACAACACCAGCTCACTGACCTATTGCAAAGCTCCAACAAGCCCAGTGCCACAACTTCCCCAGCACCGGACTGCGACATCCATCCGATCTCGAACAATCGACGGCAACATGCTTCTCCCTTCAGTGTAATCAAGAACATCCTGACCACTACTAGTAGTTGGCCAGATTCTGACCTGCTGTTGCTGGAGAGTGTGCTGGATATTTCGCGCTTTCATTAGCTGCATGGGCATCGGTCGAAGGACTTTAGCGATGACAGTCGCAACTAGAATACAGGTGACTTGTGCATCAACCAGGTGTAAGAGGGGACGAATAGGCGATTGAGGGTGCGAGAAATGGGAGCAGACGTATAGGGGCTTACCAAGCTAAGAGTCGTTTGCTTTGCTATGCCGTTGACTGTAGTAGGGGTCTTTGGAGTTCAGACTTTGTAGTGGGATCTGCTACTTGCAAGCCATCAAGCCTTGACGATTAGAGATGAAATAATCGTTGGGTATTCTTTACTAGTCTTTAGAATACAGTCATAGCCAGAACGCAAACCCCGAGCCAACACAAGAGATGGGACACCTAGACGTCGTATGCCAAACAATCATGAACATGCCAGTTCAGCCCTCATGTACCCGGAAAGCATGCAAAGCCCTGGTCTTTTCATCAACACCATCCCATATCTTCCCATCTGGTATCTTGCCAACCTAAACATCCTAGCATGCTATTTTTCATTTTTCAACTCATTTGTTCAACTCCACCCTCAAAAGTGCTAGAACGACCGGACCCAAAACTGAACCATCTATTCGTTATGGCTAGTATTGCCTGCGAATGCTCAAAAACTCCTAGCAAAGACAAACCCAACCAAAATGCTGTTGTGCATTCTATCATGAACCCACATCTTCCAAAAGTGCTGTCATCGTGGTATATCAAAAGTCGTCCCTCTGCCACGCCATCGCTCGGAACAAAAATGCGATTTTCGAAGGACGTTTATTTACAAGCCGCTTAAAAAAGGGTAAAGAGGGTATTTGAACATCTGCTGTTCGGACGACGAACCCAACCACGAAGACAGCCAGGGAATGATAGAAAAGCACAACGACATCGTCAGTAAGGAGTTGCGATGCCAGGAGTATGAGCCGGGCAAAGCAAACTCCTTACCATTGACGAGCAGCGCTAGTCTGCTGCATCATTCCCGGCGAGATCGACGACGGTGGGCTGGGAACACGCATCCCTGTGCTCGGGTTGACAATGGGGATGGCATTTCGTGTCCGAACAGCAGATGGCTGATGAAGTTTTAGACTTTCATGGGTCGTCGTGAACGTTGGCGGTGACATGTAAGCAGAGGTCGCTGCGGAGGATAATGATAATGCAGGCGTAACGTGTTGAGGTTGCACTTGTTGCTGGAGAGGGGATGAATTAGGGGAGCCGCTTGAGAGCGACGATCGATCAGACGAGGCAGAGTGAATGGATTGACGCTGAAACGGTAAGTCAGCTCCAAATGAACCAAGCGTCGGAATGTCTGGTTCAGATTGGTGATGATTTACCTCGTCGAAGGTCAAGAGATTCGGGCAGTACAGTTCATCATCCTCGAGGTCGAAGGAACGACCGGCTTCAAAGCGGGCTCGGAAAGCGGTTATGTTGGGTGGCTCGATGTTCGACTCTTTCATGGCCTTGGCTCCTCGGAACTGACGTTGTGAGTTCTGCGAGGCTGAAAGCCGAGGCGCTCTTCTGCGGCTGTTGTGATGATTATGGGACTGTGCAAGAGAGTGATGGTTTTGGGTTTGATGTTGAAGATGCTGCTGGCCATGGCCGCCATAGAAGAAGGTAGACATGTTGAATTGGAAATGTTATGATTCGTGGAAGGTGGGCTCGATGTAAGGTACAAATGGGAGCTGAGGTCAGGCTGCGGCTATGAAAGTTGGTCGCAAGCGGGCCACGGAGCTGGTCAGGGCGAGAAAGATGACAAAGGACGGAAGAAACGAGCACACATCCGATTATCTTAGTGTGTATTGGTGAAGAATAGAAAAAGGTTCGTATGGGGTGAGGCGAGCTTGGATGTAGAGGATTGCGGGTTGGTCTTTTGATGGGTTTAAGGTCGGAAGGACACAGACTTTGAGGTCGGTGAAGGGAAGGCTGTAACTTTGACGGAGGAAGGCGGGGCGACTGGGCAGGGCATTGGTCCAGCGATAAATGAGATATTTTGCCACACGCTACTCCGCAAGCAGCAAGGCGTGGGAGCTGAGAAAAGAACGAGTCTACGGCAGTGATTGGACGATCTTTCGGGTGGAGCGGCACTAACAAAACTAGTTGGGTCAGAAGGCATGGAATGACGTGCCGAGCGCGCGAAAGGAAAAGGAAGGGCAAGGAAGGGCCACCAGAGACACCGTGAGACGTGGGAAATTGGGCTCTGCTTGGACATTTGCTGTTTCAGGCACCCCACACTCATTAATCACCAAAAGCCTGGATATGCGCTGTGCAGTTGCTTCTCAACCAATGCGTCTTTTGCTCTGTTCCATGCGAAGACCCATAGCCTCCTATTTTTGAAATGAGTTGATCCGCCCCGTAGTTCCGTGGCTCAGCCTTTTGTTTGTTTGTCCCCCTGGTGGGTCGAGGAAAGTGTCTGGCCGCTGGCGCCTTTTTCGGGGCGCAGCTACATTATTGGCCCTGCAGTAGCCTCGAGTAGCTCCCTCGGCCTTTTATCCTGCACCAAGCCAAAAGAGAACCGCCTGAATTGCTATCGTCCGCCGATCCCTTCCGGCGCAGCGCAGATTTTTCCGAGGCCTTGCGTAGCCTTGTCACTCGCGTAGGCCAGTTAAAACTCTTTTCTCTTCAAGTTAATCAGCCAGCATGCGACTTGGCCTTTGCTCGTGACCTGTTGTTTGTCAGCGGAGAAGAATCCGAGAGCTTTTCACGCTTGGCACGAAAAAATCGTCACCAAATCATGCGTAACGGGATTCCCATGTATCGTTTTGTTGACATCTACCATCCTGAAGATGTCGAACCCCAGCCTGGGTATTAAACACAAGGCCTAGTGCCATATCAACCTCAATCGCCATCAATCATCCTCGAGGCCCTGAGCAGTCCATCAAAGAAGATGGGACAAATTCAATACAGTTCTTCCTAAACTGTTGGGTCCCACCACTTTCCTGGTCGAGTAAACCGCGTGAACCATGTATCACCCGCGTCGTTCAGTTGATCACGAGGCAATTCTGCTTCATTCACGAAACATACGAGTGCATCCACATGTAATGCGATCACTAATTCACCAACATAGCAATCATGATCGGAACCTCAACTTATGAGTACCTCTTTATTCGAACGTGCATTATCGGCCTTCACCATGTCGCTCATCTTTGCATCTCCTATTGCTTCATCCAGATCCTCCAGTACGCACTCCGACCTGCCTTATCCTATCGCATTCCTCTTGTCCTTGAGTGCTGGGCTGCTGCGGAGACAATCTTCTACATTGTGGTGCACCTCTGCTATCGACAATACCTTCAGTCCGAAGCCAAACATTCCCCAGCCCTTTCACGACAAGGCAGACGCGAACTCTTTGCACTCTGCTATCATAACATACCTGACCCTGAAGCATACTGGCGAAAGTGGTTCTTGGGCGCTCCGGCTGAGACTATCAAGAGGGAGAACCTAAAAGAATTTTTTCTCTGGGGATTCTTCAACAGAGGTGGATCACCAGGAGAGGATGATGAAGAGCTCGAAGAATACATCGCGGCCACAGAGAAGCTATTAGGAAGAAAGATTGAGGAAGGAAGAGGCAGCGCAGTATGCTTGCGCCTGACCCTGGATCCCGCCAACATGTTACATCGCAGCATTTTGTGGTACTCAGTAAGTCTGCTCCCTTCATAGCCTCGTGCTCCTATTCTTTCTTTTCAGGTATTGAGGACTGACTCCTTCAAGTGTGTCGGTTTCGTCGACTTCTTGACCTTTTGCAGACTAACGTATTATGGCTTCCGCTTCCACCGCACTACGCTCTCACGTTTCTTGACGCTATTCCCTCTGCGACCGGTTATCTTCCTCAGTCGCCAGCGATCTCCCGTCAAGCACCTTACATACTGGCATCGTCCACACACCTCTCGTACCAAACTCCCGATTGT
>Ga0335072_10009451_pt1 | contig 14060 bp, 16 predicted proteins | sample Lox_Sample_21_FD_206725 | JGI IMG/M metagenome (GOLD analysis project Ga0335072, IMG submission 206725) | Soil microbial communities from Loxahatchee National Wildlife Refuge, Florida, United States - Lox_Sample_2.1 | ecosystem: Environmental > Terrestrial > Soil > Wetlands | place: USA...
GGAGGACTTTGTAGTAAAAAAAAAAAAAAAAAATGGCGTGGTTGCTTGGGGGAGAAAAGCAATCAATAGTAAGTACGGGTATGGTGAATCTCAAGGTGGATCTGGGAGTGGATTTATAAGAGGCTCATGTCGCCCAAAACATATAAAATCACAACTCAGCTGCAAATGCCAAACTTCTGAATTTTCTATAGCTGTATTGCATCGATTATGGAAGAAGATTGGCGATCTTCTACTGCACCGCCGTTCTCATGAAAATGGATAGAAGAGAGATATCTATTACTGCGTATCGCATTATGCTAAAGGAAACTTCGCCGGATTCGATGCTAAATCGAAGTCTGGGTATGTGCGCTGACTCGGATAGGGGAACCTACACTCAGATTATCATTTCATAGGTACCCAGACATACCTCATTCCCTAAAGGTCCTCAATTCTTCCACTCCTGGGGCGGCGCCTCTGTCGCCTCCCTCCTGCACCTGCCGCACATGCACCAACCTCCCAAACTCCCTATCGCCCATTCTCTTCTTTCTTGGACTGGCAGGTCGATGTCGCAATAATGATTTAGGACTTCATCTCCTTTCCTGATTCCTGGCTCCAATCCAGGTAAGATCCTCTTCTCGCGTGCCCAAAATTTGATTCTCCCGCCCCATTCCCACCGAACATTGGGATCACAATCATGATTCGCAAGACACCACAGTGGATGCACCGCCGCGACTTCGGGGCGCCCATTGCGCTGGTTGACTCTCGCGCTGGCTGTGCCGCGGAATTTACTATATAATGTGTTGAAGATCCAAAGATCGTGCGAGCGGAGGGTTGTGAAAATATCAATATCCATTTTTTCGAGGATGTGTAAAGGACCAGAAATGTTTGATGCGAAAGAGAAAGGTAATGTCCAAGTGGGAGGAGGACCAGCATTCGGTGAAAGAGGAACCGCATTAGTTGAAGAGGGCAAAAAGTCTCCCCAAATGTACTTTACTTCCTTAAGGTTGAGAGGGTGAGTCGCTTGGGTTGCAGACATAGCCAATGTTCGAGCCAGTAAAAGAAGGTAGAGGGCATTAGGAGCTTCCTTTGGATCAGGGTCTTTACTTATTGTGTCAACGTCTTTATCACAGACCGAAGGGTGGTAAGCGTCCATAGCGCGCTCGTAACAAGTCTCATTACAGAACATAGTATCGTCGCAATCTGGGCAGGCCATAGCTTGCATATCCTCGCCGAGCTGCGGAAGTTCCGAGCTGCACGCATCACAGAGAGAATCTTTCAAGCGGTTGTTTACAGTCAGGACAGAACATTCGTCCAAGACCAGCTCGCCAGGGGGTATGTTTTCTCTAGCAAATAGTCCTAGCTGCTTATTCGTTGGAATAATACTATAGCTATCGGTGCTGCTCGCGGCCTCTAGAAGCGTAGGTAGCTCTGTAACTTGTACAATGCACTTGGGCGCCACAGAAACAAGCTCTGTATTGAGGAAGTCCAGTGTCTGTTGACTGAATCGATCGGGCTCATGGTTGTTCCAAGGGTATATCTCGCGACGGACCAACCCTTGATCAGGGAGGTCATTTATGTCCACTCTCTCACTGGTAGTCTTCAGTCGTCGTTTAGCCAGCTCCTGAATGTATTCTTCCGCCTGAGCCAATTCCTCGTCCCCTGGAAATGCAGCTAGCCCACGACATGTGAAGTCATATGCACTTTTTAGACATCCACATAGAAGCAAACTGATTGCCAGTATCTGATAACATCGAACAGAAGCCCGCTTCGCAAGACTGTTGACCGCTTTATATCCATCCACCAGATCTTGATCAGTCCTGCTGGATAGGACTTCTTTCGGAATGCGGAGGATCTCGAGTTTTTGATTTGATGCGGGATCGTCTAGAGTGTAGGGCCGTAAGGACTCCGAGGCTCGTTCATGGTATTCGAAACTCACGTCGCGCACCTCGTCGGTAAGTAGTAGAGCTCTGTAAGCATCACCTGCAGCTAGGTCTGGATAGCCCAAGTGTGAATGCACAATTGCCCGTTCGATGTAGAGGATGAGGTTATAGGGCAATTCGAAGAGTGCGACAGTCAGCCGTTGGCGCCTCTCCAGCAACTGCAAGGTCTTATTGTCGCTATTCTCATCCGAGTCCATCTTGGGAGAGACATTTTGAAGAGTAAATGCAACGCGACGTTGCATGGCTATTTCAATGTCTTCTGCGAAATCTCGTTCTGCTACTCCTCAGCCAGTGCTAATTGGACAGGAGCATTTGCTCCGGCCAAAACCCGATACCAAATGCAGGCGGAAGAGTAGGGTCCTTTCAGGGTCCAGATGGGCCCCTTGAGGGATTGCCACTTTGATGGCGTTATCATACGTCTAATACGGCAAATGTTGCAGGCCAGATCTCACAGACGAGACTCAATTTATATTGAATCAGTCAAGGTATAGAAACACGGATACATGATAAAATACCTTGATCCGTTGCACTACGGTAGTATATGAGTAAACCTGGCAGGGTGGCTATCTGGTGAAGATAGAGATTCTATTGGGCATGTTACGTTGTTTTGCATGAGAGTATTGAATTGAGGCTCAGTGTATCCTTCGAAATGTTGGAGCTTGTGTGGCTTGCTAGAAATCCTGGCACTCTAGGGTCTATCGTTAACCAACACCAATTAGACTGAAGGTCAACTTCCGAGGTAGCCATTGTTGGTAGCAAGTGGAATATGCATTGAGCCATGTACGGAATGTGGGAGACACGTATTTTGCCTCGGTGTATCTTCACCGCACTTTTTTAAATAATTATATCGCTTGTCAATGACATCATCGCCCTCTAAGGTCGGACAATTGGTCGACGTAGTATGCAGGGACTACCTCAGTTTCCTGTTTTTCCCACTCCTCTTTCTTGCTAACGCCGGTTAGGACGGCTAATGTGCCCCCGAGTTTACCTTCTATCCCAAACTTTATATCGGTGTCTAGTCTATCTCCTACCATGCAGGCCTTCGTCCGATCGAACTTGAATTTCCCTTCTATCGCATCCATCATGGCCTGACTTGGTTTACCAAGCGCCAATGGCGTTTGTCCTGTCATAATGATAAGTGGAATTGATATTGACCCCGCTCCTGGGAAGAACGTATTGTTGGATGGTAGAGTGCTGTCCGTGTTTGTGGCTAGGAATTTTGCGCCTCGGACCAGATAGTGGTATGCGTGAGAGAGTTTTAAGTAGTTGATATGGAAGTCAAGGCCAGCAAGAACGATACCGACATTCTCATCAAGCAAAGACCCATCTGAAATCCCTTTGTAATCGTCTTGGGTAATATCTCTGCGAAAAGCTGGATCGGTACCTCCGATAAATTCAACGTTCTCTGACTTCAGCTCGGTTTCAATTCCACTTTCACCAAGTACAAACACTTTATTTTTCGGCGCAGGAAGCTTCATGATCCGTGAAATGTATATGGCAGAAGAATATGCAGACGCAAAGATCTCGTCAACATTGCATTGTATTCCCATTGAAGTGAGCTTCTTCAGATAATCGGCTCGGGACTTTGTTGAGTTATTCGTGACAAAGATCATTTGTTTACCTTGTTTAGCATACGTTAGACAAATGGGGTCTGGGAAGGACGATATGATGCGTACCCTTAGATCTCAACAGCTCCAACGTTTCGACTATCCCCTCAAAGAGATGGTCTCCAGACCACAAGACGCCTGAAAGATATCAGCATCTCACTGGAGAAAGCCTCATACGGCATACCATCGCAATCAAAAAGGAAGACCTATTCCAAGCATCAGCAAATAGCCTTTCAGGATTCCATTGGGGTAGAGATGATCAACACACATCGAATTTATCTATGAACTCATCTATTGCTGCCTTGTCTCCAGTTAGGCGCTTTGGTTCCGATGACATGGCTGTTGGACAGGATACCACCTCTAAAGAAAGAAATTGAAGCGATGAAAGAAATGTCGACAATATTGACAAGAGATGGCCTCGAGAAAATTGTTTGGTGATGGCAATGGCATTGTCGGCAGAACATCGGCTAGATAAGATACACCTTTTATTCCACCTCAGAGTGTGACAGAACTCCACACGTGAAATCGAAGTGGAGTCTTTGATTGTACAGTAAGCAATTGGTTGACTTACCATCTGCTTACTGTTCCTTGTCCGCATCTTCCCGGAGTAATCATGACCGGAGGTGCTTTTCCAATCTACGCTACGCTGAGCCCTCTGTCTTTCATAGATGGATCGCCACTGGAAGAGCCATCGAACCTGACACGCCGGAAAGTGTAACAATGCATATACTGATGTTTCAGCATTGTCAAGCTTTCCCCAGATTTGGATCAAGCTGCAGCAATATTGTCACCATTAACCGTGCAGATCGTTCACAAATAGCCCGAAAAACAGCTAGTTACTCGGGTTTGTCTTTCGTCCCGAAAGGTATCTTCCCAGGCCGAGACAGCCACCCGTTGTAATATGGCGGTGAATATGTGAAGCAAGGCTATCCAGCCCCATACATATTCTGTGCCAGGGTAGATGCACGTGTAGAGTATTAGATTCTGCAAATGGCAGATTCATATGTATGTATAAAGTTGATTCCCTGCCCTAGCCGTTGCCTACTTGGCTGCCTGCTTGCAAGCTAAGCTGTTCACTCACATCCCCATCCTCTTTTTAAGTACCATCTATCTGTCTTCTTTTCTTGTTTTCACCTTCACATGCGCCTCCATCTCTCAAAGAGTTGCTGATCGTCTGGATTCTTAGGTTCTTAGCTATTTGGTCTAAGCTAGATTGATTCTAGCCTTGGGCTAATCTTATCGCAATCAGTCCACTACATCCTGAATGACGGAATGCAGTCCTGAACAATATTCTCGTCACCAAAAAAGTTTCTGGTATATCCTAGCCATCTTCTCCCCTTTCACTTCCTAATCTTGGGAAAGCATTTCCTTATCTGCCTGTAGTCACAGCACGCACTTCCGACAAAATTGTACAATCTGCACGGACACGTTGTCCTGCCCCAAATTATTATTGTCGAATTCGGCTGAGCCGTTATCGATACCAACCTCCTCTCTTGACTGCATTCAACCAAACTCACAATGGGCAGGCAACCAAACCTCTACAGCTTCCCAACCGTTGCAGCGCTTGCCTCTACGCTTCGCCAATATATCATACATGCACAGCAAGCCGGTCTGCAGCGTCACGATGCTTTCAAAGTCGCAGTTTCGGGAGGCTCGCTCCCCAAGAACCTAGCACAAGCACTCCTGGCCCCATCCAACTCCGCCGATGACGTGATCAAGTTCTCGAAATGGGAGATATTTTTCGCCGACGAGCGCGCAGTTCCTCTCGATCATGAAGACTCCAATTACGGGCTCCTGAAGACGGAACTGTTGGACAAGATCCCAGAAGAGCTGGGTCAGCCAACGGTTCACCCCATAGACACGGCACACCTAGACGACGTACAAGAGCTAGCAGACCAATACGAACAGCTCCTAGTCCGCAGCTTCGCAAGCCGCGATTCAGTAAAATTGCCCATCTTCGACCTGATCCTCCTCGGCTGCGGTCCAGACGGCCACACTTGCTCGCTATTCCCCGGCCATGCGCTGTTACGGGAGACCGATGCCTGGGTCGCAGCGATTGAAGACTCACCCAAGCCGCCACCAAAACGGATTACACTCTGTCTACCAGTCGTTACGCACGGAGTGAAGGTTGCATTTGTGGCTACTGGCGCAGCCAAGAAGGATATTCTGAAGAAGATCTTTGAAGACGGGGCTGGCTTGCCTTGTGCGCTCGTTAATGAAGGCTGTGGGGAGAGATGCAGTTGGTTTGTCGATAATGCGGCGGTGGAAGGGGTCAGCTTTCCAAGAAGGGGAAGCCTCTAATCTGTGCGCCATAATTTTCATTGCGAACCAGCATGGAAAGTCCACACTCATTGCGAACCTTTTCTTACCCTATGCTTAATATATTTTTAATTGGGAGTTATATCTGGGGCCGGCGGGATCTCTATTTCCTTAAAAGCCGTGCGATGCGATGGCTATCCGACAGGAGTCAATGGCTCCGTGGCTTTTTCGACTCTAGTGTTTTGAGATTGGTTGCGACTAGTAGCTATACCAGAGCGTGAGCAAGTTACTGGGATTTTTCCTTGTTAATTTATGTTGCGTAGGTAGACGGGAAGAAATAGATTGTCTTTCGTTGACTTTACGGTAAGACCGCTCTGGAATGGAAGGTCTCATGCGGCACTAAGATAATATATTACATTTGACAATCTATAGTCCTTTCGGGCAAAAGATTCTGTCCATGCCATGCTTGATTGGTATGTACTATGTTCAAGTCTTGATAATTGGGTATCTTAAACGCTTCCCTATCCTCACTAACCCATCCTCCAAACAGCACCCGCCACCCTGCCGTTATTCCCATCTTCATCATCATCATCATCATCATCATCACACTCAATCGCCTCCCTAATCCAGCGCTCCTCCTTTACCATCACGCTCTTCTCCAACCCCTCCATAGCCCGCACCTCCTCCCCTATGCCATTTACCAATTCCCTCACTCCACGCACTACGAGCGCTAAACTGCTCTCTTGGACTTGTGATGGTGAAGGCACTTCGCCTATAGAACTGTGCTCCCCTAAAGAACGCAGCTGGTTACGCCACTGCTCTAGCTTCCGCGATAGGGATTGCAGTTCGGCTTTCCATTCGGGGTCGAGGGGTGTTATAAACATGCTCTCTGCCTCTCCTTCCCGAGCCCCATCTCTAGAGTCGCAATTGAGCAATCCTCCGCTTGCGCGCCGCGCTTCGAGGATTACAGAAACCCCTTCCAGCCAGCGCTCAAACTTCTTCACGAGCCGTGCATGCCTGCCTCCGGGCTCACTGAGCTTCCACGCCGCGCTCAGTACCTGATCCAGGACTTGTATTTTCTCTTCCAATCCCCACCCCGGCGTGGCGTTATCAGCCCACGCTTTCAGCGCCCGCACATTCCGCCTATCAGTCTCGATTGCTTCCACCTCAACCAATTCCTCATGCTTGGCGCGCACGTCTTCGAATCGCGCTTTTAACTTGGTGTGCGCGCTGGAGCGGTATTGTGCGTAGACGGGAGCGGCGGAGCGGTGTAAGAGGTGTAATTGGAGGAGCTCGGCTTGCAAGCGTGCTGTTTCGGCGCTTGCGGCGATGGCGGCTGGGAGTTTCGATGGGGAGGGAGGGGCGAGGAACTGTGATGTGAGGGGTTTGGGAGCGAGGGAACGCGCGGGGGAGAAGTGTTGTTGGAGGGTGGAGAAGGCAGGGCGGTGGGTGGTCTTGTTTTCTTGGTGGATTGATTGTGTGGATGCGGATGAGGGAGGGCGGATGAGCGTTGAAGCAGAGGAAGGGAAGAGCTGTGTTCGAGGTTGATTGCTGCTGCTGCTGCTGCTGGGTGGGCGAGAGGGGAGAGCGCTGGTGGAGGAATTGCGGGAGTGTCGTGTGCTGGGGGCGCGTTGGAGGGAGGAATTGGCTTCTGTTGGAGTTCGTGCCCCGCTGCGGAAGGAGAAGGTTTTGTTGTCTGATGTGAGAGGTGGTCGGCTTACGCCTGTTCGTTGTGAAGATGGCCGTATAGTAGAGCCATTGCTGGTGCTGGTCACTGGGCGCGAGCTATTCGTAGTTCGGGATGAGCTTGCTGTAGCTATTGTAGAGCTCGGGGCCTTGGGCAGTCGCGAAGGAGATACATTGCCTCGTTCTCGTGGTGTTTCTATTGGGACATCTGCTGCAGATCTTTCATACCGACTGCCCTCTGCAGCTTGTTTGCGCATGGAACGCGTTCTTGCAGGAATTGTAGACATTATTTTGGTTGTTGTTATGGTTGCCGACGGCGAGGCTGATCCATAACAGGGACTAGGAAGTTATCCGCTACCCAAAATATGTCAAACGATGGCCAATTTTCTTGGTCGCAAAGTCCACATGGGCATTCACTCGTAGATCATTAGGAATTTCTTGTCTTTGCCACGTCCTGATACGGAATTGATACCCACGGTTTCTGTCGTGTTGCCTCGATGTGGCCAGGCGAGCTAGGCGAGATTTCATCTAGCAGTTATTCTTGGATGAGCATGTGCTTTGCATGATCTACTCCGTACAAACTCTGGACGTGCGTACGTCTCTAACTGCCGAAGTCTGCGTTGTGATCCCATACTAACGATTGATCCTATTATATTCTAAAAGCCGACGAGTACCGTTTCGGGTATTGTTTCACGTCATCATCTCGTGTTGCGTGGCAACTGCTGTCATAGCTGACAGTGGCCATTTCCAGCTCTCTTTCTAAGTTTCTCTAACTGGTGGCTACATATCATAAGTCCTATTTGCTACGGCAGTTCAAGCCGTACTCCGTAATGAGTCTAAACGCTTCAGAAAGATCGCTTTCCGTAGTTGGCATTTCAGTGGCTTAGTTTATTGTAGATCCCCGTCTACGTGATAGGGGCGGTCCGTGATATGACACGGAACTTGTGGCTGTTTCAGCATGCCAGCCCTGCCACGCTGACTATCCAAACGCGCTCCACGATTAATCTTTAGGAAAGATGTCTTCCTTCCCTCGTCACTCATGGGACAGACATTTCGTAACATTGTTGACACTCAGATTACAAAATGGAGGATACCTGGCAAGGAAGTGCTGGACGATCTCGATTCTCAAAGGCCCTGCCGACACCTCCGCCAAACCCCTCGAATGGTGATGAAGGTAGAAGAGGGAAGGCAAATCCATTTCCCTCCACACAAAGAGCTCTCCCTCCCCCACCGAAGTCCAATACAACATCTACAATACCTCGAAGACCTGTCGGTAGTCAAAACAACTCGAAAGAGCCGTCTATCGCCAGTGTCTCCCCCACATATTCAGAGTCGCCCAAAATGCTACCGAGTTATCAGACAATAGTGAGAAAGGAATCAATGGAAACAATGGAGACAGGAAGGAGTCCTCTACCTCCGCCGAAAGATAAGGAGAAACATCCATTGCCAGATATTCCGCAAGAACCAACTCATCTTCATACAAATTCGTCCTCCAGTGCAGCTTCTTCGGGAAATGCTTCTTCACCACGATCCGAAATCTGGAGACGGAGATCTGTAAAAAGTGATCGGAGTGGCAGCATTACAGAGTTGAAATTGACTAAGAGCAACGGATTCACTGCTAGTCCTCCATCTGTGAACCCATCTTCACCGGTGCCGATAGCCAAACATTCACTTCCACCTCTTCCAACACAACCCGCACGAGCTGTTGTTGGACTTCCAGGCCGTGACATCAAGCCAGCGCGACCTGCACCACCACAACCAGATGTTATGGGATCCAAAATCTCGAAGATCTTGGACCCTGAAAGCAACAAAAGCCCCTTGCTGGGTGCAGACAAAACAAAATTCGGAGGAAGACCTACAGATTATCAACCATCTCCCAAACGCCTACCCACACCTGAATATCAGGCAACCGATAAACGCTTTCAGCAGCCACAAACACCTCAAGTTGCCTCCCCCGAGACTCCCCCCATTGACTTAAGTCCAGGAACAGGTCAGGACACTGCGTTCCTTGAAGAGTACTATACTGAGTTGGCTCTTCCCAAGGTTCGAAATGATTTGAAGCAGCTTCCTTCAGTTCGTGCTAGCGAGCCAGTTGAAAAGACCACCCGAGAGCCTTCACCCCCAAGATCTTCGCAGCCGCAAAGGCCTGAATTACCTAGCATTTTAGCAATCAAACGGCCGCCTTCACCGAAAGCAGAGGCACGGTCTCCGGAGGAAGCATTACCCGGAACACCAGATATTTTCCCGCCTGCGGCCCTCTCTTCCGTCCATTTCGACTGCTACCAGTCACACCGTCAAATGAGAGGTTCTAGAAACGATGTCTGCCCCGTAGGGTGCATGATCTGCGAAGTGAAGGATGCCGAGAAAAGATGGATGTGTACTTGGTGCTCTCTCAGATGCTGCGATCCTTGTATGAAAGGGCTATCAGCCATTCCGGGCAAGAACCTGAGGATGTGCTTGGAATGGATTGGCCGGAAAGATCGAATACATAATAATGGAGGGGAGGTCCCTACTGTTAGCTAGTATTTGCATATAGTTATAATTGGACGACGATAATGACCACGACTGAGAGCGCCATCATCGGCATGACCTGAGAAAAGTTAACCAAAAAGTAATCAACAAATTAATTATTCCTATGACCGTGCTGTCGTTGTCAGGCTCTCGGTCGTTAAGCTCCCTGTCGTAGTTGCGCGTCTTGTTACAGCCTTATCGACCTTATCGCCGTTACAGCAACAACTCTATTATGTACCGAGAACCGACGTCCATCATCCACCGTAACAACTATTAGAAACAATGCTTCTAGACTTCCACATCTTTTATGCAGAATGAGCTTGTGATTGCTATCTTGATTTCGGGATATCTGCAATATTTCTATAAGCATTTAAAGTGCTAAAACAACGCAACGATATACTCTATACAGCTTAGCCCTCTACATAGCCTCGAATAACAGAAACATCATGGCTCTCTCTGACGGGGACGCAGAGCCCACGGAGACATCTCCATTGCTTGGTAAAGATGTCTCAGCAGGAATCGGAGCTTCCTCCATTCCAGTTCCCAATGGTACAATACAGGAATCACCTGCCAAGGCTGCCAATGGCCTGCAAGCAGATGGAGCTTGGGACGAAGAAGCTGGAGAAGAAGAGGAGCCGGTCAATCCACTATTTGAGGGTATTCCGGATGCCGTCGCTCGGCTACATATCTTAGCGCCAGCAGTTGGTATTGGTGTACGAGGAAGCTCAATCACCTTAGTCGGAGAACTTGCTGACGAGCTTCATAGATCTTCCTGGCCGCTGCAGATCAAACAATCATTGTATCAACATATGGGAAAATTGGCTCGGAACTTAATGCGTTGAATAGCACAAGCTGGATAGCTACGGCGTACGTTTACTCAAAAGGACTTTGTTTGGAGACATGACTTATTGCGTATCTAGATATTTCCTGACGTTGACCACCTTTCAGCCGTTATATGGCAAGCTCAGCGATATTTTTGGGAGGAAACCAACTCTTTTATTTGCATATTCTGTATTTGGTTTGGGGTGTCTGTTTTGCGGCATCGCGCGGACTATGGAAGAACTCGTAGCTGCAAGGGCATTTGCCGGAATTGGTGGCGGCGGTATGACAACTGTTACCTCGATTATGTTTTCTGATATCATCCCCTTACGGAAGAGAGGTACTTGGCAGGGCTACATCAACATTATATTCGCAACTGGAGCTTCCGTCGGTGCACCAATTGGCGGCGTATTCGCTGATAGCATCGGCTGGCGTTGGTGAGTTCGTGAAATACACGCTTCCTTTTTGATCAACCCTAATTCAACTACAGGCTTTTCATCGCACAGGCGCCGTTGTGTCTTGTTGCTTTCGCAGTCGTTTACTTCGTCTTGCACCTTCCCGCCGTCGAAGATTCGCACTGGAGAGAGAAACTAGCTCGAATCGACTTCCTTGGCGCGTTCTGTCTTGTTGTGGCAACATTCACCCTTCTCCTTGGTCTTGACCGGGGCAGTAACGTAGCTTGGAGCAGTCCCATCACAATCGCTTGCGTTATTACTTCGGTCCCGTTGTTCATTATATTCGTCCTTGTCGAGATGAAGTGGGCCTCCAACCCCTTCGCTCCAGGTCATATAATTTTTGAACGCAGTCTCATCGCGTCATATCTTTGTAACTTCTTCTCCGTGGCCGGATATATGGGGATATTGTTCTATGTACCTCTCTTCTTCCAGGCCGTGGATGGCGTTTCAGCATCTGAAGCTGGCCTGCGCCTAATTCCCGGAATAATAGGCTCGGTCTTGGGATCAATAGGAGGCGGCATGATCATGCAAAAGACCGGGAAATTTTACTGGGTCACTGTTATTGCGTTCATCCTGCTCCCATTTGGCATTCTCCTTGTCGTTTTATTTTCCGGCTTCATCACCAATTCAACCATGGGTATCATTACAGGACTCATTTTCTGTGGTCTTGGAGGTGGAGCGGGCGTAACAACAACGCTCATTGCCCTAATTGCTAACGCCGATCCCAAAGATCAGGCTATCGCAACAGCATGCTCCTACCTTTTCCGCTCCCTTGGCAGCGTCATCGGCCTCTCCGTTTCATCGACTGTAGTGCAGCAATCGTTGCGGACACAATTAAGGGAGAAACTCAGCGGCGACCAAGCAGACACGATTGTGGATCGTGTTAGGCAGAGTCTAGAATATATCAACGAGTTAGATCCCGCGACCAGGAAGCTAGTCGAGTCATGCTACCAGAAGGCCACGAATGCGGCGTTTGGTCTCACCGCCGTTTTGGTCTGTGGGGCGCTAGTGAGTTCGTTTTATATAAAGGAGAAGAAGTTGAGTAAGTGAGGAAAGTAAGTTTGGATGCCGAGAGAACAATTTCTTGTATATATTTTAGAGATCAGGAGACTATTTAGACGCTGCTTGAGCGTGAATTGCGGAATTTAAGAGGGAAAGGGTCAATTTTACATCATAAAGCGCAGAACATGGTAGCATTTGAAGTGTATACCTCAAGACTAAGTCATGAAGATGTGATTTCTCAGACTCACTCCCCCCATGCTCTTTTAGGGTTCCATTTCTACTCCTTTACGCCCCTCACTCGTCGACTCTACTCCAAATCGTTACGTTGTGATTATTATTCCGTACACAAGTCTCAAGAGCCTGCCGCTCTGTTCCTCGCTCGCGACGCAACTAATCCCCAAGTGGCGGAAGCGCAGACAATGATGACGGTTTGGTATCGCAGCAGCGGAAACATTAAACGGCGATGCGTTTGGTTCCACGACAGCGGTTTGGGTGGGGGCTGCAGGGGAATGGGATATGGAGGGCGAGAAGGCAAAGGGAGCTTGGACTTGGAGGGCTTGAGAGTGGGGTAGGGAGTTGATGCTCTGCCTGTTGGGGGCTAGGTTGCTTGGCTGCTGAGTGTGTATTAGGTATCGTGGGGAAGTGTAGAAGAGAGTGTGTGGGCGGCTGTGCATACATGGGCTTCTGGCGATTGCTTTAGTGGGCGTTGGATATATTTGTGCTTATGTATGTACAGGATGCGTATAATAATATATCGTTATATAGAGGTGGGCCCCTCTATTCCACTGTCTACGTGGAGAATATTATGGGGAATGTTAAGTCAGAATTATTACCAAAAGAATTCCAGGGAAAAGGAAGATGAACGGAAAAGAAATACTTCGTGACTGGTTCAAAAGGGAGTAATTACTGTCCGTCTGCTTTCGGCTTTATGAGTTTCTCTTTCACCTCTGGGTGTTTCGTGAGCGTCTCTTTCCAATCTGGCCTTGGGAGCTCGAAGCCTTCGGTTACGCGGCCGTAGGTTATGCCGCCGAGACGAGATATGGGTTTAAGTACCTATGGATGGGATGTTAGCGGTGTGGTTTTGAGGATATTTGATCAAGTAAGAGGCCAGATGGAGGGATTTTTGGAGACTTACAGCAAGATCGATGATGTTTCGCTGGTCATTGAGAGCGTCTTCGCGGACCCAGAAACGCGTTCCTTCGATTACAGCCAGGACGCCGGTTTTCTTGCCGGGAGTGGCACGACTTTCGAACTCGCGGAGGCTGCGTGGGTGTTATTAGGATGGGACCACCTTTGAGGGGCCATGTGGTGGTGACTTCACCTCTCTAGTTTCCCTTCTATGGAGAAAATGGCCTCTTTGACACGGCTTGCTTTCACGGTTGTGCTGGGCGCGGGGGTGAGGCCTGATATAGGCCATTCTGACACGCCATAGGGAGCATTGATACTAGTGGCGTGTGCCGCCTCGATAAAATGCTCTGAGATCATGTTGATGGTGCACTCTTCGCTGTCTCGTAGATTCGTCAATGAATCCTTCGCGTTGTCGAAACCGCCTGCGAAACCGACGATGAACAAAGGAGGATCATGATTTATAGCTTGTGTATAGCTGAATGGTGATAGGTTCGTGCTCTTTCCTTCTTTTGATCGGGTGCTTAAGAAGCCAATTGGCCGCGGTACTATACCTGAGACCAGGAGCTTGTAGTTGAAGACTGCGGGACGGCCAAGTTCATATGGGTCTATCTCGATATGAGGTATTTTGAGGCTTTCTCCTTTGTCATTCGCGCCGGATCCAAATTTCCATGATG
>Ga0335072_10009452_pt1 | contig 14059 bp, 16 predicted proteins | sample Lox_Sample_21_FD_206725 | JGI IMG/M metagenome (GOLD analysis project Ga0335072, IMG submission 206725) | Soil microbial communities from Loxahatchee National Wildlife Refuge, Florida, United States - Lox_Sample_2.1 | ecosystem: Environmental > Terrestrial > Soil > Wetlands | place: USA...
CGTCGGGCGTGGCGGGCTGGTGTGGCGCGACGGTGGGAATGGCGCGGGTCGGTTGCAGGGTCAGGCTGGCGTGCATCTTAGTCTCCCTCGCCCCAAGGCGGATTTGATGCATCACCGTCTAAAGGCTGCGCATCGCTGCCGAAATTCGGAATCGGACGTACGGGAGCGTACGTACCGCGCGGGAGGACCCGCGTCATGACCGAACCTGCCCAGGTCCATGTGGTGGACGACGACCCGGGCGTGCGCGACTCGCTGGCGTTCCTGCTGCAGACCGCCGGCCTGGCAGTACGCACCTACGACTCGGCGGCCGCCTTCCTGGCGGTGGCCCCTGGTCTGCAAGCTGGCTGCGTCCTGACCGACGTGCGCATGCCGGAAATCGATGGGCTTGCCCTGCAACGGCGGATCGGCGCGCTCGGCAGCAACCTCGCGGTGGTGGTGATGACCGGCCACGGTGACGTGCCAATCGCTGTGGCGGCGCTGAAGGCCGGCGCGCGCGACTTCCTGGAAAAGCCGTTCGATGATGACCGCCTGCTGGTCGTGGTCCGTGAAGCGCTGGACGCCAGCCAGCGCGCGCAGCAAGCCCAGGACGCCGCCGCGACGATCGCGGCACGGCTCGCCAGCCTGACGCCGCGTGAACGCGAGGTGCTGGAACATCTGGTGGCCGGCAAGCCCAACAAGACGATCGCTTACGACCTCGGTACAAGCCCGCGCACCGTCGAGGTGCAGCGGGCGCGGGTGATGGAGAAGATGGGCGCACGCAGCCTGGCCGAACTGGTGCGCATGGTGCTGGCGACTCAGAAGGACGAACCGAAACCGCCGGCTTCTTGACCTAGGTCAAGGCGCCGTCCTCTGCCTCGTTCATGATGCGATCTCTGACCTGTCGCCGGAATCCCCCGGCCGGGCGGCATGGAGCGCAGCATGCAGGACCGGGACCACCGGCAGGTGGGGGTGGTCGACGACGACGTGGCAGTCTGCGATTCGCTGCGATTTCTGCTCGAAGCCGCTGGCCATGGCGTGGTCGCCTTCCACTCGGCCCACGAGTTCCTTGGCTCGGCCGATATCGGCGCACTGGACTGCCTGCTGCTTGACCAACACATGCCGCAGGTGACGGGGCTGGAGCTGCTGCGCCGTCTGAATCTGCATGGCCGCCGCTTGCCGGTGGCGCTGATGACCGGTTCTCCGTCCCCTCAGCTCACGCAGCAGGCATTGGCGCTCGGTGCTGTCACCGTGCTGGAAAAGCCGCTGGTGGAGCATGCGTTGTTCGCTTTCGTCGAGGATGTGGCGCCGTAAGGTGAACCGGCGCGACGAACTCCGGTCAATATTGGAACAGCCATCCTCCGATCTGCCCTTTACCACGCGCGCGGCGCGCGCGAAAGTGCCGGCATGAGCCAGACGCAAGGGAACGGCGAAGAATCGGCCTCTGGCGAGTCCACCATTCTGCGGTCGATTCTGGAAACCGTCCCGGATGCCATGGTGGTGATCGACCAGCAGGGCACCATACGGCAGTTCAGCAAGGCCGCCGAACGTCTGTTTGGCTGGCGCGCCGAGGAAGTCCAGGGAAAGAATGTCAGCATGCTGATGCCCTCGCCCTTTCGCGAGCAGCATGACGAATATCTGCGCCGCTATCTGGCAACCGGTGAACGCCGGATTATCGGCATCGGCCGCGTGGTCGTGGGCCAGCGCCGGAATGGCAGCACGTTTCCAATGGAACTTTCGGTCGGCGAGGCCCATGCCGCTGACCAGCACCTGTTCACCGGCTTCGTGCGCGACCTGACCGAACGGCAGCAGACACGCGCCCGCCTGCAGGAGTTGCAGGACGAACTGCTGCACGTCGCGCGGCTGCGGTCGATGGGGCAGATGGCCGCCGCGCTGGCGCACGAGCTGAATCAGCCGCTCACCGCGACCGGCAACTATGTTGCTGCGGCGCTCCGTTTGCTGGATGCGCCGGCGCTCGACGTCGACAATCTGCGGAAGGCATTGCGGCTGGCCTCGGATCAGACGCTGCGCAGTGGCGAGATCATCCGCCGCTTGCGCTCCTATGTTGCGCGCAGCGACACCGCGCGGCGGCCCGAGCCGCTGGATGTGCTGGTGCAGGAAGCGGTGGCGCTGGCTCTGGTCGGGCTCGGTGACCGCGGCGTAAGCATCAGGTTCGCGCTGGACACGGATCTACCCCCGGTGATCGCCGACCGCGTGCAGGTGCAGCAGGTCTTGCTGAACCTGATCCGCAACGCGGTGGAGGCCATGGAGACCAGTGCCGTGCGCGAGTTGACGCTGGGCACCGCCCTGTGGGACTGCATGGCTGCGGTGAGCGTGACCGATACCGGCAGCGGCATTCCGCCTTCGATCGAGGCGCAGTTGTTCCAGCCCTTTGTCACAACCAAGAGCGAGGGCATGGGCATCGGACTTTCGGTATGCCGCGCAATCGTCGAGGCACATGGCGGGCGATTGTGGTGCGAACCCAATCCAGGCAACGGGACCGTGTTCCGGTTCACGCTGCCGATCAAAGGCGAGGCTGACGAGGCGGCCGCCTGATTCGGCATGATATCCTGCACGAACCTGATATCGGGTTGTGGCGGCGCCGCTGCACGCGTGATGCCGTGGCGCAAGATCGTGTCCACAACCCGGGGCCGGCTGTCTTCGGCTACCCAGGCAGTGCCGACGGCTTCGTCAGAATCGCATAGGTAGCGGCAATGCGTCGCGCCACCACGCCGGGGTCATCCTGCAATCCGGCTCCGCCGTCGATCGCGGCGACGATTTCGACCGCCTTGGCCAGCGTCGCTGTGTCGATCTCATTGGCCGAGCCGGGAAGCGCCAGACCTGCCGGTGGCTCGCTGAACCCCGGCGCCGCCGCAGGTGGTGCGAAATCGGCAGAGTGTTCGTGAACCGGGGCCGATGTGTCCCCGCTTATCAGCCATTCCAGTGAGACGTCGCAGGCCGCGGCCAGCTTCGCCAGCGTGGTGATCTTCATGCCGGTCCGGGCACCGACGTAGTTGTTGATGGTTCCCAGCGGCACCCCCGAGCGTTCGGAGACCACGCGGTTGCCACCGGCGGCCCGAACGGCCTGGCGGAGCCGGCCAGCCACGGCGCGACGTGCCTCCTGATCGGCAGCAGGAGGGTATAAGCGATTTTGCACGTATCCCCCATCGAACGATGCCATTTTAGCGAGGTCGTGGAAAATATGTGTTATATCACCGTTAAATAAGCATAAAAAGTTGACGAGACGTCGTTATTTTGATATCGATCTCTGGTGCAAGCGAAGCATCATTCCGTCAACCTCGTGCCCCGCATAGAGACCGTTGTGTCCCCAATCAGGCAGACGATGAAACACTTTGTTCGCTCTGACCGCCCCGAATTGCGATTATGGTGCGTGCTGTGACACAATCCACCGCATGCTGGTGCGAATTCGTCTTCCTGGTTGATCGATCCTGAGCAACGCCCGCGGCGCCCACCATTGGACCCGTTTCATGAACCCGACACGCAAAAACCGTACGTCCTGTGCCGTAAGAAAGCTGTCCAGCCAGGCCGAGCAGGCAGCCGCTCAGGCGCCGGACCCGCTCGCGGATCTGTCCCGCGCGATCAAAATAGCATTGCAGGGGGAAACTGACCCGTACGTGATGCTCGGCGTCCTGGTGGAAGGGACGGTGCAAACCCTGGTTTCGCGCATCCCACCCGAGCGGCATTGCAGCACCGTGGCTGCTGCGATGGTCACGCTGCGCCAACGCCTGGCTGACCGCGGCGCGGCCCCGGGCAAGTCCGATCGCTGCGATCAGCAGCCAAGCTGCAATTGACGGGGCGGAGACGACCCTTCGGCGTGCGCCGAACCATGGCCGGATGCGGCTGCCGCGGTGGCGGCCTATGTTGACTGCATGCAGTACAGGGTTCGGCCATGAGCGACACCACCCGTATTGCCGCCACCGCGGCACTGCTCGGCGACCCGGCGCGCGCCAACATCCTGACCGCGCTGATGGATGGACGCGCGCTGACCGCCAAGGAGCTTGCCTTCGCGGCACGTGTCTCGCCCCAGACCACCAGCGGCCATCTCGGCAAGCTGACCGATGCGGGGTTGCTGACCCCACATAAGCAGGGCCGGCATCGCTATTACCGGCTGGCCTCGCCATTGGTGGGCCATATGCTGGAGGGCATCATGGCCCTGTCAGCCGCCACTGGCACAGAGCAACCGGAACGGCGCAGCACTTGGCGCGGCGGTGAGGCGCTGCGCACGGCCCGAACCTGTTATGACCATCTGGCCGGGCGGCTGGGCGTGGGGATCGCCGATGCGCTCTGCGATCGGGAACTGGTCGCGCTGACGGCAGATGGTGGCGAGGTCACCGAAGCGGGTCACCGGTTCCTGGGCGAATTTGGCGCGGCGCCGGAGCAAGGGAAGCGCGTGTTCTGCCGCCCATGCCTGGATTGGAGCGAGCGCCGGCCGCACATAGCAGGCCGGCTAGGCGCATCGATCATGGCGCGTTGTTTTGCGCTCGGCTGGCTGCAGCGCCAGCGCGACACGCGGGCGGTGGCGATCACCGAGGCAGGGCAGGCAGGGTTCGCCGAGCGATTTGGCGTCGCACTATAACAACCTCTCCCGCGCGCGCTATTCGCGCGCGGGAGAGGTCAAGACGCCGCAGGCGTCGAGGGTGAGGGTGATCGGGTCGGTACGTAGAAGGCTTTGTGCCCTCCCGATCCCCCCACCCTCGACGCTTCGCGTCTCGACCTCTCCCGCGCGCGAACAGCGCGCGCGGGAGAGGTTTTCTCAGCTCTGCAACACCTCAGCGCCGGGCCCCGCCTCGAGCTCGCACGCGTTCACCGTCATGCACAGCAGCGCGTAGTACCCGATCGCTCCCGTCAACTGGATGAATTCGTCGTTGCCGAACCGCGCCAGCATCGCCTGGGCTGTCGCGTTGTCCACCCGGTGCCGGCGCAGCAGCGTGCGGGTGAACGCGACGATCTGCGCATCCTCGGCCGGCATGCCGTCTTCCCGGTTCTCGCGGATCGCGGTGATCGTCGTTTCGGGAACGCCAAGCCGGCGTGCGCCGCCGGTCTGCGCGCCCCACACATACAGCGCCTCATATTCGCGCGCGATGGTCATCGCCGCCAGCACGCGCACACGCATGTCGAGCGAGCCCTCGAAGCGTACATAGGCCCCAACATGAGCCACACGCCCCGCCAGTTCGGGCGAATGCAGGAACATGGTGAACGGTCCGTGCACCGCGCCACGGCTCGCCACAATCGATTCGAACGCCCCCTGGTCTTTCGGCGCCACCTGGTCCTTGCTGGTGATATGGGGAAGCCTTGCCACGACGATCCCTCCGCTGTTGTTTGTTGACCTGACCTATCCGCCCCGCACGTAGCAGCGCGACACGATCCGCAGATGATTGCGGAAATGCGGCCGCAGCCGATCCGTCCAGGGCGAGTTCGCTGCTTTCTGCCATGCCGGCGTGGTCGGCACATCCGGCGACGCAAGGTGATACAGCGCAAGATAGCGGTGCGTTCCCTTGCTATCGCGGAACCTCCGCGCGCACAGCGTGCCGGGCACGGCGGACAGGGCAGGGATGTGCTCGTGGTCGTACCACTCGTTGAATTCCGCCTCGTGCTCCGGATCCACGTTCATCGCGTTGACCAGCAGCCCGCCTGCTCCCTCGGGCGCAGCCTGTGACCCGGGCAGGATCTGCTCTCCTTCGAAACGAATAAGCCGCGCGCACATCGCTGTCACTCGCTTCGACCACACCGACAGGTTTTCCCCGCCGATCGCCCGATAAGCCGGGCTTTGCAGTACGTCGAGACTGTCGAGCTCATAAGTGGCGACAGCCTGTTTCGGATTGGCGACGCTGATCCAGCGGTTGCAGGCGTTGAAGCCAGGCACGCGCTCGCGTTCCGGGACGTGTTCCAGGTCGTACCAATCATGGAATTCATCGTCATGCGCGTTGGTGAAGTCGAAGCCGACGAGCAGAAGTCCTGTGGGCATGGCGGTTTCCTCCAGGCGATCCCGGATCATCGCGCCGTGCACGGCACAGCGCCAGCCCAGGCGGCACAACCCGGGCGGCGCAGCTTGTCAGCGCGGTGGCAGCACCTCGAATACCCGCTCAACGGGCCGGCACAGGCGCACGCCGCGCGGGCCGACGACAATCGGCCGTTCCATCAGAACCGGCTCGGCCACCATGGCGTCGATCAGCGCCGCGTCGGTCTTCGTAGGATCGTCCAGGCCGAGTGCATCATACGGCGTGCCGCGCCGGCGCAGCAGCGCCCGCGGCTTCATGTCCATCCGCCGGAGCAGATCGACGAGTTCGGCGCGCGTGGGCGGGGTCTTCAGGTACTCGATCACCCGCGGCTGCACCCCGGCTTCGTGCAACATGCCGAGTACCTTGCGCGACGTACTGCATTTCGGATTGTGATAGATGACGACAGGACTCGGTTTTGTCATCGTTATGCGCTCCCCTTGGCGACAACTGCAGAATCACGGTCGTAGTCACGATAATCCAACGCTGCGTCGTTTTGTCCAAGCGATGATGCGGCGCAACAACGCTTTTATCACGGCGCGGCATGGGCATTAGCGCAGGAATAATAATCGGATTATGGAATCACCTTGCGACAATAATATACAATTCTGGTACATCTAACCTCGGCCATCCGTGCACCGGAATATTCCCGAATTAATCGCGGGCGCTGCGCCGCAGCATTCCCGTTTTATTGCTCAGCCGCGGCCACAGTGGCTGCGGGCAATAAACAGGGGAAGCAACCATGACGTCGGTGACCGTCGCCGGTGCGGGTGGAAAAGCGATCAGCCTCAACTACACGTCGAGTGCCAACGTCGGTCTTGCCCAGCAGCTTGCTGCGGCCATCACTGCCGGCGTCAATTCCGGAACGATCATCCCCTATGTGAACGATCCGCCTGCGTTGCCGCCAGGCAAGACCGGCGAGTACATCCAGACTGTCAGCGGCGCGGCGTTCCTGCCGCATGGCTACGACAACGTCGTGGTGACCGCGCCGGATGCCGTCATTTTCGGCTCCGGCGGTGCCGATGAAAGGATCCTGTCCTCAACTGGCAATTTGACCTTCTTTGCCACGGGTGGCTCCGGCAGCATCGCTGCCGGGGGCGGCAACAACAGCTTCATCATTCCAGTTTCAGACAACGGCAACTGGCTGATTACGAGCGGCAACGGCAACGATTTCATCGATGCGCAGGGCAACGGCAACGATACGATCGAGGCGGGTTCAGGCGACAACCGGATTGTGCTGGGTGGCGGCCACGCGCTGGTGCAGTCGTCGGGCGATGACTCCGTGCTCGCCGGCAGCGGCGCCGCCACGGTCGTCGCGATCGGCAACAACGACGACCTGATTTACGGAGGCTCCGGCTCGCTGCTGTTCGTCGGCGGCGCCGGGCCGTCAACGGTACTGGGCGGCCGCGGCAGCGTGACCGTGTTTGGCAGTACCTATGGCACCGGCACCATGTTCGCCTCGGGAGGATCCGACGGCAACAATCTGCTGATCGCCGACGTCGGAAAGGCGACGCTGGTTGGCGGCGGCGGCGGCGACACATTGTTCGCCGCAGGCAGCCAGGCGCAGTTGCTGCGTGCCGCGGGCGGCAACGAAACGCTGTTCGCGGGATTCGCCAGCGGCGATGACACGTTGCAGGCCGGTTCGGGCCACGACTCGCTGGTTGCTGGGCTCGGCAACGACACGCTGCAGGCCGGCACAGGTTCCGCCACGATGGTCGGCGGATTCGGCAAGGACATCTTTGCTTTTATAAAAGGTGAGGCCGGCGGCACCGACCTGGTGCAGAATTTCCTCGATGGCGACAAGATCGATCTGATCGGCTATGGCCCGCACGCTGTTGCCGACGCGTTGAAGACGCAGAAGGTGGTGGACGGCTCGGTGACCATTACGCTATCGGACCATACAAAGATCACCTTTGCTGGTGTCACATCGCTGACCCGGGGTGATTTTGTGGATCAAACAACATGGGCGCCGCACAACAACCCGCATGGACGCGGATAAGGTTCGCAACCGGCCCTGTTCGTCATGGCCGGGCTTGACCCGGCCATCTTCCCCCGATGATCGGGGTGCCATGCGGCGGTGCGGCCCGCTGATGCGCAGATGGCCGGGCCAAGCCAGGTGAAGCCCGGCCGCGACGAGAAAGATCGAGTGAGCCGCTCGTCCACCCGCTCGCGGGTCGGCCGCCAAGCCTCGCAACGATACAGGGGCGCCTGTCTCTCAGCTGCTTCCGATCAAAATGCCGCAGGCGAACACCAGGGCGCCACCGAACGCGACCTGCATGGCCGCGGAAACCGGTGGCGTGTCCATGTACTTCCACCGCACCCAACTGATCAGTGCCAGTTCTACAATCACCACAACGATCGCCACCGCCATCGCCGTCCAGAAATACGGAATCAGGAACGGCAACGTGTGGCCGATGCCGCCCGCGGTGGTCATGATGCCAGTGATCCCGCCGCGCAGATACGGCGCGCCGCGGCCGGTCAGGCTGCCGTTGTCGGACAGCGCCTCGGCGAAGGCCATCGAAATGCCGGCACCGATCGATGCCGCGAGGCCGACGACGAACGCCTGCCACGGATTCTGCGTGGCAAGCGCCGCGGCGAACACCGGTGCCAGGGTGGACACCGAGCCATCCATCAACCCCGCAAGCCCCGGTTGGATCACCCGCAGCACGAAGTTGCGGCGTGCGTGCGTGTCCTCCTCCCGCCGCACATTCTCCGGGAGATTCTGGTCGCTCAATTGCTCCGCGCGGTGCTCATGCTCGACCTCGGCTTCCGCCAGGTCGCCCAGCAGCTTGCGAATGGAAACGTCCTGGCTGCGCGCGGCGGCGCGGCGGTAGAACTGCTGCGTTTCAATTTCCATGGTCTCGGCGAGGTTGCGCACCTCGTCGAGATTCAGTGGCAGAACCTGCCAGACCGGCTTGCGCTGGAGGAAGCCGCGAACGTCCTGGCGGCGGACCAGCGGAATATGCTCGCCGAACTTCTCGCGGTACATTTCGAGCAAGCGGCGGCGATGGGTCGCTTCCTCCTCTGCCATTTCCGTGAACATGTGGGCACTGCCGGGATAGTCCTGCCGCAGGCCTTCCGCGATGTCGGTGTAGATGCGGTTGTCCTCCTCCTCGTTGGCAATCGCCAGGGCGAGGACCTCCTTTTCGCTCAGATCGGAAAAGTTGCGCATGGGCGGCAATGTGGCGTCGCTTCGGCCAGGGTCAAGCGGGTGGCGGAATGATGCGAATGGGTCGCATTGACAGACTGAAGTCTATCTGTCCCCGCCGCACACGACGGCGTAAGCTGGGGTGGCAATGACCCACCATCGCATTGGCATCGATCTTGGCGGTACGAAGATCGAAATCGCTGCCCTCGCACCCGACGGCAGCGAGGCTCTGCGCCATCGCATTCCCACACCGCATGGCGGCTATTACGCCACGCTGGATGCCATCGCCGCTTTGGTGCGGGACACCGAGGCGCAGCTCGGCGCGACCGCGACCGTGGGGATCGGCATTCCCGGGGTGATCAGCCCCGCGACGGGGCGGGTGAAGAACGCCAACTCCACCACGCTGAACGGCCATACGTTTGACGTTGATATCGCGCAGAAGCTGGGCCGTGAGGTGCGGGTAGAGAACGACGCCAACTGCTTCACCCTGTCCGAAGCGACCGACGGCGCGGGCGCCGGGTATCGTCTGGTATTCGGCATCATCCTGGGTACCGGTGTGGGCGGTGGCATCGCGGTGGACGGGCGCGTCCATCGTGGCCCGCACGGCATCGCCGGCGAGTGGGGCCACAATCCGTTGCCCTGGCCGAAGCCCGACGAATACCCCGGGTTGGATTGCTGGTGTGGCCAGCGCGGCTGCCTGGAGACCTTCGTCGCGGGTCCCGCCCTGGCGCGCGATGCCGATGGTCCGGACGCTCACGACGCCAGCGGCTTGCCTGCCCGGGCAGCGGCCGGCGATGCGCGTGCCCAGGACGCGTTGGCCCGCCACGCGGACCGGCTGGCGCGCGGGCTGGCACAGGTCATTAATCTGCTCGATCCGGACGCCATTGTACTGGGCGGCGGCCTGTCGAACATGGAGCACCTGTACATGGAGTTGCCCACGCTGCTGCCGCGGCATGTGTTCAGCGACGTGATCGCCACGCCGATCCTGAAGAACAAGCACGGCGATTCGTCCGGCGTCCGCGGCGCGGCGTGGCTATGGGACTCCAATAACCTCTCCCGCGCTGCGCGCGGGAGAGGTCAAGGCGCCGGAGGCGCCGAGGGTGAGGGTGATCGGGAGGGCTCGTAGAAAAAAGGCGCAGCGTGCCGACCCCATTACCCTCACCCTCGACGTTTCGCGTCTTGACCTCTCCCGCGCGCAGCGCGGGAGAGGTTTGTGGCAGCCTCTGCCGCGACTGTACGAACGTTTTCTCGGCAGTCGTTTTCTCCGCAGTCACTGGCTGCCCTACCTGTGGCAGCACACGCATCGTCTCCCACCCTGAACTGCTGTCGCTGACCCTGGCCCATGTCGATTGCGACGCCTTCTATGCCAGCGTGGAGAAGCGCGACCATCCGGAGCTTGCCGCCAAGCCGGTGATCGTCGGTGGCGGCGTCCGTGGTGTGGTCACCGCCGCCTGCTATGTCGCGCGGCTGTACGGGGTGCGCAGCGCCATGCCGATGTTCAAGGCGCTGAAGGCCTGTCCCGATGCGGTGGTCATCCGTCCTGATTTCTCCAAGTACGTCGCGGTTTCACGACAGGTTCGGACGCTGATGTCGGCGCTGACGCCGCTGTTGCAGCCGCTGTCGATCGATGAAGCGGTGATGGACCTTGCTGGCACGGAAGCGCTGCACGGCGCACCGCCTGCTGCCGTGCTTGCACGTTTCGCCCGCCAGGTGGAGGACGAGGTCGGGATTACGGTGTCGATTGGGATGGCACCGAACCGGCTGTTGGCGAAGATCGCCGCTGGCCGCGACAAGCCGCGGGGCTTCGCGGTGATCGGTGCGGCCGAGGCCGCCGCGTTGCTCGCGCCCGAGCCGGTGCGCCTGCTGCCCGGCATCGGCCCCGTCCTGGCGCGCAAGCTGGAAGCGATGGGCATCACCCGGCTTGGCCAATTGCAGGTGCTGTCGGATCGTGACGCGGTGCGCCGGCTGGGTGACGAAGGCCCCGCTCTGATCCGCCGCGCTCGCGGCGAGGACGTGCGCCGGGTCGATCCGGGCCGCGATACCAAGTCGATCAGTGCCGAGACCACGTTCGACACCGACCTTTCCTCCGTCGCCGATCTCGAGCGGCCGTTGTGGCGGTTGTCAGAAAAGCTGGCGCGGCGGCTGAAGGAGAATGAGCTTGCCGCAGCGGGCGTGGTGCTGAAGCTGAAGACCGCGCAGTTCGCCATCCGCACCCGCGCCGCCCGGCTGCCCAGCCCGACCGTGCTGCCGGACCGGCTGTTCTCGGCCGCCCGCGAGTTGTTGCTGCGTGAGGCCGACGGCACGGCATTCCGTCTGATCGGCATCGGCGCCAGTGCGCTGGTGCCGCTCGCCGAGGCCGACCGCGGCGATCTGGCGGATCCTGTTACGCCGCGGCTCGCGGCAGCGCAGGCGGCGATCGATACGCTGCGGGAGCGGTATGGCACCGCGGCGATCGGGCGGGGCAGGGGCTTCGGCAGGGAAGGACGATAAGGGGGGACGATAAAGGGCGTGATGCGCGCTTGTCGTGCCAGTTCGGGGATTCGCTAACTCTTCTGATCGTTTGTGTGAAGGACGCCGAGCAAATTCACCACGAAGGCACGAAGCCACGAAGAATGCAGTTCAAAGCTACAATTTCGTATACGATTTCCTGGCTCTGGCGAAGAGTGCTTGGGTGTCAGCTTCGTGTCTTCGTGGTAAATTACTCAGCAGTCGGCAAGTAGGGCGACAGTTGCTATACGCGTCATGGCCGGCGCAGGCCGGCCATCTACGACTTTTCTTGTTGCCAGCAGCGTAGTCGTGGATGGCGGCCCTGCGCCCGCCATGACGGCCGTAGGCAGTGTCGCCTTACTTCCCGACTTCACAGTATTAACACCGGCACGATCCGCACGGGACCCGCGCGGATCGACCCATGTAAACTCTACCGTTCCCGAACCGGCGCAGACTTCGACGCCTTCACCGCTTCGATAGCGGCGAGGCAGTCTTCCTTGTTGTAGTATTTCTCAACACTCTGCGCAGACATCCGCCCTAGCGGATTGTACAACGTCCATCGCCAGAGATTCGAACTCGGCTCCAGATAAATCAAATACCAGTATTGGCCATCATCCACGGATTGCTCCTGCCTCAATCCGCGCGGCCGGAGCTTGGCTGCCCGTCTTCGCTATCGAACGGCGTTTCCCCTGGCTCGGTCGCGCGCATCGACGGCCGCCGGCGGAACCGTTCGTACCAGCGCGCGAGATTAGGGGCGAGGGCCCGCCAATCATCCTCCGGGTAGCGGAAATCAGTATTGCCGCAGGCGCAGCCCGCGGCGATCTGGCCGAGATCGACGTCGCCACGGAAATCGTATGACAGCTCGTCAAGCCGCCGGTAGCAGCGATCGATCCGCTCCATCATCTTGCGCACGAAGCCGCGGGAGAATTCCTGCTTGTTCTGCGATGCGTCGCGCTTGCGCAGCAGCTCGGCGCGGCGGGCCACCAGCGCTTCCAAGATCCCGCTGGTCGCCACCGACACGACGGACAGAATGTGCCAGCGCTCGCGGCCGCTCTGCGGGCAAAGGCGGAAGTTGCCAAGCTCATCGTTCAGGTATTCGCAGATCAGCGACGATTCCGTCAGGCGTTCGCCGTCATCGGTTACCAGCGCCGGGATGCGGGCGATGGGCGTCGCGGCAAGAAAATCCTCGCGATACGGCACCGTCTCGGTGCCCCAGGAATGCGGCCATTTTGTCGGGATGATCTGCACCTGCTCTTCCAGGCCCAGTTCCCGAATCGTGACGGTGCACTTGCGAACGAAGGGTGACGCCGGCGTGTAGAACAGCTGCATCATAAGTGCTCTGGCGCGCGCCGCTAGACTTGCCACCCGATCCAGTCACACCAGGCCCGGCCCATCACCAGGTCGAGGTCGGCGCCCTTCAGCCAGGGCAGTTCCTCGGTGAACAACGTGATGCACTGCTGCCAGGTGCAATGCATGCGGGTAATGTCGGTGCCCCAGAACATCCGCCGCGGTCCGAACGCGTCGAACACGCGGTGCAAGGCATGGTGGATGCTGGGGAACGGATACGCATCGAGCGCATAGCCGGCCTGGCCGGTCGCCTTCACCGCGACGTTCGGGTGCTTCGCAAGGGCCAGCAGTTGCGGCAGATTGCGATACGCTTCCTCCGCGCCCTGGGTGGCGCGCGGCACCCCCATGTGATCGATGCTGATCTTCAGTGCCGGATGGCGTTCGGCGATCGCGCCGACGCGCGGCAGGAACGCCGATGCCTGGAGAGACACCGGAATCCCCAGGCGTTCCGCCACCGGAAACAGCCAATCGAGCGTGCCGTCATCGGGCCAGGTCTGCGACCTTGGGTCGCTGAAATAGAACCGCAGGCCCTTCATTCCCGGCCGACTCTTCCATGTCTCGAGCAATGCCCGTTGCTCTGTCTGATCCAGATAGATCCAGCCCATGATCGCGAAGCGATCGGGATGGGCGCGCGCCGCTTCCACCGCCAGCTCGTTCGAATCGGGATCCCACATCACGGGATGAATCACCGCGCGATCGACGCCGGCTGCGTCCATGGCCGCCAGCGCTTCTTCTTTCAGGAATGGCGTCTGGCGGTGATGGGCGGATGGCTTGCCCTTGGCCCACAGGTGGATCTGTGCATCGACGATCATCATTCTGGCGTCTCCCCCTTAGAGTGTGGGACTGCTTTATAGAGTGGGACTGCGTCCCGCCGGGCCGTGCCTTCAGCCGCCATGATCGAGGTTGCCTTCGGCAAGGCGCCCGAGCGCGGCGTGGATCTTCCGATCGATCGAGAGTCCTTCGTCCATGAGACGCGCGCGCGTCGCGTAGCTGTGCTGGCCCGGAATGCGGATCTCCGCGAATCCCGCCTGGCGCGGCGTGGCCTTGATGGCGTCGATTCGGTGGCTGACTTCGTGCCGATACG
>Ga0335072_10009453_pt1 | contig 14058 bp, 11 predicted proteins | sample Lox_Sample_21_FD_206725 | JGI IMG/M metagenome (GOLD analysis project Ga0335072, IMG submission 206725) | Soil microbial communities from Loxahatchee National Wildlife Refuge, Florida, United States - Lox_Sample_2.1 | ecosystem: Environmental > Terrestrial > Soil > Wetlands | place: USA...
GGCCTGGCGTCGGACGGGCGCTGGCGGCGGCGCAGCCATTCGCCGTACAGCAAGTGGGCGCGAGCCAGGTCCGCGGTGGCCATCGTGCGGCCCAGCAGATCGATCGCCTTCTCGTAGAGCCGGGCGGCTTCTTCCTGAGGCGCCAGCAGCGCGGCGGAGCGGGCGAGCAAGCCCAGGGCCCAGCCGGTGCCGCTGGCGGTGGCGTAGCGCTCGAGTTCGGTAAAGGCGGCTTCGGCTTCGGCCTGGTGGCCCGAGCGGACGCCGGCCTCGACGATCGCGGGCAGCGCCTCGGCGGTCAGGCAGATGGCGTCCTCGCGGCGCATCGCGATCGCCGCCTCGTACGCCTCGGGGTATTCGCAGTAGCCGAGATGCAGGATGATCTCGGACGCGTGCGCGACCCGGATCATGTCGCCTGAGCCGCGCGTGGCCGCGGTCGCCCGGCCATTCGCGATCGTGCGGCGCAGCCCCCTCCTGTCGCCGCGGAAAGCGAGGACGCGCGCCGCGGAAAAGCTCGCCAGCTGGCTGGCGGTCCAGCCCAGGGCGCGGGCCAGCTCCCGGCCCTCAGTCGTCTGCTGCTCGGCCAGCGCCAGCTGGCCGCGGGCCGCGTTGGAGATCGAGGCGCCGATCAGGCACAAGGTCAGCGGGCGCATCGCGCCCGTGCGCCTGGCCAGGTCCTCGCAGCGGGCCAGCCATTCGAGGGCGAACCGGTCCTCCCAGATCGCGGTCGCGGCGAACGTGGCGGCCAGCAGCCACACCGGGACCCGCTCGCGCGGGCCTGGCGCGGCGGCCAGCGCGGCGATCGCCTCGCGCAGCAGCGGCGCGGCGGTCAGGTAATCCCCGCTCAGCAAGGTCGCCAGCCCGGTGAGCAGCAGATCCTCCGGCGCGTGCGGGAGGCCGCCGCCGAGGGCGGCCAGGATTCGCTCGCCGAGCCGGGCCGGGGTGATCGCGGTCATCAGCTGGCTGGCGGAGAACGCGGCCGTCACGGCTTCGAGCAGGATCTCCCGTGCCAGCGCCGGGGCTTCCTTCCGGCAGGACAGGGCCGCGTCCAGCAGCAGGGCCGGCGCCTCGGCGACTCCCCGGCCGGTCGCCAGGCCGGCCTGGACGCGCAGGCGCTCCGCCCGGGCACGGTCGCCGGGTGCCGCGTCCGGCGGTATCTCGCTGGTCAGGGACTCCGCGCGCAGCGGGGCGCCGCCGAACAGGGCTGCCTCGGCGGCCCGCAGCCGGCGTCGCGTCCCTTGCGGACCCCGCGGGCTGAGGTCGGCGGCCCTGGTCAGGAAGGCGGATTCGTTCAACGGGGAACCGCGGTCGTGCGCCGACCGCGCGGCGGCTTCGAGTTCGGCGGCCACCGCCTCGTCGGGAGCGTCAGTCGCCGCGGCCAGATGCCACGCGGCTGCCTGCCGGTCGTCGAGGGCGCGGGCCGCGGCGGCCAGGATGCCGTGGGCTTCGCGGCGTGCCTGCGCCGGGGCGCTGTCGTAGGCCGCCGACCTGATCAGTGGATGACGGAACCTCAGGTCCGGCTCGCGGGTGACGAGGCTCGCCTGCTCGGCGGGGGCGGCCGCGCTTTCCTTGAGCCCGGCTAGCTCGGCTGCCCGCCACAGCGTGCCGGGCGCCGAGCCCACGTTGGCGGCCGCCAGGAGCAGCAGCAGGCGCGTGTCGTCGGGCACGCCGCGGATTCCGCCCTCGTAGTGTCGGCGAAGCCGGGCGCTGACCGGCAGCGGCTCGTCGAGCAGCACCTGCGGCGGGGCGCGGCGGGCCGCCAGCTCGCGGCCGACCTCCGTGATCGCGAGCGGATTGCCCTCCGCCCTAACGGCGATCTGGCGGGCGACGCGGCGATCCAGCGGGATGTCGCCCGCGGAGGCCAGCAGGAGCTCCACCGCGTCATCCAGGTCCAGCGGCGGCACGGGCAGGTCAGTGATGCCGGTGAAGGCGTTGCCGGCCCCCTCGGGCTCACGGGCGGCGAACAGCATGACGATGCGCTCATTCTGCAGCCGCCGCGCGACGAAGGCGAGCACCTGCGCGGATTCCGCGTCCAGCCAGTGGGCGTCGTCGACGAGGCACACGAGCAGCCGCGAGCCCGACAGGTCGCCGAGCAGCGTGAGGACGGCCAGGCCGAGCAGGAACGGGGAGGCCTCCGCGTACCGGCCGCCGGCGCTCCCGTCGACGCCGAGGCTCGCATCCAGGGCGTGACGCTGGGCGGGCGGGAGTACCCCGCGCCCGTTCGGATGAAAAAGGAGGAGACGGTGCAGGCCAGCCAGACCGATGCCGGACTCGGACTCCAGCCCCTCGATACGGATGATCCCGGCATCGCTGACTGAGCGGGCCACGTAGCCCAGCAGTCCCGACTTCCCCGCGCCAGGGCCGCCCGTGATGATCAGCGATCCGCCCTTGCCCTTGCGCGCCGCCGCTACGGCCGAGTCCAGCGCCGCGCACTCCCTGGCGCGGCCGAACAGCCTGCTCATCTAGCGGCTCCCGCGATATGCGCGCACGTACAGAAGACTACGGAGTATCGGGGATCCGTCATCCGGCGGCCGGTGCTTACGCTCGCAGGGTCACTTTCGCTGCCACGCAGTCGTAGGAGAACCGATGAGTGATCCCACTTTCGTCCTCGTCCACGGCGCCTTCGCCGACGCCTCAGGCTTCGCCGGAGTCATCCGCGAGCTGGAGAGCGCCGGCCACGCGGTCGTCGCGCCCCCGAACCCGCTGCGCGGCGTCGCCTTCGACGCCGCCACCGTCGGCGCGGTCGCCGGCGCCATCGACGGCCCGGTCGTCCTCGTCGGGCACTCCTACGGCGGTGCGGTCATCGGGCAGGCGTCCGCCGCGCTCGACAACGTGACGGGGCTCGTGTTCCTCGCGGCGTTCGGCCTCGACGCGGGCGAGAGCTGCGTCAGCGTGCAGCAGCCGTTCCCGCCGCCGCTGCTCGCCTCGAACAACGCCCCGACGCCGTACGCGGCCCTCGGCGCGGCGCAGGGACCGGACGTGTACGTCACCAAGGAGCACTTCAGGGAAGTGTTCTGCGCCGACGTGCCCGTCGACGTCGCCGACGTCATGTTCGCGACGCAGCGGCCGCTGGCGTTCGCCGCGCTGACCGAGAACGCGAGCGAGGCCGGGTGGAAGACCAAGCCGTCCTGGTTCCTCGTGTCCGAGCACGACAACGCCATATCGCCGGACGCGGAACGGTTCATGGCCAAGCGGATGGGCGCGACCACCGAGACGATCGACGGCTCGCACACGGCGTTCATCGCGAAGCCGGTAGCGGTGGCCGCCTTCATCCAGAAGGCGCTCGGCTAACGGCAACTGGGCCGGACGCCGACTCGTCCGGCTCATCGCCGCCTGAACACCCTTGACAGGAGGCTTCCATGCCCATGATCGACGTCTACGCCACCGCCGGGACGTTCCCCGACAAGCACCGGCTCGCCGCCGACCTGGCGGCCGCGGTGATGGGCGTGGAGCAAGTGCCGGACATCCCGATGTTCCGGCAGAACACCGCCGCCTTCATCCACGACATGCCGTCCGGCAGCCTGTCCAACGTCGACGGCGACAGCAGCTACGTCCGCGTCCAGGTCCTCACCAACGCGGGCGCGCTCGACCGCGGCAAGCAGCTCGCCGTCGTAGAGCGGCTGACCAACATCGTCTGCGAAGCCGCCGGCGACCCGTCGCTGTTCGCCAGGACGTGGGTGCTGCTCACCGAGGCGCCAGAAGGCGGCTGGGGCCTGGCCGGCCACGCGAACACCAACGAAGAGCTCGTGGCCGCCGCCCGGGCGCAGATCGCCAGCCTGCAAGCCGGGCAGGCCGCCGACTAGTCCACGCGGGGCCGCGCCTCGTCGAGGCGGACGCCCGCCTCATCAAGCCGGGCGAGCATCTCGGCGGGGTCGCCGTACACCCGGTACGCCCCGGCCCGCTCCAGTTCCTCGCGGCCGTACCCGCCGGACTGCAGCCCGATGCCCAGCGTCCCGGCGCGGCGGGCGGCCAGCAGGTCCCACACGCTGTCCCCCACCACCATCGCGTCCCGAGGCTCGACGTCGAGCAGCGCGGCGGCCGCCAGGAACAGGTCCGGGTCCGGCTTGGCGTGCCGCACCAGGTCCCTGGTCACCATCGGGGTGTCGTCAGGGAGGCCAAGCAACTCCAGGGCCGGCCGGGCGGTGGCGGCGTACCCGCTGGTCGCGATCGCCCACTTGACACCGATGCCGGTGAGCGAGGTGAGCAGCTCCCGCGCGCCTGGCAGCGCCGTGACCGAGCCCATCTGCTTGCGGTACTCGGCGGCGTGCGCGAGCTGAAGCTCCTCGATGTCCTCGTGCGACAGCGTCCGGCCGGTCTCCCGCAGCAGGGCGTGCACGAAGAGGCCGCCGCTCATCCCGATGCGGCGGTGGATCCGCCACACCGACAGGTCGATGCCGATGCCGGTGAGCGCCGCGCGCCAGGCGATGACGTGCTGGTAGACGCTGTCGATCAGGGTGCCGTCAAGGTCGAAAAGGAACGACGGTGTCGGGGCTTGGGGGTAGTCCACGGGGACCAGTGTGGCACGGTGTAACGTTAAGTTCGCCGCAGGGTCACCATCGGGGGGTGGTGGGGATGACCTCGACGGATGCGCCAAAACGGGGCCGGCGCCGTGGAACCTGGGTCATTGCCGCCTGCGCCGGCTGCGCCGTGGCGGGCGGCGTCATCGGCGGGGTGATCGCCAGCGCGATCGACTCGCCGTCATCCACGTCAAACAGCTCCTCCGCGGCCTCGACGGCGGCCGCGGAGAGCGCCCAGAACGCGAGCCAGCCCACCTCCGACGTCTGCCAGGTGACGCAGGTCGCCAAGAACGTCCTGCCGTCGGTGGTGACTATCAGCGCCAAGGGCGCGTCGGCGGCCGGCACCGGATCCGGCGAGGTGATCAAGTCCGACGGCTACATCCTGACCAACAACCATGTGGTGGCGCCGGCCGCGAACGGCGGGGCGCTCGAGGTGCTGTTCAGCGACGGCAAGCAGGTAGCCGCCACGCTGGTCGGCCGGGACCCGCTCACCGACGTCGCCGTGATCAAGGTGAACGAGACCGGCCTGCCCGCCATCGCGATCGGCAAGTCGAGCACGCTGGCCGTCGGGCAGCCGGTCGTCGTCCTCGGCGCGCCGCTCGGCCTGTCGTCGACGGTGACCAGCGGCATCGTCAGCGCCCTCGACCGCACGATCGAGGTGCCCGGGGAGAATTCGCAGTCGGCGCTGCTGCTCAACGCCATTCAGACCGACGCGGCGATCAACCCGGGCAACAGTGGCGGCGCGATGGTCAACTGCGCCGGGCAGTTCGTCGGGATCCCGTCCGCCGGGGCGACGGTGCCGTCGAGTTCCGGTGAGTCCAGCGGCGGCAGCATCGGCCTCGGCTTCGCCATCCCGTCTGACTACGCCCTCACCCTTGCCGACGAGATCATCTCGACTGGCCGGGTGTCCCACGCGTACTTCGGCGTCTCGGCGCTCCCGATCTCCGGGCAGGCTGCCGCGAACAACGGCGTCGCCGAGGGCCTGTTCGTGACCGCCGTCGATCCGTCCGGGCCCGCGCACAGCGCCGGGCTGCGCGAAGGCGACATCATCACCACGATCGACGGCCAGCCCGCGACCAGCACCGACCAGCTCTCCCACCTGACGCTGACCAAGCACCCTGGCGACAAAGTCGAGCTCGGGTACCAGCGGGACGGCAGGAGCGGCACGGCGACCGTGACGCTCGCCAGCACGCCCTAGCGGTGCCTAGCCGCCCGCCACGACCGACGGCCAGCCGGGAGAGCCGGCCAGCTCGCTGAGCAGCGGCGGCTCGGCCCCGGGCTTGGTGCAGGTCAGCGCCGACACCTCGGCCGCGGCGCGGAGCGCCGCGCGGACCGGTTCCGCCGAACTCAGCTCCTTGCGCCCCAGCCCCGCACCCGTCCACCAGGCCAGGAAGCCGCCGCCGAACGCGTCTCCGGCGCCGATCGTGTCCACCACCGTGACCCGCGGCACCTCGATGCTCACCTCGCCGCCGACCCCGCCGAAACCGCCGGACAGGAAAGCCCGCGCGGGGCGCGGGCCGTCGGTCACGAGGACGAGCGCGGGTTTGTCGCCCAGCAGCGTGGTCGCCGCGACGTCGGCAGGGACGCCCGGGCACAGGTAGGCGAGATCCTCCACGCTCACCTTCACCACGTCGGCGCGGTGCAGGATGCGCTCGAAACGGTCGAGGTACGCCTCCCGGTCGGCGATCGCGGCAGGCCGGGAGTTGGGGTCGACCATCACCAGCGCGTCCGCGGGCAGGGCGTCGGTGATCAGGCGCTCGATGGCGGACGCGATCGGCTCCATCACCAGGCCGAGGGTGCCGACGTGCACGGCGGTCACGCCGCCCGGCAGCGCGGCGGCGAGCACCGGGTAGTCCAGGGCCGCCGATGCGGTGCCGGCCAGGTAGAAGCCGTACCTGGCCGTCCCGTCCGGCTCCAGGTCAGCGGCCGCCAGGGTGCTCGGCCGGCCGGACAGCGTCGGCACGCCGAGCGTCACGCCGTCCGCGGTCAGCCGCTCGCGCAGCGTCCGGCCGAACCGGTCGCCGCTCAGCCGGCCGAGGAAGGTCGTCTCGATGCCGAGCCGGCCGAGCGTGCGTGCGGTGTTGAAGGGACCGCCGCCCGGCCGCGCGGCCACCGCGCCGGCCTCGTCCACAACCAGGTCGATCAGCGCCTCGCCAATGACCGCGATCACCAGTCGCCCCCCGAGCGGACACGCATGGTAGCAGTGATATCACCGCACCGCGTCGCCGTCTAGCCGGGTAAAGGTTAAGAAAACATTTACCCAGAACGTCCTCAGCTGACTCTCTAGCTAACAGGAGTCTCAGTTCTTACAGCCGACCCCGTGCCGTTTATTGACTGCCGGCCTTTATCCCAGTTCACTTATCCCAGACGTTTTCTTTACTCAACTTGGGCGGGACTGCGGGCGTTGTCCAGGAATATCCCGTACTGGGCAGCGATTCCGGGTGGGGAGTAGTTGAGCATGCCTGAGCTTCCTCTTATCGGCGACGAGTTCGCCGGATACCGGCTGCGGGCGGTTCTCGGCCGTGGCGGCATGAGCACCGTCTATCAGGCGGAACATCCGCGACTCGGTAACGTCGTCGCGATCAAGGTGCTGGCACCAGAGCTGGCCAGCGACGATATATTCCGCACCCGCTTCCTCGAGGAATCGCGCATCGCGGCTTCGATGAACCATCCGCACGTCATTCCCATCCATGACATGGGAGCCAGCGACGGGCTGCTGTATATCGTGATGCGCTACGTATCCGGCACAGACCTGCGGCAGATGATTAAGAAGCGCGGCAGGCTCCAGCCGGAGGTCGCCGTGTTCCTGCTCAGCCAGGCCGCCCGGGCGCTCGACGCCGCGCACGCCAAGGGACTCGTGCACCGGGACGTCAAGCCGGGAAACCTGCTGGTTGAGCGCAACAACGAGGACGACGACCCCGATCACCTGTATCTGGCCGACTTCGGCATCACCAAGCGGGTCATGACCCACACCGGGCTGACCTCCACGGGGCAGTTCATCGGCACCGTCGACTACGTGGCGCCCGAGCAGATCCGCGGCCCGTCCGTGGTCGGCATGGCGGACCAGTACTCGCTGGGCTGCGTGCTGTATGAGTGCCTGACCGGGCGGGTGCCGTTCGAGAAGGACATGATGCCCGCGATCATCTGGGCGCACGTGGAGGAACACCCGACGCAGCCGACGGTGCTGCGGCCCGACCTGCCGCCCGCGGTGGACGACGTGTTCGCCCGGGTGCTCGCCAAGCAGCCAGGCGACCGGTACAGCAACTGCCGCGAGTTCATGGACGCGGCGCGCGGCGCGCTCGGCGACAGCGCCACCCCGCTGGCCGCCAGGACGCGCCCGCCCCAGCAGGCGCCCGGGGGCTACATGCCGACGGAAGTCGGCATCGCGACGGCAGCGGCCGCCGACTATCCGGATGCCTCCCCGGCCGCCCCGGCCGCGCCGGTGCCGACCGGTTACGCTCCCGCGCCGCCCGCGAGCTACGCGCCCCAGGCTCCGGCGGTTCCCAGCTTCCAGCCGGCGGCCCCCGACGCCTACCGGGCGGGGGCGGCAGGCGGCTACCCGGCGGAAGTCACGCACGAGGACGCGGCATCCTACGTCGCCGAGACGCAGGGCATGTTCACCGAGAGCCCGTCGCGCCCGCCGCGGGACAGCACGATCGCGTCCCATCGCAAGCAGCCCGCAGCGGCTCCGCCAGGCGGCGGCGGTTCCGGCGGCTCCGGCGGCGAGCCGCCGGGCGGCTACGGTCCGCGGCCTGGCACGTCCAGGTCGCGGCGCCGCCTTCCCTTGCTGATCCTGGCCGGCGCCGCGGCGGTGGCAGTTCCCGTCGCGCTGGTCCTCGTTTTCGCCAGGCCGCACGGCGGCGGGGGTCCCGCCGCGGCGAACGCGGGCGGCAGTTCCGCTACGCCGAAAGCAAGCGCCGCGACAAGCGGCGCGGCCAGCGGCGCGCCTAGCCTCGCCGTTCCCACGGTCGCGGGGCAGATACAGGTCGGGCACAGTCCCAGCTATATCCAGGTCGCGCCGAACGGCAAGTTCGCCTACGTCGCCAATCCAGGTTCAGTCGCGGTCACCGTGATCAACACGGCCACTGACAAGGTGTCAGGAACCATCACCATCCCGCAGGGGCCGGCCCAGTTCGTCTCGTTCTCGCCGGACAGCAAGACCGCCTACGTCAGCGTCTACGGGAACCACTCGACGCCTCTCATCGCGTTCGTGGACACCGCTACCGGCACCGTGACGGGTGCCGTGCCGGTGGACAACTTCACGCCTGGCCCCTCGACGCCAAGCCCGGACGGGCGGTTCCTCTACGTGCCGAACCACAACACGGCGATGAGCGGCGCCGACGAGAACGTCGTCGACGTGATCGACACGGCGAGCAAGACGCTGATTCGCAATATCCCCGTCCCGGCGAACCCGCACTGGGTCGCATTCGATAAAAACGGACGGTTCTACACCTCGGACCACATGTCCGCCAAGGTAACGGTCGTCAATGCCGCCACGAACACCATCGTCACAGAGATCGAGGTTGGCGAGACCCCGCACAGCGAAGCCATCTCGCCCGACGGCAGCCGCCTGGCGGTCACGAGCTTCGACGGCAACGTGCTCTACGTGATCAACACCGCGACCGACAAGAAGATCGCGACGATCCCGGTCGGGAGGAATCCGCTGGACGTCGCGTACTCGCCGGACGGGCGCTACCTCTTCACGGCAGACAACCTGGGCAATACGGTCACGGTGATCGACACCGCGGCCAGCCGCGTCATCGGCGAGATCCCGACCGGAAAGTCTCCGACGAGCATCTCGGTGCTGCCCAACGGGCGTCAGGCGTACGTCACGGAAGAGGGCGACGGCACCCTCGAAATCCTGAACATTGCGAAGTGAGGCCGTCCGGCACTGTCGGGCAGTGCGGCACTAGGGCACAATGCCGGCCATGAGCACTCCCGCCTGGATCCTGGAGATCATCGCCGTCGTCATGCTCGTGGTCGCCGAGGTGAGCGCCGGGCAGCTGGTGGCGGCGCGCGCCTGGACCCGCCGCGGCGGCACCGGCGCCGGCATCGCCGTTTCCCAGCTGCTGACGGGAATCGCCCTGGCGGGCGTGCTGGTGGCCGGGCTGAGCGCCCTGCCGAACGCCGTCTGGGAGGTTGTCTTCGCCGTCCTGACGGCCTGGTTCGCCTGGTGCCTGTGGCGGGAGAGCCAGGGGGGCGGCGCGGCCGCAGTGGCGCGCGGCCGTTACGCGCCGCACCTGGTGTACAGCGCGGCGATGCTCTATTTGTTCGCGGCTCTGCCGGGCTCGTCCGTGGCGGGCCAGGGCACGTCCACGTCCGGCACGGGCGGCATGGCCGGGATGGCCGGGATGGCGGGCGGGTCGTCCGGCGGCACGCCAGCCCTGCACGCGTCGACGCTGGCACTGATCTTCGCGCTGCTGCTGATCGCGTTCACGGTCCATAACCTGGACCGGTCCGTGCCCGCCGGGTTCGCGCTGGCTGCCACCGCGGCCGGGACCGCCGCCCCGCGCCAGCCGGCTCAAGCCGCGCGGCTGCTCTCCCCCGCCCTAGTGAATGCATGCCAGGTGGCGATAAGCGTCAGCATCGCCTTCATACTGATCATCATGATCTGAAGTCACCATCAAACGCTCAATTTGGATTCGGGTGATGAGAGAGATTCAGGACAGCCAGCCGAGCCGCCGAGCGCTACTGGCAGGGGCCGGCGCAGCGTGCGCAGCGATGCTCGCGGGATGCAGCACCACGCCGAACCCCGGCAGCAGCGCGACTGCCCCTGCCGCCGGCGGCACGGCCACTTCCGCTGCTGGCAGCGCGCCCCCCGCCACCGGCAGCGCTGCCGCGGCCGGTGCCCTTGCCGCCACCTCCCAGGTTCCCGATGGCGGCGGACTGATCATCGACGGCAAGAACATCGTGATCACACAGCCGGAGTCAGGGTCGTTCCGGGGGTTCTCCGCGATCTGCACGCACGAGGGCTGCATCGTCAACAGAATCGCGAACGGGACCATCGACTGCCCCTGCCACGGCAGCAAGTACAGCATCAAGGACGGCTCGGTCGTCAACGGGCCCGCGCCCGCGCCGCTGCCCGCCGTCGCGATCAAGGTGGAGGGAACCTCAATCTTCCAGGGCTAACGCGCCGGGCGGATGTGCCATTTGATGCCCTGGCCGGCGCGGACGCGGCGGAGGGCCTCGCCGAACTGGTCCAGGGGCAGCGGCGCGGACAGCAGCGGGCGTGGGTCGATCGCGCCGCTGGCGATCAGCTGGACGGCCGGGGCGAAGCTGCGCAGGATCGCCATCGAGCCGGTGACAGTGATCTCGTCGTTGTAGACGCGGAACGGCGAGAGGCTCATCGTCGCCTCGGCCGGGGTCACGCCGAAGACGAGCAGCCGTCCGCCCCTGTCGAGCAGCGCGGCCACGCCGTCGACCACGGCGGGGACGCCGGTCGCGTCGACCGCGATCTCGAACCGCTCGTCCGTCAGCTCATCCAGGCTGGCCGCGGTCCTGGCGGCACCGAGCTTGGCGGCCACCTCCAGCCGGTCGGGGACCCGGTCGACGACGGTGACCGGGCCGGCCCCCGAGTGCACCAGGAGCTGCAGCAGCAGCAGCCCCATCGTCCCCGCGCCGGTCAGCACCACCGAGTCGCCGAACAGCGGGCCGAGCCTGCGCAGGCCGTGCACCGCGCAGGCGAGCGGCTCGACCATCGCGCCGAGCTGGCCGTCGATGCCGTCGGGCAGCAGGTGCGCGTTGACCGCCGGGACCGCGACGTACTCGGCGAACGCGCCGCTCACGGTGTCGCCGATCGCGGCCCAGTTCTCGCACAGGTTGTCCCGGCCGGACCGGCAGCGGCGGCAGTACCCGCAGTACAGCGACGGGTCGACCGCGACCTTGGCACCGACGGCCAGGTTCATCGCCGCGGGCACGTCGGCGGCGGCGGCCACCACCGTGCCGGCGAACTCGTGGCCCGGCGTGATCGGGTACGGCGTCGGCGGGAACTCGCCGTCCATGATGTGGATGTCCGTGCCGCAGATCCCGCAGGCATCCACCTTGACGACGATCTGGCCTTCTCCTGGCGCGGGATCCGGCACCTCTGCCACCCGGAAGCTGCCGGGACGGTCGAGCACGATGGCCCGCATGACACCTCCAACGATCGCGTAGTGACCGGGATCCGCTAGCCCGCGAGGCGGGCGCCGGTCACCGGGTGGAAAGCGAAGACGTCCGCAGGATCGACGCGGAACGTGACCCGCTGGCCCGGGGCGGGCGGCTTGCGGCCCTCGGTGCGGGCCACCACCGGGTCCCCGCCGGCCAGCCGCACGTGCAGCAGGGCATCGGCGCCGAGCTCTTCGACCAGCAGCACTTCGCCGGCCAGCTCGACGAGCCTGGCGCCGTCCTGGCCCGCCGCGTCCTGGTACTGGCCGGTGCCATTCGCCGAGTGCAGGTGCATGTGCTCGGGCCTGATGCCGAGGACGATCTCGCTCAGCTGGTCGCGCGTCGCCGCGGCCCGGGCCGGCGCGGCGAGCGGGATGACGGTGCCCGCGAGCGTGGCGCCGCCGTCGGTCAGCGTGGCGGTCTGCAGGTTCATCGCCGGCGACCCGATGAAGCCGGCCACGAACTGGTTCACCGGGTTGTCGTACAGCTCGCGCGGCGAGGCGCACTGCTGGAGCTTGCCGTTGCTCAGCACGGCCACCCGGTGCCCCATCGTCATCGCCTCCACCTGGTCGTGCGTCACGTAGACGGTGGTGATGCCCAGGCGGCGCTGCAGCTCCGCGATCTGGCTGCGGGTCTGCACCCGCAGCTTGGCGTCCAGGTTGGACAGCGGCTCGTCCATCAGGAAGACCTTCGGCTCCCTGACGATGGCCCGGCCCATGGCGACGCGCTGCCGCTGGCCGCCGGACAGCTGCTTCGGCTTCCTGGCGAGCATGCTCTCGTCGAGGTCGAGGATGCGCGCCGCCTCGCGGACCCGGCGGTCCCGCTCTGTCTTGTGCACGTGCTGCATCTTCAGCGCGAAGCCCATGTTCTCCGCGACGGTCTTGCTCGGGTAGAGCGCGTAGTTCTGGAACACCATCGCGATGTCCCTGTCCTTGGGCTGCACGTCGCTGACGTCGCGCCCGGCGATCTCGATCCGGCCGCCGTCGAGGGGCTCAAGCCCGGCGAGCATCCGCAGCGCGGTCGTCTTGCCAGACCCCGACGGCCCGACGAGGACCATGAACTCGCCGTCCTTGATGTCGAGGTCGAGCGCGTCGACCGCCGGCGGCGTGCCCTTGGCGTACACGCGGCTCGCCGCCAGGTAGTTCACTGCTGCCATCGGAGACCTCCGTCAGTCACTTGATCGCACCCATCGACAGCCCGCGGACCAGCGAGCGCTGCGCTATCCAGCCCACGATGATCACCGGGATCGAGGCGACCGTGGCCGCCGCGGACAGGTGCGCGATGTACAGCCCCTCCTGGGGCACAGAACTGATCAGGAACATCGGCAAGGTCGCCGCGTTCGTGACGGTCAGGTTGAGCGCGAGGAACAGCTCGTTCCAGGCGAAGATCACGCAGATCAGCGCCGTGGACACGACGCCGGGCACGACGACGGGCATGATCACCTCGACGATCTCCCTGATGCGCCCGGCACCGTCCAGGCGCGCCGCCTCGAGCATCTCGGTGGGCACCTCGAGCATGAACGACCTGATCATCCAGACCGCCAGCGGCAGGTTCATCGCCGCGTACAGGATGATCAGCACCCAGATGGTGTCCAGCAAGTGCGCCTTCAGCGCGATCACGTAAAGCGGCCCGATCGCCGCGACGATCGGGAGCATCTTCGTCGAGATGAAGAAGAACAGGCCGTCGCGCCAGCGCTTGACCGGGCGGATCGCGAGCGCGTACGCGGCCGGGACCGCGAGCACCAGCACGAGGATCGTGGAGCCGACCGTCGCGATGGCCGAGTGCTCGACGTAGGGCCCCCAGCCGTTGAAGACCAGCCGGAACTCCGCCAGCGTGGGGCTGAAGACGAACTTCGGCGGCCAGGTCTCCGCGGCGGACTCGGGCTTGAACGCCGTGAGCACCATCCACAGCACGGGCAGGAAGAAGGCGATCCCCACCACCCAGCCGAGCACGGTCCAGCCGGTCTTGCCGGTGAGCTCGCGGGCGCGGTTCCTCGCGCGCCGCGACGTCCGGCTCGGCGCGTCTGTCGCCGCTATCGCCGTCATCCTGCCTCCTCGAACTGGAAGACCCGGGCGAACAGCCGCAGCGCGAAGCTGGCGACGATGATCGTCAGGACCACGGTGACCACGCCGGCGGCCGCCGATCCGCCGACGTCGAAGGCGTAGTTCACCTTCTGGTAGAGGTAGAAGGGCAGCGTCGTCGTCGAGGTGCCCGGCCCGCCGTTGGTCATGAGCCTTACCTGGTCGAAGGCGTTCACCAGGTAGATCGAGCCCAGCAGGATGCCCAGCTCGATGTAGGGGCGCAGGTGCGGGAGCGTGAGCTCGCGGAACGTCGCCCACGCGTTCGCCCCGTCGACCTTGGCCGCCTCGAGGACGTCCGACGCCTGCCCCTGCAAGCCGGC
>Ga0335072_10009454_pt1 | contig 14058 bp, 11 predicted proteins | sample Lox_Sample_21_FD_206725 | JGI IMG/M metagenome (GOLD analysis project Ga0335072, IMG submission 206725) | Soil microbial communities from Loxahatchee National Wildlife Refuge, Florida, United States - Lox_Sample_2.1 | ecosystem: Environmental > Terrestrial > Soil > Wetlands | place: USA...
TCTTCCACACGATGTGAGCGAGCTCGTCCGCTTTCTGATAGATTGAAAGTCCGGCGACAATGAGCGGATTGAAGTTTTGAACTAGAGATTCGGTGGGATCATCAAAAGCTACGGCGAAAAAACGACTCGACGATGGAACACTCGCGGATGTCTCTGTATAAAAAGGAATCTCAAAATTGACTTGAAAACCGTCGTAGAAAACCCAGTGCTGATGAGGATCACTGTAGGAGTCGGGATACGTTTGCTGCAAGAATTCGGTCACGCTATTCTCGGTAGAATGAAGGTCATCGGCGTTCTCACAGATTCCAGGTACGAATAAGACCGGCAGGGCAGTACTCTGATTCGAGTTTAACGGCAGAACCCACAGGTCCGTTGGATCTGGAATAATCATAACGCGCTTCAGGTTTGGATCGTAAGAACCAATGAATGCGCCTGCTGGCGGTGAACCCGGCTGTCCGTTAGGGATCAATTGCTGCCACGTTGGTGTGCCAATCCCATTTGCATTATGGAGCTCCCAAACATCGTTTCTAAATGTGCCAAAACTTGGCGAACCGCCAAAAAAAATCAGTGCGTTGTTAGCTTGGTCATGGCCGTAATTCCAGTTCGATAAAGTCCCTGGGGCTGGAGAGTTTTGCGTCTCCAGCTGCCATGTCGGAGTGCTGTCGCCAGCACCGTTCGCATTTGAGAGTGTCCAAAGATCGCTCTGAAAACTGCCGCCAAATATGGTCATTGTATTAGTGACCTGATCGTAGCTCACCATGGCGACTTCGCGAGGGCTGGGAGGGCCGCCTGTTGGGGAAAGCTGAATCCATTCCGGGGAATTACCGATGCCATTAGCGTTGGTGAGCACCCAGGTGTCGTTCAGATCGTTTATGCCGTCATTTCCACCTCCAAAGATGACCATTCGATTCGTGGTTGGGTCGTACACTGCCGCCTGAGCGGAACGAACGGGCGGCAAAACGCCTGCGGGAGTAAGTTGGTTCCAAACGGGAGTACCATCATTACCATTCGCGTTTGAGAGGACCCACACATCGTTATAAAGAACGCAGAAACTGCCGCATTGACTGGTAAGAATCCCGCCTGCAAAAATGATCAGCCGATTATTATTCGTATCGTATACCGCGCTATGACTTTGGCGAGCTGGCGGAAGAGTGCCAGTCGGAGCAAGTTTCTGCCAGGCGGGAGTGCCACCAACTCCGTTTGCATTCCTAAGAACCCAAGTGTCGTTGGTGCAACAGGAACCGTCGGCCTCCAGGCCACCGAAGACAATTAGACTGTTGCTCGTAGGGTCGTATACAGCTGGATTTGAATTGAGCACCGGCCCCGTGCCCGTCGGGACAAAATGCGCCCACGTCAAGGCCTGCGCGAGGACGTCAATTCGGAGTCCGATTATCAAGAGCAACATCAAGCATATGCGCATTTGTTGTCTAATCATGGCGAAACCTCCCGCAGCGGCAGATTTTTCGTAATCCATTTCTTAGAGATCCACTTGTTCGGGCCGATATATAACCTGAGAGTAAGACAGAGCCGGGGCCCGGGAAAATCGAACTTCAGAGTCGTTCAGGCAGAGGACGTGGTATGTCTTTCTCTGATCTGGACATTCAAACGATACTTTCCAAGGTGACAAGCATTGATAGCCTCACATTCACTCGGGGTCAATGGCACTTTTGTGGTTCCAAGATCCGACAAAGGCGCTTAGAGCAAACTGATCTGACACACGTGCCCGTGCTGTTCCAGGAGACGGCGCATCGATCCATGTTCATCGGCGGCATGACGCTTTCCAACGATTATGAAGGCCCAAGTGTTATTCTGCGCCCTTGCACGGATGCGATCGGTAAATCGCCTATCGCGCGCTCCGATTCCACCGTCACCTGCCGCCTCGTTATCCGCAGCCCGACTCATAGCGCTCTGGAGTTCGTCTTCGTTAACGATATTTGCCCGATTGCCAATAAATCTCGCATAGAGTGCAAGGCGGTCGTCGGCGTAATGAACGATGTCGGCCTGATCAGCCTCTCGCCCTTGATCGAGCCATAGGACGTTCACCTTGGGATAGGACATCAGGTGACTGTCCGCTTCATATCCGAGAGACAAGGCTAATACGTTGAGGAGTGCATCGGAAAATCCGGGCCAGCGCTCCGCGGCCAATTGCCGGAGATGGGTCCTCTGTTCTCGTACCCGTGCAAATATAATTGGATCCCATTCGGTGGCGAGAAAGGATGGTCCGGGCCGCTCCGCCGCGAAGGCTGCGAACCATTGCTCCAGCTTATCCCTGCCCAAAACATCAAAATGATTGATTCCCGCGATCCGCAGAAGCATGTGAGATCGACCGAGAAATAAAGGCTCTAATCAAGACGCTTGAAATTGGGATTCTGGTCGAGAACTTCTAGGGAGAATTGATCTATGATCCTACCGCAACGACCGCAAACGTATAGATTCTGCCAGCCTTTCGCCGGTATCATCTCAGTGCCATTATCATCGCAAGGATAAAAGCCATCGGAATTAGCCGTATTGCCACACAGACAAACCCACGCCTCTGAGTTGCCCTCTTCGTGCTTGATGTATTCCTTGGTACTGACCATCCTTTAATCATAGGGAAAACCTGCCAGATGGCAAGGTGTCGATGGCTCGAATATACATCCTGAGATCTCTCGACGGATATTCATCTACACAGGCCCCGACAGACAGTGATTTTTAGCGCCTTTTCATTTCCGCGAGACAATCATTAAATTGCTTTTCGGTAAGTACAAGCGCGTTGTCCGTCCGAAAGGTATTCTTGTCAACGCTTCTCAGGTAAGCCAGATATGCTCTCTGCCGAATGAATGTGCGCAGCACCGCATCAGTGCGGGCTATTAGTAAACCGATTCTTCCCAATGCAGAGGCGTTCACCAAGTCGCCCAAACAGTGCTTTCTGCTTCCAGTGTCCTCGACCTCAATGCAAAGAAGACAGCGGGCATTCATGTTGAAAGCAGCAACTCGATCAAATCTTGCGCGCTCTTCAGCGTCTTCCACGTTCGCATTATGGTTCTCAATCAGGTTTTCAATGAAATCTCGCGTCTGCGCCAGGATTTCCGAGTAGCGCGTCTCATAACGCGTCTCAATCGCGAACGGTCCGACAGCTACATCAACAATCGGAGCATATATACCCCGTCCCTCACCGCGGAACGGATACCAGGGCGGCAGCACCTCCTCGTATACCTGATCGAGGCGGCTCCTGATCTCTCGGTGATATGACCGTTCTGCAAGGGCCCTCGAGCCTAAGGGATTTGGCAACTTTGTAGAAGACATGATCTTGAATTCATAGAAATCCTACTCTGGTTTGCATGGATGTCAAAAGTGAGTTACTGACGAGTCTTGTCTGCGCCATGAGAGTTAGGCGGGTCGCATAACATTCGTGTGGAGTTTGGCGGCTTTCGCTTCGAGGCGCTTCATGTGATAATTCCGATGAATGCCTGACCTGCGCTCCATTTTCAAAGGCAAAGCGACCGCCGAAGGCGAAGTCAAAGTTGATATTAGCTATGACATCATCAGGCACGTTTCGGCGCAGCTATACACGAATCCCCGAAAGGCCATCGAGGAGCTCGTGTGTAACAGCTACGATGCGGGCGCAACCGAGTGTCATGTTAAGTTGCCGAAAGATCAGAAAGGGTCGCTCGTGGTTCTTGACAACGGCCAGTCCATGGACTTTGAGGGACTTCGTGGCTTATGGCAAGTCGCCGACAGCCCCAAAAAACCGGACAGCAAAGGACGCAGAATTGACAACGACCGTCTGCAAATCGGCAAATTCGGTGTTGGCAAACTGGCAGCATACGCATTGGGCAAGCGACTAACCCATGTCGCGACCGTAAAAGGCGTGACGCGTATTGTTTCCGTCGGAAAGGACGAGATTAAGGGTCGCGGCGATGGTGGCGCGCCACGGTTTACCGTGTATAAGCTGAAAGAGTCTGAGGCACAAAAGTTACTGGATCCATTTCTCGGAACTATGGCGCGCCCCTGGAAAAAGAACTGGGGCACCTGGACGATGGCTGTAGTTGAGGAAGTCGAACAAGGCAACTTTGAAAGGGCTTTGAAGATCGGCATCTTGCGAAGAATGATCTCGACTGCTCTCCCCATCTATAAGAATTTCAAGGTGACACTTGAGGGAGAGCCCATTCCGGAGCGGCAAATACCTTCTGGGAACATAGAAATTCGGGTGGAGGTCTTAAGTCCTGAATTTCGGAAGAAATTGGAAACCGATCTGCAGCAGTACTGGCTTGGCGAACGTAACCTAAAAAAACCTGAGGATGTTTCTCCCGCCCTTTACAAGATCAAGCTCGTAAAAATGGCTGATCCCAATAATACAGAGAAGCAAATACAAGCAATAGATGTCCCCCTGCTCGGACCTGTAGCCGGAGAAGCTATCCTCGCGACACAAACGCTCACCACAGAAAAACTCGATGAACGCGGCTACGTGAACCACGGATTCGCCGTGTATTCACTCGGTAGGCTTGTTAATCCAGAGGACGAACTCTTTGGCATCACGCCGCGCAGCCATGCATATTGGAGGCGTTTTTTGGCGCGCGTGGAGATTCCTGGCCTCGATGAAATCCTACTCGTGCAGCGGAATGCGATTTCAGAGAACAGCCCGAAGGCGCAGGTAGCGCGAGAAGTGATGAGGACATTATTTAACTTCACGCGCTCATTAGCAGAGGAAAAGGAAGAAGCGGAAGACTTCACGCCGCAGTCATTCGGTTCGAAAGTCCGAACTGTTACGCCGTTATTGGCTCCTCTTGCGCTAGAAGGGCTTACGAGCGGCGTTATTCCGCCCGGTGGACTTTCGGGAATTGACATTGATTTCGTTTCGCTTGGCGAAGATGGTCCTGCTGCCCAATATGACCCGGAAGGACACGTCATTCAGATTAACGAAGATCATCCGATTGTTGCTGCGCTTGATGATTTTGGCGAGCAACGTCAAAAACAGATGCGTCGGATGATCGGAGAAATCATTGCTGGCAATAAGCTAGCAGAAGGATATCTCGCGGCGAAGGGTGTTTCTCCGGAGATTATCCGCGAACTTGAAGAGCTCATTGATGCAGCACTTCGCAGCGCCGCTAGTTACATCCGAGATCCCGTTGAAGAACACATTCAGGAAATCGAAGACGCGTCCTACGAAGGAGGAACGCGATTCGAGAACGCGGTCGTGAACGCTTTCAGGAGCATGCGGCTGGTCGCGCGACGCATCGGTGGCGCCGATAATCCCGATGGTATTGTGGAAATTCCCGTGACCGGGTCGATGAATCACCGTATCTCCATCGAAGCAAAAGGGACCAAAGGGATCATCACCCACACCGAACTAAGCCAAGCGACGGTTGCGCGGCAACAGAAAGAATCTGGATGTACCTCTGCAGTTGCCATCGCTCGCGAGTATCAGACCGACGGAAAAGGGGGCGGCGACAGCGCCCTATTGCGGGAAACGCTTGGGAAATTGCCGCTGCTTACGGTAGCTGGGATCGCCGAAATGCTTAGACTGCATCAGAAGCGACCGTTCACCTATGACAAGGTGGCAGAGATTCTGACCACAGTAAACCATCCGGATAAGCTTGAAGCTTTCATCGAAAACAAATGGCGAGAGTTACCGGACCTCGGCCTCATGAAACTGGTGCTTGAGGTCGCCCACGAAAAGTCATCGGAACACGACCAGAACTTCCCTGACCCAGGAATGCTCGTCGGTGATAGTCGTCTTGCTGGACGTCACGTGACCAAAGAGCAGGTCAAGCACATCCTCGAAGCCGTCGCCGTAACCACTGAAATGGTGACGATCAAGGACCGTCAGTCATACGAATTCAGCGTGACAGCACCGGTAGACACAATCCTCGCGGCTATGACGCGGGCGTCTACCGAAAGACTTCCCGAGCAAGTCAAAACCGTCAAATCAAGCCAATCGGCGGCGCCAACCATTAAAGCGGAAAAGACCGGCGACAATCCGAAACCAAAAAAAGTCAAAGCGTAAAATGCTAGGGAACAAGTCGCCGACCATGGCCCAAAACACAGACCTGCTCGATTGGCATTCTTCTCACGGCTATCGTTTCACGCATGATTGGTTCCGTTTTCCAGGCAAATTCCATCCGCCGCTTGTCGAACATATTCTCCGTTCCTTTCATCCAACGAGCGTGGTAGATCCTATGGCGGGCGTTGGAACCGTGGCAGTGGAAGCCAAAGCTGCGGGCATCCCGTCTCTGTCGCTTGATATTGATCCTGTAAGCTCGTTCTTCACGCAGGTCAAAACAACCCCCCTATCTAGCACGACTCTCAAATCCGCATGGTCACACCTCTCGACGTCTCTGAAGCGCTTCCGTAGAGATGAGAAGGAGATTGAGCTACGAATGTTCCGAGATATTCGGTCGGGCGCTATGCGTGAACATTTGACCCGTGTTGAAGCTGATGATTTCGAGCGGCTCACTTATTGGTTCCGCCGCTATGTCCTTGTTGACTACGCACTCATTGATCATTCAATCTTCAACGGCGGTCTACCAGGCAGATCTAATGCTGTCCGCCGATTTTTCTTGGCGTGCCTCCTAAGCTCAGTTCGACGCATTAGTCTCGCTGACCCAAGCCCTGTCAGTGGTCTCGAAATCACGAAACACATGAAGCAAAAGATTGAGAAAGGGCACTCAATTGATGTTTTTCGCGAGTTCGAGCGCCGGGTTGACCTTGCAATACGGAGAATGGACGAGTACGTAGCCTACCTGAAAGAGAACGGCACGTACGACACTCAAACCTATTCCACGCAAGCCGATTGCGCCGACCTCCTAGATATTAAGCGGGCGTCCGGTTTCCAGGCTGATCTGATTTTCTTTTCTCCGCCTTATTGCAACGCGATAGAGTACTGGCGAAGACATCGCCTTGAATATTTTCTCGGTCGTTTTCTCAACGAACAAGAAGCGATCGGCCTCAGTCACAAATTCATCGGGCGCAGCACTGTTGGCGACGTTGCCGCGACGCCTCCTCGCTTCGGCTACGCACCGATCGACAGCTTGATAAACGAATTACAAAAAGGTAAGAGGTCCCACAAAGCACGCGTTCTTTGGGGATATTTCCGGAACATGCAAGAAAGATTGAAAATATTCCACGATTATCTACCAACGCGCGGGCACTGCGTCATCGTTGTGGGAGACAGTGAAACTGGTGGCAAGAGAGTCCCCACGGTCAAGACAATGACTTGGCTCGCGGAGACGAGCGGATTCCAACATATAAAGACGTCTCACTATCGAATCAAGAATCGAGTGATGCAATTCCCGATTAAATCGAACTCAAAGATCGAACGGGAAGCCATCATCGTTCTCAGAAAGCCGTAGGCGTAGTGAAATCGGACGAGCCGATCTGAAGAAAGTCTTAACCGTTGCGAAATCGTCTACAAGGCGCTTGCTGAACTGTAGACGGAAAAACCAGAAGCTTCATCCAAGCGCTCGAAAAGAAAATGGTCGGGGAGAGAGGATTTGAACCTCCGACCCCCTGGTCCCGAACCAGGTGCTCTACCAGGCTGAGCCACTCCCCGACACCGACCGCGGGCGCACGAGGAAATGCCGCGCCCATTTCGTTGATCGCCAGAAAATTATAACACCCACGTGCTGACAATCCTCGCGGCGTCGTACGCGCTCTGACTGCTTGCGAACGCCCATCTTCCCGGTTCCCGTCGCAGGTTTTTGGGCGAGCTGCCTTCATATTGTATGAAGCAACGAGGCCAGCTACGATAGACGGTTCTCCCGGGTCCGCCGATGAAAACTCTTTTCACAGCCCGCCGCCTCTACTCCCCCATCGAGCAGGTCGAGAATCCGCTGATGACGGTCGAGGATGGCCGGATCGTGGAGGTTTCCTCGCAGCTCGAACGACAACCAGATGCGGCCCCGCAGGTGGATTTTGGCGATGCCGTCCTCGCTCCCGGCTTCTTCGATATTCACATTCACGGCGGGGCCGGCATCGATGCCATGCAGGCTCCCGCGGCCGACGTGGCCCGCCTCGGCAAATTTCTCGCGAGCCGGGGTGTCACCGCCTATTTCCCGACCACCGTAGCCGCCCCGCTGGATGCGACCTGCGCCGCTCTCGGCCGCCTGGCCGATGCCATCGACGCAGCCGCGAATGCAAACGGCGACTCCGGCCCGGCGCGGCCGGTGGGAATTCATCTCGAAGGGCCCTTTCTGAGCCACAAGCGCCGCGGCGTGCATCCGCCGGAGAACCTGGTTGAGCCGACGGTTGCGATTTTCGATCGCCTCTGGCAGGCGGCTCGCGGGCACCTCCGCATGATGACCATTGCGCCTGAGCTCCCCGGAGCGATCGAGGTCATTGCCGAAGCGGCTCGCCGCAGCGTCTGCGTGAGCCTCGGCCATTCCGACGCGCAGCTGCCCGCCGCGCTCGAAGGGGTCAAAAACGGAGCGCGCCACGCGACGCACACCTTTAACGCCATGCGTCCTCTCGACCACCGCGATCCGGGAATCATCGGCGAAGTGCTCAGCGACAGCTCGCTCACTGCCGACATCATCGCCGATGGAATCCACGTCGCGCCCGAGGTGGTAAAACTTTTCCTGCTGGCCAAAGGAATCGAAAAGTCAGTGCTTATTACCGATGCCATTTCGGCCACCGGCATGCCGGATGGGCGCTACCGGCTGGGACCCATTCAAGTCGACGTGAAGGACGGGAAGTGCACGTCGGGAAACAGTCTCGCCGGGAGCGTGCTCACCATGGACCGCGCCGTACGCAACATCATGCGTTTCGCCGGTTGGAGTCTGCGGGATGCCGTGCGGGCCGCGACCTTCAACCCGGCGCTCGCAGTTGGCATGAGCGGAGAGCGCGGGCTCCTGGTTGCTGGCGCAAGAGCAGACTTCGTTGTGCTTACTCCCGCAGGAGATGTCGTGAAGACGATTGTCGGCGGACGCGGGTACCAATAAATGGAAACGAAACCATTGCAGTCCGCCGCGGACCTTAGTCGATGCTTCCTGTACCGATAAGAGTAGTGATAAGACTTGGCGCTGATGGCTGATCCGGCTTGAAACGGCGGCTTAGTTCGGTTTGCGGCGCTTCGCCTGGGCCATGTGGTGAAGCAGCATGACTTCATCGGCGCGGGAAAGCTGATCCAGAAAAGAGTTTTCCCGCTTCGGCGGTTCGTCGGTTGCCGTTTTGGAAGAGGCGGACTGGCGCAGCTTGTCTCCCAGCTCCGGCTCGTTGTTCATCACCTGCGAATAGAACCAGAGAAAATGGCGCATCTGGTCGAGGGCCGAGCGAAGGGTATCGATGGGTTCGGTCTCGGAAAGCGAATTCAGCTCTTCCATCAGTTCAGGATCGCTGGGCGCCTGCATGGCGGCACAGTTGAGCTCCTGCTGGATGGTGCGCAGGTCTTCGGTGACGCGCGCGATACGCAGATGAAGATCGTCGATGTCTTCTCGCATCATTCGTTTGCCTTCCCAACATCTCATCGGCAGAAGCCGACTAGTAGATGTCCCACGGGCATGCGCTTTGGTAATTCTCCTATTACTTTGGTCCGCTCAACGGTCATGCCCGCGAAAACCCTTAAGGTACGCGGCTTTTCGGCCAGCTCCAGGTGCGGATTTGCACGAGAAATAATGCGCTTTCGCGGGACGGAATTCGCTCCTGCACTCAGGAGTGCATTCGGCCTATGCTCCAAAGTCACCAGGGCCTAAGGCAGGCTCCGCCAACGCTGCGTTTTGTGATACAAACTCGCCGTGCCCGAACAAGCGCCCATAACCCCGAATCCCGCCGCCGGGAAACATCTGGTACGAGCCATCGGACGCTGGAGCTTGGCTGCTCTGATCGTCAACTGCATCATCGGAAGCGGAGTATTCGGCCTGCCATCGGTTCTAGCGGCGTTGCTGGGGCGGGCCAGCGTGCTGGCCGTTGTTCTCGCCGCCGCAGCCATGACCGTCATCATGGCGTGTTTCTCCGAAGTCTCGTCGCGCTTCAGCGAGACCGGCGGACCCTATCTTTACGCCAGAGAAGCTTTCGGGCGATTCATGGGAATCCAGGTTGGATGGCTGGTCTGGTTTGTCCGCGTCACCGCCAGCGCGGCAAATGCCAACTTGTTCGTGATCTATCTCGGCGAGTTCTGGCCGCGCGCAACGCAGCCGGTTCCGCGACTCGTGATCCTGACGCTGCTGATCGGCATCCTGGCATTGATCAACGTTTGTGGAGTTCGGGCCGGAACGCAGGTCAGCAATCTGTTCACCGCGGCAAAGCTTTCCTCTCTCGGGCTGGTTTGTGCCGCCGGAGGCTACTTCCTGTTCTCCTCGCACAGATTGTGGCCGTCGACCGCCGGATTTCCCGCGGCCCACGGCTGGGTGCAGGCGATGGTGCTACTTGTTTTCGCCTATGGCGGATTCGAGGCTGCTTTGATCTCGGCCGGCGAGGCTCGAAATCCCCGGCGCGACATGCCCTTTGGACTGTTTGCGGGCCTCATCACCTGCGCCATCGTGTATGGCCTGATTCAATGGGTCGTCGTCGGAGTCCTGGCAGATCCTGGCCACAGCCAGCGGCCGCTCGCCGACGTCGCCGGAGTTGTGCTCGGACACAACGGAGCCGCCTTGATCGCTCTCGGAGCGCTGTCCTCCGTGTACGGCTATTTGAGCGGCAACATGCTGACCGCGCCGCGCATGACTTTTGCCCTGGCCGAAGGTGGCGACTTCCCGCCGCTGTTTGCCCTGGTCCAAGGCCGCTTTCATACGCCGTATTTCTCGATCCTGGCATTTGCCGCGCTTGTCTGGATTCTCGCCTGGTTTGGAACCTTTGCCGGCAATGCCACGCTCTCCGCCGGCTCCCGGCTCTTCTACTACGGGGTGGTCTGCGCAGCGCTGCCGGTGCTTCGCAGAAAAACCGGGACGGCGGAAATTCGGATCCCCGGAGGAACGGCCGTTGCGATCCTCGGAGTCGTCATCTGCGCAGGGTTGTTAACGCAAATCGAATACAGTAAATCGATGATCCTGCTGATGGCGGTTGCGGTCGCATTCTTGAACTGGCTGGCGGTGCACAAACGGGGGAGCCGCTCGATCGCATCCCATGCTGCCCCCTGAGGCGTTACTGACTTTCCAGTTGCAGCAGGGCCTGCTTACGTTCGATTCCCCAGCGGTAGCCGCCCAAGCTGCCGTCCTCGCGAACCACCCGATGACACGGAACCGCTACGGCCACCGGATTCGTTGCACAGGCGCGCGCCACGGCCCGCACCGCGGTGGGCCGTCCAATGCCCTTTGCGACCTCGCTGTAGGACTGCGTGGTGCCAAACGGGATTGATTGCAGGTACGTCCAGACGCGGCGCTGGAAAGCCGTTGCCCGGATGTCGAGCGGCAGCGACGAGTCCAGATGCTTGCCTCGCATGTGTTTCAACAACGCGCCCGCCCAGGAACGCAGTCCGCCATCGTCGGCTTTGCGGACAGCAAAAGGAAACTCGCGGCGCAGACCGGCAATCAGTTCCCCATCGGTGCCCCCGAACTGAATGGCGCAGATGCCGCGCTCCGTGGCCGCAATCAGCATGCGTCCGAGCGGGGAATCGACGCACGTGTAGCGAATCGCCGCGGCCACCGCTCCGCGGCGGTATTTGTCGGGCGACATTCCCAGTTGCGAGGCGGTGCGTTCGTAGAGCCGGCTGCTCGAGCCATATCCGGCGTCGTACATAGCTCGCGTTACCGAATCCCCGGCTTGCAGATTCCGTTTTAGTAAGCCCAGGCGGCAGGCGTCCGCATACTCACGCGGAGTGATTCCGAGAACCGCGCGAAATCGGCGCTGCAGGTGAAACGGACTCTGGCCAAATTCCTTCCCGAGGCGGGCGAGGGGGACCGGTTCATCCAGATGCTGTTCGATGAAACGGCAAATCTTTTTGACTGCATCCGCTTCCGTGTTCTGCCGCGCAGCCTTAGGCCGGCAGCGCAGACAGGCACGATATCCAGCACGTTCGGCTTCATCCGTCGTCAGGAAGAATTGAACGTTTTTTCTCTGCGGGCGTCGCGCCGGGCACGACGGCCGGCAATAGACGCCGGTTGAGGACACGGCGAACACAAACGTGCCGTCTTGCCCCCGGTCGCGGGCGGTCACCGCGTTCCAGCGCTCGTTGTCTGCTATTGCGGGGCGGGCTGTTGTCCTGGTTGGCGGAACAGGCATTTCATTCAGCCTTTCTGCGTCGAGTATGGCATTGGTTGTCATAACAAGGAAAGCATAGGACGAAGCCCGGAAAGCGAACTATCCGATTCTTGCGGGCAAACTGAAATTCTCGATGCCACGCAACTCACTTCAGCGAAGCCAGAGCGGAGCATCGTTCCCATTTGCGCCCGCCGCACAGAACGTTTAGATTCTCGGTGAGCAATTCCGAGTCCTGACCGCTAGGAACTAACCATTATGAAAAAAACTCATGTATTGCTTGGCGCCGTCATCCTGATGATCCTCGCCTCTGCCGCAGCGCAGCAGGCTACAAAACACATCCTCACCCAGGACGAGCTGAAGAAGGACGTTCCCACGGAATTCTTCTTCCGCGGGCAAAAGGCTTCGGTGCAGTTGCGCAATGCCGTGGGATTCCAACTCGCCGACGGCAAGATGATGATCGCGGCTCTGGTCGACGCCTCCGGATATTCAACCGCCATCGAGCAGAAATATCAGGGATTTCTGATCACCGAGTCGAAGCTGAGCATTGGCGGCTCGCCCGGCGAGTATGGTTTCGGCTTTACCGCCGACGGCAAGTTTGTCGTCATGGACGTTGCCAATAACGACGTTCTGAGCGCCGCATCTCAGACTGAGGAAGCCTTGCACCGGCCCGTCCCGCTGAAGCTGGTGGAAGATGGCGCCAATTACAAGTTGTATGCAGGAAAGAAGTCGGTAGAAATCAAGGTCGACTAGTAGCGGCGCGGGAAGCGCGCCGAAGGGCTAGTGCGGCAATGGATGGAATGGCCCCAGCAGCGAATTCATGCCCGCCCGCTTGCGCAGCTCGGTCAATAGCGCATTGGCGGCGTTCTGGTAGGTCTTGTTGGGATCCGAGGGATCGGCCCAGACCGCATCGTAGATGATCTGCGCGGCCTCTTTCAGGTCGAGATGCAGCGCCGCCTCGCATACATCGAGGCGTTCCTGCAGCCGTTCGTAGCACGGTTTGCAGACTTCGGCGGTCGCCGATTCCCCTGCAGGATGCTCGCCGATCTTGCATATCGCACCCGGGACATTGACCACCTCCGCGTGCGCTTCCATCAGTTGAGATTTGAACTGACGAAGAAACTCCTCGCGCTCCTGCTCCACTTCGGCGCTGTCCGGCACAGGATCCTGGGTGGTCTGTGCGACTCTGGGTGGTATCTTGGGCGCAACCGGCGAGACCCGCTCTGTGTGGTGACATGTCGGGCAGCGATCCAGATCCGCCGGATAGTAGAGGCGGCAGTTCGCGCACGGCAAGCCATAACCCGAGATTTTCGGCATCTCGGGAGCGCCTGCGCGTGGATCTTGGGCCGCGCGCCGGGCCTCCGGCTTGAGGGCTGCCACGGGCGGCTTGGCTGTGGTCGACGGTTGCGGCCGTGCTGAGTTCATCGCCATGGGAAATCCCGGTCTCGCAGCGAACATCGAACCCCTGGTGCGGGTCCGTCTCAACTTCTAGTGTAAGGAGGAAGGATCAGATGGCATACGCACCGTAGTACATCGGCCGATATTGTCCCTGGGGACCACTCGAACCTGGCCGGAGCGGAGAAGGCCCGTTCCTTATGCCTAGCGCGACGTCGATTCTTTCATTAGCTTGAGGAGTTCATCGCGCCGGGCGCGATAAAGGGAGCGCTCGGGATCGAGCTGCGCCGCCGTATTGAGCTCCGACAGCGCTTCTTCATATCGATCCATGCTCATCAGGCAGGCGGCCAGCGAATAATGGTTCTCGGCTGAGGCATTGATGCGCAGGGCCTCGCGGAACTCCCGCTCCGCCGCCGAAAACTGCTGCTCTTCGAACAAGGCGGTTCCGAGTTCGTGATGAGCCGCCTCTGAGTCCGGATTGAGTGAGACCGCAAGCCGCAATTCTCGCAAGGCGTCTTCCGCACGATTGTCGAGCAACAAGGCCTGTCCGAGAAC
>Ga0335072_10009455_pt1 | contig 14056 bp, 15 predicted proteins | sample Lox_Sample_21_FD_206725 | JGI IMG/M metagenome (GOLD analysis project Ga0335072, IMG submission 206725) | Soil microbial communities from Loxahatchee National Wildlife Refuge, Florida, United States - Lox_Sample_2.1 | ecosystem: Environmental > Terrestrial > Soil > Wetlands | place: USA...
CGGCAGCGGTTCGACACCCTGGTGACCGACGCCGACATGCTCGTCACCAACGTCTCAGCGGGCCGGCTGTCCGGGACGGGGCTGTCGGACGACGCCCTGCGCCGGCTCAACCCGGCCCTCGTCTTCACCTACCTGAACCTCTACGGCGTCACCGGGCCCTGGGCCGACTTCAAGGGCTACGCCGAGATCGCCAACTGCGCCACCGGCGTCTCATCGCTCACCGCAGGCTGGGCGACCGCCCCGTCGGGCGCGCCCCCGGTCAACGACCCACCCTGGCCCTACACCGACTCCATGGCCGGCCTGCTCAGCGCCTTCGGGGCCGTCGCCGCCCTCTACGACCGCGGCCGACGCGGCCTTACCTACCGGGTCACTACCAGCCTGGCCCAGACCGCCCTGCTCGAGCAGATGCCCTTCGCGGTCGACGGGGCGGACGTGGACCCGATTCGGGGGCGGGACACTTCCTCGGCGGCCTACCGAATCTACGAGGCCGCCGACCGGCCCGTGTTCGTCGCCATCGCCGCCGCTGACCTGCCGGAGGCGCTCCGCCGGCTGGGCGCCGCCTCGATCGACGAACTCGAGGCCCGGATCGCCTCGCAAACGGCCGAGGATTGCGTGCGCGCGCTCTGTTTCGGCCGGTCGGCGGCCAGCCTGGTCGAAACCCCCGCCTCGACCATGGCGCCCGACAGCTTCTGGTCGCGGCGCGGCCTGCGCCTCGAGCGGGTGTCGGAGGACTTCGGCACCGTCGTCACCCAGGGTCCGGTGGCCCGTTTCGCCCGCACCCCGGCGGTAGCCGGTGACACCCCGCGCATCTTCGGCCTGGGCCAGCCCGACGGGTGGACAGCGTAGCCACCCTCGTCCGAGAGGGCTCAGCCCCGGTCAGGTCGTTGCCGACGCTCCGCTGATCGGCAATTCACATGGTCGCGGCCATCACGGCGAGCGCGAACGTGCCGATCGCCGCGAAACCGTGCGCGATCGGGACGAGCACCTCGGGGTTAGGCCTGATCGGACGGTGCCGGCTTGCGCCCAGGGGCTCCGCGAGCAGTTGCGCGATCATCTCGTCCGTGATCAGCGAGTCCGGCGAGTCGGCGGTGCGGACAAGGTTGTCCGGCACGACGACGGGGGACTCGTCCGTCGCCGCCGGCGCCCGCCGCTGCCCCGGTCTGGCCGCCGGGTAGGGCGTCCACAGCGTCACGGTGCACAGGCCGAGCGAGATCGTCACCACCAGCAGGCCGACGGCGGCCCATGCCACCGCCTTCGTCCCGATCGCCACATAGCCAGACCAGACGAGCAGACCGGACAGCGCCAGCCCGGCATGGCCGAATATGAGCTGCGGCGGCAGTCCGCCAATCCGTGCGCGCTCCCGGCGCAGGCCATCGCGGGCCAGCCAGGTCCGCAGCATGAAGCCGCCCATGCTCGCGGTCAGCAGCCAGCTGATCAAAGTCGCGAACCGCATGACTATCTCCCTGGCACCAAGGTCAGACCAGCATAGACGGCCCGCGTGCATCGAGATCCTGATCGGCCGGCGGCGTTTTTATGGGTTAGCGTGGAAACCGATCGGCCTGCTGAGGAACTTGGGGAGCACTATGACCGATGCTCGGGATCGCGGCGGTGGTCTGCCCGGCAGCAGCGGCGCGGCGGGCGACCAGCACAACGGGCACCCTGGCGGCGGCCACTCCGGCGAGGTTCCCCCGGGTAGCGGGCCCGCTTCCGGAGCCGGCGGATCCGACCCGGGCAGGCGGCGCGACCCTTACCAGGACCCACTGGACCCTCGGGGACCGATGGGCATGCCGAAGCTCGTGAGCCGCGTGGCGGAGCGCCTGGGGCACGGGCAGTGGGGTGGGGGCAACGTCGCGGCGGGGATTTACCTGCTGTCGGTTCTCGCGATCATCATCGCGCTCGGGATCTTCTTCATCGTCGGCGGGCCCTGATGACGGTCGGGGTGAGCGTGAAAACGGTAGAGCCGACGCCGACGGCGGTGGTGGCGGCCGCGGTCACGTGGGCCGAGTTCCCCGCGCGGTGGAAACCGATGCTGGACGAGGTGTGGAGCTTTCTTCGGGGTGGTGCGCCCGCGGGGCTGTACCGGCACGGACACAACGTCATGCTCTACATCGATGATGTTCCCAACGTCGAGGTCGGCGTTCAGGTCACCGGCTCATTCGATTCGGTCGGTCGGGTGACCGCCTCGTCGCTTCCGGGCGGCCTGGTCGCCGCCGCGACGCACGCCGGGCCTGTTTCCGCGCTCGGCCACACCCATCAGGCAGTACGCGCGTGGAGCGAGGCGAACGGGTACCGGCCGGCCGGGCCGCGGTGGGAGATCTACGGTGATCCCGACCCGTCCACCGGGGACTTCCCGATCGACGTGTTCTGGTCGCTGGCGGCGCCGTAACATCCAGCCGAGGTCCAGCTCGATCACGACCGGGAGGGTTGGCTTGGACGGCGCCTGGCCGTTCTTCGCCGCCGCCTGGTCGTCGGCGACCGGCAGCGCGTGGAACTTGCGGCGGAAGTAGACGAACGGCATCTCCTCGCCCAGGCCGACCTCCTCGACCTGGCCGACCAGCACCAGGTGGTCGCCGCCGTCGACCTTGGAGTAGGTGGTGCAGCGCAGCGAGATGCTGACGCCGGCGAGGAACGGAAGGCCGTCCGCGTCGGGCTGGAAGCCGGCCCCGTCGAACTTGGCCGCGCCGCGGGTGGCGAACCGCATCGCCAGGTCGGCGTGGCGGTGCTGCAGCACGTGGATGTTCCACCGGGTCGCGTCGGTGAACGCGGGGAAGCACTGGGCGCTGTTGGCCAGGCAGGTCAGCACTAGCGGCGGGTCCATCGACACCGAGCAGAACGAGCTGGCCGTGAAGCCCCACCAGCGACCGTCGCAGTCGCTGGTGGTGACGATCGTCGCCCCGCTCGGGAACGACGACATGGCTTCGCGGAAGGCGTCAGAAGAGGTTTTCACCGGCGTACCAACGTTCGAACCGCTCCTTGGACCCGTGCAGCCCGGACTCCGGCTCGAACAGCACCCCGCCCGGCGAGCGGACGTAGGTGAACGAGCCGTAGCCCTTCTCCGGGGTGTCGCCGGCCAGTTCGACCGTGTATCCCTGGGCGACCAGTTCCTGGTTGACCTTGGCCACGTCGTCGACCCAGACGCCGATGTGGTGCAGCCCGGCCCCTCCGTTGCTGACGTCGTGGTAACCGCCGGGCGATCCGTGCAGGAGCTCGATGTGCACCGGCCCCTCGGTGGTGAACGAGATCGTCAGGTCGTAGCTCTGGAAGCCGGTGCCGGGTGCCCAGGCCTTCATCGGGATCGTGGCCGGCGTCGTCCAGCGCACCCCGATCGAATCGGTCAGCTCGCGCTGGGCCGCTTCCAGGTCCGTCACCCGGATCCCCATGTGGAATACCTCGCCCCAGTCCAGGGCGGGGAGGCCCAGACCGCTTACGCCGGGGGCGCTGAAATCAGTCATCGCATGCCTCCGTCGCTACTGCGCGGGCGGGGTGGGCGCGCCGGGCGGCGGGAACATCTTGTGGCCCCAGTGCTCGCCGGTGATCCGGTAGGTGGGCTGCTCGCCGTCCACCTTCAGGCCGCCGTAGCCGAACTCGATCGCGTACAGCTCCGGGGAGTACACGTAAAACGACGTCATCTCGTCGTTGGTGTGCTTGCCCAGGCTCATCATCAGCGGAATGCCCAGCTCCTCCCGCCGGTCGAGCGCCATCCCGACGTCATCGAACGAGGCCGCCTCGAGCATCAGGTGAATCAGCCGCCCACGCCCGGGCATGGACGTCACCCCGAGCGTGTGGTGCCGCTCGTTGGGGCTCAGGAACCATACGGTACGGTCCCGGCCGCCCATCGTGTTGCGCTCGTAGAAGCCGAGCACGTCGATGTAGAAGTCCTTCAGCGCGGTTCCGTCCTCGGCGGTCACGATCACGTGCCCCATGCCCTGGTCGCCGGTGACGAACGAGCTGACCGTGGGCGTCACTACCGGCTTGTGGTCGAGGACCGGGCCGTAGAACAGCTCGATCGGGTTGCCGCCCGGGTCATCGAACCGGGCGAATCCGGTGACCCGCCGCTCGTCCGCCTCGTCGTCCGACCCCTGGGTCACCTTGATCCCGGCGTCCTCGACGGCGGCCACCGTCCGCCGCAGGTCCCGCTCGTTCAGCACCTCGAAGCCGATCGCGGTCGCCCGGCTCTCCGCGCCCGGGGAGACGACGAGGCGGGGCGGGTAGTCGTCCATCCGGTAGCGCAGCGACTCGTCGCCGTCTTCGTGGACCGGCATCAGCCCGAGGAAGCCCCCGGCGAACGTCTTCCACGCGTCGAGGTCGGTCGACTCCAGCCTGAGGTAGCCGAGCGAAAGAACTGGCACTGGAGAGTCCTCCTAGGGCTGGGGAAACTTGTTGGACCCGGATTCGCGGCGCTTCCAGTGGCCGTCGTCGTACCAGGTGGTCTCGATGAGGCCCAGCGGCTGCAGGTCCCAGCATTCAAGGTAGGTCACGCCGTCGGGACCTGAGGTGATCGTGAACGGCACCTTGGCGTCGCCGGTCCAGAACTCGCCCGGGCCGAGCTGCCTGGTTTCCTCGCCGTGGGCGCCGTACTCGACCGTGAGCTGCCCGCCGACGACGATCATGAGCTGCGGGTGGTTCACGTGCCGCTTGGGGACGGTGAAGTCCGGCCGGATGCGCCGTCCCTGCCACCGGAAGGCCGGCTCGACGTTGGTCGACCGCAAGACCGCGCCGTCGAGCGTGGCGGCGATGTCGACCGGCGCATTCGCGATGAAGCCGCCGTCATTCCAATAAAACGTCGGGTCGCCCTGAAAGAAGTCGAGTGGCTCCCAGCCTTCATCGGCCAGGAGATCGAAAAAGGAAATAGGCACCTGCCCATGGTGGCCGTGCTCACGACCCAGGTCAATAGCTCCGTTCCACTAGGCGGGACGGCTCCTGACCTGCGATTCTGCGTCCCGAATAATAGAACGGCGATAGTGACAGAAAGGGTCACGGCTCCTATATTGTCGCTATGCCATTTTCTGTAGACAGCCTGCTGACGGACACCGACTGGATCCCCATGTCGCTGAAGGGCCAGCAGGAGAGCCCGACCTACTACTGGGAGGACGGCGGCCTGCTGAAGGACGCGCCGGTCGACTTCGACGCGACCTTCGCCGAGAACATGTGGGTCAGCACGAAGCCGATCCAGTTCATGACGTTCTTCCGCAACCCGCTGAAGGTGGTGCCGAACTTCACGGTGCCGCGCCATCTGCACAACATCGACGAGACGATCATCGTCTTCAAGGGCGAGTACAAGATCGAGTTCGGCGACCCGGCCGAGGGCCAGTTCGTGACCGTGAAGCCGGGCTGCTTCTTCACCAGCCGGGCCGGAACCCCGTACACGATGACGGCCGGCCCCGAGGGCGTCACCTACATTGAGACCTGGGGCACGCCGGTGAGCAGCCTCAAGACCGTGTGGTACGACTTCGGCTGGGTCCGCAAGTAGGCCGGCGACGCGAAGAAGCGGGGGCCGCCAGAACCCCCGCTTCTTCGCGTTGCGCTAGTGCTTGCGGTCGCGGGCGAGGAATGCGAGCACGGTGCTCTCGAACTCGTCCTTGCGCTCGATCATCGCCCAGTGCCCGCAGTCGTAGAACACGTGCAGCTCGCACTTGGGGATCAGCCGCATGGCGGCCAGCGAGCCGTCCATCGGGGTCACCCGGTCGTCGCGGCCGAACATGACCAGCGTCGGCGCCTTGATCTTGGTCAGCATGGCGACGGCGTCGGCGGCGCCGAACGCGCGGCCCTTGCGCATTCCCTCGAGCATCGCCCGGTTGTAGAGCTTCTTGATGTCGGTCGGCGCGGACGGGTCGGTCGCCGACTGCCACCGCAGCTCGACGAACTCCTCGGTCAGGATGCCGGTGTCGTACACCATCGACTCCATCCACTGGACGAGCCGCTCCCTGGTCGGGTTCTCGACGAACTCCACCAGCAGCTTGATGCCCTCCGGGGGCGAGGGGCTGAGCAGCGACAGGCCCACCCCGCCGATGCAGAGCAGCCGGCTGACCCGCTCGGGGTGCTCGGCCGCGATCCGGGCGGCGACGTTGCCGCCCATCGAGTTGCCGATGATCGGCAGCGGGCCGAGCCCCATCCCGTCGAGGAAGTCGAGCACCCCGGCCGGCCCGACCGCGAGCGGGTTGGCGTCGGGCGAGTAGCTCTTGCCGAACCCGGGGAAGTCGAGCACGTAGGTGGTGTACTCGCGGGCGAGCACCGGCAGGTTGCCGCGGAAGTTCGCCCAGCCGCTGACGCCAGGACCCGACCCGTGCAGCAGCAGCAGCGGCGGACCGTCGCCGGCCACGTGGTAGTGCAGCTTCCCCTTCGGGGTGTCGAGGAACCGGCTGGTCTCCTCGAACGACAGCTCGTCGGTCACTGGCCACTCCCCACACTCGAAGAAAGGGTGCCGATGTCGCGCGGCGCCTTGTCCGCGAGATGACGCCCTGCGATGTAGCCGAAGGTGACGCTGGGGCCGATGCAGCTGCCGCCGCCGCCGTAGATCGCGCCGAGCACCGAGGCGGCGGTGTTGCCGGCCGCGTAGAGCCCGTCGATGACCGGGGTCCGGTAGCCGAGCACGCGCGCGTGCTTGTCGACCCGCAGGCCGCCGTTGGTGCCGAGGGTGCCCGGCCACTGCTGGATGGCGCCGAAGACCGGGCCGGTGACCGGCTTGCGGTTGACGGTGTCAGGACCGGTCAGCACGTGCGTCTGCCCGGGGTCGCCCCAGTCCGGGTCCTCGCCCTTCTCGGCGTAGGTGTTGTACCGCTCGACGGTCGCCTCGAGCGCGTCCGGGTCGACGCCGATCTGCTCCGCCAGCTCGCGGATCGAGCCGGCCAGCTTGAGCCAGTCGGGCGCTTCCTCGCCGTTGGGTCCGGTCATGCTCATCGCCACGCCCGGCTTGGACCCGATGACGCCCTGCTCGACCACGTCGTTGCCGAAGATGACCCAGCCCGGAGGCTGGTTGGTGTACCCCGGGTTGCGCTGGTCAAAGAACCCGAACGGGTGCGGGAAGTCGTTGTAGGTGTAACCGCCGTGCATGAAGCGGTTGCCGTGCTGGTTGACGATGATCGACCCGGCCCCGAGGCCCATCATCATCTGCGGCACCGGCTTGCCGTCACGGCCCTTGTCCCACGGCTCGTAGATGACGCCGTAGCCGAAGAAGCTGTTCATCGAGCCGAGCTTGGCCCCGACCGCCATCGCCATCTGATGCCCGTCACCGGTGTTCGGGGCCGGCGTCACCGGCCTGACCTCGTACCCGATGAACGTCTTGACCATCTCGGGGTTGTGGTCGAAGCCGCCGCAGGCGAGCACGACGCCCCGGCGGGCGCCGATCCGGCGCGGGCCGTCCGGGCCCTCGACGACCACGCCCACCACCGCGCCCGCGCTGTCGGTGACCAGCTCGACCGCCGGGGTGGCCGCGCGCAGCTCGCCGCCGGCGTCGATCACGGCCTTGAGCAGCGGGGCGATCAGCCCGCCGCCCTTGGCCCGCCAGACCTCGCGCCGGCGGGCGGCCAGCTCCTCGGGACCGACCTGGCCGCGCCGCTGCTCGGGGAAGCTGACCTCCTGCGGCGGGATCCACGGGCCGGAGGCGATCTTCCGGGCGAGCTCCTCGCCCAGCTCGGCCCCGGCCGGGTAGGGCTTGACCGCGCAGGTGCGCGGGAAGTGCCGGACGCCGGGGATGCGGTCGCCGATGACCGAGTAGTAGTCGTCGAGCTGGATGTGCGGCTCGGAGTCGTAGCCGGTGGTCTCGAGCAGGTACTCGAACATCTCCGGGGCGGTGTCGACGTAGACCTCTTGCAGCTCGGGGTCGGAGGCCCGGCCGTCGGACAGCCGCCGGATGTACGCGAGCGCGTCCTCGCGGCTGTCCCGGTCCTTGACGAACCGGTTGTTCGGTATCCACATGTCGCCGCCGGACACCGCGGTGGTGCCGCCGAAGAACTCGTCCTTCTCGACCACCACGGTGCTGGCGCCGCCGCGGGCGGCGAGCAGGGCCGCGGTCAGCGCTCCCCCGCCGCTGCCGACCACGACCACGTCGAAGATCTCGTCCCAGGGCACTGGACGCCTCCATGCAGTTAGGTAAGTTCCGTCAGCCTAGCCAGGGCGGTCAGGCGGGCAAAGGGCTCCGTTCCAATGACCGGGACGTCCCGCTGACCGGGACGGATTCTTCCCCCCGGCCGGCCCCCGGGCTACATTGAGGCCGACCGAGACCCCGACCAATGAGACGGACGCCCATGCTCGATAGCACCCAGCGCGCGACGGCGGCCGAGCTGCTGTGGGCGGCGGAGCGCGACCTGGCGCCGATCGGCCCGCTGACCGAGGCGTTCCCCGGCATCGACGTGGTCGACGCCTACGAGATCCAGCTGGCCAACATCCGGCGCAAGCTCGCGGCCGGCCGGCGGGTGCGGGGCCACAAGGTCGGCCTGTCCTCCCCGGTCATGCAGCAGATGATGGGCGTCGACGAGCCCGACTACGGTCACCTGCTCGACTCGATGGTGCTGTCGCAGGACGCGCCGATCCCGGCCGCCCGGTACTGCTACCCGCGGATCGAGGTCGAGATCGGCTACGTGCTCGGGTCGGCGCTGCCCGGCGCGGACTGCACCGAGGCCGACGTGCTGGCCGCGACCGCGTACATCGTGCCCAGCCTGGAGCTGATCGACAGCCGGATCACCGACTGGCGGATCAAGCTGGCCGACACGATCGCCGACAACGCCTCGTCGGCCGGCGTGATCCTCGGGGCCGAGCGCAGGACGCCGGCCGAGCTGGCGGCGGCCGGCGTCGACCTCAGCGACATCGACGCCGTGCTGTATGAGAGGGAGGGATCGGGCGGGGAAAGGTGGACTGAGGCCGCTCGCGGCAACACCAGCGCGGTGCTCGGCAACCCGACCGCGTGCGTCGCCTGGCTGGCGCGGAAGGTGGCGACCTTCGGAGTCAAGCTTGAGGCCGGGCACCTGATCCTGCCCGGGTCCTGCACCCGCGCGATCGACGCCCGTCCGGGCTCGGGCTTCCGGGCCGAGTTCGCGGGGCTCGGCACCGTGACCGCATCTTTCGAGTAACAGGGGTGACACCGTGACTAAGGCCACCGCCGCCATCGTCGGGTCGGGCAACATCGGCACCGACCTCATGTACAAGCTGCTCCGCTCCGACCTGATCGAGCCGCGCTGGATGATCGGGGTCGACCCGGAGAGCCCCGGGCTGAAGCGGGCGGCCGACCACGGCCTGACCGCCACCGCCGAGGGGGTGGACTGGCTGCTCGCCAACGAGCGGCCCGACCTGGTCTTCGAGGCCACGTCGGCCTACGTGCACCGGGAGAACGCGCCCCGGTATCAGGAGCTCGGCATCCAGGCGGTGGACCTCACCCCGGCCGCGATCGGCCCGGCGGTGGTGCCCGCGGTCAACCTCGGCCAGCACACGAGCGCGCCCAACGTCAGCCTGATCACCTGCGGCGGGCAGGCCACGATCCCGATGGTCCACGCGGTCTCCCGGATCGTCCCGGTCGAGTACGCGGAGATCGTCGCGAGCGTGGCGTCGCCGTCGGCCGGGCCAGGCACCCGGGCCAACATCGACGAGTTCACCAGGACCACCGCCCGCGGGGTGGAGACGATCGGCGGCGCCGAGCGCGGCAAGGCGATCATCATCCTCAACCCGGCCGAGCCGCCGATGCTCATGCAGGACACGATCTTCTGCGCGATCCCGGCCGACGCCGACCGGGACGCGATCGCCGAATCGATCCATCAGGTCGCCGCTGAAGTGGCGGCCTACGTGCCCGGCTACCGGCTGCGGACCGAGCCGCAGTTCGACGACGCGACGGCCATGAGCGCTGGCCTGTCTCGGGTCGCCGTGTTCGTCGAGGTCGAAGGGGCGGGCGACTTCCTCCCGCCGTACTCGGGCAACCTCGACATCATGACCGCCGCCGCCACCCGGGTCGGGGAAGGGTTCGCCACCCGGATCCTGGCCGCGCGTTCTCAGACACCGCGCGCTTAGTTCAGGACAGGAGATCCCTTTCATGGCGTACAGCGCTGACCTCGACGTCCGCGTCACCGACTCCTCGCTGCGGGACGGCTCGCACGCGATCAGGCACCAGTTCACGGTCGAGAACGTGCGGACGATCGTGGCCGCCCTCGACGGGGCCGGCGTGCCGGTCATCGAGGTCACCCACGGCGACGGCCTCGGCGGGTCGTCCTTCAACTACGGCTTCAGCGCGGTGCCCGACCAGGACCTCATCGCCACCGCGGTGGCGACCGCGAAGCAGGCCAAGATCGCGTTCCTGATGCTGCCCGGCCTCGGCACCACCGACGACATCCGCCAGGCGTCCGACAACGGCGCCTCGGTCTGCCGGATCGCCACCCACTGCACCGAGGCGGACATCTCCATCCAGCACTTCAAGGTGGCCCGCAGCATCGGCCTCGAGACGGTCGGCTTCCTGATGATGGCGCACAGCCAGCCGCCGGAGGTCCTCGCCAGGCAGGCGCGGATCATGGCCGACGCCGGCGCCCAGTGCGTCTACGTGGTCGACTCGGCCGGCTCGCTGATCATGGACGGGGTCAGCGACCGGATCGCCGCGCTGGTGGCCGAGCTCGGCGACGACGCCCAGGTCGGGTTCCACGGGCACGAGAACCTCGGGCTCGGCGTCGCCAACTCGGTGCTGGCCGCCCGGGCCGGGGCCAAGCAGATCGACGGCTCCACCCGCCGGTTCGGGGCCGGCGCGGGCAACACCCCGGTCGAGGCGTTCGCCGCCGTCACCGAGCGGCTCGGGATCAAGACCGGCATCGACACCGTCAAGATCATCGACGCGGCCGAGGAGACCGTCGCCCCGGTGCTCGAGAGCAACCCGCCCGCGCTCGACCGGCTGTCGCTGACCATGGGCTACGCCGGCGTGTACTCCAGCTTCCTGCGGCACGCGGAGATCCAGGCCAAGAAGTACGGCGTGTCCGGGGCCGAGATCCTCATCGAGGCCGGCCGCCGCAAGCTCGTCGGCGGCCAGGAGGACCAGCTCATCGAGATCGCGGTCGGGCTGGCCAAGAGCAGGTAAGGCCGCGATCAAGGTCAAGTTCGACAAGCGATTATCCCGAACGGTCCCGGGGAACTCACGGACCGTTCGGGATAACCTGATTTTGATCTTTGCCTCGCTAGCGCGCGCTTGCCAGCCGCCGAGACAGCGGCACCACGTCCGGCGACCAGATCGCGAGGGCGGTGTTCCGCACCTCGTGCACCAGCGAGTGCGCCCGCATCCTGGTGATCGGCCCGGTCACCGAGACCGCGCCGATCGCCCGGTCACCGCACCGGATCGGGGACGCGACGCAGCCGAGGCCGCCGTAGGCCTCCTCCCGGTCGTAGGCGATGCCGGTCTTCCTGGCGTTGTCGAGGGTGGACTGCAGCGCGCGGGGCTCGACGATCGTGAACTCGGTCCGCCGCACCGTCTTCGCCAGCGCCGACGCCTGGCTGGCGGGGTCCTCGAACGCGAGCAGGACCTTGCCGATGGCCGTGCAGTAGGCGGGCTGCCGACCGCCGATCCGGGTCGGCACCGAGACCCTGGTGGTGGCGACCCGATCCAGGTACACCACCTCCCCCTGGTCGAGAATGCCCAGGTGGACGGTGAGCCCGGTGCGCTGGGCGAGCGAGTGCAGGTGCTTGAACGCGGCCTCGCGCAGGCCGGTCCGCTGCAGGGCGACGCTGCCGAGCTCGAGCAGCCTGAGCCCGACCCGGTAGCCGCCGCTGTTGCGCTCGAGCCAGCCGACCGCGCAGAGCTGGTTCGCCAGCCGGTGCACGGTCGACTTGGGCAGGCCGATGCGGTGGCTGATCTCGCTCACGCCGAGGGCCTGATCGCAGCCGTCGAACGAGGCCAGGATCGCCTCGAGCCTGCCCACGACCGTGCTCGCCTGGCTATCGTCGTCTGTCACGGCTTCGGGTCTTGCGACCGCGCCTGATCGGCGGAGAGGGTGGATGTTGCCGTCCACGAGCTGGTCACCTCCGGTCTTCACTGACTGGTCAGTACATAATAAGAACAGCACGCTTGTGACCGCAATGCACTGACGAGGAGAAAAGCTGGGCCTGGCGGCCAGCTGGGTGTTACCGACCAGTCAGTTCTCAAGTCTCGTCCCGCCTAGCAGAACGAGGATCGTGACACGGGCAGCCGGTCACGATAATTTCAGCCCATGTCGAGTGAAACCGCAGCACCGGGGCAGCAGCCGACGGTCCTTGAGAACGTCCGGGCCTTGCTGCCGGAGATCAGGGAGCGCGCCGAGGAAATCGAGCAGGCACGGGCCGTGCCGCGTGACCTCGCCGAGAAGCTGCGCACCGCCGGCGTCTTCCGCCGGTACGTGCCCCGGTCGCACGGCGGCGACGAGATGTGGCCGGACGAGGGCCTGACCGTGATCGAGGAGCTGGCCCGGGCCGACGCCTCGGTCGCCTGGGTGGCGGCGGTCGGCTCGGAGGGGCCGAGCTTCTACGCCTACCTGCCGGCCGACACCTACGACAAGATCTACGCGGGCGGGCCCGACGTCATCCACACCGGCGTCATCAACGCGACCGGCAAGGCGGTGCGGGTGGACGGCGGCTACCGGTTCAGCGGCCGCTGGTCGTTCGCGAGCGGCTCCAACAACGCCGACTACATCTGCATCCACGGCGTGATCGAGGGCGAGCAGGCGACCCGGCTCGGGGTGGTGCCGGCCGGCTCGGTCGCGATCGAGGACGTCTGGCACGTGAGCGGGCTCAAGGGCACCTCGAGCAACGACATCGTGGTCAGCGACCTGTTCATCCCCGAGGAGTGGACCGGGAACTTCGCCGAGCTGCCGAAGATCGCGCGGCACCCGCTCGACCAGCGGCAGCTCGGCGCCCGCTTCGGCTCGGAGTTCGCGGCCGTCGCGATCGGGATCGCCCAGGCCGCCCTGGACGACATCACCGACATCGCCCGCAACAAGATCCCGGCCACGTCGCGCAGCAAGCTGGCGGCCGACCCGGTCGCCCAGTACGTGACCGGCCAGCTCGCGACCGACCTGCACATGGCGCGCACGCTGCTGCACCAGGTCGGCCGGGACGACCAGGCGTCGGCGGCGTCCGGGCCGCCGGACGACCGGGCGACGGCGCTGCGCCGGGCCCGGCTGTCGCGGGCGGCGTCGGTCGCGGCCTCGGTCGTCGAGGGCGCCTACGGCCTGTCCGGGACGACCGGGCTGTTCGAGTCGTGCCCGCTGCAGCGGCGGCTGCGGGACGTCCGCGCCGTCACCCAGCACTACATGCTGTCCGCCCGGAGCGCGTTCGGGCCGGTCGGAACCGGGATCCTGAGCGAGCCGTGACCGGTGCCGAGTTGAGCTTGGTCGCGGTGGAGGCGATGCGGCTGCAGAACGGGTACGCGCTCGCCATCGACGCCCGCGACTGGGAGCTGTTCCGCGCCGTGTTCACGCCCGATGTGCGGGCCGACTACCCGCACGGGGTGTTCTCGGGGGTCGAGGAGTGGCTGGGGAACTTCATACCGTTCCATGACACCTGCGCCTGGACCGTGCACGAGATCACCAACCACGTGGTCGGCGCGGATGCGCACGGGGTGTGGGGCACCTGCTACGGGTGGATCCGGTGGACGATGAAGGATTCGCCGGGGCGTATTAACCGGGCCGAGGTGCTGTTCCGGGACCGGCTGCGGCTGGACGGCGACGGAGGCTGGCGGATCGCGCGGCGGACGCTGCGGCTGCTGTCGTCCCAGCCGGCCGCGCCCCTCCCGGCCGGTTACTCGCTGGTCCAGTCGGTGCTCGACCTGGCCGACTGGACGTAGCGGCGGCGCTTCTTGGCTGGCGTTTTGTCTGGCGCCTGCCGCGCTTCTTGCTGTTGCGCCTGCGGCGCTTCTTGCTGTTGCGCCTGCCGCGCTTCTTGCTGTTATCTCGCAGGTCGACCCACCGTTCTCGCCGTCACCACGCGCAACAGGCCGGGGGGGTCGTGGGGTCATCGTGGGGACTACGGGTCGCGGGCTGCCCCCATCGACACACGCTCACGTCCGCAGCCGGAAAATGCCGCCCCCAACGGCACACAATCACGCCTCCGGGGCGGCCGCAGCGTC
>Ga0335072_10009456_pt1 | contig 14056 bp, 11 predicted proteins | sample Lox_Sample_21_FD_206725 | JGI IMG/M metagenome (GOLD analysis project Ga0335072, IMG submission 206725) | Soil microbial communities from Loxahatchee National Wildlife Refuge, Florida, United States - Lox_Sample_2.1 | ecosystem: Environmental > Terrestrial > Soil > Wetlands | place: USA...
CTCTGCCATCGCCGGGCGATGAGTTAGATGAGCTATCAGGCGAAGGTGCTGACTGTTTCGGACTCCGTGAAGCGTGGCGAGCGGGTGGACGAAAGCGGCCCGGCTGTTGCCCAGGCGCTGCGCGAAGCGGGCTTCGAGGTGATCGAAGAGGCCCAGGTCGCAGACGGCGCATCTTCGGTGGCAGGCGATGTTGCGCGGATGGCGTCGTCGTTCGTCGGGATCGTCGTGACGACGGGGGGGACCGGTTTCGGGCCCAGGGACCAGACGCCCGAAGGGACGGCGGAGGTCCTCGATCGCCAGGCGCCCGGGTTTGCCGAGGCGATGAGGCGGTCGAGCCCGCTGGCCCCGCTCTCCCGGGGCGTAGCTGGGACCCGCGGGCACGCGCTTGTGGTCAACCTGCCGGGCTCGCCCAAAGGGGCGCTCGAGTGCCTGGCGGCCATCGTCGACCTGTTGCCGCACGCGATCGCGGTGCTGGCGGGCGAGCAGCCTCACTGAGGGCGCCTCCCCGCCCCGTCGCCCGCTGCTCGTCTTATCGCCCTCGGAGCTGAGGGCGGCGTCCCGGTGGTGCTGGAACGGGGCTCTGGCTCGCCTCGCCGCGACCCCTGCTCGCGACCCCTCTCGCGACCCCTCCTGTAGGCGGCTCGCGCGCACCAAGCTCACGAGAGTTGTCGCCGGGAGGCGGCTCTAACGACATTGGTGCGCGATTTCGCGTCTCAACCTCGTTAGAGCAGCCCGGCCGGTTTTGCTCTCAAGAGTTTTGAGCGCGGGGCGACCTTTGCGGGCTTGGGCCCAGGCTCGGGCTCGGGGCCCAGGCTCGGGGGTCGGGCTCGGCCCGAGATCCCCCACCCCGGTCCCTGGCCCCGCCCCGGGGGCGACACGAACCAGCTAATTCGCGCCGACAATGTGGTGGGCGCGAACTAAGGTCTTGCCCCGTGTTACGCCTTGTCCTGCCAAAAGGCTCTCTAGAGCGCGCCACACTGGATCTTTTCGAAGCGGCCGACCTTAAGGTGTCTCGCAGCTCCGAAGTGGACTACAGGGCCAGCGTGCGGGACCACCGCATCTCCGAGGTACGCATCCTGCGGCCCCAGGAGATACCCAACTATGTGGCCGAGGGCTTGTTTGACCTCGGGATAACCGGCCGGGACTGGGTGGAGGAGACCGGGGCCCATGTCGGGTCTCTAGGCGAACTGGCCTACTCCAAAAACACCGACCAGCCCATCCGGATCGTCCTCGCCGTCGCCGGGAGCTCTCCGTGGCAGTCGGTCAAAGACCTGCCAAAAGGCGCCAAGATCTCAACTGAGTACCCGCGCCTGACCGAGCGCTACATGGCGTCGCACGGTGTCGAGGCGAATGTAGTGCTTTCCTACGGGGCGACCGAGGCGAAGGTCCCCGAGATCGCCGACGCGGTAGTCGAGTTGACCGAGACGGGGCGAGCCCTCAAGGCGGCAGGTTTGCGGATCATCGAGACCGTCCTCGTTTCGTTCACCGAGCTCGTAGCCAACCCGGAGGCGCTAGCGGACCCCGAGCGTCGCAAGGCGATGGACGACATCAATACCCTCCTTCAGGGCGCCCTCGAAGCCCGGGGGAGAGTGCTCGTCAAGCTCAATGTGAGCGCGTCGCAGCTGGACAAGGTGATCTCGCTCCTTCCGGCGATGAGGAGCCCCACTGTGTCGGAGCTGTTCGGGGGCGGGAGTTACGCCGTCGAGACAGTGGTCCCGAAGGAGGCCATCAACAAGCTCATCCCGGAGCTGAAGGACGCAGGCGCCACGGACATCATCGAGCTCCCGATCTCCAAGATCGTCCCGTGACCGAGGCGCGGCCGGGCGCCGAGCTGCTGCTAGGGGGCGGCGCTGCGCAGGGCTGGGTCAGGTCGTTCGACAAGGACGTCGGGCTCGGGGAGGTCGCAACCGAAACAGCCTCGCCCGGCAGCGGCGCGGGGAAGGTCGCGGAAGTGGCAGTTTTTCCCTTCCATTGCACCGAGATCGCGGGTGGCTCTCGGGATATCGAAATAGGCACGCGCGTGAGTTTTGTAGTGGTCCCCGGGCACCAGGGCCGTTGGGAAGCGCGGTCCATCACCCAACGCGACTGACCGAGGGCCACCGGTAGGTCGCCGAAGCCGGGAACTGTGCCCGCTCTTAGCGGCCGGTGCGCTCCTCCAGCTGGACTGTCACGGTCTCCCCGGCGCGTTTGGCGATCATGCTTTTGGAGCCCCGCTACGCCCACCCGCCTACCGGCCCACGGGACAGGTCGCCGGGCGCCTGACCGCTTGGGGGGCACTCTGCGACCTGAGCGTCCCGTACCAGTCGGCCCGTCGGCCAAGATGGCAAACGTGACGAACAACCCCGGACAACAAGAGCCGCGTCTGGTCCTGGTCGAGGCGCCGCCGTCAGCCCCCTCGGCGGTACCGGTGCCGCCAGACCAAGTGGTCCCCGCCGTCGACGACGGGGAGACCATCGAGCGTCCGGCCAAGATCATGCGAATCGGGTCGATGATCCGCCAGCTCCTCGAGGAAGTCCGCCAGTCCCCCTTCGACGAGGCAAGCCGTGCGCGGCTCCGCGAGATCTACGAGCAGTCCCTCCGCGAGCTGCAGGAGGGGTTGTCGCCCGACCTGAGCGCCGAGCTGGCGCGGATGGCGCCGGCCTTTCATCCCGAGTCTGTGCCGAGCCAGTCGGAGCTCCGCGTGGCGCAAGCACAGCTGGTGGGCTGGTTGGAGGGTCTTTTTCACGGCATCCAGGCAACGATCTATGCGCAGCAGATGGCTCAGCGCGCCCAGCTGGAAGACGCTCGCCGCCGTGGCCTGCCGAGCGGGCGCCCCGGGCGTGACGACTACGGCAGCGGCGAAGACCAGCCGATGCCCGGGACGTACCTCTGACGCCACCCCTCGTTCCGGGGGGCTTGGAAGGGGAGGCACGGGCGGCTCGGCGCAACTACCTGGGGCTCTTCGCTCTGGCGGAGACGGTCGGCGCGCCGCGCTAAATTTGGAGGGAACCACACGGTTGTAACTATTGTCCACAGGTTTGCCACAGCCTGATGTGGACAGGCGTCGGCTAGGCAGTCGAGGGAGGAGGTGCTGGGGCGTGAGCAAGCAGTTCGTCCACCTGCACCTGCATACCGAGTTCTCGATGCTGGACGGTGCGGCCAGGATCCAGCAGGTCGTGGAGCGTGCCGCTGCCGACGGCCAGCCGGCGATAGCGATCACCGACCACGGCAACATGTACGGGGCCCTCGATTTCTACAAGGCCGCGAAATTAGCTGAGCTCAAGCCGATCATCGGGATCGAGGCTTACCAGGCGGCCGAGAGCCGCTCGGAGCGGCCGTTGCGCAGAGGCCGGCTCGACGACACCGGCGGCGATTCGGAGGAGGGCGACAAGCTCTACTACCACCTGACCCTCCTCGCCGAAAACGACACCGGTTACAAAAACCTGCTCAAACTGTCTTCGGAGGCCTATTTATCGGGCTATTTCTACAAACCCCGCACCGACTGGGAGCTCCTCGCCCGCTACCACGAAGGCGTGATCGCTACGACGGGGTGCCTTGGCGGCCTCGTCAACCAGGCGTTGCTCCGGGGGGACGTCGAGCAGGCAACCGTGACCACGGCACGCCTGCAGGACATCTTCGGCAAGGACAGCCTTTTCGTCGAGCTCCAGGACCACGGGTTGGAAAAACAGCGAAAGACCAACCCCCAATTGGTGGAGATCGCCCGCCGGGTCGGTGCGCCGCTCCTCGCGACCAACGACAGCCATTACACGACGCGCGAGGACCACCTGGCGCACGACGCGCTTTTGTGCGTCCAGACGGGGTCCAACATGGACGACCCCAAGCGGTTCCGCTTCGACGGTTCGGAGCATTACCTCAAATCTGCGTTCGAAATGCGGGAGCTTTTCTCCGAGCTACCCGAGGCTTGCGACAACACCTTGTGGGTTGCCGAGCGAGCGGACGTCACGATCGAGCTCGGGAAGCCAAAACTGCCGCAGTTCCCGCTCCCGGACGGTTTCACGAGCTCGGACGCCTACCTCCGCCACCTGACGCTCAGCGGCGCCGAGGAGCGCTACGGGGCGCCGGTGCCGCCAAACGTCAACGAGAGGCTCGAGTACGAGCTTGGCGTCATCGCTTCGATGGGGTTCTCCGATTATTTCCTCGTGTGCTGGGACTTGATCCGCCATGCTCGCGACAACAAGATCCGGGTGGGGCCCGGCCGGGGGAGCGCGGCAGGATGCTGCGTCGCCTACTGCTTGCGCATCGTCGACCTGGACCCGATCCGTTACGACCTCCTCTTCGAGCGGTTCCTCAATGCCGGCCGGTCCCAGATGCCCGACATCGACATGGACTTCGACGAGCGTTACCGCTCCGAGATGATCCGCTACGCGTCCGAGCGCTGGGGCTGGGACCACGTGGCGCAGATCGTGACGTTCTCCACCATCAAGGCCCGAGCGGCAGTGCGCGACGCCGCCCGCGTGCTCGGTTACCCCTACGGTCTCGGTGACCGCATTGCCAAGGCGATGCCCCCTTTGGTGATGGGCCGGGACACGCCTCTTTGGGCTTGCTTCAACGAGGTCCCCAAACACGCCGACGGTTACAAGGTCGCATCCGAACTGCGGGAGATGTACGCAGCGGACAACGAGGTGAAGCGAGTGGTGGACGTGGCGATGGGGCTCGAGGGGCTTCGCCGCCAGGACGGGATCCACGCAGCTGCGGTCGTTATCTCTGCCGACCCTCTCACCGAGCACCTGCCTGTCCAGCGCAAGCCGGATCCCGGCGGGCGGCCCGAGGACGCACCGATCGTGACACAGTTCGAGATGCACGCGGTGGAGGAGCTCGGGCTGCTCAAGATGGACTTCCTCGGCCTGCGCAACCTCTCGGTGATCGAGCGGGCGCTCGACATGATCGAGGCCAACACGGGCGAGCGGCCCAACATCGACGACCTCCCCCTCGACGACCCTGCCACTTATGCGCTCCTCCAGCGCGGCGACACCGTAGGGGTGTTCCAGCTCGAGGGTGCTGCAATGAGGGCGCTTGTCCGTTCGTTGTTGCCTACCGACCTCGGCGACGTCGCAGCGCTGGTCGCCCTTTACCGGCCGGGACCGATGGCGGCCAACATGCACTACGACTACGCCGACCGCAAAAACGGCCGTAAACCCGTCACTTCGCTCCACCCGGACATGGCCGAGGTGCTGGGCGACACCTACGGCTTGATGATCTACCAGGAGTCGATGCTGAGGGTGGCTCAGCGTTTTGCCGGTTACACGCTCGTCGAAGCCGAGACCCTGCGAAAGGCGGCGGGCAAAAAAGTACGTGAGATCATGGCCAAAGAGCGGGAGAAGTTCGTCGCCGGTTGTGAAAAAACTGGCTACGGGGCCGTGATCGGCAAGGCGATCTTCGACCTCATCGAGCCGTTTGCCGACTACGCGTTCGGCAAGAGCCACGCTTACGGCTACGGTCTCGTCGCATATTGGACGGCCTGGCTCAAGGCCAACTACCCGCTCGAGTACATGGCCTGCCTCCTGACGAGCGTCAAGGACGACAAGGACCGCATGGCGCTTTACCTTTCGGAGTGCCGGTCGATGGGCGTCGAGGTCCTCGTCCCCGACATCAACCTTTCGGCATCCGATTTCACGGCGGTGCGCGCCCCGGTCGGTGAGGGCGCCGGTGGAGCCTCCGGAGCGGGAGCGGGAGCGGGAGCGGGAGCGGGGCAGGGCCGGCTTGGCGTGATCCCGTTCGGGCTTTCGGCGATACGCAACGTCGGCGAGGGCCTCGTCGAGCGGATCGTCACCGAACGCGACGGCGCGGGCCCCTTCAAGGATTTTTACGATTTCTGCAGCAGGGTCGACCCGGTTGTGCTCAACAAACGCACCGTCGAGTCGCTAGTCAAGGCGGGGGCCTTCGACTCCCTCGGCCACCCGCGCCAGGGGCTCTGCCTCGTCTCCGAGCAGGTCGTCGAGCGCACGCTCGCCCGCCGGCGCGAGGCCGACCAGGGGGTCCTCAGCCTCTTCGCCGACCCCGGTGGCAACGGGGACCTCTTCGACGACTCCAAAGTGCCGATCCCCGACCAGGAGTTCGACAAGCACTCCAAGCTCTCGTTCGAAAAAGAGATGCTCGGCCTCTACGTGAGCGACCACCCCCTCGTCGGCGCCGAGGCGGCGCTTCGCCGGCAAGCCGACTGCACCATCCTCGACCTTCGGGAGGACGCGGGACGCGACGGGGCCGGAGGCAGTAGTGGCAATGGCGGTAGTGGCAACGGGGCGGGGGACGGCCCGGGCGAGCGGGGCTTCTCGCCCTACTCCGAAAAATGGGTAGCCGGCGTGATAACCGGACTTTCGCGCAAGTACACCAAGCGCGGCGAGCTGATGGCCACGTTTGTCCTGGAGGACCTCGAGTCCTCGATCGAGGTCTTCGTCTTCCCGCGGACGATGACCGAGATCGGGTACTTGCTGGCTGACGACGCCGTCGTATGCGTGCGGGGCCGCCTCGACCTCCGCGACGACGCCCCCAAGCTCGTTTGCTCCGAGGTGAAGCGTCCCCAACTGGACTTGACCGGTGCCGAACCGCTCCGGGTGGTGGTCCCCGTCAATGCCCTCGACGACAGCCGGGTGGGACGCCTCAAGGACCTGCTCCGCGAGCACCCCGGCACCTCACCCGTGTACCTGCACGTGGGCGAGAAGGTCGTCCGGCTGCCCCCGGAGTTCAACGTCTATGCCACGCCGGGCCTTCTGGCAGAGCTGCGGGTACTACTTGGACCTGCTTGTTTGTGGAACGGAGGCCCGCCAACGGGTAACCTTTAACCCTGGCCCCTGCAAGTGAGGAGTGAAAAACCGACATGACGTTCGATGTCGAGACCAAGGACTGCACCGCTCTTTCAGACGGGGAGCTGGCCGAGATGGCTGACATTGTCGCCGACGGCCCGGCAGGGCTCGACATCGGCCTGCTCTCGAAGCAGAGGGACGAGTGGGTACTTGTCACCCAGGTCCGCTACGAGGGGAGATTGCAGGGGTTTTCCTTCTGCACGCTCGAGCGCATCGGTGGGACGCCGTGCGTGCTTTGGGGCCTGGTCTCGGTCAAGCGTTCTCCCGAGCGGGAGGCGATCCTGGACGCTTTGCGGTCTGACCAGTTCCGCAAGGCGGTCCTCGCCTTCCCGGACGAAGACGTGCTCGTGGCCACCCGGGTCCGCGAGGCCGGTGCCTTCGCCGCCTTCGCCGGGCTGGAGGACATTTGCCCTCGGCCCGGGTACAAGGTTTCGGGGGAAGAGCGGGCCTGGTCGAGACGCTTGGCCAAGCGCTTCGGTGCCGAAGGCCGGGTCGACGACCGCACTTTCGTCGTTCGGGGAGATGCCTCTCCGAGCCCGGTGTTCGACTACGAGCCCGACGACCCGAGCGAAGTTGACCAGAAGGTCGCCGAGCTGATGGGCTGCCTGGAAGCGGAACGGCGAGATGTCCTGATCGCCTTCGGTTGGGCGATGTCGGAGGAGCTGGCTACGGGCTTCAAGTCCTAGCGGGGCCTCACGCGCGGGGTGAGAGCCCAGGTACCGGGTGCCTCAACGGCGGGGCACGAGTGCCTCGACCACTTTGTGGCACTGGCCGTCGACAGGTGGTTCGAGGGCCAGCACGATGAACGTCCCCGGCCGCACGTTTACGTAGTTGGCACGGCGCCTCATCATGCTCGCCGCCAGGCGGGGGTCGCAGCAGGCGAGGACTTGAGGCCGTGCGCCCCACACGAAGTGGCACCACAAGCCGCCGGCCTCAAAGGTCACCGTCAGGGGCCCGGCTGGTTGCGCGATCGCCACGGAGGGCTGGTCCGGGCTGCGCTCCCAAAACGGCGTGCTCGGGCCGGGGAAACCGAGGAGCGCCGCCCGCTCCGGGTGCAGGAGCGGCCGGATCAGGCGCCGGGCGCGTCGCCCGGCGAGGCGCCCGACCAGCCTCGGTTGGCCCGAAAGGACCACCGCTTCTGGTTCGGACGGGTCGGGGACGATGTCCTCGTCACCGCCAACAGTCACAGCGACGACGTCGTAGGGCCGCAACCTGTCGTCGATCTCGCTCTCGCACCACCCGCGCACAAGCGTGCCCGAGGCAAGGTCGACGCCTGCGCAGTGGCGCCTGCTGGTCGATACCACCATGAGGTCGAGCGTCGTACCCGGCGAGTCGCGGAGCCGTGGCACCGGCCTTGTAGCGGGCTTAAGCCCTGAGAGTGTGAGCACCAGGGACAATGGTGCCCCGCGCCGCCGCCGAAAGGGTGGATGCTCGCTCTCGGCGGCTCAAGCCTGACGGTTCAGGCCAGGCGGCTCAGCCCGTGCGGTCGGGGCGGGACAGGCCGGACGGTAGGGGCGGCGGGGACGGTAGGGGCGGCGGGGGCGGACGGCCCGGGGGGACCCTAAGCGGCCGGGCGGTCGAGGGCCGTCGCCAGCGCCTGGGGGCCCGACGTTGGCAGCCGGCAGGCGAACCCCTCGCAGACGAACGAGAGCCCTGCGTTCGAGGCGCTGTCGCGCCCCTCCCACAGGAGCGAAGGGAACGGCTCACCCCAGGCGAGGACGGTGTCGGGCAGGTAGCGGTCCCAAACAGGCCGGACGTCTTGGTGGGCCGACGACGCCACCACGACTTGGCGGCGAGGTTCGCGCATGTAGTCGGCAACCAGCGCCATGGCGGGGAAGGCGGATGGCGCCCGCTCGAGGACGGGGGCGATCATTTGCAATGTCTGGAAGGCAGTCTCGCTGAAGCTCGCTTCGCCCGTCAGCTCCCCAAGGCGGGCCAGGGCGCCGGCCGCGACGGAGTTGGCCGAGGGCACGGCGCCGTCGTGGATGTCCTTCATCCGGGCGAGGAGGACTTCACCGTCGTTGCCGTAGGTGAAGAAGCCGCCGAGTTGTTCGTCCCAGAACAGTTCCACCAGGGCGCGAGCTGCCGCCTGTGCTTCTTCCACCCACGACCTCCGCCCGGTCGCTTCACTGAGCCGGCCGAACGCCTCTACGAGCCACGCATAATCGCCCGCGTAGGCAAGGTGGCGGGCCGTGCCGGCGGCGGCAGAGGCGGCGCCCCCGGCCCCGGCTCTCGCCCCCGCCGCTCGCGTTCGCGCACCCCCCCCGGGGACCCACGAGCGCAACCAACGCCCGTCAGGGCGCCGCAGGTGGGCGAGCAGGACTTCCCCGGTCTCTTCGGCCGCCGCTACCCATCCCGGACGATCGAGCGCCCTGCCGGCGTAGGCGAGAGCGGCAATGGCCATAGCGTTCCACTCGGTGAGGACTTTGCCATCGAGCCCGGGCCTTGGGCGCCCGGAACGTCGCTCGAAAAGCCGCCGCCGGCCTTCTTCGATATCCTCCGGGCGCTCGAGGTCAGCGAGGCCGGGCCGCCAGAGTATGTTCGTGCCCTCCCAGTTGCCCCTGGCGGTGACGCCGTACCAGTCGGCCACATCGTGCCCGGCGACCTGTTCGACCTCCTCCCGGGACCAGGTGTAGAACCGTCCTTCCTTGCCTTCGCTGTCGGCATCCTCAGCCGAGGCCCATGCTCCCTCCTCGAGGCGGGCAGGTGGGCTGAGCAAGTACCCGACCGTTTCCTCTACAACCTGGCGGTAGCGGTGGTACCCGGTCAGTTGCCAGGCGTAGGTGTAGGCGAGGGTGAGCAAAGCGTTGTCGTAGAGCATCTTTTCGAAGTGGGGCACGAGCCATCTGCGGTCCGTGCTGTACCGGGCGAACCCGCCCCCCAGGTGGTCGTAAATCCCTCCCGAGCTCATCGCGTCGAGCTGGCGCCGCAAAGCCGCCATCGCCGAGGGGCTCTTTGTCCGCCAGGAGTAGCGGGCGAGGACTTCAAGCGACGGAGGTTGGGGGAACTTGGGGGTACCCGCCAGGCCTCCCCACTCGGGGTCCTGGCGGGACACGAGGGCCTCTGCCGCGATGCCAAGGACATCGGGGACGCTACGTGGGAGCAGGCCGGGGCTTTCGCCGGCACTCGCGCCCCGGCCCGGCCCCGCTCCGTTGCTCGCCAAGGTCGCCACGCCGGCGGCCGTCCCCGTTAACGCGCCGGCCACCATCGCCACGGGGGGCAAGGAAGCACCCTGGCGTACGGCCTCGGTTAGCCGGGTGGCATCGAGCTCGACGCCCTCGCGGTCGCTCGACCAGATCCGGGACACCTCGCCGAGCAAGTGGAGGAAGCTGTGCTTGGGCAGGTAGGTCCCGGCCCAGAACGGCCGCTCGTCCGGGGTCACCAGAACCGTCATCGGCCAGCCGCCCGAGCCGTTGACGAGTTGTACGGCTTCCATGTAGACCGCGTCGATGTCGGGGCGTTCTTCGCGGTCCACCTTTATCGCGACAAAATTGGCGTTGAGCACGTCGGCGACCTCGGGGTCCTCGAAGCTCTCGTGCGCCATTACGTGGCACCAATGGCAAGCCGAATAACCGACGGATATGAGGACGGGGAGGTCCCGCGCCTTCGCCTCCGAAAAGGCGTCCTCGCACCAGGGCCACCAGCCGACCGGGTTGGCGGCGTGCTGGCGGAGGTAGGCGCTCGCCTCACCGGCAAGGCGGTTGAGCACTGGCACCGCGCCAATGTATGCCCGATAACTAAGGTTCGTTGTCATGGACGTGGCTCCCGACGACGTGCTCGTTGGCCGGACCGCCCATGTCAACGTGGCGATACCGGGAGGTGACAAAGCGGGGGAGGTCGTGGTCCGCGTCCGGGGCGGGTCCGAGTCCTACATCGCTTTTTCGGACACGCCGATAGATACCGGTTCCCAGGTCGTGGTGGTTGACGTCAGGGGTGCCCGCACGGTGGTAGTCGTCCCGTTGTGAGCCGCGCAGAACGGAGGGGTGCCGTCATACCCCGGTAAAGCCCTAAAGAAAGGCAACAAAAATGTTTGGTTGGAACGTCCCATCACCGAACCAAGCAATGCTCATATCTGGCACCAAGAACAAGGGCGATTCGCCGTTCCGGATAGTCGTAGGGCACGGTGCGTTCGCCCTGCCGGTGCGCAACCGTGTGTCGTTCCTGACGCTCGCTATGCAAGAGGCGGAAGTCGCCGAGCCTTGCGTTACCCAACAGGGGATCACCCTCCAGGTGCGCGCCGTCATCGCGTTCAAGGTCGGCGACGATGCCGAGTCGATCGCGAACGCCGGCAGGCGCTTCCTCGACGATCAAACCTCGATGCCCGAACTGGTGGGGCGTATTTTCGCCGGCCACCTGCGTTCGATAGTCGGCTCGATGACCGTCGAGGACATAATCCGAGAACGCCAAAAACTCGCTTCGGAGGTACTCGACGCGTCGAAACCGGAAATGGCCAAATTGGGCCTCGTCGTCGACTCCTTCCAGATCGAGTCGATCGACGATGGCCAGGCCGGCTACATCCGGGCCCTTTCCCAGCCGCACATCGCTTCTGTCAACCAGGCAGCCCAGATCGCCCAAGCCCAGGCCGACCAGGCAGCGGCCAAAGTGCGCCAGGAGTCGGACCGAGCGCAGGCGCAGTACCAGCAGGAAACGTCGGTAGCCAAGGCTCAGTACCAGGGCCAGATCGACCAGGCACAGCAGACGGCCGCCCAGGCAGGGCCGCTGGCGCAGGCGAAGGCCCAGCAGGATGTGCTGAGCGAGCAGGCCAAAGTCGCCCAGGCACAGGCGGAGCTGCGCCGCCAGCAGCTTGTCGCCGAGGTCGTGCGGCCCGCCGAGGCAGAAGCGGCCAAGGTGAGGACGCTGGCTCAGGCGCAGGCTGACGCCACCAGGCTCCAGGCGGAGGCCACCGCTACCTCCAACGGCGTCGTGCTCGAACGGATGCTCGTCGAGCGGATGCCGGACATCCTCTCGGCCGCCGCCAGTGAACTACGCCAGGCCAACGTGACGGTGCTCAACGGCGCCGCCGGGCTCGGTGAGCTCGTGGCGGGGTTGGCAACTCAAGCCACGTCGATCCTCGACATCGTCCGCCGCGGCAGCAACGGAGCCCCTGGCCTGCTTTCCGTCGCGGCAGGCGAGCTCGTCGGGAACCTGGGCACTTCGCAACCGGGCACGGCCAACGCAGGCGGGGCTGGTCAGGGTGCAGCGGGGCAGTCAGGGGGGCAGGGAGGCCAGCCGGGGCAGGGAGGCCAACCGGGGCAGGGGGGCCAGGGTGGTCAGGGTGGTCAGAGTGGCCAGCCTCCGCCGGCCGCTGGCGGGCCCACGCCAGGGCGGGGGCTCCGCCACTAGCGCCCGGTTATTACCCGGCTGACCGCCCACCGAGCTGCCCGCGAAGCTGTTCGCGCAGGTCTTCCCGGCGCAGCTTGCCGATAGAGGTCTTGGGCAGTTCGGCGAGGAGGACGAGCTCTTTTGGGGCAGCGAAAGCGGCAAGCTGGGCGCTCACAAGAGCCCGAAGCTCGCCTAGCTCTGGCGGGTCAGCGGGAGTCACGGGGACGACGCAGGCCACGACGCGTTCGCCCCACTCGCGGTCCGGCCGGCTGGAAACGGCTACCTCCGCCACGCCCGGGTGCTGCCTGAGGATGCGCTCGACCGCCGCGGGCCAAACATTTTCCCCTCCGGTTACCACCATCTCGGAGAGGCGCCCGTCGATCTCGAGCCTCCCGTCGTGGCCGAAGTGGCCGGCGTCGCCCGTGGCGAACCAGCCGTCCCCGTCGAGGGGCACGATGCCGTCGCGGTACGACCTGAGCAACATCGGCCCCCGCACCAGGACCTCGAAAGCGGCCGAGATCGCCACCTCTACCCCGGCGAGGGGGACGCCGTCGTAGACGACACCGCTGCCGGTTTCGGTCATCCCGTACGTCGTGACGACGTTGCCTGGAAGGCCCTGCGGAGGTGCCGAACCGCCCAGGAGCACCTTGTGGAAATCGGCAGCTCTCACGCGGGCGAGCGCCGTCGGTACGAGGGAGACGAGCACGTTTGGCCCGCCAGCCTCCGTGACCTCCACCGGGGCGAACCCGTCCAGGACGGTCAAAGGCGTGCCACTGAGAAGGGCGCGCGTCACGACTGACAAGCCGCCGATGTGGTTGAGGGGCAGGCAGGCGAGCCAATGGTGGCGGTCGGGGTCGACCTGGAGGCGCTCAGTGGTCGCAAGGGCGGAGGCGGCGACGGCCTGGTGGGTCAGGACGACCCCCTTCGGCTCTCCGGTAGTGCCGCTGCTGGCGACGACAAGGGCATCGCCGTCGCGGACCGGCACCCCTCCCGGCCTTTCCCGGCGGCCGGCCGGTGTCACCACGTAGGAGGGAGCGAGGGCGTTGAGGAGGCGTTCGCGCGCCGGCGGCGCCAGCCTCCGGTCGACGGGTGCGGCAGCGTCGCCCGCTTCCCATACATCCTGGAGAGCCTCTACGAAGCCCTCACCACCGGGTAGGTCGAGCGCTACGAGCGCGGGCACCCCCCAATTGTGCCGCCGGCTCACCGCCTCCCACGGCGTTATGGCTGTCGAGGGGGCGCGCCGGGGCCGGCGGCGCTGGCGGTAGCGTCTGCGCATGGCGCTCGGAGCAGTCCCGGTCAGGCACCCGTGGCTGGCCGGGGCGCGTCCCAGGACTTTGCCCGCGTCGGTCGTGCCCGTGCTCGTCGGCACGGGTGCAGCCGGGGCGTACGGTTCCGCCGTGTGGTGGAAGGCGCTCCTCGCCGGCGTGGTCGCAGTTTCGATGCAGGTCGGCGTCAACTATTCCAACGATTACAGCGACGGGGTCCGAGGGAGCGACAGCGCGGGTACACGGGTTGGGCCGCTGCGGCTGGTCGGTTCGGGGATCGCGACCCCTTCTGCGGTGAAGAGGGCAGCGCTGGCGTCCTTCTTCGTCGCCGGGCTGGCGGGGCTCGTGCTGGCAGCGGTCGCCGGCTGGTGGCTCGTGGCGGTCGGGGCTGTTTGCGTGCTGGCTGCGTGGACTTACACGGGAGGCCCGCGGCCGTACGGCTACCTCGGGCTCGGAGAGCTGTCCGTGTTCGCCTTCTTCGGGCTGGTGGCCACGACCGGGACGGCCTATGTCCAGACCGGGCGGCTCACCGCTCTGGAGGTGCTGGCTGCGGTCCCGGTCGGGCTGTTGGCCGTAGCTTTGCTCGTAGTCAACAACCTCCGGGATATCCCGGGTGACACGGCGGTGGGGAAACGGACCCTTGCGGTGCGAACCGGGCCTGTGGTCACA
>Ga0335072_10009457_pt1 | contig 14054 bp, 11 predicted proteins | sample Lox_Sample_21_FD_206725 | JGI IMG/M metagenome (GOLD analysis project Ga0335072, IMG submission 206725) | Soil microbial communities from Loxahatchee National Wildlife Refuge, Florida, United States - Lox_Sample_2.1 | ecosystem: Environmental > Terrestrial > Soil > Wetlands | place: USA...
CAACGACGCCCACCGGCTCTTTCAGGGTGAACGAGACGTACTCACCAGGTAGTGAATTGTCGATCGTTTCGCCATGTAGCGCCGTCGCCATGCCGGCGTAGAAGCGCAGCATGCCAAGGGCGCGCTGGCGGTTGTTGCGCGTGCGGCTGATCGGCGCGCCCATGTCCAGCGTGTCGAGTACCGCGAATTCCTCGATGTCGCGCTCCACCAGGTCGGCAAGTTTCAGCAGCAGGCGCTGGCGCTCGGCCGGCTTGAACTTGCTCCACGGGCCGTTGAACGCGGCGCGCGCCGCGGCGACCGCGCGGTTGATATCCTCGGCGTCGCCTTCGGCCACCTGCGCCAGCACCTCGCCGGTGGCCGGGTTGCGGGTTTCGAACGTCTTGCCCGAGGCGGCTTCCAGCCACTTGCCGCCGATCAGCATGCGCTTGGCCTTGCCGTCCAGGTACGGATGGATGTCGGTCATCACGTTCATCAGTGCGTCCTCCTCATGTCACCTTGGCTTGTTTCGGCGGGCGTTGCCGCCAGCGCGGTGCCCAGCCGGTCCGCGTCGTCGCGTGCCAGCGCGAACGCGACTTCGAAACCGTCCGGCGTGCCCAGCCGCAGGATCAGCCCGGCATTGCCCTCCGCTTGCTCGAGCCGCCACGCGCCAAGCTGCTGCACCACGCGCAGCGACCCATCGGGAAAGCGTGCATCCAGCGCGGCCTGCAACATCCGCGGCAATGTCAGCAGCAGACTGCTCAGCGCATCGAACGGCAGGATGACGCGGCTGGTTGCGCCGTTGCCGCCAACGAGGTCGAGCCGCACAGACGCGCCACCCGGCAGCACCGACCAGCCGGCAAGCTGCCGCGCCTCGATCGAGCTGGTTGCCCGCGTTTCGCCATGCATCGCCGCCGCCGTCCCTACGCTATTCCCAATCGGATATAACGGCGTCCGCGGCCGCTGTCCATCCGCGGCGGCTGCCGCGCGGTTGCCGCGCGGTTGCCGGGCCGGGCATGGCGCCATATCCTGTCGGATATTACGCCCCTTCGACCCGCAAGGAACCCGCAGACGATGAATGCGCCGATCGACCCTGCCTTGCTATCGGCTGAACGCTTCGCCGTGGGCCAGCCGGTATCGCGCAAGGAGGACCCCGTCCTGCTGCGTGGCCAAGGCCGCTATACCGACGATCTCAACCGGCCCGGCCAGCTCTATGGCGTGATGGTGCGCAGCCGCGTCGCCCACGGCATGCTGCGCTCCGTCGAGATCGATGCCGCGCGTGCGCTGCCTGGCGTGCATGCGGTGATCACCGCCGCCGATCTGGATGCCGCCGGCATCCGCAACATGCCGGCCGCCGCCGCGAAGCACCGCGACGGATCGCCCACGCCGCGGCCGCCGCAGCGCCCGCTGGCGGCCGGCCGCGTGCGCTATGTAGGCGAGCCGATCGCCATGGCAATCGCGGCAACGCCGAAACAGGCGAAGGATGCGGCAGAGCAAGTGTTCGCCGATATCGATCCGCTGCCTGCCGTCACCACGGCCAGCGCCGCCGCGGCCGATGACGCACCGTTGCTGCATGCCGAAGCACCCGGCAACCTGTGCATGGATTTCCATTACGGCGACAGCGAAAAGGTCGCCGCCGCCTTCGCCGGTGCGGCGCATGTCACGCGCCTGACAATGCGCAACAACCGCATCGTCGTCTGCCCCATGGAGCCGCGTTCGGCGATCGGCGAATACGATGCGGACACGGATCGGCTGATCCTCCGCCTGGGCTGCCAGGGCGTGTTCGGCCAGCGCAACTCGCTCAGCGGCATCATGGGCGTGCCGGTGGAGAAGCTGCACGTGCTCACCGGCAACGTCGGCGGCTCGTTCGGCATGAAGGCCTCGGCCTATCCCGAATATATTTGCCTGCTCCATGCCGCGCGCACGCTGGGGCGGGCGGTGAAATGGACCGACGAACGTTCCGAAAGCTTCCTCTCCGACAGCCACGGCCGCGATCACGAAATGACCGCCGAACTGGCGCTGGACGCAGCCGGGAAATTCCTGGCGCTGCGGGTGACGGGTTTCGGCAACCTGGGCGCCTGGCTGAGCAATGCGACCACCATCCCGCCCACCAACAACACGGTCAAGAACATCATCGGCGTCTACGCCACGCCGCTGATCGAGGTATCCTCGCGCTGTATGTTCTCGAATACGACGCCGGTCGGCGCCTATCGTGGTGCGGGGCGCCCCGAGGGCAACTATTACATGGAACGCCTGGTCGAGACTGCCGCGCGCGAGATGGGCATCGATCGCGTCGAATTGCGTCGGCGCAACCACATCCACCCGGAGCAAATGCCCTATCGCGCGCCGTCCGGCATGCTGTACGACAGCGGCGAATTCCCCTCGGTGATGGAAAAGGCGCTGCGTGCCGCCGATTGGGACGGGTTTTCCGCGCGCCATGCGGAGAGCAAGGCGCGCGGCCTCGTGCGCGGACGCGGCATCGGCCACTATCTGGAAGTCACCGCCGATGCCGGCAACGAAATGGGCGGCATCCGTTTCGAACCAAACGGCGACGTGACGATCATTACCGGCACGCTGGATTACGGCCAGGGCCATGCAACGCCGTTCGCCCAGGTGCTGTCCGACCGCCTGGGCATACCGTTCGACCGCATTCGCTTGCTCCAAGGCGATTCGGACGAACTGATCGCCGGCGGCGGCACCGGCGGCTCGCGGTCGATGATGCAGAGCGGCGGCGCCATCGTCGAAGCCAGCGGCATCGTCATTGAACGCGGCAAGCAGCTTGCCGCGTTCGTGCTGGAGGCCTCGCCGGCCGACATCGAATTCGCCCACGGCCGGTTCAGCGTTGCCGGCACCGACATCGGCATCGGCATCCTCGATCTGGCGGCGCGGCTGCGCCACATGACACTGCCCGACGATCTGCCGCGAACGCTCGACGTGAGCCACATCTTCAAAGGCGTGCCCTCGGCCTTCCCGAACGGCTGCCATATCGCGGAAGTGGAACTCGATCCCGAAACCGGCGTCGTGGAAATCGTACGCTACGCCACGGTGAACGATTTCGGCGTGCTGGTGAACCCGATGCTGGTCGCGGGACAGGCGCATGGCGGCATCGCGCAAGGCATCGGTCAGGCGCTGTCCGAGATGTTGGCCTATGACGAGGACGGCCAGTTGCTGACCGGTTCGTTCATGGATTATGGGCTGCCGCGTGCCGCCGATCTGCCGACGCTCGGCTTCGAAAGTCACCCCGTGCCCGCGCGCACCAACCCGCTGGGTGCCAAGGGATGCGGCGAGGCCGGGTGCGCCGGATCGCTGCCGGCAGTGATGAATGCGCTGGTCGACGCGCTGTCGGAATTCGGCATCACGCATATCGACATGCCGGCAACACCGTTTCGCATCTGGCAGGCGATCCAGGCAGCACGCGGCGCAGAGGCAGCCCGCGGCGCGGGGGGATGACGCACGCCACCCGTATCGCTATAGTCGCCTGGGAACTACGAGCACGCGCCTGCCAACGCCCAGGAAGAACACGATGAACGTTATGTTGCATCCCGCACCGGTGCCAGAGCATGCCGCCCGCTTCATCGCGAAGCCGTTGCAATTGCTGATCGGCGGCGAATGGGTGCACGCCGCGTCCGGCAAGACGTTCGATGTGTTCGATCCGTCCACAGGGCAGCCGATCGCCAAGGCGGCCGAGGGCGACGCCGCCGATATCGATCGCGCGGTCGCCGCCGCCCGTGCCGCGTTCGAAGCCGGCCCCTGGCCGCGCATGTCGCCGCTGGAGCGCAGCAAGCTGATCTGGCGGCTCGGCGACGCGCTGGAGGCGCATGCCGAGGAATTCGCCGCACTCGAAGCGCTCGACAACGGCAAGCCGATCCGGGATGCGCGCGCGGTGGACGTCCCCGGCTCGTACGAGATGTTCCGCTACATGTCAGGCTGGGGCCACGCGGTTGAACGGCGAGACCGTGCCGATCTCCGCGCCCGGAAGCTGGCACGCCTATACGCTGCGCGAACCGGTCGGCGTGGTCGGCCAGATCATCCCGTGGAATTTTCCCCTCATGATGGCGGCCTGGAAGCTGGCGCCCGCGCTTGCCGCCGGCTGCACCATCGTGCTGAAGCCGGCCGAGCAAACGCCGCGCTCGGCCGTGCGGCTCGGCCGGTTGATTTTGGAAGTCGGTTTCCCGCCAGGCGTTGTCAATGTCGTCACCGGCTTTGGCGAGACCGCCGGGGCAGCGCTGGCGGCGCATCCGGACGTGGACAAGGTGGCGTTCACCGGGTCGACCGAAGTGGGCAAGCTGATCGTGCAGGCGGCTGCCGGCAATCTGAAGAAAGTCTCGCTGGAACTCGGTGGCAAATCGCTGGCGATCGTGTTCGCCGACGCGGACATGGATGTAGCGATCCCCGGCACCGCCAATGCGATCTTCTTCAATATGGGCCAGTGCTGCACCGCCGGCTCGCGGCTTTACGCGCATAAGCGGCGGCGCTGTAGCGGGGCGCGCGCACGGTGCCGGACCGAACGCAGATCGACGCCGCGGAATTGCTGGCGATCCGGCTGTCTTCCGACGGCAGCAGCCTCAATCTGGTGCTGCGCGATACCGGCGGCGGCAGCGTTGCGCTGTCGCTGCCCGCCGCGTGGATGAGTACTGTGCTTGCTTCGGTGCCGCAACAGGTGGACAGCGGACCGGTGCATCGGCTCGATTCCTGGAGCGTGGCGCCGTCCCGCGACGGCCAGGAGCTTGTGCTGACGCTCCGCACCGCCGAAGGCCGGGCAGTCGCCTTCGCCACGAGGCCATGGCAGATTCAGGGCATGGCGACGATCGCCAGCTACAGCGGCGTGGCCGGTGCCGCGCCGAAGCTGCGCCATTAGAGCAACCGGCGGCGCTTGTTCGAAGGCGCAGTCAGCGCGATGCCGTCTTGCCCACGATGGCGTCGCTGCCGGCGGCACGGTCCGGCTTCAGATCGATCAGCGGCGTGCCGTCCAGGCAATCCAGGCCGCGCACCTGCAACGTCGTCCCTTCGATGGCCACCACTTCCACCACCGACGATGCGATCGGATTAGGCCGCACCGGCGAGCGCAACGCGAAGCTGCCGGTGGTCTGCCCAGTGCGCAGCGGCGTCTGCAGCACAAGGTCGCGGCGCGCCTGATGCATCCAGTACAGCACCTGCATGTGCCGGTGTTGCGCCACGTCCGTCAGCGCGTCGCGCCAGCGTTCGTCAACGACGATGCTGCACAACGGCCCGTCATGGCTGCCGCGTTTGGGACAGTCGCCGCGCCGCTGCCACGGCGTGCGGATGACGCCGATGAAATACACCCCCGCATCGGTCGCGGCCGGCAGTTCGGTGGCGACTTCGCCGGGGCGCAACGCATCATCTGCCGCTGTCAGATCGTCCTGCATCGTCGGACTCTGCCGGGAAGCACGATCCAAAGTCCAGCGCGGCAATCGCAAGACCGGCGTGGCCAGGCTCAAATACGCGCCCGGCCGCAACGATCTCACCATCGCAGCCGTGCTACGAAGCGACCTTCAGGACCACGCGGAATCGCGCTTTCCCGCTCATCATCCTGTCATACGCCGCCTGTGCTTGCTCGAACGGATAGACCTCGTTCATCGACGCCACGGCGTATTGCTCGCTGAACAACAGCGTGTCCTCTGAATCGGCCGACGTGCCGGAATACCATCCCTTCACCGCCGCGCGTTTCATCAGCAGGGCGAAGGAATCGACGGTCATCGCCCCCACAGCTCCGATCACCATCATGGTGCCGTTGACCCCCAGCCCGCCGGAGATCGCCTGCATCGCCGGCCCGCTGGTCACGGTGGCGATGATCGCCCTGGCGCCGCCCATAGCCAGCAGCGTCTGTGCCGGATCCTGTGTGTCACTATCGATATAATCCTGTGCACCCAATGAACGCGCGAGGGCTTCCTTGTCACGCCCGCGATTCACCGCGACGGTGCGGAACCCTTGCCGCGCGGCGAACTGGATGCCCAGGTGGCCGAGCCCGCCAACGCCATGGATCGCCACCAGGTCGCCCGGTTGCGCACCGCAATGGCGCAACGCGTTGAACGTGGTGATGCCGGCGCAAAGCAGTGGCGCGGATTCGATCGGGTCCAGCGATGCCGGCACGCGCGCGAGAGCAGATGCCAGCGCGAGCATATGCGTGGCGTAGCCGCCATCGCGCGTGACGCCAGTGGCGCCCTGCACGGTTTCGCAGGCGAATCTGTCGCCGCGCCGGCAGCGGCGGCACCATCCGCAGGCGCCAGGGGACCAGCCGACGCCAACGCGCTCGCCCGCCGACCAACCTTCGACGCCGGGACCAATGGCGTCGATCGTGCCGATGACTTCGTGCCCCGGAATTCGCGGGTAGGCGATGCCGGGCATCAAGCCCTGAAACGTGACGCTGTCGCTATGGCAGACGCCGCAGGCCTGCACACGAATCCGCACTTCGTCGCGCCCCGGCTCGGGCACGTCGCGTTCTTCCAGGCGCAAGCTGCCGCCGGGTTCCGGCACGACCATTGCCAGCATCTTTGTCATATGGGTCCTCCGTCATGGCTGCGGGCATTCTCTGCCGTGCCACATGGTGCTTACGGAGGACTAATCCAGTCACTGCGCGGCCGCCGAGGCCGGTGCCAGCGGGACATTCCAGGCATCGTAGCCGTAGACCCAGCCGGGGTCGATGCGTTCCTTGCCCCAGGTGTTGGTGCGGGAGCTCGACTGAACGCGGGACGTGCGCGGCTTTGGAACCGCTTCGAACAAGCGGAATGCCCCGGCAATCCCATCGCGGTCCACGCCTTGCAGGCAGCGGGAGACGATCGCGGCATCCTCGATGGCCATGGCAGCGCCTTGGGCCATGTACGGCGTCATGGGGTGGCAGGCATCGCCAAGCAGAGTAACGTTGCCATCGCACCATCGATCCAGCGGGTCGCGATCCACCAGAGCCCATTTGTGCACGGCAGGACAGGCCTCCAAGACCTTACGCACTTCCGGATGGAAATGGGCAAAGGCGTCACGCAACTCTGTCACGTCGCCGGTTGCCGACCATGATTCGACGGTAAAGCCGGGTTCCGGCTGGCTCGTCACGAAATAGACTTCGCTGCGATCGGGCTTGACATAGTAAATAACGATATGGCGGTCGGGGCCCCACCATTTGGTGCAGTCGCCGATAGTATACCCGTTCAACCGCGCCGCCGGGTACACCGTGCGATAGGCGATGCGTCCGGTGAAGTTGACCGGGAGCTCGCCGAACAAACGCTGACGGACGAACGAGTGGACGCCGTCGGCGGCAATCACGCCGTCCGCGCCGGCCATCGCGCCGTTGGCAAATGCCAGCCGGACCGTGCCATCGCCGCGTTGGTCCAGTTCGATAAGCCGATGGTCGAGGTGGATCGACTCCGGGTCGGCGGCGCTCAGCAACGCGGTGTGCAGGTCGCCACGGTGGCCCAGAAGATACGGTGCGCCGTAACGTTCCTCCGCCGACTCACCGAACATCATGTCGAAACGCACGTCGCCGGAATCGTAGTCCTTGTTGTTCCAGGAGCGCGGATAGAACGATTGACGGCGCATCGTTTGCTCAAGCCCAAGACCGCGCAGCACCTTCATGGCGTTGCAGCCGATCTGGATGCCGGCGCCGAGCCGCATGAATTGCGGCGCTTGCTCGTAGACCCGGACATCGATGCCGGCGCGTTGCAAAGCGGCGGCGGCGGTCAGCCCACCCATGCCCGCCCCGATCACCGCGATGGACAGTTTCGTCATATTGGCTTGCCTCGAAACAGGGTGATGCGGCGGCCGAACAAATCGGACGCCAATCCGGCGGCGGTATGGATCAGCGCAGTACGAACGGGTTGGGCACGTCGGTCGCGGTGCTGATCCATACGCTCTTCTGCTGGAGGTATTCGTAAATCGCTTCCTTGCCGCTCTCACGGCCGAGGCCACTCCGTTTGTAGCCGCCGAACGGCGACATGAAACTGACGGCGCGGTAGGTGTTGACCCACACCGTCCCGGCGCGCAGCCGTTCCGACATCAGCAGCGCGCGGCGGATGCTTTGGGTCCATACGCCGGCGGCCAGCCCATACACCGTGTCGTTGGCGATCGCGATCGCCTCTTCCTCGTCGGCGAAGGGAATGACGGACAGCACCGGCCCGAAAATCTCCTCCTGCGCGATGCGCATGCCGTTGTTGACGCCGGTGAATATGGTCGGCTCGATGAACCAGCCGTCGCCGAAACGCGCCTTGTCCGCCGGGCCGCCGCCCAGCGCCACCTGTGCGCCTTCGCGCTTGCCGAGCGCGATATAGTCGAGGATCTTCTGATACTGCGGCGGCGTCGTCACGGGACCGACCTGGGTATCGGGATCGGCCGGATTTCCCATCTTCGCCGTCCGCGCGAATTCCACCAGGCGATCGACGAACTCGTTGTGGATCGAGCGCTGCACGAGCAGCCGCGAGCCCGCAATGCAGGTCTGGCCGGTGGCGGCGAAGATGCCCGAGATGGCGCCCTTGACCGCATCCTCCATCACTGCGTCGTCGAACACGATGTTGGGCGACTTGCCGCCAAGTTCGAGCGTAACGCGCTTGAGACCCCTGGCGGCGCTTTCATAGACACGCTGACCCGACATCTCGCCGCCGGTGAAGGCGACCTTCGCCACGTCGGGATGCGTGACCAGCGGTTCGCCGACATCCTTGCCGAAACCGGTGACGATGTTGACGACGCCCGGCGGAAACCCCGCGTCAGCGATCAGGCGGCCGAATTCGAGCGTCGAGGCCGAGGTGAATTCGCTCGGCTTGATCACCACCGTGTTGCCCGCGGCGAGCGCCGGTGCAAGCTTCCAGGTGAGCAGCAAAAGCGGCGAATTCCACGGCACGATCGCGGCCACCACGCCCAGCGGTTCCCAACGCGTGAAGTTGAACACGCCCGCCTTGTCGATCGGCAGCACGCCGCCTTCGATCTTGTCGGCCAGCCCGCCGAAGTAATAATACCATTGCGGAACATAGCGGGTCTGGCCAAGCATTTCCGAGATCAGCTTGCCGTTGTCCCGCACTTCGGTCCGCGCCAGGCTTTCGGCATTGGCAGCGATCAGGTCGCCCAGCCTGCGCAACAGCGCACCGCGTTGCGTCGCGGTCATCGCGGGCCAGGGGCCGCGATCGAACGCCGCCTTCGCCGCCGCCACCGCGCGCGCCACGTCCGCCTCGCCGCAACGTGGGATCAGGGCCCAGGCCTTGCCCGCATAGGGATCATGCGTCTCGAAGAATTCACCCGAGGCAGCGTTCTGCCATTCGCCGCCGATCAGCACCTGGTATTCGGGAAGCGACATTGCAACGATCTCCTGGATGTGATGCCAATCAGTGCCGGCGTGGCGTGGCCAATCGCGAGTCTATGACATCGGCGTCGCGTGCTCCAGGCGCGGCGGTCGCGTACTGAGCGGGGACCGGCCCGTTGTGCCTGCCAACCATACGCTATATACCGTAAGACATAGCAAATTTCCTGAAAAACTCCTTCGCCCTGTCGAACGCCTGATCGCCATCGGCATTTCCTGTCACGGGGGTTGCGCATGCAACACGTTAAATTCGGCCGCACCGGTCTGTCCGTCTCGCGGCTGTGCCTCGGCACCATGACCTTCGGCGGCCAGTGCGACGAGGAACGCAGCCATGCGATCCTCGACGCGGCCGCCGAGGCAGGCATCGATTTCCTCGATACCGCGAATGTCTATCCGATGGGTGGCGGCCCGGCCACCGCGGGACGCACCGAGGAAATCGTCGGTGCGTGGCTCAAGGGCAAGCGTCACCGCTTCATCCTCGCAACCAAATGCGCGGGACAGGTCGGTACCCAGCCGTGGGACCGCGGCATGTCACGCAAGCACATACTGGACGCGATCGACGCGTCGTTGCGCCGTCTCGGCACCGATTACGTCGATCTCTACCAACTGCACAATTTCGATGCCGCCACGCCGATCGATGAGGCGTTGGAAGCGCTCGATACCGTCGTGCGGCAGGGCAAGGCGCGCTACATCGGCGTCTCCAACTGGCCGGCCTGGCGCATTGCGCGCGCTCTCGGCCGCACCGAAGCGCGTCAACTCTCTCGCATCGACTCAGTTCAACCGCGCTACAATCTCCTGTTCCGCGCTTTTGAACGCGACTTGCTGCCGTTGTGCCGGGAGGAAGGGATCGCGGTCATTCCCTATAATCCGATGGCAGGGGGCTTGCTCTCCGGCAAGCATGATGGCGCCGCGCCACCAATGGCCGATACGCGATTTTCATTGCGCGGCGGCGGCGCGCGCTATCAGGCGCGCTATTGGCACGAGCAAGAATTCGCCACCATCGAAGCGCTGCGCGGCGTTGCACGCGAGGCCGGCATGAGCATGGCGACGCTGGCCATCGCCTGGGTGCTGTCCGATCCTGCCATCACCGCCCCCATTGTCGGTGCCACCCGCCCAGAGCAATTGGCTGACAGTCTGGCCGCCGCGGAACGTGGCGGGCTGCCACCGGATTTGAAAGCCACGCTCGATGAGATGACGCATGGTTGGCGCGCCGTGGACGCGGATCGTTGAGCAAAGGGCAACGGCTGCGCGAGGCGACGACAGCAACGGCCCACCGTGCACGATGAGGCGCCGAAGCCCCGCCGCCAACGCAGTCAATCGATCGGCTTGGCGGCCCCTGTCTCGCGCTGGTGCAGATCGAGCCATCTGCCCTCGACGTCGCGGCTCATCATGTAGATGCGGCGGTTGGTCGGGTCGCCGTAGCGGGAACAAAGTTCATCGAGCGCCGGAATGGCCCGGTAGCTCTCCTGATACGCGCGCTCGCGGGCGGCGAAGACTTGCTCGCAGGACGCTTGTTCCAGCGCCTCGATGTTCGCTTCGTCGACATCGAGCTTGAGCAATAGCCGGCGGGGCTTCGCCGCGGTTTCCAGCATCACCGGAATCCACTCCCGCTCGGACAGCCAGGTACTGAATTTCCCCGGGCGAAGAGCGTTGATCTGGTCAGGCAATCGGTCGCGGTCCTCCTCGGTAAGACGCTCGTCTTCGTATCGCGTCGCGAGGCCGGCATAGAAGAACGGACTGGCGGAGCGGCTTTGCAGTTCCCCCGGAATGGCGTCGAGTATTTCGAGCAAACGCGAGAACAGTGGCAGGGTGTTTCGCGTCAAGAACAAATCTTCCTGGCGCCCCATGCCATGCTCGCCAGCAAGCCGCAGAATCCCGATCTGATAGTCGAAGTCGCCGCGGCGGCCGTTCCAGCGATCATGCGTCTCGCCGCAACCGGCGAGCGAGGCATGCAACGCGGCGATACCGGCATCCCGCCGTTCCTTGAGCCAGGCCGTGAGTTCCTCGCCGCGACGGATGCGCAACCCGCCAAGGTTGAGGATGCGGAACTTTGCCCCGCGCCGTTGGCGCAGGCGTGCGATGCCTTTCAGCGTCTCGATGTCGTAATCGTAGGACGGGCCGACAAAGACGCCAATCTCCAGATCCGGGCGTTCGGCTTGCCGCCAGTCATGGAATCGGTGCACCAATTGCTCGAACCGGGCAAACGGCAGAGTGCTCGGCTTGCGCGATTCCGAGATCAGGCAATAGCGGCAGATATGCGCGCACGGTGCATGCCGCAACGAAAACCGCAGGCCCTTGCCAATGATTTCCCTCGCCATGCGCACCCCCTCTGCCGACGCGGTCCGGCATCGCGAACCCCGGCGCCAGATAATACGCCCCATCATCGGTGGCGGCGAACCTGCCCGCCGCCACCCCGGAATGCAACGCGCCGCAGCAGCGCCGATTACAACGCGGCAGTCACCGCCTTGATCTCGGTGTAGTTATGGAACACTTCCTCGCCCATCTCGCGCCCCCAGCCGGACTGCTTGTAGCCGCCGAACGGCAACGAGGCATCGAACACATTATGGCAATTTATCCATACTGTCCCGGAACGAATGCGGCTGGCCAGCTTGTGCGCCGTTCCGCCGTTGCGCGTCCACACGCTCGCCGCCAGGCCATAGATCGTGTCGTTGGCCTGTTTGGCGATCGCATCGAGATCGTCGTCGCCGAACGGCGTCGTGCAGACCACCGGGCCGAAGATCTCCTCGCGCACCACCTTCATGTTGGGTGAGGTATTCTCCAGTACCGTCGGCGCGACGAAATAACCCAGGTTGCCGACACGATTGCCGCCCACCGCGATCTTCGCCCCTTCGTTGCGGCCGGCATCGATATAGCTCGTGACGCGTCCGAATTGTTCTTCCGACACCAGCGGCCCCATCTCGGTGGCCGGATCCAGGCCAGGCCCGACCTTGATCCTGCCCGCGATGTCAGCGACGCCGGCCACCACCTTGTCGTAGACCGACTTGTGCGCGAACAAGCGCGAGCCAGCGCAGCAGCATTGGCCGTGATTGAAGAAGATCGCGTTGGCCGCGCCGGCGATCGCGAGGTCGAGATCGGCGTCCGGCAGGATGATCGCCGGCGATTTTCCGCCAAGCTCGAGCGACACCTTCTTCAAATTCCCGGCCGCCGCCTGCACGATCAGTTTTCCTACCTCAGTCGAACCGGTGAACGCCACCTTGTCCACATCAGGATGCGCGGCAAGCGCGGCGCCAGCGGTCTCGCCAAAGCCGGTCAACACGTTCACCACGCCCGGCGGCACGCCGGCTTCGCGGATGATCTCCGCCAGCCGCAACGCGGTCAGCGGCGTTTGCTCGGCCGCCTTCAAAACGATGGTGCACCCTGCCGCCAGCGCCGGCGCGATCTTCCACGCCGCCATGAGCAAGGGAAAATTCCAGGGAATGATCTGGCCGACGACGCCGACCGGTTCACGCACCGTGTAGGACAGATATTCGCCAGGCAGCGACAGCGGAATCGTGGAGCCGGTGATCTTGGTCGCCCAGCCGCCCATATAGCGGAAAATGTCGACCGCCAGCGGCAGGTCGGCGACGCGCGCCACCGCGTAGGGCTTGCCGTTGTCGATCGATTCAAGTTCGGCCAACTCCTCCAGGTCACGCTCGATCAGGTCCGCGATGCGCCAAAGGATACGGCCGCGCTCCGACGGACTGACCTTGCCCCAGCGCCGCTCGTCAAACGCGCGGCGGGCGGCGGCAACGGCGAGATCGACATCGGCCTTGTCGCCCTCCGGCACGTTGGCGATCACGCCACCGGTCGCCGGGTTGTACACGGCAAAGGTCTTGCCGGAGACGGCGTTGACCATTCTGCCATCGATCAGCATCTGGGGATTGCGGCCCAGGAAGCCGGCAGAGTGCCGCAATCTCGGATCGAGTGCGATCGTGTCCATGTGCGTTCCTCCTCGTTGGGTGGTCCCCGGCCCTTGGCAACCGCCTGATTGTGGGCCAGTATCGCTATATCCAACCACATACGGCGACCGGAGGCGAGTCCGCGATCGGACCCTGCCAGCCCGATCGGGACGGAGGACAGAGCACGATGTATCCCAACGTTGCGTTGTTTATCGATGGGGCCTGGGGCCCCGCCTCCGCCGGCCGCACCATTCCGGTGGTCAATCCCGCATCCGGCGAACCAATCGGCACCGTCGCGCACGCCGAACGCGCCGATCTCGATCGCGCGTTGGAAGCTGCCGACAAGGCCTATCGTGCGTGGCGCCACGTATCGGCGTTCGATCGTTCCAAGGTGATGCGCAAGGCAGCCAACGTCCTGCGCGAGCGTGCCGATGCCATCGCGCCCTTGCTCACGATGGAGCAAGGCAAGCCGTTGGCGGAAGCGAAGGGCGAAGTGCTGGCGGCTGCGGACGTGATCGACTGGTTCGCAGAAGAGGCGCGCCGCACGTACGGCCGCGTCATTCCCGCCCGTGCCGAGGGCGTCTACCAGCTCGTGGTGAAGGAACCGGTCGGGCCGGTCGCGGCCTTCACCCCGTGGAACTTCCCGATCAACCAGGTCGTTCGGAAACTGTCCTGCGCCCTGGCTGCCGGGTGCTCTATCATCGTCAAGGCGCCGGAGGAGACGCCGGCTTCCCCAGCCGAACTGATCCGCGCGTTCGCCGATGCCGGCGTGCCGGCAGGTGTGATGAACCTGGTCTATGGCGTGCCGGCGGAAATCTCCGAATACCTCATTCCGCATCCGATCATCCGCAAGATGTCGTTCACCGGCTCCACCGCGGTGGGCA
>Ga0335072_10009458_pt1 | contig 14053 bp, 14 predicted proteins | sample Lox_Sample_21_FD_206725 | JGI IMG/M metagenome (GOLD analysis project Ga0335072, IMG submission 206725) | Soil microbial communities from Loxahatchee National Wildlife Refuge, Florida, United States - Lox_Sample_2.1 | ecosystem: Environmental > Terrestrial > Soil > Wetlands | place: USA...
TGCCCGCTTCTCCATCAGAGCTTGTAGTTCTGCATCATCATTCTCTGTGACCGCCTTTGGCTCCATTTTGACTAAACAATTCCCTCCTGCGGCCTCAATATTTTTCCGGATATCAACAATAGCAGCCTCCAAGGTACTTATCCCCACATGCTTTTCCAGACAAGTGTTTGTGAGAACGTAAAGTGGAGGCGAAACAAGCTTGACCTTGACCTGATTATCCGGGGTGTTTCTAGCCTCAGCAGTCCGTAATGCAGTCTTCACAGCGTCTATACCATCGTAGCCAAAGCAAGTAACTTCAACATCGGCTCGGACTTTGGTAGGCTGAGGTGTCAGGCGTTTCCCGATGTATGACTTCAACTCATCCGCAACGACTTCATTTGGGAAAGTTACGTCTTCCCAGACGTCTTGGTTTCTATCCTGCAATTAGATCACAAATGCGCCAAACTTCAGTAGAGAAACTCACGTTATTGAAAGCTTAAACGCATCCACAGCATGGCCGTACTTTCTGTTCAGTGGCCAACCAATACTCTCGTATAGTTGCTCGATGGGAGTCTCCGTCTTTTCTGATACGTGTCGCAAAATGGAGTGTACCATCTTGCTCTTATTGTACCGCTCTTCGCACTTAACGATATCCTCCGCTGATACTCTTCGCTTCGAAAGATCAATATATCCTATAACCACATCATGTAAGTCCTTTAAGTCAAAGATGAACCGACGCATCAGAATGGTCTAACCTTTCTCTTTGTCAACTCGGAGAACAACAACCACCTCATTGCGTCCGACTCGAATAAGCTTTTGTATACTTCTGATACGACGCCTGGACAGTTCCGAAAGTAGGATCATGCCATCAATGTTATCATATTCGAGCAGCTTTACATAGGCTCCCATCTCGGCGATCTTACAAGTAAGGTCAGTAAGGTTGTGCGTCTGCTCCGGCTCATGATTTAGAGCCATACCTGCTTGACATTCACCATGACGAAGCTATCAATCTCCGGATACTTCTCCTCATAGAACCGACAGTTCGTAAGAGACATGATTGTGGTTGATGCGCCCTAATGCGCAGTCACGGTAGAGTCTAAAATTTTTCTCGATTTGTGTTTGTTCTCAAGATCCGATCCAAGGTATGTTTGGTAGACTTTATGAGATTCGGGAGCGTAAATGCAATCGTTAAATTCGATCGTCAAAAAGGGCGAATATTTCACGAGTCACAACCAAAATGTTGCCGCAGCAGTTCACGGTGGGATGTTTTTAGCGCCGGGTAGTTCCGCGCAAAGCTTGAGCTTGTGATTTATTTCTCCCATTCCAAGACAAAATGCAGAACCAACTCTCCCAGCTTCCTCGTGGAGTGGTTGATTTCTTACACGCGAGAATGTGATCTCTATAGCTCTTGGGCTTGTACGCTACAATGGCGTTCAGTCTCTCCACAAATTTCACGGAGCTGGCAACATCAATCTCGACTTCAACCATTTCTTCCGCCTCTTACGTCGCTGCAAATTCGACGAGCTCCATGGAGCCACCCAGCCAGTTGCTCCCTTCTGCTACAGCGTCAGTCACGGCTACAGTTTCTGCCGTGGTATCTTCCTCACGAACATGGGCTGGTCTCATCGTCAACTTCATTCTCTTCTTCTTGAAGGTCATACCTGGCGTTCTTTACTGGCTGATTACTTTCACTACTCTCACTTTACCGTCATGGCTTTTTGCCATCTTCTCAACGAGTTTGACGTTTACTCTCAACGCTACTACTCTGTAAGTGTCCGTCCCATCCTTAAGATAAAATTCTAAAAAATGTTGCATGCAGAATGTTAATTCTAGTCGCTATTATGTCGACTGTGAGCTGGTTTGTTCGTTATCGTTATTTAAACATGTATTCTCGACTGCCCCCCGAACCACAGCGCAAGGAGCCGCAGGTGGATCTATTCCCTGACACACAGGAGGATGGCGCAAAATCAGGCCTGTCAAATTACCTTGATGAATTCTTGAGTGCCATCAAGGTCTTTGGCTATCTTGAGAGACCTGTCTTCCACGAGTTAACACGGTCGATGCAGACCCGGAAGCTCATAGCGGGAGAAACCCTTAATCTTGAAGGAGAAAAGGGCTTCTGTCTTGTAGTAGATGGCCTTGTGGAAATCTTCGTCAAGTCTGCTAGGGATAGTCCAGGTTCAGACTCGGATCTCCATCCTCATGATAACGGATATGGTGATTCATCATGTAGCGATGAGGAAGAACGTTATGAACACGGGCATCAGGGCTATCAATTGCTCACAGAAGTCAAGAATGGGGCCCCAATGTCCTCGCTATTCTCTATATTGTCTCTCTTCACAGAGGATGTAAAATTGCGATACGCAGAGGACGAAGATATTGACTCAACGGCACCGAGTGCAGGCTTCAATCGGCGTAAGTTCCCTTCAGAGCAAGATCAAAGTCATAATATTCCGCCATCTCTACCTACAAGCCCTACTTATGGGTCCCTAATGGCTTCGGGAACACCTCTCCAACGGCGGGACCGATCTCCACGTGTGCTCGACGCTACCTCAAATGATACTCTGCCTAGAATACCACCTATGTCCTTGGATCCTCAAGAACTTCATTCACCCAAGCGTCCAAAGCTAAGAAGAGCGAAAACGAATTCAGTTCACCCTGATATTGTCGCAAGGGCGACAGTTGACACGACTATTGCTATCATCCCAGCCAGCGCTTTCCGTCGCTTGACGCGAGTCTATCCTAAAGCTACCGCCCACATTGTGCAAGTCATTTTGACTAGGCTTCAGAGAGTCACTTTAGCTACAGGCCACTCTTATCTAGGGCTGACTAGTGAGGTGCTACGTACCGAGAAGCATATGAACAAATATACGACATACGAATTACCTAATTTCTTACGTGGAGATGCCCTAAGACGTCTAAAAGCAAAGTTCAACCGGGAGAGGGAAAGAATCGGCCCTGAAGAAGGCAGTAAGGGCATTGCTCTGCACAACTCGCGTGTGAGCCGCCGGCGACGACCGAGCACCCTCCATAGGGAAGCAACAATCCATGCACAGTCTGTAAGTGGATCAGCTTCACCAAGCGTCCCACGATCCCGAGAGAGTAGAGAAATCAATGCAATTCCTAGTCCTGGGGACCTCCTTACAAACATTCAGATGTCCCGTGTGGCTGGTCGTCGTCCTCTTTCTACTTCAGGTCCTAGTCCTTCTCTTGGACAACCGTGGCAATTGCCTGAGGTTTGGCCGCATGACACTCAGAGTCCCCTAAGTCAAAAGGGCAGCAATCTATTCAATTCTCCAGCTCCTCACCCACTGTTGCATCGCCAAGAATCGATGGACGAAGACAGCATATTTCGTGCTTCGATTCTTGAATGCATTTTCAAAGCGATCGGTCTTACGAATACTCGGAATGCGTTAAGAATGTCAGATTCTGTAGAAGCATCTCCACGACTCGTCTCCTATGACCAGCGTAGACAAAAGGCTATATTCAGTAATGCATTTGGATTAATCGACCCGTATGAAGGCTCGGCTGACGGCGATACTGAGTCTGTAACATCGGGCATAAGCGCTTCAGGCTATCCTGGTATTCAAGGCTTGGCCTCAGAACTGAAAGACGAGGTCGAAATTGTCTACTTCCCGAAAGGATCAGTCCTAGTCGAGCAAGGTGAACGTAATCCTGGTTTGTACTATGTGATCGACGGCTTTCTTGATGTCAGTGTACCCGAAGACGAGAAAAATGACTCCTCAGTTCTGGGCCAGACGCAGCGGTTGTCGTCCTCAATCAAACATGGTATGGACGAGAGACTAGCACCTCTCGCCAGGACAATGACGGGCTCGTCTCGAAATTCGGGATCTGGGATAGCTACAATGGGTCCTGACAGCAAAAAGCGAAAGTCGGTAGGTCGCAAGAGCTTATCTCTAATAAAGCCAGGCGGAATCGCTGGATACATAGGAACGATATCGTCTTACCGCTCTTTTATCGATGTTGTTGCTAAGACCGATGTCTATGTAGGCTTCCTGCCAAGGTCATCTTTAGAGAGGATCGTCGAAAAATACCCTGTGATATTGCTTACAATGGCAAAACGCTTGACAAGTCTTCTGCCGAGATTGATTCTACATATCGATTTCGCCCTTGAGTGGGTCCAGGTTGATGCAGGTCAAGTCATTTATCACCAAGGCGATGAGAGTGATGCCATCTACATTGTGCTCAACGGTAGACTCAGAGCAGTTTTAGACAGCGATGAAGCTGGCATGAAGGTCATAGGGGAGTATGGCCAAGGGGAAAGCGTCGGTGAGCTCGAGGTAATGACAGAATCAGTGCGGCCCGCAACACTTCATGCTATCCGTGACACAGAACTTGCCAGGTTTCCCAAAACTCTTTTCAACAGCCTTGCCCAGGAACACACTGGGATTACCATCAAGATATCAAAGATTATAGCGTCCAGAATGAGAGCGCTGGTGGAGAATCCAGTGTTTGTTCAGGGGAAGGAAAAGACAACCGCCGCGATAAATGCGAATGTTTCATCAACTGTAAACCTTCGAACGGTTGCAATTGTGCCTGTGACGGGAGGCGTTCCTGTTGTGGAATTTGGTAGTCGCTTAATGAATGCTTTGACTCAAATTGGAGCGACGAACGGTGTGACATCTCTGAGTCAAGCAGCAATTCTAAATCATTTGGGTCGACATGCTTTCAGTCGCATGGGTAAGTTGAAGCTGTCACAGTACCTGGCAGATCTTGAGGAAAAATATGGACTGGTGCTCTATATTGCCGGTAGGTGGTATTTTCTTTCATTAGCCCCATCCTTAGCAGAATGATGATTTCTTTTTAACCCAGAGGTCTCTATGAAGACTAAAACTTTGCAACTCTAATTTTTTCCTGACCTGCTACTTTTCTAAACTGTTTTGTTTCAAGACATATGCACTAGCACGAGTTTGCTAACCACAATCTTCCAGACACCAATGTAAATTCTCCTTGGACGCAAACCTGCATCAGTCAGGCAGACTGCATTCTGCTTGTTGGGTTAGCTGAAGGCTCACCTGCAATCGGTGAATACGAGCGCTTCATGCTTGGTATGAAAACCACAGCTAGGAAAGAACTTGTACTCCTCCATGCCGATAGATTTTCTCCGCCAGGCTTGACCCGGGCTTGGCTAAGGAATCGAGTCTGGATAAATGGTGGTCATCATCATGTTCAAATGGCGTTCACAACAAGCTCAGTACCAGTGCACCCCCAAACAAGACGTTTTGGGTTTGCGTTAAAACAAAGAGTGCAAGTACTACATGCAGAAATCCAGAAGTACACATCTCGTAAGGTGCGGCAGACTCCGTTGTACTCCGCGGAAACGCCTTTCAAGGGCGACTTCCATAGGATCGCGAGACGCTTGTGCGGCAAGTCGGTTGGCCTCGTCCTTGGTGGTGGCGGAGCGCGGGGAATTTCGCAAGTAGGCATAATTAGAGCTCTTGAAGAGGCCGGTATACCAATCGACATTGTTGGAGGCACTTCAATAGGGGCGTTTATCGGAGCTCTTTATGCCAGAGATGCAGACGTGGTTCCAATGTATGGCCGTGCGAAGAAATTTGCGGGTCGCATGGCAAGTATGTGGCGCTTCGCACTTGACCTCACATACCCATCAGCCTCATACACCACGGGTCACGAATTCAACCGCGGCATATTCAAAACGTTCGGTGACTCCCAAATCGAGGACTTTTGGCTTGAGTTTTATTGCAATACGACGAACATTAGCAAAAGCAGGTCTGAAATCCATACAAGTGGCTATGCATGGCGTTATGTGAGGGCGTCGATGTCACTCGCCGGCCTCCTTCCGCCTCTCTGTGATGAAGGAAGTCTCCTGCTTGATGGAGGATACATCGACAATCTGACAGTGTCACATATGAAATCTCTTGGGGCAGACGTGATCTTTGCCATTGACGTAGGTGCTCTCGATGATGACACACCTCAATCATTTGGGGATTCGCTGTCCGGGTTTTGGGCCGCAGCTAATAGATGGAACCCGTTCTCATCATATCCGAACCCTCCTACGTTGTCTGAAATCCAGGCTCGTCTAGCGTACGTTTCTAGTGTAGACGCACTGGAAAGGGCGAAAACGACTCCTGGCTGTCTATATATGCGTCCTCCAATCGATGATTATGCGACTTTGGATTTTGGAAAATTTGATGAGATCTATGAGCTGGGTTATAAGTACGGGCAGGAGTTCTTGGCACAAATGAGGGAGAAAGGAGTTCTCCCATTGATAGACGAAACAGAGGAGAAGAAGGCGTTACGGAGAACCATGGCTCCTCGAAGAGCAAGCATTTAGATAATACGACATATGTAAAAGGCAGTAGGAGGTATTTTGTTGAAGTCATGTAGAATTGGTGTATTAAATACTCACGCTATAGAGCGAAGAGAGGATTAATATGAATATATCAAAAGTAACAAGGTTGCCCTGCAGTATGTGCTACGAATGTTAGTGTCTTCTTGAATCTGAATGTTCCGAACATCTACTACACCAATATGCGGAGCCCGCCGCCAGCCGCCAGCCGGTTGTGGTTGGCGTTGTTTAGCACTTCCTAGTAGCATAATAACAACAACGGTACGGGATGGGCCATTCCTTGGTTTGTATATAAGCTGTCAGTACTACCTTCATTTCTTGAAGATCAAGATAGTTGATATTAAAATAAAGTGAAGAAAACTAATATCGGCTTCACCATGTCCAAGCCAGCTGTCTATCTTGGAACGTTCATCCACAGTAAGAGCCTAACAGAGATAGACATCTTACATGATGCAGCCATCTTCGTTGATGAGCAGGGCAAGATAGTCGCTATAGAAAAAGACATCAAGGATGTGGATGGCGCTTTGAGTATCTGTCCCAAATTGGGATGGGAGACTGAAGAGGTCATTGCCCGAGCTTGCGGAAGAGAGCAATTCTTCTTTCCAGGTTTCATAGGTTTGTCCTTGACCACCAATTTCTCTCGTAGATGCGATTATAAGGTCCAATTATTGACTTATATCAGATACACATATACATGCGAGCCAGTATCCCAATGCTGGAATCTTTGGCAAATCCACCCTCCTCGACTGGTTGAACACCTACACCTTCCCGTTGGAATCGTCCCTCTCCTCCCTAACCAAAGCCAGAAAAGTCTACTCCCGCTGCATTGCCCGCACTCTGTCCCATGGCACCACCACAGCCGCATACTACGCCACCATCTCCGTCCCCAGCACCAACCTTCTTGCAGATCTCTGCCTCGCCGCCGGCCAGCGAGCCTTTATCGGCCGCTGCTGCATGGATCACATGTCACCTGACTACTACCGCGACGCCAGCCCCGAATCAGCACTCAAAGACACCATCGCCACAATCGAGCACATCAAAACTATCGACCCACACTATGACATCGTGTCTCCCATCATCACTCCTCGCTTCGCGCCCAGCTGTACTAGTCCGCTTCTGTATTCTCTCGGTGCACTGGCTAAGTCCTCTGGCTTGCCGGTGCAGACGCACATCTCGGAAAATAAGGGCGAAATTGAGCTCGTGAAGGAACTGTTTCCGGGGCATGAGCATTATACAGATGTCTATGATAAGCATGGACTCCTTGGCCCCCGGACCATTCTGGCACATTGTGTGCATTTGTCTGACGCGGAGCGGGATGTTATCCACAAGACAAAGACGAAAGTCAGCCATTGCGCGGTGAGCAATAGCTCAATCACTTCCGGAGAGGCAAGGGTTAGGTGGCTCTTAGATGGTGGGATTGATGTCGGCCTCGGTACAGATATGAGTGGCGGTTACTCGCCGAGCATTCTGGAGGCTGCGAGGCAGTCACTTTTAGTTTCGCGGCATGTGGCTATGAAACCAGAAGGGGGGGATAAGGCGAAATTGAGCATCGAGGAGGTTCTTTATCTGGGAACTAGGGGAGGCGCGAAAGTTGTTGGGCTTGAGGATAAAATTGGTGGCTTTGAAGTGGGCATGGAATGGGATGCACAACTAGTATCGCTCACAGAAGTTACTGAAGATGGTATTTTGCCAGAAGAGGATGACGGCATGGTGGATGTTTTTGGGTGGGAGACGTGGGATGAGAAGATTGCCAAGTGGCTATTCAATGGCGACGATAGGAACACGAATGCAGTGTGGGTAAAGGGGCGTTTGGTTCATGAACGGAAGTCTTGATGACCCTTTGTGATTTCAATTCTTTTCATTGCAAATGTCTGTCTAATGGGGCCATTATGAAAGTTTGAGGCTCTCCGTACATTCTGTCAAATAGAGATCGGAGAACGGAGTGTTCTATGGTCCCTGGATTTCCTAATATATTCTACTATCTCAAATTGACCAATGATCCTTCATCGTCAGTGATCCTCAAATTTCGAGATATTCGAAGGAGATATTCTTAGAGAGTGAGAGCGCGCTTACCGGTTTTGACGACGGAAGGTTATCTTCCGTTATTGAATCGTCCCTACGAAGCGAAAATCCCCGTAGATCCGACTTAAATAACTAAAATCTCAACACAGAATAAGTTTTTTTTCCTATTGTTTACGTGCTAATCTGACCTGTTGCTTCTGTTCTCTTATAGCCACGTGAACGCTTCCCTATAGCTTGTGGCGGAGTTGATTTGTTGCTCTTTGAATTAGGCCTACGCCGCCCTGATGTTTTGTTAATTTATCTCATATCACGATTTTACTGTGTCTTAACAACATCCTCGTAACTTTAAACTCTTACAGAACCTGTAACAGTTACTGTAATTGACTTACAAGTAGTTATCTCATAGTTCTACGCAAAAAGGACGGTTACAACTAGGGAGAGTTTGATGGCATCATCCACATTCCCCACTTTCTTAATCGTCTAACTTTTAGTAAAAGGACTAGGCTATAATAGCTTAGCGTATTGACTTATGTCATCTCCTAGTACCCTATCATGTAATGAGAGCAAAATTGATTAGGTAAACACCTAGACTTAAGCCTGTACTGTATCAGATCATTCCATTTCCCAGGTATTGTATGTCTGAGTACATGCTAGAGTCTTAGGATGATTCGCGCCTAATTTTTTCGTCAACAGTTCAAGACACAAAGATATTAAGTCTAGGGCCTCTGCGTCCCGGTTCTGGCCTTCCCATGTCTAAGCAAGGTTATTGTCCTGCCCTAGCACCCTCTTCCTTGTCTCCATCACTTGCACAAACGGCTCTTCCGCCTCCTTTCATCGTCCTTGATTCCAGTAAGTCGACGCCAGATTGTCCATGTTTCAGCGTGTCTGGATGCTCCTACCTTAGCACCCTCTTCCTCGTCTCTATCACTTGCACCTCCAGCTCTTCCGCCTCCGTTCATCATCCTTGATTCCGGTACGTCGACGCCAGAGTACTCAGCGTGTCTAAAAGGTCCTGCCCCAACACCCTCTTTCTCGCCTCCATCACTGGGAAGTTCAGCTCTTAGACCTCCGTCCATCGTCCCTGAACAGAGGAATATAGGCCGGGTCAAATCCGAGAAGTATAACACCACCAGATTCGTGTCCTAGTATGAGCTTACTGTTCCAGACAGCTATAGGTATCTTTCGATAGTCAGAAGGAAGCCAAAGGAGATTTTCCGATTTATAAGCCACCCAGTGCCACCCCACAAATATTCCTCTTAAAGATTCTGGCTGGACATAAAATGTGTCAGGGAGAAGGAAACCAGTATGTAGGAGTCCGTTCTCTGTCTCTAGATATCGAAAATCATACGAGAAAGATAACTTTCGAATCACTGTGTCAGTTTCTACCATACCGTGTACCGCTCCTGTCGCAAGATCCCAGAGCCTGACTGTTTTGTCCCCAGATCCAGAGGTGAACAGTGTACCGTCAGACGAGAATGCCATAGCACTGACCCAGTCAGAATGGCCCTTGAGTGTGCCGCGCGCTGTTCCTGTTGTAAGGTTCCAGAGTCGTACTGTCTTGTCCATAGATCCAGAGGCTAACACTGTACCATCAGGTGAGAATGCCACAGAGATGACTGCGCCCGAATGACCTTTGAGCGTGCCGCGCTCCGTTCCTATTGCAGGGTCCCAGAGCCTGACCGTTTTGTCCCTAGATCCAGAGGCCAATAGCTTGCCGTTCGGCGAGAATAACCCAGCAGTAAGCGCGCGTGAATGACCCTCAAGTGTACCTCGCACCGCTCCTGTCGCAGGATCCCAGAGCCTAATCGTTGTATTGGTAGATCCAGATGCGACTAACTCTCCATTAGGTGATAACAAAATTTCGATAACTGAGCTTGAATGGCCCTCAAGCGCGCTAGGCGTGGCTTCCGTTGCAGCGGACCATATTGTCTATAGATCCAGACGCGACTAGCTTGCCGTTCGGCGAGAATACTACAGAAGTAACCTGGGCAGAGTGGCCCTCGAGTACCCCACGCGCCATTCCTATAGCAGCATCTGCCATCCGGCGAGAATGCTACTGCGCCAACCGTGTCTGAGTGGCCCTTGAGTGTAATGCGCGTAGCTCCTATCGCAGGAGCACCATCCTGTCGTGACCAACCAACACGATTAACTTGTTGACCGGCGAGAATGCCACGTTGAGCGCGCTCATTATATCCGAATGGCTTTTATGCGTACCACATACCACACCGATGGTAGCTTCCCGGAGCCTGAACGTCTGAGGGCCAGATGCACATGCGACGAACTCACTATCTGGCGAGAATGCCACGATACTTCCAAACCAGTCGAAGTTTTCGAACATTCCGTATCACTCCCGTCGTAGAATCCCAGAGCCTGACTGTTTTGTCACTAGATGCAGATGCGACTAGTTTGTCGTCCGGCGAGAATGCAACTGAGCTAACTACACCCGAATGACCTTTGAGCGTGTTGCGCTCCGCTCCCGTTAGTGTGTCCCAGGGCCTGACTGTACAGTTACTAAATGCAGTTGCGACTAACTTGCTAACACGCGAGAATGCTACAGTACTAAACCAGTCGAAGTGGTTTTCGAACATTCCGCACGCTGCTCCCGTCGCAGAGTCCCAGAGCCTGACTGTTTTGTCGCTAGATGCAGATGCGACCAGCTTACTGTCCGGCGAGAATGCTACGGAGCTGAATGCGCCTGAATGACCTTTGAGTATGCTGCGCTCCGTTCCTGTTGCAGTGTCCTAGAGCCTGATTGTAAAGTCCCTAGATGCAGTCACGACTAGCTTACTGTCTGGTGAAAAGGCCACAGCGTTCACCCAGTCCAAATGGCTCTCGAGCGTTTGCAAGGATGAACTCCAATTTCTTTCCACTTCCGGACGCTTGCTTATCCAACTGGGGACCTCATCCTCAAAGTGTTTCCTAACTATGCTTGTCTCTAGCGTGAATATAAGAGCAGAGCAATATATTTGGAGGGATGCCCTTTCAATCGTCAATTGGCTGTGAAGTGTGAATCGCTTTGTGTCATGGATAAACGCATGTAAACTTGGACTTTCGTTGGCCTTAACATAGTCTGCGTCTTCATCTATATTGAAACTACGCTTGCAAGAACAATGGAGTCCAAGGACCTTATCGCTTGAATCCCTTTAGATATCTTCCGCATCCGGCTCAGGGCTTCAAGCCAATGAAGCAGATGCTCCTGCAGAAACCGATGGACTTGGTCGTCATCATGGAGCTGTTCACCACTCTTCTGAAGATTCTGGACCCAGTAGAGACATGCATACTGAATCTCTAGAGAAATGCATTGCTTCACTTGACTGCTCGCTATTTTATCAACAAGCGTACAGTACTAGGAGCGTTGACGCCACAGATATCTTGTTTGAGAGAGGTGAGAGAGGTGGAAGAGGTGGAAGAGGTGGATATAAGTCGTATACAGCTAGCGGCTAACGTCCGATGCATTTGCTTCTCGTCCACATAGAGGTGTGAATTACTACACCCGTCTTTGTCAAGAAGGAAGTCGTAGAACGAAGGATGATGTAGACGAATCGGTCTAAGACGGCCATCTGGAACGTCTAAAACGGAATAGAGATCATCTAGTGTCTGGATAATGTCTTCTCCCTAAATGTTGAGTAAGCTAGCTAATAAGAAGACAGAAAGTGGAGAGAATAGAAGAATAATAGTCCTAACAGTTTCTCTTAGCAGCTTGTACTATTTCTTTCTTTCTTGCTTTGTGTACTTAACAACGGAATTTTTGAGGACAGTAAGATAAATTTTGTTTAGCTGCTCTTCTAGTGTAATTGTAGAATTGCCTGTGGCAGAGCCGTTTGTAGAGGAGTCATTTATAGACGAATTATCTATAAAGGAGTTGTCCTTTAGGAGTATAGATAGTCGATCTGCAACAAACATCTTGCCCTCGCAAATAAACAGGCAGGTAGTTGCAGCCTATATGAATAGGCCACTTGCACTTTAGACTAAACGCTTGACTACCTCTTTACTAGGCCACCTAGCATTTAGAGCGCGTTCCTGCCTAATGGCTTTTAGATTGTATTCTAAGAAAATAGAGATATCGTGGTCTACAATTACTGGCGATATATTGTGAAGCACAAAGTCCTTATGTTCAGCCTCTAGTATAAAACAGAAGCCGCGTCGGATTGGCACCTTAAATCTACCGTACTCGTCACTAAGATTTGTAGCCGGACAGTCTCTAATGAGCCAACTTCAGCTAAAATATCCAGAACAGTTTAGAAGTTATTCTCATTGTCACATTCATTAATGCATCAACTACAAGAACGCTCAAGGACTAATAGTAATTGCCATTTAGCTTCGACAGCGGGCTGAGGACGAGCTGGCGCTACTAGTCGCGGAGAGGCTTGCTTGCAATATCGCTACGCTCCCTAATCGCTTTGCAAATATAGGTGCGTTGTTCGCTAGCTGCACAGCAATGCTTGTAAAGAGCTTGCTAGCATGGCTGACATCTCTACTACCTCTTGTGAAGAAGAAGCTTGCTCTAAGATGCTTCCGCTTAGAGTATTCGTGGGCAACAGTGCGCGCAGTTGTTGACTTTCCCGTGCCGGCCAAGCCACTTAGCTAGAAGATACATTGCTTATCCTGTCCATCAACCCAGTCAAATATCTGCTAAAGAACGTCGACGCGAGTGTTTTCGAGGCAGGTGGGTTCATGTTGCTTGTAGTACAAATCGAAAGGTGCATTAACAGCGTACAGCAAATGATAGAGAGGGCTGTCTAGTCCTAAGTTACTTGCTAGCGTCTAGTCTTTCTGCGATGTCTAGTATAAGCGCACCGAAATAGTACGCGTTCCTGATTGAGCTTTACTATAGACATGGACGCCCTGGTAGTTATGCCCACCCTGACTTGAAACTTCTCTTTCATGGCCTGCCATGTAAGAGATATGTTCTATGTATTATCTAAGAAGAAAGTGGTGGCATTAGAGTTCGTAGGGCTGCGGGATCGTAAAGTCGCACAAGAGCCTAAAGTAAAGACTAATGCGCGAGGGGCGCTAGCTTACTTTAGCGCAGCCACTTAATTAGCGCAGTGCCTCTAATACCCTATCTCTTTGGAGGTGAGCAACACGTAATTTGACTACAACGCGTGTGCACAGATAGTTATATACTAATTATAGTTTAGGGGGCTTAGATTAGTACTGTACTATCCAATTAAACTATGCAAATAGCGTTTATTTCATACAATTGTGGCCTTTTTGAAGACAAATGACGCTTTACTCTCTTGTCATAGACAAAATGAAAATTACTGCACAGGCATAAACATATGAAATGGAGTAAAGTAGTTACTACACAAAATGTATACTATAATGACTGCAAAGCTTTCTTGTTCCGTGAACCTCAATACCAGTTCCTACGCTACTAATGTGTCCAAGACGAACATTGCACATGTCCTTTGAAAATCGGCAAAAGAAGCACTTTCCTGGATAGCTAGTTGTTCTCCGCTAGTATATTTGAATAGGTCGATCCAGTCGAGCTACAGGCAAGTGCTTAGGGTTTGTATATATCCGTACAGGTTTGGTATTATATTGCGTTAATAAGCTATTAATAAGAGACTTACGGAACGCTTGGTAGGTGCTACAATAGCCTTTTTTTGGGATTGTATAATGGCCTTGACTTACAGCGGTGTTCTAACAACAAATAGGCATTGCAGATAGCTGTATCCAATAAGTAGTAAAATAGTAGTACCAAAGTTCGTAATGTTC
>Ga0335072_10009459_pt1 | contig 14053 bp, 13 predicted proteins | sample Lox_Sample_21_FD_206725 | JGI IMG/M metagenome (GOLD analysis project Ga0335072, IMG submission 206725) | Soil microbial communities from Loxahatchee National Wildlife Refuge, Florida, United States - Lox_Sample_2.1 | ecosystem: Environmental > Terrestrial > Soil > Wetlands | place: USA...
AGGCAGTGGTCGGCAACCGACAGCAGCGTGTTCGCGTCTGGCGGCAGGTAGACGCGGATGACTTCGGCCTTCTTGTTCATCACGTGATCGATGAAGCCGGGATCCTGATGGCTGAAGCCGTTGTGATCCTGCCGCCACACGTGCGAGGTCAGCAGGATGTTCAACGACGCCACCGGTTGCCGCCACGGTAGCTGGCGAGCCACCTTCAGCCACTTTGCATGCTGGTTGAACATGGAGTCCACGATGTGGATGAATGCCTCGTAGCAGGAGAACCAGCCATGCCTGCCGGTCAGCAGGTAGCCCTCAAGCCAGCCCTGGCAGGTGTGCTCGGACAGGATCTCCATCACCCTGCCGTCTGGCGCGAGGTCCCGGTCCACTGGCAGCGTCTGCTCTTCCCAGGTCTTCCCGGTCACCTCGAGTACCGCGTTCAGCCGGTTGGACTCGGTCTCGTCCGGGCCGACGATGCGGAAGTTCTGCTGCTCGCCGTTCCGGCGCAGCACGTCGCGCAGCATCGCGCCGAGTACCCGGGTCGGCTCGGACTCCCGCGCGCCGGGAGCCTGCACCGGCACCGCGTAATCGCGGAAGTCCGGCAGGTCGAGATCGCGCAGCAGTACGCCACCGTTCGCGTGCGGCGTCGAGCCGAGCCGGCGGGTTCCGGCCGGCACGTGCCCGAGCAGATCGGGCTGCGGACTGCCGTCGGCAGCGAACAGTTCCTCCGGCCGGTAGGACCGCAGCCATTCCTCAAGCTGCTGCAGGTGCGCCGGGTTGGTCCGCACCTCGGCCAGCGGCACCTGATGAGCGCGCCAGGTTCCTTCAACAGGCAGCCCGTCTACTTCGGCAGGCCCGGTCCAGCCCTTCGGGGTCCGCATCACGATCATCGGCCAGCGGACGCCAGGCTGTGAGCGGCCAGCCCTGGCCTCGTCCTGGATAGCGCGGATCCGCCCGATCGCCGCGTCGAGTGTCGCTGCCATTCCACGATGGGGAACGTCGCCGTGGCTGCCGGTCACATACGCAGGCTCGTAGCCGAAGCCGCGAAGCAGTGCGTCAAGCTCGTCCTCCGGCAGCCGGGCCAGCACGGCCGGGTTGGCGATCTTCCAGCCGTTGAGATGCAGGATCGGCAGGACTGCCCCGTCACTGGCCGGATTGAGGAATCGGTGGCTGTGCCAGCTAGTCGCCAGCGGGCCGGTCTCGGCTTCGCCATCGCCGACGACGCAGGCAACGATCAGGCCTGGGTTGTCAAACGCCGCGCCGTGCGCGTGCGAGAGCGAGTAGCCGAGTTCGCCGCCCTCGTGGATGGAGCCGGGAACCTCTGGCGCGACATGGCTCGGCACCCCGCCCGGGAAGGAGAACTGGCGGAACAGCTGATGCATCCCGGCGGTGTCCCGCTGCACGCTCGGGTACGTATCGGTGTAGCTGCCCTCCAGCCACGTGTTGGCGAGCGCTGCGGGGCCACCGTGACCTGGGCCGATCACGATCATCATCTCGGCGTCGTTGGCACGGATCGCGCGGTTGAGGTGCGCCCAGATGAAGTTGATGCCGGGCGTTGTGCCCCAGTGCCCGAGCAGCCGCGGCTTAATGTGTTCGGGCTGCAGCGGCTCGGTGAGCAGGGGATTGGCCATCAGATAGATCTGCCCGACCGCCAGGTAGTTGGCAGCGCGCCAGTACCTGTCCAGCGTCTGAGTATCGGCCTCTGAGACCGGCCCCGGGGCCGTGACGGTAGTCATGCGCGGCCGCGGACCACGACGACCGGGCACGCCGCGTTGGTCACGCAGTGCATGCTGACTGAGCCGACCAGCATCCCGGTGAACGCCCCGTGTCCGCGATGGCCCACGACCAGCAGGTCTGCCTGCCGGGATTCATCGACCAGGACCGGGGCGGGATGGCCGTAGGCGAGCTTGGTTGTGACGTTGTCCGGCGTGGCGGTGCCGAAAGCCTCGCTCAGCGCCTTCTCCAGTGTCTGTTCCATGTGATCGCGTACCTCGTCGGAGACGGCCTTGGGTGCGACGCCAACGGGGGCGGTTCCGACCGCGGCCGGGTAATGCCAGGACAGCACCGCGGTAACGGTGGCCCCGGTCGCCGCCGCGTAGTCAGCAGCCCACTTGAGGGCGCCGACGGACTCGGCGGAGCCGTCCACGCCGACAACTACGCGTGGTGCTGCGTGGCCATCAGTTGTGCGGTCTTCTGCTATGCGGCCTTCAGTCGGCCCGCCTTCAGCGGCCATCGAAACTGCCTCGCATCACTGCCTCGCTTTCCTCCCGGCCCGGCCGGTAGCGGGCCGCTGCGACCATCCTGTCGGCCGCGGCGCCACCGGGCCAGGGCCGATGGTCCCGGCCGTACCATCTGAGTTCCCTGCGGGCAAGATCACTTATCGTCTGCAGTTTCCAGCGCTATTCGCGGAAACTGCAACGTCAGTGTCCGCTATGGCCTGCTCCGCCCAGGCCAGCGTGCCCGCCGCTGTGGTAGCCGCCGCCGTATCCGCTGTGCCCGGTTCCATGAGTAGTGCTGTGGGCGCCGCCCTGGTGACCATGAGAGTCAGACCACTGGTGAACGAAGTCACCGTGTAGCGCTTTGTCGGCTCGGCGGGACCCGGTGTCTGCGATGGTGAACTTGCCGCACGCTGCCACCCAGCCGCAGGCGAAGCGGTCAGTCCGCGCCCAAGGGATCTCGGTCCGGTCGGGTGGCGGGGTCTGGTCGCTGTCGCTGTCGCTGTCGCCGGGATCCCGCACACTGACGGCTGACGCCCCTGCGAGGCCGAAGACGATGGCGTATGGTGCCAGGCTTACCAGTGACTCGAAGTCGCGGCCGGCAGATAGCGCGCGCAAGTCCCACCGGAAGCGGTAGATCTGCCTGAGCAGCAAGTCGCCACGGGCTGTCCGCTTATCCCGGTGCCAGCGCCGCAGCCAGCGATGACGGACCGCATCACGCCGTACTTGGGCACGGAACCGGTTCAGGGTCGGGATGAGCGCCTGGTTGACCTCCGATAGCCGGACCGGGCGCTGGTTCGTGAACAGCCCGTCCAGCAAGGTTGCCTCAAAGTCCGCCAGCACCTCGCCAGTCAGACCGGCGCTGCGCAGGTCCGTCAGCAGCCAATCGGGATTTGTGCCGTCAGCTGTCGGATCGATGCCGAGGAGGTCGCGCTGCGCGAGATCGACCAGCGTGGCACTGACATGGCCGATAACTGTCTGCCCGAGCAACACGCAACCAATCTGAGCGGGCCGCAGTCCCTCAGGTGGCGTCGGCACCGGCCACGCTCCGGCATCCATACAGTCAGCGTATTGGCCGGACGGAATCTTTACGAGCAGGTGCGGAGAGCTCGTAGCTCTGAGTCAGACCGCGAGTGCGGTAGAAGTGTCTTGCGGTGGGGGAACGATTGCCCGACCGCCATAACCAAGTCGGACAAGCTGCTCGTAGGCGGCCCAGACTTCCGGCGGGATCTCCTGCTCGATCTGGTAACCGAGCTTCGGGTACTCCCTGATGCGCTGCATGTCGCCGAGCATTATCCGGATCTCTTGTGACTTCGGGTATGCGCCAGTGAAGTAATCGTGGTAGTCGATCTGCGGCGACGTCACCGTCACCCGGGGCTGCGGTGACGGCCACTGCTTCTTGAACGTGGCCCAGGCCCGTCGCTCCATGTAGGGCTTAGTGACAAGCAGGATGGACTGCGGGTGCGTACCGCGCTCCGCGAGCAACTTCGCCGCCAGGGTGATGTTGGCCCCGGTGTTGGTGGCAGTCTCCTCGGTCAGAACCTGATCGGCAGACACGCCCAGCTGGATGGCCCGGCGGGCGAAGACCCGCGCTTCCGGCTCCGTAAATCTGCCGCGAGTACCCCGGCCGTAGCCGCCGGAGAACAGCAGACGCTCTCCATAGCCGGCCAGATACAACTGAGCCGCTCGTTCGGCGACCCTGACCTCATGGCTACCGAGGCCGAGTATGACCGTGCTCGGCGCAATCGGAGCATGCAGACACAGGTAGTCCCAGACAACCCGTGCGTTTGCGTCGATCAGGGGATCCGTGTCGATCGGGCTAACTGCTGCCATTCCGAACAAGTGTAGCACGGCGTCACTAAGTGTAATGAGCTGCTTGCTGCAGACCGCGCCGGAGAAGGCCTACCCGCGCTGGCGCTCGACCCGCTGCACCGACATGCCGGAGGCGTACGGGCTCTGGTCTGTCGACGGCACGATCTGGGTCGCCAGCCTGAACGTCAGGCACTCCCTCGTCTCCGCCAGGCACTCGCTCATGTGCTTCCCGGCGGACAGCACCAGCTACGGTGGCACTCCCAAGAACTATGACACGTTAGTTTCATGATGCCGACATAGCCTGGCTCGATACCAACGACGGCCGCTTCGCATACCACGACGCCGGCGCCGGTGACCCGGCGGTGGTCCTGCTACACGGCGGCTATCTGGACCACCGCATGTGGGATGAACAGATCCCGGTTCTCGAATCTCGTTACCGCGTGGTCGCGCCCGACGCGCGCGGCCACGGCGCTTCTGCCAACGCCAGCCGTCCCTTCCGGCACGCCGACGACCTCGCGGCCTTGCTCTTCCATCTCGACATTGGACCCGCTGTCATCGCCGGCCTATCGATGGGCGCGGGTATAGCGGTCGACACTGCGCTCGAGTACCCGCACTTGGTGCGCGCGCTGGTCGTCAGCGGAGCCGGCACCAGCGAGCCAGAATTCACCGATCCGTGGACCCTCAAGGTACTGAGCGACTTGGCCTCCTCCATAGCAGTCGGCGATGTCGAAAGCCTTATCGCGGCGTTCGCGTTGTTCGCCGCCGGCCCGCGCCGCACGCTCGACGATCTTGATCCGGGCGTCGTGCGGCGAATCCGGGAGATGGCCAGGCGCACCGTCACCAAGCACACCGTCGGGGAAGCAGACTGGCTCATGCCAGTCCGCGAGACCTGGACGCGCGCGGCAAGGATTAACGTTCCGGTGCTGGCTATCAACGGCGACCTTGACGCGGCCGACCACATTGCGATGGCCGAGCGACTCGCCAGGACCGTCGCCGACGGCAACGTGACCACCATCGAGGGCACCGCGCACTACCCCAACATGGAACGACCCGGTGCGTTCAACCAAGCCCTCACCGACTTCCTCGCCACCCTGCCACCAGCGGCGCCACGGGCGACTAGTTCAGGGCCCGCCTGCGCTGTTTGCGGGGACGATCAGCTGCGCCAGGCTAGCCGCACGAGCCCGGATTCGTAGCCACCAGGATGACGAAGCGGACCCGTTCTCGGGCCCGCTTCCGGCGAGCGCGAGCCCGCTACGACCGGGCGGCTGAGAGAGAGGCGCCTACGGCCCGCAGCTTGGCTACCCGCGCACCAGTGCCGTGCGCGACGCGGACAGGCTGCCGGAGCTGCGGCCGAGGGCATGGCGCAGCGCGTGGCGGGCGCTGTCGCCCTCCGAGGATCTGGCCGCCCGAAACCAAGTCATCACGCGGGGCCACGCGCGACCACGAACGTGGCGGGCCGCCGGAGGCGAAAGCCGAGTGACTCATACAACTTCAGAGCGGTCACGTTGTCGGCAGCGGCATGCAGGAACGGCTGCTCGCCGCGCGCCGTGATCGCAGCCGCGACCGCCAGCGTCAGCCGGGTTGCCAGGCCGTTGCCGCGGAACGCAGGGTCGGTGCAGACGGCGCTGATCTCGGCCCAGCCAGGCGGGCGCAGCCGCTCGCCGGCCATGGCTACGAGCGCACCGTCACGACGGATGCCGAGGTAGCCGCCGAGCTCGATGGTTCGCGGCAAGAACGGGCCTGGCCTGGTGCGCGCGACCAGGTCGAGCATCTCGGGCACGTCAGCCGGGCCGAGCGGGATCGCCTCGGCGTCCGGTGCAGCGGCTACCAGCTCGCCGGTGAGCTGCACGGCGTCCACGGTCATCAGCACCTGCCAGCCAGGCGGCGGCACTACCGGCACGCCCGCGGTCGCGGCGACGCCGCCCGCGCCGGTCAGCTTGGCCAGGTCGGACCAGTCGCCCGGACCGGGCTCATCCGGTAGCCCGGCGAACGGCGAAACGTCCGCAGCGTAGCGCAGCACGGCTCCACAGCGGTCGGCCAGGTGTGCTTGCGGACCGAGCAGGGCGGCCCGCGCCGGATTGTCGAGCGGATGAACGCCAGTCATCAGTCGAGCTTATCCGCCGCTTTTGGCACGTTATCCGCAGCGGCGGTCACGCTATCGCGCTGCGAGCAGCGCTGCCGTGAGCGCTGTCTGCACCCCCGGCTTCCGGCTCCGGCGGGGGGCTACCTTCGTGATGGCGCGAGCGCCAGGGTAACCCGGTTGTCATCCATCCCTTCGTAAACGGTCCGCCGATCTGGGACGGTGCTGACGCCGAAAGCTTGCGGCCAAGGAAGGCGACGAGCCGGTTCCCCGGGCTGGCTTGGGCTCTCGCAGTGACTGGCGGGCTGAACAGCGGAGGCCGACCGGTTTCGGGGATGAGCAGCGGGGCGATCGCCAGCAGGCTGCTGGCCAGCGCGTCCGGGATCGGCCTGCCCTGGCCGCAGGCCTGGGAGATGTCCCATCCGTGCACGGCAATTTCGATGGCTCCGGCGCATTCGATGGCGATGGCGGGTAGTGGGAGGTCGCCGATATTAAGTAGCTCGCGCCGGTCGGTGGCGGCGCGCGCGGCGAGGAGCCGATGTGCCTGTTCCCAGATGACCCTGGCGGGGCTGGCTGCAAGGTCGCGGTCCGGTGCGGTGGGGATCAGGCCGACATGCCCGGTCACGGTTCCTTCGTGGAGTGCGGCGAGCGAGTCGCTGGCGTGCCTGAGCAGCATGTCCAGGTTCCAGCCCTGGCATGGCGTCGGACGTGGCAGGAGCGCGGGCGTGACGTCGAGCACCGACCGGGCGGCATAGCTGACCGCCTGGTCGAGCAGCATCGTCTGACCGTTCACCGGGGTGGCCCGGATATGCCGGTCGCGCCGGGCAGGACCTGCGGCAGGCCGAAGACACCGAACAGGTCCGGCTGGTTGAACGAGACGATATGCGCGATGCTCGCGCCGCCGGCGGTGAGCAGGTGCACCGCGTGGGCGTAGTGATGGCCGTCGCTGTCGAGCAGGTAGAACGCGAAGCCGGGCTGACTGTTGGCGGCGACAGGGACCGCCTTGAAGTCGCCGGGCTGGCTGAGAACCCGGGCGCCGATGAACCGCCCGACCTGGTCGCTCCCGGCGAACCAGGTGAGGCTCGGGGGCATCTCGAGCACGGCGTCCTCGTGCAGCAGCCAGGACAGGGCGGACGGGTCGGCGTTCTCGAAGGCGGCCGCGTACCGGTCGAGCAGTGCGCGCTGGGCCGCTTCCTCGGGTTCGCGGATCTCGTCTTGTGCTGGTCCTGCCTGCTCGATCCGGGCCCGGGCGCGTAGCAGCAGGCCGTTGACGGCCGTCGCCGTGGTGCCGAGCAGGTCTGCGACCTCGGACGCGTGCAACTGCAGGACATCCCGCAAGATCAGCACCGCGCGCTGCCTGGCGGGCAGGTACTGCAACGCAGCGATCAGGGCCAGCCGCATGCTCGCCCGGGAGGCCACGACCGATGCGGGGTCGGCGGGGTCAGTCCGTACCAGGGCGTCGGGAATCGGCTCCAGCCACGGAACCTCGTGCCCGGCGGTCAGCGGGTCCTCCGGGCTGCCTGGGGCGCCGAGGCCGGACGGCAGCGGCCGCCGGGTGCGGTTCTCCAGTGCTCGCAGGCACGCATTGGTGGCGATCTTGTACAGCCAGGTGCGCAGCGACGCGCGTCCCTCGAAATCACCGTAGGACCGCCAGGCGCGGATCAGGGTCTCCTGCACCTGGTCCTCGGCGTCGTGGACCGATCCGAGCATCCGGTAACAGTAGGCCAGCAGCTCAGCCCGAAACGGGTCGGTGAGCTGCGCGAAATCCGCCTCTTCCGGCATCGGGATGCCTCCTTGCCTCGCTGGAAATGCCTCGCTGGAAATGCCTCGCTGGACATGCCTCCCTGGATAGATCCGCGGCACGGCCGGAAGTCACCGGGGGACAGGCATCGACTTGCGCGCCCCGCCCGGATCTATACCGGCGAACCGTCCCCCACCCGCAAGGAGCCACTATGACACTTCAGCAACTATCCGGAACGACGGCGATCGTGACCGGCGCCAGCCGTGGCTTCGGCCGCGGCATCGCCGCTGCCCTCACCAGGGCCGGGGCGCACGTCGTCGGCGTCGCGCGCGACGCCAGCGCACTGGATGAGGCGCGCGAACAGCTCGGCACCGCCTTCACCCCTGTCGCCGCCGACGCGGCAGACCCCGTCGTAGCCGGCGAGCTGATCGACGCCTACCAGCCACGCACGCTGGTGCTGAACGCCGGAGCGTCCCCGCTGCCGCGGCCGCTTCACCGCCACACCTGGCGAACCTTCAGCCGCAACTGGAACGTGGACGTGCAGCACGCGTTCCACTGGACCCGCGAGGCACTGCTGCGCCCGCTGGAGCCGGGCAGCACGGTCATCGCGGTCTCTAGCGGAGCCGCGCTGGGGGGCTCGCCGCTATCCGGCGGCTACGCCGGAGCCAAGGCCGCCATCCGGTTCCTCACCGGCTACGCCGCCGAGGAATCCCGGCGTGAAGGACTCGGCATCAGGTTCACCTCGGTGCTCCCCGCCCTGACGCCGGAAACCCGGCTGGGCCAGGCCGGGGTCGTCGCCTACGCGGCCCGGGAAGGCGTGGCTGCCGCGACGTTCCTGGCCAGCCGCGGGCCCGCCCTCACTCCCGATCAGGTCGGCGCCGAAATCGTCGCCCTGATCAGCGACCCTGCCCGCGGCGACGGCGCCTACCTGCTGACTGCGGCAGGCATCAGCCCGGTGTCCTGACATCTGATCACGAACAATCCGAACGGAGTAACAGTCTTGTCCGACACACCTATCACCAAGCCGGCACCACGAAACGTCTGGACGCTCGCCCTGGCCGGGCTCGGGGCCTACATGGCCGCTCTGGACGTGGTCGTCGTCTCCACCGCCCTGCCGACCCTGCACGCCCGTCTCGGGGCCAGCCTGGCAGACCTGGAGTGGACGATCAACGCCTACAACCTGGTGTTCGGCGCACTGATGCTGACCGGAGCGGCACTGGGCGACCGGTTCGGCCGCCGCCGCATGTACGCGCTAGGGCTGCTGACATTCACCGCCGGGTCGGCGGTCGCGGCGCTGGCCTCTGGCGCCGGGATGCTGATCGCCGCGCGCCTGGTGCAAGGCGCCGGCGCGGCCATGCTGGTCCCGCTGACCCTGACACTGATCAGCGACGCGTTCCCGGCCGACAAGCGTGGCGCAGCGATCGGGATCTGGGGCGGCATCACCGGGCTGGGCGTGGCGACCGGCCCGATCGTCGGCGGCGCGATCGTCCAGGGATTGTCCTGGCAGTGGATCTTCTGGCTCAACGTCCCGGTCGGACTCGCCGTCGCCGGACTGTCCCGGCTGCGACTGGCCGAAAGCCGCGGCCCGCGCCCGCAGCTTGACCTAGCCGGCATGGCCATGGCCGCGGCCGGACTGTTCGGGCTGATCTGGGCACCAGTGCGCGCTCCCTCGGTCGGCTGGGCCAGCCCGGAGGTGATCGGCTCGCTCGCAGCGGGGGCCGTGCTCATGGCCGCCTTCCTGGCCTGGGAGCGGCGCGCCCGGTACCCGATGCTGCCGCTGGCTTATTTCGGTCACCGGGGCTTCGCCACCGCCAACGCGGTCGTATTCTTCCAGTTCATCGCCGTTATTGGCTCGCTGTTCTTCATCACCCAGCTGCTCCAGCTCGGCATGGGCTACGCCCCGATCCAGGCAGGGCTGCGGATCCTGGTGTGGATGGCCATGCCGATGCTGGTCGCCCCCATCGCCGGCGCGCTCGCCGACAGATTCGGCAACAGGCCGTTCATGGTTACCGGCCTTGCGATGCAGGCCACCGGGCTCGGCTGGCTCGCCGCCGCCGCCGGACCAGCCACCGGCTACGGCACGCTGGTCACGCCGCTGGTCATCGCCGGGATCGGCGTCGCACTGTGCTTCCCCACCGTCGCCAACCAGGTCACCGGCTCGGTCCCGGCTGCAGACATCGGCGTGGCCGCGGGAACCAACAACGCGCTCAACGCCCTCGGTGGCGTCTTCGGCATCGCCATCATGGCAGCGATATTCGCCGCCCACGGCAGCTACGCCAGCCACATCACGTTCATCAACGGGTTCAGACCAGCCGAATGGGCCGCCGCCGGGGCCTCCGTGCTCGGCGTCATAGCAGCCGCGCTTGCCCCCTCCAGGTCAGCAATCACTGATGACAACACCGCAGCGCCCGAACCGGCTCCCGCAAGGCAGCCTGCCTGACCACGGACACTGCGCAGGCCAGCGGCGGCGGCATTTCAATGCCGCCGCCGCTGGTCCCGTGAGGAGCTCGCGGCCAAGGGCACCCCGCCGCCAGCGCTCGGCCACGGCTACTACCCCGCTATGGCGGCAGGCCTGCTGGTGCACTGACGATGACTATGGCCGCGCTGCCCCTGCTCGGACGGATGATCACGCCGGCCAGCGTGCGCTTCGAATAGCGGGTATCAGCGTTGACGGGTTCGCCGCTGCCCCAGACGGCCGGCGGGCGTCCGGCTGCCGGAGGGACTGCATCCGCTCAGCGAGCCGCGCGCAGTGCTGCCGTGAGTGCTGTCAGCAGCTCGCTGTCCGCCGCATACGGGGTGTAGACGGAGATCCGGTTGACAATGTTGCCGAACCGCGCCAGTAGCTCGGTCGCTACCTGAGCGGGATTGCCGGCGATCGCGAAAGCGTTCAGCACGTCATCGGAGATCAGCTCGCCCATCGCGGTCCATTCCTGGCGCCGGGACAGTACGTTGAGCCTCTCGTGCAAGTCGCCCCAGCCGTGCAGCTCCAGCACCGGCCGGTACGCCGGAGTGGAGCCGTAAAACGCGATCTGCTCGCGCACCCCGGTCTCTGCCGCTGCCCTGGCTTTGTCATCGCACCCGAGCACGACGAACACCGGCAGCGTCAGCTCGAATCCGTCTAGCGTGCCGCGCGCGGCGCGAAGCGCCGGGATTGTGCGCTCCCGCAGGTATGCCTCGGTGGTAAAGCTGTGGCAGAGCATGCCATCGGCGATGCGGCCTGCCACGCCAGTCATCCGCTCGCCCACCGCTGCCAGCAGCACCGGCGGATTGCCGAAGTCGTTCGGTCCCGGGTTAAAGAAGTCGGTCATCAGCGTGTGGTGATAGAAGGTGCCGCGGAACGCGAGCCGTTCGCCGGTGGCCCAGCTGCCCCAGATGGCCCGGACTGCGGCGATGAACTCTTCCATCCGGGCCGCGGGATGACTCCACGGCATCGAGTACCGCCGCTCGATGTGCTGCCGCACCTGAGACCCGAGACCGAGCTGGAACCGGCCGCCCGAGATGAGCTGGAGGTCGTTGGCCAGCACGGCCACGTTCATCGGGTTGCGGGCGAACGCGACGGCGATCGAGGACCGCAGGCTGATGCGCTCGGTCGCGCGGGCGGCGAGGGCGGCGCAGACGAACGCATCGTGCCGTGTCTCCGGAACGCTAAAGCCATCGTAGCCGTCGGCCTCAGCTGCGATCGCGGCGGCCTCGATGCGATCCGGATCGGCGGAGACTCCGGCGCCAGCGTCGATGAGCATACTGATATGGCCTTCCTGTGCGGCGCGTCAGTCCGTGGCGAGCGCCTCGGTGAGCTCCAGCGTCAGTCCGCGACGAGCGCGTCAGTGAGTGGCCCGATGCCGGCCAGGTTCGCCACCAGGTCCTGGCCCAGTCCGTGGCGGCGGCCCAGTTCCTCGGGCGCGTAGTAGGAAACCTTGACCTGCCCCTCGTCCGCCCAGATCAGCACCTTCAGCGGCAGGTCGAGGGCGGACAGCGGCGCGGCTACCATGACCGGCGTCCCGGCGGCCGGGCTGCCGAAGATCACCAGCGTGGTATCGGGCATGTCGAGCCCGGCCGACTGCGCCTCGGCGCGCTGGTCGATGACCGCGAAGAGCTTCAGCCCCTTGGCTTTGATCAGTTCCTGGAGACGGGACGCCGTGTCGGCTACCGGTCGCGGGCTGAGCTTGGTGATAACTCCCGGCTCAAAGCCAACTGAGTCGCTGGTCATCGGCACTCTCCTCGGCCCGAGTCGGGACCCAAAGTCGGAACGATCACAAACTTGGAACCGGTGGCCATCCTGCCGTACCGCGCGATCGCATCGGGCTGGAGGGCGCCTGCGAGTGATAGCTGACCCGCGTAGCTGCTCGCGAACGTAGTCGCCAGGCCGGCTGCCACCTTGCTGCGGAGCCGGGCTACCTCCGCCGGGCCGATCTTCTGCAGGAACGGGGTAAGCAGCCAGCCGCCGATACCCCAGGCCATGCCGTAGGTCCTGGTTAGTTGAGTCGGCCCGCGGTCGAGTGATCCGTAGATGTAGACCTGCTTGTGCACCGCCGACCCGTACCGGCTGTAGCTCGCGGACCTCGAGCTGACCGCGGCCTCCATGCACGTCAGTATCTGGCTGGCGAGGCTACCGCCGCCGACGGCGTCGAACGCCAGCGTCGCACCCGTCTCGCGCAGCGCGTCGGTCAGCTGGCCGGCGAACTCTGGCGCGGCGGAGTTGCACACGTACCCGGCCCCGGCGGAGCGCAGCAGCTCTTCGTCGGCCTGCTTCCGGACGATGTTCACCAGCGGGATCTGCTCTCCGGCGCACAGCCGGCCCAGCATCTGCCCGAGATTGGACGCGGCCGCGGTGTGCACCAGGGCGGTGTGACCTTCCATCCGCATGGTCTCGACCATGCCGAGGACCGTCATCGGGTTGATGAACGACGAGGCGCCATCGATGGCCGGCGTGCCGTCCGGCAACTGCAGGCAAGCCGCCGCATTGACCAGGCGGTACTGCGAGTACATGGCGCCGCCGGCCACCGCGACGGTCTTGCCAGCCAGTGCCTGGGCCGCCGCCGACGACCCGGCCGCGACCACCAGGCCGGCGCCCTCATTGCCGACCGGCATCGGCGCGCCGACGCGGCCCGCCAGGGGCCGCATCGCGGCATCCGGGATCGGGGCAGTCAGCACCGGGCGCTCGGCGGAGCCGGTCACGACCGCGGCAGTAAGGTCCGCGCCGCCGAAGAGCAGGCCGAGGTCGGACGGGTTGACCGGGGCTGCCTCGACCCGCACGAGGACTTCGTCAGGACCGGGCTCGGGCACCGTGACGGTCTCGAGAAAGACCTCAAGTACCTGATCAGCCCGGACCAGCGAGCGCAGCTGCAGCCCCTCGGCGGGAGTCTCTTCCGGCATCAGTCACCCTTCGGTTGTCGTTCCGCTCGTTGTCACGCGCGGGTGCCGTCACACGATCGCCGTCTGATGGCCGGCCCAGTAGGCGTCCCGCAGGAACCTTTTGTACAGCTTGCCGGTCGGGGAGCGGGGGAGGTCTGACACGAAGTCGATGGTTCGCGGGCACTTGAAATGGGTGAGCCGGTCGCGGCAGTAGGCGACGAGCTCGGCAGCAAGTTCCGGACTCGCGGCAGCGGGGTCGGCCAGCTCCACCACTGCTTTGACCTCTTCGCCAAGGTCTTCATTCGGGACGCCGATCACGGCGACGTCGAGGACGGCGGGATGACCGGACAGCAGGTTCTCGGTCTCCTGCGGGTAGATGTTCACCCCGCCGGAGATGATCATGTAGCTCTTGCGGTCGGTGAGGTACAGGTAGCCGCCGGAGTCGACATGGCCGACGTCACCGACGGTGCTGGTGATTCCGCCCTCGCGGCGGCTCGCGGCAGTCTTGGCCGGATCGCCGAAGTACTGGAACGCGGTCCTTCCCCGGAACCAGATCGTCCCGTCCTCGCCGGGCGGGCACGGGTTGCCGTCGTCATCGAGGATGAGCAGCTCGCCGAGGATGGGCTGGCCGACCGTGCCGGGGTGGGCCAGCCACGTCGCGCTGTCGCAGAAGGTGAAGCCGTTGGCCTCGGTCGCGCCGTAGTACTCGGTGATGACCGGACCGAGCCAGTCGATCATCGCCTTCTTGACGTGCACCGGGCAGGGCGCGGCGGCATGCACGATGCACTCCAGCGACGAAGTGTCGTAGCGCGCACGGGTCTCGTCATCCAGGCGGAGCAGCCGGTTGAACATGACCGGCACCAT
>Ga0335072_10009460_pt1 | contig 14052 bp, 11 predicted proteins | sample Lox_Sample_21_FD_206725 | JGI IMG/M metagenome (GOLD analysis project Ga0335072, IMG submission 206725) | Soil microbial communities from Loxahatchee National Wildlife Refuge, Florida, United States - Lox_Sample_2.1 | ecosystem: Environmental > Terrestrial > Soil > Wetlands | place: USA...
GCTTCGCAGCTCGCCTGGCGCCCGGCTCCGGGGCGCCGTTCGATCGGCGAACTGAGTCGCCACATCGCCCTCGGCCGTATCACGTGGCTGGCGCGCATGAATCCTCCTGGAGTGGAAGACATGGTGCAGCGCGTGCCGAGCTGGTGGAGGGACGCCGACGGTGCCCGCCACGTTGTGGAAGATGCCGTGGCTGCTGACGATGCTGCGGTCCTTAGCGCGTTGCTGGGGCTCTCCTGGCAGCCGATTCGCCGCCTGCTCGATGCGTGGACTGTCGAGGATCTGGCCGTCACTTACCCGCATCGGTTTCGTGGCGCGAATTACCGTGTTTCGCGCCAGTGGACCCTCTGGCGCGTTCTGTCGCACGACACGCACCACGGCGGACAGCTCGCTTTGCTTCTGGCTCTGGCCGGAATCGATGCGTTTGAATTGCGCGCCCTGGGCGGCCACATTGTTGAGCCGCCGCGCGAACGATGAGCTCACGGCCCCGCCGGGCCGCCCGCCGGTCCCCTAAGCTGCCATTCCTGGTTCGCTGAGGTGAAACTGCTCGATCAGCGTGTGCAGGGTTGCCGCCAGGTGCGACAGTTCCTCGCACGCGTGTACGGTCGTACGCGCTTCCTGCGCCGTTAACTCACCCAGCTTCGCCATGCGGTCCACATTTTCCCGAATGTGCGCGATGCTGCTGGCTTCCTGGGTCGCGGCAGCGGCGATCTGCACGATCTGCTCGCCCGCCTGATGCGCCATCTCGGTGATCCGGCTCAGATGTTCGCCGGTGGCGCTGGCCAGGCTCTGTTCTTTTCCGGCGGCTGCCTGATTGGAGGCGATCGCCTCGACGGCGCGCCGCGTCTCATTCTGAATCGAGCCCACGACGTCCCCAATCTCCCGGGTCGCGGCCGTGGTCCGCTCCGCCAGCCGGCGCACTTCACCCGCGACCACCGCGAATCCGCGTCCAGCCTCGCCCGCGCGCGCCGCCTCAATCGAAGCGTTCAGCGCGAGCAGATTCGTCTGCTCCGCGATTTCATCAATCACCGACAGTACTTTGCCGATCTTTTCCGACTGCGCTTCCAGGGTTCCAATCTGTCGTGCGGTTTCGGCCACTTCCGCCGCCAGACTTTGCATGGTCGAAGCACTTTGCTGCGCGCTTTCCCGCCCCGCCTGCGCCAGATCCACGGTTTGGCGGGCCGCGTTGGCCGCTCCAGTGGAACTTTGTGAAACGCTGCGGATGGTTTCCGACACTTCGTCGATGGCTACCACCATCTGGCCGGCCTGGGTGGAACCCTCCGCCGACGAGGTTGCCTGCAACTCCGCTGAGGAGGACATCGCGGTGGCCGACTCGGTCAGGCGCCGTGATGCTGCCTCGACTTCCAGGAGGGTCTTCCGCAAGCGCAGAACAAAGTGGTCAAACGAGGCGGCCAGGCGGCCGATCTCATCCCGCCGCTGGCTCCGCAGCACGGTGTTCAGGTCCGCGTCGTCGAGCCTGGCCACAAAATCACTGACCGGCCGCAGCACCAGCGTGCGCAGGATCAGCCAGACCACGAGGACCAGAAGACCCGCGATGGCCGCCGCGCAGACCAGCAGCAGAATCTCCAGACGCACGATCCGCGTGGATATATCGGCCTTCGGCCAGGCCGCCACCACGCGATAGCCCCACGCGTTGAAGGGCTCTGACGCAGACTCCCACCCGTCTGCCGTGCCGGAGAGCACCTGCTGCAGCTGCTGTTCGCCGATTCCCGCGGGACGAAACACAACGCTCCCATCCCGTCGCAGCAGCGCCAGGAAACCGTGATCCAGAATCCGCACCTGCGCGATGTGCTGCCCCAATCCTGCCAGGGTAGAGAGCGGATAGCCGGTGTACCAGACACCGATGATCACCCCGCGACCATCGCGCATCGGCTCGTAGGCGGTCATGTACGGTTTTCCCAGGATGTCCACCACCCCATAAAAGGCTCGCCCCTGCCGGACTGCCGCGCAGGCCGCACCTTTCGCGTCGAGAACCGTTCCCACGGCGCGGCCGCCGTCCGGCCGGAGAACGTTGGTCGAGATGCGCACAAACACATCGCCGCGGCGCACGAACAGCGTCGCCGTCCCGCCCATCAGTTCCTTCACCCGATCGACCAGCGCGAAGTTCCCGGTCTGCGAGGTTTTTCCCAACCGCAAATCCGGCACACGCTGGCCGCTGAAGTCCACTTCGGAACCCAGCGAGGGCTCGCCTGCGCGCTGCCCTTCGGAGCGCAGGACATCCATGGAGGCGTGCACGGTCTGGGAACTCAGAGCGTCGACGGCCGCCAGCGTATCCACGACGCGATCGGTTTGTTCGGCCACCTCAGCCGCCGTCGTCCGGCGAATCTGGGACACAACAAGGTGCGCTGCCAGTGCTCCCAGCAGCAGCATCAGAGCCATCACAGTCGCGACGGTGGGAACCAGAATCCTGAGTACAAGCTTCTCCCGCATGCGAAACATAGAGAGGTCATCGGCAATGCGGGGAAAGACTTGAAAGCTGAGGTGGGTGATGGGCTTTGGCATCCCACCCGGAACCTTTCCGTCCTGCGCGGAGTCTTTCCACCCAGGAGGCACGAATCTCATGTCGATGACTGCCGGCAGTTCCGGAACCCTGCACGCCGATCCGAACGTCACTCCGCTCATCGATGTCCTGCTCGTCCTGCTCATCATTTTTATGGTGATCGTACCCGTCACGCCGAGAGGTCTCGAAGCGGTTCTCCCACGACCTCCAAAGTCGGGCGCAGCGACGCCGACCCGCGCCATTGTCGTCCAGATCGTGGTCGGCTCTGGTGGTCCGGCCTATCGGATCAACAACGAGGCGCTGCCCGACAAAGCGGCACTGACTGCGGAGCTCAACCGCATCTATTCAGCGCGTGCCGAAAAAGTTCTCTTCGTGCAGGGCGATCGCGGGCTCGACTTCGCCTGCGTGGCTGAGGTTGTCGACCTCAGCCGCTCGCTCGGCATTGAACCCGTGGCGCTGCTGACACCGCAGGTCCGTGCGGACTGAGTTTTCGTCTATTTGTAGAGCTTAGCCTTGGCTGCCGCTGCTCGATCCAGAGCCGCCACGCGCCGGACTGAGTAGTCCAGCAGCGCCTTCGCTTTGTCCGAGGTCGCCTTCCGGCTCGACTCGTTGATTTTCTTCGCCGGTTCCAGTCCGTCGATCCATTCGCGCAGGCTTTTATTCTGGTCGGCCTGACCAATGTTCTGGATATACGGCGGCTTGGTCTCGTCCACCCACATCAGCTGCTGCCATTCGTCCTGTTCGGTGTTCACCCAGGAGATATAGCCGCCGGGGAGAATCTGCCGCGGCCCCTTCACCGCGCCGGTAAAGCTGTAACGCGTTCCGGAGGTCAGGACCGGATCGTAGAAATGCGGCGTGATGAAATCCGAAACCGCGACGCCGTTGATGGTGTAAGCGCAGCTGTTGTCCTCGCACGGATCGCAGGCTTCCACGAGGTAATCGAATTGCCCGGTGCCGTCCTGGATCTTGCCGTCGCTCGTAACCTCGATGGCCACCGACGACTGCATGCGGTTTCCGTACGGATCGACCAGCATCTCGAGGATCTCGTGGCTGGCGTCGATCGTCCAGGTCGGATCGCTCGCGCTCGCAATGACCTTCGAATAGGGCTGCTTATGTTTGTTGGAGTGGAAGCCGCCTTCATCGGGCGGCAGCGTCTTCACCAGCTGCACCGGCCACACCCCGACGGGCACCTTGTCGGCGCTGGGCAGGTACATCACAGTGGCCGTGACCGGCCAGAACTGCGGCAGGTCGCGCGTGACCTGCAGGTTCAGCGCAACGGCTGCGGCCTGCACCAGATCGGCTTTGATCTGCTGCGTCGTATCCACCAGACCTATCTGAATCACGCTCATCGGAAAGCTCCTCTCTCGAAATGAAACTGCCGACAGATTGCGAGCCGGGCCTCAGGGAAGCCCCTGCAACACAGCATCGAATTTCTGCGCGACTTTGTAGAAGCCGTTCTGGCCCGGATCCAGAGGATCGCCGCCGGTTGGGTGCAGTTCGTTGGCCCAAAAGCCCTTGTAACTTGAGTCGGTGGCGAGCGTCTTCCGCAGGTCGATATAGTGCACGTTTGGGTAGGCGGGCAGGAGACTCTTCAGCATGTCGTTGAAGTCGTCGATCAGCTCCATCATCATCGGCGTGGTAACGCCGAGGTCGGAAAAGCGCTTCTCATCGAAGCCTGGTTTCAGCCAGGGTCCGGGCAGCGGTCCCCATCCACCGAGAAACCCGCGGCCATCGGGCACCGGATAGTCGTAGCCGTGGACGAGGATGGGAAGGGTCTTCTGCAGGTTCGGATCCTGCTGGCAAATCTGGTTCACCATCGCGAACATCGTGCGGTACGCAGTGGCAATGCGCGTATCGATCACGCCCGCCACCACCTGGGCGTTCCATCCCTGAATCGACGTCCCGCATTCGTTGATGAGCATGCCGAACTCGTCGCCCGCGATATCGTCTCCGCCGCCGGAGATGAGGACGGCCTTCGGTGTCGCTCCCAAATCCGTCACCTTCTGCAGCAACCGCGAGAACTGATCCAGCTGCCCCACCGGGGACACCATGGCCTCGATCGGATCCCCTTTGTGCGCGCACGATTCAATGGTGTAGCCGAACTGGTCGTCCAGATTCGTCAGGACATCGCGGATCGGGTAATCGAACCACGAGTCGCCGATGGCGATCAGATATCCGGCTGTCGACAGGCTTTTCGTCACGGTGACCGTTTCTTCGGTCGCTGCTGCCGCCGCAGTGGGCGATATGGCCGCCTCGGTGACCCTCACATACTTCAGCTGCGTCTGGATGGCCATGGGTTTCGCATGTCTGGCCAAGGCCGCCTCGCGGCTGACACGCGACTGCGCACGACGCGCGAGAATCTCTTTTGCGCGCTGTGCGGCGGCCTGGTCGAGAAGCGATGGACTCTGATTCTCCGGTGCGTTGGGCATGCAGCCTCCCTGCAGATCGGCTCGCGATCGCGCCGGCTGTGCAGGCGGATCACGTCGAACAGGCAGACCCGGAAGGCAAGCCACTCCCGAGGAATCCAGGGGGAAAGGACTGCAGGGTGCAGCGAACGGCCAGGATGAACTGGAAGGATACTGGGTGCGGCTAAATTAAGGCGAGATTTCGTGTTTGTCAACCAGAAGCAGGGCAGCGGGACAGCGGTCGGGTCACCCTACCCGGGCTCGTCTGAATATTCGTCCAGCACCCGGTCCGATTGTCCGGTGCAATTAGCGGGCTTCAAACGTTAGTTCAATCGGGGGAGCAGACTTCTGCGCAGCCACGCTGACTTCGTAGGACTCCCCCGACCCTGTGACCTCAAACCTGGACCCCTGAAATTTCCCAAGTGCCGTAACTTTAGCCTCCATCGGGCGGAATCCATTCTCGCGGATACGCTTCCGCAGACTGCTCATTCTGAAGTTGCTGTCAGGTTTCAGGACAACATCCACGATGCCCTCTTTCAAATGGACCTGGACAAATTTCACGCCAACCAGCCGTGTGACCGAAGCAGCGACGCCACGAGCGCAAAGTTCACAGTCCAGTCCATAAACCCGAAGTTGAATGCGCTCGTACTGCGCGTGAAGTTGGCTTCCGGCAAGGAAGATCGAAATAAGAGTCAGCCAGCGCAGCAAGCTACTCGCCCTGGACTTCATCTTTTTCCCCTTCCACCCAAAAAGTAGTAGCTAACGCCAACTATGGCCCTATATCGCTCCGCCGGTTGGATTCCGTTCCGCTCGTCTCGCAGGGCAAACTGCAGTCCACCCTGAAAGCCCATGCTCTTCAATGTAACCAGGGCCGATGGTCCCGAGAAGATTGAGTTCCCGCCGGAATTCGGCAAGACAATGACACCACTTTGGCTGGTTGAGGAGCTGGCTTTCGGACTGGCAGGCACAAAGTGAGGCTGGGGCTGCCCGCCACCTCCTCCCGGCGGCTCAGAAGCATCACGCTCCGCCTGGCCAACCCAATTGCCGGTTGTCTCGAGAAAGAATCGCACATCCGGTTTCGGGTAATCGCGATCGAAACCGGGCGGTCTCCATCCGACCACTACAGAAGACAAAAGGCTGTCACTTTCCCGATCCAGCTTCCCACTGTCCCATGCCCCATAGTACTGATAACCCGCTCCCGCCGACCAATAGTATCGCCGGGTGATTCGCGATGCGGCGGCGGCCCCAAACAAACCCGGTTCGCGTTCCAGAGGACGTCCGTCGTCACGGAGAAGATGCTGCGTAGTTCCTGAAAATCCGACAAAGAGCGTGCTTTCAGTTCGGGTAGCGACACCCGACAGTTTGTCGTAGAACCGCCATGCAACCCTACCTTCGACTGACGGTATTCCCGGCATCGCAGCTTCAGATCGCTCGACGGGGTGATAGCCCTTATTGACGTTGAACGGACCGGATAGTGAAACCTGAAGGTTCTGTCTGAATCCGTAGGCTACGACCGGCCCAATCATCACTGTACCCAGGCGTTCCATGACCGTTGTTTCGACACTCGAATCTCCCGCGCCAAGAACGGTCGTAGAGTAGCCGAATGCCGGTCCGTGCGCGTCGCTCCAGGCCTGCGAGACGAGGACGAGTGGCGCGAGAAACATGAGGCTGACACCGCGACGGGGCACCGTCATCGGACCTCCAGTGAACCTGACGAATCCCTGGCCCCTTAGGCGATGAGATTTGTTCGCAGAGCCCGGAAAGATGCCAAAGGACTTGTAAGCAATGTGACTGGGGAAGCAAAAGCATATCACGCGATCGAAGTGCCCTGGCATTTGGAATCTGCCAACGAACGAACGGTGCGATCCGGTGGGAAATGGCAGGGTCACCGCTCAAGGGAGGAAAAACCCAGCGTCTTGCGTGTTTCCTTGCGCATGATTAGCGGACAGGACGAGCTTGAAAATGTGAGGCATTTTTCGTTCGAGCACCCGACGGTCGCATTCTCTCTTTGCGAACGGCGGCGGTCGCTGGGGGGCACTTTTCCCGGTCACTATCCCCCTGCCCGTCAACCAGAAGCATCGTGCGGCTGGGTGAATTTTCGAAGTCCTGGCGTCGGTTCGTTCCCAGGTTCAGAAGGTCTGGTGGCGCAGCCGCAGAACAGGCTCGCTCACGGCTTCTTCACCGGCCGTTTCCTGGCTACTCTGTATCCATGGGCGCAAGCGAGTCTCCTTCTGCATCGTTCGATGTCCTCGTCATCGGTGCCGGCCCCACCGGCATGGCCTGCGCCATTGAAGCCCAGCGCGCGGGTTTCCGTTCCGTTTTGGTGGACAAGGGCTGCCTGTGCAACTCCCTCTTCCACTACCCCTCGCACATGACGTTCTTCACGACCTCGGAGCTGCTGGAGATCGGGGACATTCCCTTCCCCTCGACCAACGCCAAGCCCTCCCGCAACGAGGCGCTGGAGTATTACCGCAAGGTCGCCATGCACTACAAGCTCGACGTGCGGCAGTACCACCGCGTGGAGCAGGTATCGGGGAGCGACCTCAACTTCATCGTCCGCACCACCGATTCTTTCGGACGCCCCGTGATCTTCGGCGCCCGGAAGGTCGTGGTCGCGACCGGCTATTACGACCTGCCCAACCTGATGAACATCCCGGGCGAGGAGCTTCCCAAGGTTCGCCACTACTACGACGACCCGCATCCTTATTACGGACTCGATGTGCTGGTCATTGGCGGAAAGAACTCCGCGGCCATCGCCGCCCTCGAACTCTGGCGGCATGGAGCGCGAGTCACGCTCGTCCACCGCGGCCCCACGATGCATCGGCATGTGAAGTACTGGATCCTCCCGGACATCGAGAACCGGATCAAGAACGGCGAGATCGCTGCGTACTTCAATACCAGCGTGACGCGCATCGATCCCGACACGGTCACGGTGCAGACTGCGGCCGCCGGCCTTTCGCGACTCATCCCGGGACGGCAGGACGCCGGAACCCGAGTGCTCAGGAACGACGCCGTGCTGGCGATGACCGGGTATCGTCCCGACTTCGAATTCCTGGAGTCGCTGGGCGTCCGCATCGAAGGCGAGGACCGGTGTCCGGCCTGCGATCCGCGCAGCCTCGAAAGCAACGTCCCCGGCATTTACCTCGCCGGTGTCATCGTCGCCGGCGACCGCACCAACGAGATCTTCATCGAGAACGGCCGATTCCATGGCCGCCAGATCGCCGAGGACCTCAAAGTCCGGTTATTGTCCTCGGCGGCTGAACTCGCCAGGGTGTAGGATCACTCCAAAACCCCGGTGATCGGCGGGCTCATACAGGACCGCTGTCCTGCATAGCCCAAAAAGTGCTCCTGATCGTAAAAACGTTGTCCCCCCGACGATGTCGCTCTTCCAGCCACGATCGATTCGCGGCCAGTTCATGGCCGCTCTGATCCTCTTCGAGATCATTGTGGTGGGCATTTTCACGCTGCTGATCCTCCGCCAGCAGCGCACGGAAATGGATCAGCGCATTCACCGCCGCCTCGAAAGCCAGGCCTTCGAAATGGCCTCCCTCGGCTCCTTCGCGCTCGAAGACGCGCGCTTCAACTCGCTGGACCGTGTCGTGAACATCGCGGATAACAGCACCACGGTGCATGCTGCCCAGATCACCGATCTCCAGGGCAAAATCCTCGCCAGCACCGATCCCGGCAAGGTGGGCAAGAACACTCTCAACGCGACAGAACTTACGTATCTGCGGTCTCTCAACGGGCCGGTGATTTTTCAGTCGGCTAAAAACAAGTGGGAAGCCGTCACCCCCATCATTTCTCATGGCCGTCCGCAGGCGCTGGCGTGGATCTATTCCAACGATCACCTCGACCAGCAGGATCTGCGGGCGCTGCTCCGCATTACCGGCATCTGGGCGGCGTTCGTTCTGGGCGCCTGCACGATCATCGCCGCCTTTCTGGCCGAGTCGATCACGCGCCAGCTCGCCATGCTCACACGCGCCACGCGCAGGCTCATCCAGCATCCTGAAGAGCCCGGGGCGCCGTTCCCGCTGCCCGTCAAGACCTCTACCGAAGCCGCCGAGCTCACCATCGCGTTCAATCGCATGGTCGCCGCGATCGAGGATCAGCGCGCCGGACTCAACGAGACCCTCGCCCTGCTCGACTCCATGCTCGCCAATGCGCCCATCGGGTTTGCGTTCTTCGATCGCAAGTACCGCTTTGTGCGGGTGAACCAGTTCCTCGCCGACATGAACGGGTACTCCTTTGCCCTCCATCTCGGCCGAGGGGTGGGGGGCATCCTTCCGCCTGCGACGGCCGCAAAACTGGAGCGCAGCATCGAGACGGTCTTCCAGGCCGGCCAGCCGGTCCGCAATCTCGAACTCACCTGGGAACCCGAGCCACGGCGCTCGCGCACCTGGCTGGTCCACCTTTATCCGGTTCGCACCGAAACCGATGCCACCCGCTGGGTTGGGGCTATTCTCGTCGACACCACCGAGCAGAAGCGCAGTGAAGAGACGCTGCGCCGCACGGAGAAACTCGCCGCCACCGGCCGCCTCGCCGCCTCGATCGCGCACGAGATCAACAACCCTCTCGAAGCGGTTACCAACCTGCTCTATCTCATTCGCCAGGAAAACCTGTCGCCGGAAGCGGCGCACTTCGCCGAGCTCGCACAGCAGGAAGTCACGCGCGTTTCGGAGATCACGCAGCAGACCCTGCGCTTTTACCGGCAGTCCACACTTCCCGCTCTGACGAATGTTGCCGAGCTTCTCGACTCGGTGATCACTCTCCATCTCGGCCGCATTCAGACCCTCCAGGTCGATCTCCGCCGCGACTACGACCGAAGCCTCCAGCTTTTTTGCTTCGCCGGCGAACTCCGCCAGCTGTTCGCCAATCTGATCGGCAACGCTCTCGATGCCATGACGCCCGATGGCGGCCGTCTGCTGGTTCGCGCCCATGCCGCCACCACGCTGAAGGGTGTCGCCGGCGTCCGCGTCTCGGTGGCCGACAGCGGCTGTGGGATTACACAGGAGGCCCGGCGCCACATCTTCGAGCCCTTCTTCACCACCAAGGAGGCCACGGGCACTGGCCTCGGCCTGTGGGTCAGCGAGCAGATCATCCGCAAGCACAACGGCTCGGTGCGGGTGCGCAGCCGCGTTACTCACCAGTCCGGAACCGTCTTCAGCGTCTTCTTCCCGGCCACCGGCGTCGACGTCGACACGGCCTCCGCGGAATCGACCAGGGAAGCGATGAGCGCCGACTGAAGCGGCCGGTCCGGGTGTCTTGCTGAACGCAATCCGCTGGGTTCCTGTACCCTGTCCGCGGTACCCTGTACCCTGTTTTTCTTCCGGAGGAACCACACGCACATGCCTGTTCGCTCTCGATGTCTCCCCGCGCTTTTTCTCCTCGCCACTTTCTCTGTCTTCGCCACGGGCCATCCTCTGCAGGCGCAGAAAAAGAAATCAGCTCCCGCCCCCGCCGCCGCTGCATCTTCCGATCCTGACGCCGGCCCGTGGTCCGTGGCGCAGCCTGCGGTGGAAAAGCTCGACCTGACGATGTACCAGAAGATCCGCGAAGAAGGGCTGCTCCATTCTCACGTCATGGATTACGGCTCCGCGCTCGCCGACGACATCGGCCCACGTCTGACCGGCTCGCCCAATATGGCCAAGGCGAACGCCTGGACCCGGGATCAGCTCACCGCGATGGGCTGCGTTAACGCCCATCTCGATGACTGGGGTGAATTCGGAATGGGCTGGCAGCAGCTCAACACCTGGGTCCGCATGACCTCGCCCGATACCGCCGTCTTCATCGCACAGGCCACGCCCTGGTCGCCCGCGACCAACGGCCCCGTCACGGCCGATGCTACGTTCGTCAACATTCAGGACGATGCGGACTTCGCTAAATACCAGGGCAAGCTCGCCGGCAAAATCGTTCTTCTCGGCGACATGCGCCCGGTTCCTCCCGTCGATGCCGCGCTCTTCGAGCGCTATACCGACCAGGAGCTCGCCGAGATCGCCAGCTTCCCCACGGAAGGCGGACCGAGTGCTGCCCTGCGGGATCGTCTGCGCAACTACATGCAGCGGATGAAGCTCACCGACAAGCTGGTCCAGTTCCTGGCCGATGAGAAGGCCGCCGCGGTCATCCGTCCCAGCCGCGACGCCGAGCACGGCGGTGGCTCCGGCGGTACGATCTTCGACGACAACGGCGCTGCCATGGGCCGCACGCCCTACATCCGCGGCCACGAAATGAAAGTCCCCACCGTGGTTATGGCGATCGAAAATTACGGGCGCGTCTACCGCCTCCTCGAAGCCCACGTGCCGGTGAAAATCGAGATGGACGTCGAGACAAAATTCACCGGCGATCACGAGCACGGTTACGACACGGTCGCCGAGATTCCGGGCACCGATCCGCAGCTGAAGGACCAGATCGTCATGGTCGGGGGCCATCTCGACAGCTGGATCGCCGGCACGGGCGCCACGGACAACGGCGCCGGCTCGATCGTCGCTATGGAAGTGATGCGCATTCTGACCGCGCTGCATATTCAGCCGCGCCGGACGATCCGCATCGCCCTGTGGTCCGGCGAGGAAGAAGGACTGTTCGGCTCGCGCGGCTACGTCAAGGAGCATTTCGGTTCCGCACCGCTCTCCACCGCACCGGATCAGGCTGCGCCGCCGGAGTTCATGCGGCGTTCGGCCGGTCCGCTGGAACTGAAGCCCGAGCAGCGCCTCATCTCCGGCTACTTCAACCTGGATAACGGATCGGGCAAAATCCGCGGCGTCTACCTTCAGGGCAACGCCGCTATCGCGCCCATCTTCAGCCAGTGGATCGCGCCGCTGAAAGACCTCGGTGTCAGCACCATCACCATGCAGAACACCGGCGGCACCGACCATCTCTCGTTTGATGCGGTCGGCATTCCGGGCTTCCAGTTCATCCAGGATCCGCTGGATTACGAGACCCGCACCCACCATTCCAACCAGGATGTCTTCGAGCGGCTCCAGGCCGGCGACTTGAAGCAGGCCGCGACCGTCGAAGCCATCTTCGTCTACAACGCAGCCATGCGCGACGAGATGCTGCCGCGGAAACCGCTGCCGCATCCGGAACTCCGCCAGCAGGAAGAAGCGCCGATCAAGAACCTGTTCCCGGACGCGGTTCCGGAGCAGACGCAACCCCAATGACCAGGCGGGCCCACTCTGATGCGCCGCCGTTGCGACGGGGTGGGCCGCTCCTGCTCACACCGTCTGCTTCGCCCTGAACCGGCGCGCCTTCATCCGGTTGCCGCAGACCTTCATGTCGCACCAGCGCCGGGTGTGATTCTTGCTTGTGTCCAGAAAGAGCCAGCGGCACTCGGGGCTGCCGCAGTCGCGCAACTGCTGCAGCTTCTGTGACAACAGGAGCTCACTGGCGCCCCGCACCAGCCGCCACAGCGGAGCTGCCAGATCCATTTCGGCAGGCTTCCAATCCCATGTGAGCCCAGGCGCTTTCCATGTGAGCCGCTCCCGTTTCCGTAATTCCCTGAAGAACCTCTCCAGGATCTCGACCTCTTCGGCGTCGGGGGTCCGTCCGTCCACCTCGGCGTAGAGCACGGCCGCAAGAGCCTCGCGCAGTCGGCGCGTCTCGCGCAGAACTCGCTCCTGGGTCGCGTCATCCGCGTTTCGCCGGAGCGCTTTCGCTTCCCGCGCGGTCAGCATCTGCGACTGCTCCACGAATGCGAGCAGATCGTCGTAGCTCTCCAGCAGCTCTTCCTTCTGCGCGCGGAAACGCCAGTCGAGCGTGTTCACCAGGTCCAGCGCCGGATGCTCCCCTAACAGCTGGAAGATTCTCCGCGAGCGGGCGCTCGTTTTCACCATTAACCTCTGTGATCATCTTGACAGGTTACCCAGGCGGCTGCAATGCTAACCCCTGATGAGCACTTTACTGGTTACCGAGGAGCACGGCCGCCGCTTCGACCTCCGCGTCGCTCTCGCCTTCTTCGCGATCTACGTGGTGTGGGGAACCACCTTCCTCGCCATCCGCATCGCGGTGGCAGAAGTTCCGCCCCTGCTCGCTGCCGGCGCGCGATTCTTCCTCGCCGGCGCCGCGCTCTTCGGCTTCATGCGCTGGAGAGGCAAGGCCGCCATCACGCCGCGCCAATGGCGGAACCTTCTCGTTCTTGCGCTGCTGATGTTTGTCGCCGAATACGGCCCGCTCTTCTGGGCCGAGAAGTACGTGCCCTCGGGGATCGCCTCAGTGCTGGAAGCCACCCTGCCCATCATCACCCTGATCTTCGAAGCGGTCGTCCTCCGGCAACAGCGTTTTCGCTGGACCCTCGCCGTCTCCACGCTGGTTGGGCTGGGAGGGGTCGCCGTCCTGATCCTTCCCGGAGGCCGCGGAGCGGTTCCGGCGCTTCCCTCTCTCGCTATACTCGCGGGTGCGGTCGCCTGGTGCCTTGGATCGGTGCTGAGCCGCTCTTTCGATCTGCCCCGATCGCGGCCGGTGACCGCCGGCGCGATGATGATGCTGGGGGGCGCGGTGCTCCTGGCCCTCTCGGCGCTCTTCGGGGAATGGAGCCCTCTGCCCCATCTGTCGCTGCGCGCGGGGCTGGCCCTGGTCTACCTCATCGCCTTCGGCTCCCTGATCGCCTTCACCGCCTACGTGTGGCTGCTGGGGCGCATGCCGGCCACCCAGGTTTCCAGCCACGCCTACGTCAATCCCATCGTCGCGGTCGCGGCCGGCTACATCTTCGCCGGAGAGCCGCTCACCCCTCGGACTCTGGTTGGAACCGCGCTTGTCATTGCCAGTGTTTTCTTCATCCTGCGTCCCAGCAGCGTTCCCGAGAAGGCGCCCGGGCGCGCCGAAGCTCGCCTCGCGACCGACGCCTCCGACGCGTGAGCCGCGGGCATTGCAAAGCAAAGAATCTGCAGCATGTACCCCGTCCAAAAAGCGGCCGCGCCGTCATCCCCGGCCCGCAAGAGGCGAATCGCCGCCGCAGTTTTTCGCGGCGCAGCGCCGACGATTTCGATCTCAGGGATCGCGCTTCACGCCATCCCTACGACTTTCGTGGCCTTGCTGCCGAAAAACACTGGAATCCCACGCCCAATGTGCCGAAGAGTCGCCATCGGCGAAACCACTCGGCCGTCGCTCGCCATTTCGCTACAAAAAAAGAACGTCCCG